>ERZ1034873.130-NODE-130-length-45812-cov-5.581638_pt1 | contig 45812 bp, 41 predicted proteins | sample MGYA00520689_ERZ1034873 | MGnify/ENA primary metagenome ERZ1034873 (study PRJEB33766, sample SAMN09781722) | gut metagenome | biome: gut microbiome | host: Homo sapiens | place: Madagascar | study: EMG produced TPA metagenomics assembly of the PRJNA485056 data set...
TTCACCTTAAGGTGCGTTTACTCCTGCGAAGGTGCGTTTACTTTTTCAAGTTTCCCACGCCATACCACTTAATATTTGGATGACGACCTGGCACGGCTGCCTCCCCCGCGTGCCATATTTGGAGAGGGTGCATCTCCCTCATCTGGGGATGCGGGGTTACGCACTTTCCCGTGGATTTGCTAGTAAAATTCTTTTAAGGGGTTAGATTTCAAGATTTTCCGCGCCCTTTCCCCTGTCATGTTTTTTGGAGAGCGGCACAATTCCCGCGCCTTTACAATCAACCCGAATCATCAGTCATGGACGAATCCGCCTCCGCACTTGCCTCCACATGCACCGCCGCCGCAGAGGGCTGCTCCACTCTATTCACACGTGAATTCCAGGAAGTTTCGGTATTCATCGCCTACCTGTTGTTCATGCTGGCAATTGGCATCTATTTCTTCCTGCGCGACCGCAATGGCGGCGAAAAGACATACTTCCTTGGCGACCGCAAGATGGGTGCCTGGGTTTCGGGACTCTCCGCCGGCGCATCCGACATGAGCGCCTGGGTTCTCATGGGACTGCCCACCGCGATTTACGCACAGGGAATGGGACAGCTCTGGATTCCAGTCGGACTTGCCGTCGGATACACCCTCAGCTGGATCTTCGAGGCGCCGCGCCTGAGAAAGTTCACCATCGCATACGGCGACGCCATCACCGTTCCCCAGTTCCTCACCAACCGTTTCATGGTCAAGTCGAAGGCGCTCCGCGTGATCTCGGCACTGGTCTTCCTGATTGCGTACACCGTCTACTCCGCGGCCAGCATCAAGGCGTGCGGAAACCTCTTCCATACCGTCACCAACATGGACCCCAAGAACGCGATGTACCTCGGGGCAGTCGTGATTGTAGGATACACCTTCCTGGGCGGATACTCGGCCGTCTGCTGGACTGACTTCTTCCAGGGGCTCCTCATCCTGGGCGCACTCTTCCTCGTGCCAATCTTCGCCGCATCCGCACTGGAACCCGTCAGCGACTCCCCTGCCCTGGCACCCTTCTGGAATGGATTCAGCGACTGGAAGACAATCATCTCCGGCCTTGGCTGGGGCCTTGGATATTTCGGAATGCCCCACATCATCGTCCGATTCATGGGAATCAAGAGCCACAAGGAACTCAGGAAGTCCTCCGTCATCGGCATCTCCTGGACCGTCCTAGTCGTCTTCTTCGCGGCTCTCATTGGAATTGTCGGCCGCCACTGCATTGGCTACTCCGAGAGCACGGTCTCCGGCGAGCTGATCTTCATCCAGATGGTCCGCACAATCTTCCCGGCCCTCATCTCCGGAATCCTCCTCTCGGCAGTCCTCGCAGCCGCAATGAGCACGGCAGACAGCCAGCTGCTGGCCGCGTCCTCCTCATTCTCGTGCGACGTCTACAAGCCCGCACTGCGCGAGGACAAGGCGAACGACGCCGAACTCCTCTGGGTTGGCCGCCTTCTCGTCCTGATTGTCGCCCTGGCGGCACTGCTTCTGGCCTCCGACCCGAGGACCGGCAGCATCATGTCACTGGTCTCCAACGCCTGGAGTGTCTTTGGCTCCTCCTTTGGACCTGCGATTCTCCTGAGCCTCTTCTGGCGCCGCTTCAACTTTGCGGGAGCCGTCACGGGAATCTGCGTCGGAGCCGCCGTCGACATTATCTGGCTCTTCTGCCTCTCCTCCACCGGCATCTACGAGATTCTCCCCGGCTTCGCGGCCAGCCTCATCGCGTCGGTGATTGCCACCCTCTCCACCAAGGCGCCTGAAAAGGATGTCACCGACCTCTTCCAGAGGGCTCTCACACACGAAGACTACAACTAACTCCCCTGCCTGTCACAATCATTGACAGACAGCAACCCCGCGGGTTGTGGATACACTCCACCCCGCGGGCTTTGTATATGGGGGTAGGGAGTAGGGAGGAGGGAGAAGAGGGTAGTGCGTGGATGGCGCGCGTGGGCGCGCCCCCACGGCGATTCCGCCGTGTGTCACCTTGGAGTAGGGAAGAGGGAGGAGGGAAAAGTGCGTGGATGGCGCGCTTGAGCGCGACCGGGGGAAAGAACCACGAATATCATTTTGTCAATGAAGCGGGGTCACTCTGAATATCCATATTTCGTGTGTTTCGTGTATTTCGCGGTTTCTGAATAATTAGTGTCTGCTGATTAAATCATAACTTGTTTTATTCTAGCTGAATAACATGTAACACATGCTAGATTGCGCTGCTGAACCCAACCGTCTTTCAACTCTACGTGACAGCCTGTTGCCGAAGTTGATGTCCGGAGAAATCGATGTGTCGGAGGTAGAAGTATTATGTTGCAGAAAAAGCGGTTATGTTTTTTTGACGCACCGCGTCCAAAATTGTCGCACCCATGATAGGAGCAGGGTAAATGAGCACGGAAATCACGAAAGAATTGAATACATCGCTTTACACGCGCATTGCGGAGATCATTGAGGCGGCACGCTGCCATGTGGCGCGGACTGCCAATCTTGCGATGGTGACTTGCTACTATCAAATTGGGCGCATGATTGTGGAGGATGAACAGAAGGGCAAACACCGCGCGGGGTATGGGGAGAAGACCTTGCAGACACTGTCGGACCGTTTGACGGAACGCTTTGGAAAGGGTTTTTCTTACAGAAACTTACGTCTTTTCCGCCAGTTTTACCAAACCTATTCTCCAACCATTGGAAATGGGAAATCTGTGATTGCCAAATTGCCAGATGGAGGAGAGACGCAAATTTGGCAATCGGCGATTGCCAAATCTCAAACAGCAGAGGAAAGCCTTGGTAACGAAAAACTTCCGCTGCCATCTTTTAGACTAAGCTGGTCGCATTATCTCCAGCTTCTTCGTGTCGAAGACCCATTGGCGCGCCGTTTCTATGAGTTTGAGGCGGCGAAGGAGAACTGGAGCGTAAGGTGGCTGAACCGTCAAATCTGCAGTTCCCTGTATGAGCGGGTCGCCTTAAGCAAAGATAAAGACAAAGTCATGGAGTTGTCCAGAAAAGGAAATGTCGTCGCGAAGCCGCAGGATGTCCTCAAGGAGCCGTATGTCCTGGAGTTCTTGGGCATGAAGACAGAATGCAGCTATACGGAAACGGAACTGGAAGGACGTCTCATCAGTCACCTTCAGGAATTTCTACTGGAGCTTGGCAACGGCTTCGCCTTTATGGGACGGCAGGTGCGCTTTTCCTTCGAGGAACAGCATTTCTTTGTGGATTTGGTCTTTTATAATCGTCTATTGCGCTGCTTCGTGCTCCTTGATTTGAAGACGGGCACGCTGACCCATCAGGATATCGGCCAGATGCAGATGTATGTCCACTACTACGACCGATGCGTCAAGCAGGATTATGAGAATCCTACCATTGGCATTCTGCTTTGCAAGGAAAAAAGCGATGCCGTTGTGAAGATGACACTTCCGGAGAACGAAAACATTTATGCAGCGGAATACAAACTCTACCTGCCTGATGCAAAGCTTCTACAGCAGAAATTATGTGAATGGATTGCCGAGGAAGAAGGATAATAAATCGCAATTTAGCGGAGTAGTCCACTACGCCTTCGATTCAACGACCATTCCCCTGTGCCTCTCGCTCTTCCACTGGGCAAGATTCCGCAGGCACAAAGGGGGGGTGAAAGGCACATGTGTCCCCTGCGACCTGGAGACACATGTGCCTTCTTTCTGCCACATCACGGCGGCATCCGGCCACGACTCTAGGGCCATTCCGGCCATCCCGTACGAGACTGGTTCGTACTACGTGTTCGACCGGGGCTACAACGCTTTTGCCAAGCTTCATCGTATCAACCGGCTGGAGTCGTTCTTCATCGTGAGGACGAAGCAAAACCTGAAGTCCAGATGCGTCAGATGGAGGCGATGGCTGCCAAATAGTATTCTGGGAGATGCCGAAATCATGTTCACGGAGGACACCTCCTTCAAATAATACCCCGAGATGCTTCGGATACTCAGCGTCTCACTGACCGACAAGACCTCCATGCGTGAACCCTTTGAGAGAAGCGAGCTGTCGCTCCCTGAAGCACAGGGCACGCCTTTCCTGCCCGGGTTCTTCGATTAATAATGATTATCTCCTCATTTTAACGGGACACTAGTGTCCAAGACGTTTATCCTGGGGCAAGGCGTGGGGCTCATGGCCTAGCAAAAAGCCGCGGCTCCTGCGAACCGCGGCTTTTGCTATAATTTACTTGTATTCAAGTAGTTATATTACTTAATCTCCTGGGCACCGAATCCCGGGACCGCGCCGAAGAACTTGACTGCGCTGTCGTATGGATACGGATTTGCGAACATGGAGACCTTTGTGGAGATTTTGCCGACGGTATTGATTCCGAGGGCGGCACGGAACTGGTTTTCAGGGGAGCTGGGATCGTAGTCGGTGGTTTCGGAGACCGTCAGGCTGAGGAATGCGTTCAGGTAGACCGGGTCAAGGATATTTGCGAAGAGCGAGGGATCCGAGAGGCTCTGGTTTCCTTCGACGCTCTCCATTCCATCCATGTCCGCCAGGCTGTCGAAGCTGTCGTCAGCCACGTTGAATCCCATTGGCGTATTGTTCATGGTGACCTGTCCGTCTGCCTTGTTGAGGAAGAAGATATTGTTGTCAAGTGAAATCTTCTTCTTGGAGGGGTCGCCCTTTGTGTTGTCCCATCCGGCGATGGTGTTCAGTCCGATGATGTTGTTGTGGATGTTTGCGATGACCCCTGCCTCGGAGCGCAGTCCGTACCCCATGGTGTCCAGAGCCTTGGTTCTGGTCCAGGTGAAGAGGACGGTGTTGTATGCGAACTCGAACTCGACCTGGTAGGGCTGTCCATTGGTGGTGGAGACTCCGCAGGAGAGCATGCGGTTGCCGATGAAGACGTTGTTGAGGACCTTGACCTGGCCGGACTTGTGGCCGATAAGCAGCGAAGCATTCTTGTTGCTGCCGTTGAGGAAGAGGCAGTTCTGGATGACGAGCGTGCCGTTGGTCTTGGCATAGAGCATGTCCTTCGCCAGTGAGACATTCGGCTTGGTGCCCTTTGCGGGAGGCAGTGTCAGCATGCCTTCGCTGAAGCCTTCGGGCTTGCCCTCGGTGCCGTGGTAGGAGTTTGCGTCAGTCTGGTCGAAAATCATGCCGTCGATGACGATCGTGGAATCTGCGGGGATGTTGGGAAGATCAATCTTCAGCATTCCCTGCGCGGGAACCGTGGGAACCATTTTGTTGGTGGGGCGGAGCATGGTCGGGAAGCGCATCGGGGCGCGTTCCGCGAAGTCGGGGGAGTATCCGCAGATGAGGCTGACGGGCTTCTTCATCTCGAGGCCGCCGCAGTTCATCTTGCCGTGGTAGTTGCCTTCGGCGACATGGATGACATCGCCGGCTTCGCATATATCGAGAGCCTTGAAGATATTCTTGAGGGCAGTGGCCGGAGTCTTGCCGTCGTTCTTGTTGTTGCCAGTGGAGAGGGAGACATACAGATCCGCGGCTGAAATGCTAAGGCAGAAGGCAGCTAGAAATGCCAGGCTGAGAATTCGCTTCATAGTGAAGGCTCCTTTGGAAGGTTGAAATGGTGTGAAGTGTCAAACGAGTTGTCCGAACTACCCCATCTGCAGCAAACGCGGCAGAAAAACGGCTACGGGCCGCTCCTAGGTAGAAAGTTGATGTACTCTATACCACGGAAAACCTTTTTTCAAGCGTGACCACAAGGCACTCGCACCTGAACGCAAGGCAAATCCCGCCATCATCGCGAGTAGCGTCCAGAAAACAAGTGGCCTGTTGGTGCTGGTGGGAGCGTACGCACGTGGTAAATTCACCGCAACGCCCGTTGGTTCGACATGAATCGAGGGAACCGCCCTCCCCTTTTTGGTGGCATGCGGCGGTGCGCTGAGCCCTACGACTCCAAAGACTACGACAATGCAATTTCGTTCAGCGACAATTGACGATGCCCCAGCCATTCTGGACATCTACGCCCAGTACATTGACACGCCGATTACCTTCGAGTATGTCCTGCCTTCGCCTGACGAGTTCAGGGCGAGGGTTGCCGAGACTCTCGCAAAGTATCCATATCTTGTCGCATTGGAAGGAGACACGATTATTGGCTATGCCTACGCAGGCCCCTTTGGGCACCGTGCCGCATACCAGTGGGGAAGCGAACTGTCAATCTATCTTGACGGAGCCCACCTTCGCAACGGGCTTGGACACGCGCTATACTCCAGGCTGATTGACGAACTGAAGTCCCGGGGCTACCGCACGGTCTACGGATGTGTGACAACCCCGAATCCCGCCAGCGAAAGGCTCCACGAGAGTCTCGGCTTCAAGCGTGTCGGATGCTTTGAGAACGCAGGATTCAAGAATGGGCGCTGGCACGATGTGACATGGTTCGCGAAGGCACTCTTCTAGAGGGGCGAAGACCACCCACGGCAAGGGGGATGGACGACCGCTTCACTTATGGCATACGTCCTTCATTGCGCAGCAGCTGCATCCGCATCCGCAGGAGGTGTGCCCTTTCCTGCGGGCGCGGATTCTGTGGACAATAACAGACACAACGACCGCCAGCAGTGTCAACGACACCAGGACTGTTCCCAGATTTGCCTTGAGCCAAACGAGCATTGTTGTGTTCCTCGGTAGTGGGGTGTGGATTACTTGACGTTGACGGTCAGCTTCGTGGATTCCCTATAGGGTTTGAAGAGCTGGTGCAGGATTGCGATGAAGGCGACGAGCGCGAAGCCGAATCCGACGGGGTGGATGTTGCCGGTGAATGCGCATCCCACCTGGTAGACGATGAGGGAGCTGACGTATGCGAGGCCGCACTGGTATGTGATTGCGAACCAGGTCCACTTGGCTGAGTTCATCTCCCGGCGGATTGCGCCGATTGCCGCGAAGCAGGGTGCGCAGAGAAGATTGAAGACCAGGAACGAGTATCCCGAGACATGCGAGAAGGCCTGTGCGATGTTGCCGTATAGATTCTCGTCGCCCGCGCCTTTGTAGAGGATGCCGAGCGTGCCGACGATGTTCTCCTTTGCCACGAGTCCCGTGATGGAGGCCACGGTCGCCTGCCAGTTGCCCCAGCCCAGAGGCGCGAACACCCAGGCGATGCAGGAGCCGATTCCGGCAAGGATCGAGTGGTTGATCTGGTCTTCTTCAAGCATCTGGAAGGAGCCGTCGACCCAGCCGAAGAACGAAGTGAACCAGACGAGGATTGTGGAGAGCAGGATGATTGTGCCCGCCTTCTTGATGAAGCTCCAGCCCCTTTCCCACATCGAGCGGAGGACGCCGCCGATGGTGGGCAGGTGGTATGCGGGGAGCTCCATGACGAATGGTGCGGGGTCGCCGGCGAACATCCTGGTCTTCTTCAGCATGATTCCGGAGATGATGATGGCGGCCATTCCGACAAAGTACGCGGAGGTGGCGACCCAGGCGGCGCCGCCGAAGATTGCGCCCGCGATCATCGCGATGAAGGGGACCTTGGCTCCGCAGGGAATGAAGGTCGTGGTCATGATTGTCATGCGGCGGTCGCGCTCATTCTCGATTGTCCTGGAGGCCATGACCCCGGGAATGCCGCAGCCTGTGCCAATCAGCATCGGGATAAAGGACTTGCCAGAGAGCCCGAACTTGCGGAAGACCCTGTCCAGCACGAAGGCGATACGAGCCATGTAGCCGCATGCCTCCAGCCAGGCCAGAAGAAGGAAGAGAACCAGCATCTGGGGGACAAAGCCCAGGACCGCGCCGACACCGGCGACGATTCCGTCGACAATCAGCCCATGAAGCCAGGGCTGGACGTTGATTGTGTCAAGCCCCATTCCGACCAGGACCGGGATTCCGGGAATCCAGACGCCGTAGTCGGCGGGGTCGGGTTCCTCCCCGATCTCCTCCAGGGTCTTCCTGGCGGCGGCAAGGTCCTCGGCGGTGGCCTCGACCTCCTCGGTCGCAAGCGTATCCTCGTCCTCGACTACGTATGTGAACCTGCCGTCGGCGGGTTCGCCTTTCTCCTCGACGTATGCGTCATATCCCTCGACGACCGCGGCGGCCTCGGCGTATGGTTCCGCCACCTCGTCGTATTGTGCGGAGCCGATGCCGAAGAGGTGGAACCCGTCTCCGAAGAGGCAGTCGTTCGTCCAGTCGGTGGCAAAGGAGCCGATGGTCACCATTGCGACATAGTAGACGAAGAACATGATGGCCGCGAAGATGGGCAGTCCCAGGAGCCTGTTGGTGACGACCCTGTCGATCTTGTCGGAGGTCGACAGGCCGCCCACGCGCCTCTTCTTGTAGCATCCCTTGAGCATCTCCGCGATGTAGACGTAGCGCTCGTTTGTGATGATCGACTCGCTGTCGTCGTCCAGTTCCTTTTCGGCTGCCTTGATGTCGTTCTCGATGTGGATATACTTGTCCGCGGGGATCTTGAGGCTCTCCAGCACCTTGTCGTCCCTCTCGAAGATCTTGATTGCATACCAGCGTTGCTTTTCCTCTGGCATGGTATGGAGGAAAGCCTCCTCGATATGCGCGATTGCGTGTTCCACCGGGCCCGAGAAGTTGTGCATCGGGATGGTCTTGCCGTGTTTTGCGGCCTCGATTGCGGCCTCGGCCGCCGCCTTGATGCCGTCCCCCTTCAAGGCAGAGATTTCGATGACGGGGCACCCCAGCTCCTTGGAAAGCAGCTCCACATTGATCTTGTCGCCCTCCTTGCGGACGATGTCCATCATGTTGATTGCGACGACCACGGGAATGCCGAGTTCGGTCAGCTGCGTGGTGAGATAGAGGTTGCGTTCGAGGTTGGTGCCGTCGATGATATTGAGGATTGCATCGGGCTGTTCACCCAGGAGATAGTTTCTGGCCACCACCTCCTCAAGGGTATATGGCGAAAGCGAGTAGATGCCCGGCAGGTCCGTGACGACCACGTCGTCGTGCCCTTTCAGGCGTCCTTCCTTCTTTTCCACCGTGACTCCGGGCCAGTTTCCGACGAATTGGTTTGAGCCAGTCAGTGCATTGAAGAGCGTGGTCTTTCCGCTGTTCGGGTTGCCCGCCAGCGCAATTCTGATTGTCTTCCTAATGGATTCCATATCGTGTCTTTATGTGGAAAAAGTCGGCAGTTGAGTATCTTGCCTGGAGATTTGCCAATGGGACGGGGGATTGTTTCCTGCGCCTACTCGATTTCAATCATTTCGGTATCGGCCCTCCGGAGGCTCAGTTCATAGCCCCGGACGGTGACCTCGATTGGATCGCCGAGGGGGGCGACCTTGCGGATGTAGACTTCGACTCCCTTGGTGATGCCCATGTCCATAATGCGGCGCTTGACAGGGCCCTCGCCATGGAGGCGGACCACCTTGACGGTGTCGCCAATGCTGGCGTCATTTAGTGTCTTCATGGAAAAAACTCCTCCTAGATCATGATGTGCCGGCCCATTTCCTCGCTGATTGCGACACGGGTCTCCCTGATTTTCACAATGATGTTGCCTCCCATGGTGGAGACGACCGTAGCGACGCTTCCTGCCACGAATCCAAGGTCTTCGAGGTGCTTGCGCATCTCGGGGGCACCGCCGACCTTGCGAATTATCGCCTCCTGGCCAACCTCTGCAAAACTAAGTGGCATCATAGAACTGTTTGCGGACCGTGGAAAAGTCCTGAGTTTAAGTAGGCGTCCTGCCCAGGGAGGTTGGCTCCCCGGGCGGGGATGGTGTGGTGGGTGAATAATCTCGGATGCGGCGAGGGGCGCAAAAAAGGGGGAAGAAGCAGTGAAAAAAAACACCCCTGCGCCGCATCCAAGGGCGTATCGCTAGAACTCCATGCCGACGGTGAATGCCAGGCAGATGTTGTTGCGGTTGTTGTTCTCGTCGGCGCGCATTGCGTTGCGCACATTGCTGTCAAGCGCGAAAGAGAAGTCTGCCTCGAAGCCGATGGTGATGTTCTCGCTGACCGCGTAGCTCAGGCCAGTGGCGAGGACTGCGTTGCTGAGCCCCGCGCGGCGGTAGCCGGTGCTGCCCTCGACCCAGTTGGAGTTTCCGAAGTAGACGAAGAGGCTGTTGTCCCAGGAGAGGTCCTCGCTGATGAAGGAGAGCGCATAGGAGTGGCTGACTGCCGCCTCCGCCCACCAGGTCCCGTTCTCGTAGTCGTGGTTGATTGTCAGGCTTGGCGCCAGGAAGAGGTCGTCGAGGCTGATGCCCAGGGCGATTTCCTGGTAGTCGTCCGAGGACGCGCGGTTGATGTCGTAGTATGTCCAGGTGAGGTCGAGGCTCAGTGCGCCGATGCATGGCACATCCTCGAAGGTGTATCCATACCCCAGGGAGTAGTCGAACTCCTCGAAATCGTTGCGATAGCCAGTGGCGTTGGTCAAATCGAAGATTCCGGTGATGCCGGCGTGGAAGCCGAACATCCCAATCTCAAGCTCGCTCTGGATGTTGCGCTCGGGGTTGGAAATCACGCCCTCCCCCATGTTCTTGGTGTAATACCCGGTCATGAACGAAATCGAGGGAGCCATGCCGGACTCCTCGGACTCCATTGCGGCCTCGGGAACATCCTGGGCCGACAAAACGCAGGCAAAGGCAAAAATCATCGAAAGAAGCAGCTTCTTCATGGAAATCTCCTGTTTGATGGGGGACTCTACTAATGGTTTTCAACTACACTCGGAACAAGGGCGACTCCGCAACCGGGCGGAACCCGCGCCCCGTAATCGCACACAATATAATTAGCACTCGCTAATTTCCAAGCGATTTCCATAAAAAATATGGAATGTTTTCCTTCCACGGGAGAAATTCGCTTCAAAAAGATATTTTACCCAGGAAAACCATGGACCTGCATTGACTGTGCGCAGACTCCTGCACGAGGAATTTGACGCAACAAATTCTCATTCATCCGTAAAAGCAGTTGAGACATGAGGCTTTTGGGTGAGGCTATATTCATGCCATCCTTGGCCGTGGCGGCACCTGACCATGCATTTTGCGCCACGGGCCTGCGTGTAGTTTTTAGAGACGAACGATGAAAGTAGCGATTCTTTCCTTGCCGCTGGGTGGAAACTACGGTGGCGCACTCCAGGACTATGCCCTGCAGCAACTGTTGCATGGTCTTGGACACGAACCGACGACCTGCGTGGTGCCCTTTCCGCCAGGACACAATGCCGACAACCGGCAGCCTTGGGAAGGGAGTCCGCTGATTCCGTTCCTGCGGAAGCATGTCAAGGCGACCGCGCGCCTGCGATGCCCCCTGGACTTCGATCAGCTCCGTGAATATGGCTTCGAGGGGTATGTCGCCGGCAGCGACCAGATATGGGCTCCCAGCTTCAGACTGCGCAGCTTCTACTCGGCGATGTTCATGTCGTTCCTGCCTCGCGGCGACCAGTCGCCCAAGGTAGTCTACGGAGCATCCTTCGGCAGGGCGAAGTGGTCTCTTTCGCGATGGCTCCTATATCGCTGGAAATACGCGCCGCTGGTGCGGAGGTTCGACGGCGTCTCCGTGCGTGAAGACGAGGGAGTGGAGTATTGCCGTCGATTCTTTGGCGTGGACGCGCAGGTCGTCCTCGACCCTGTCGCCATGCTTTCAGGGGCGGACTTCGAGCGTCTGCTTTCACTGCGTCGCAGACCGGAATCGGAGGCTGGCGTCTTCGCGTACATACTTGACCCAAGTCCACTGAAATCCGGCGTCTGCGAGGAGATGCGTCGTCGGCTTGGCGTAGGGGATGTCACATTGATTGGCGACTGCAGCAGGAAGGACATAGAGCATCACACCATGGAGCAGTGGCTTGAGGGCTTCATGAATGCGGCGTTCGTGGTCACCGACTCCTTCCACGGCACCGTGCTCTCGTTGCTTTTCCACAAGCCCTTCGCCGTCTTCTGCAACGCCTGCCGAGGCGCAAGTCGGTTCGCGTCACTGCTCAAACCCCTGGGGCTTGAAGACCATATCATTGACGAGACGAGCTGCCTGGACGACCAATTCTACGAAGAGATTGCCCGCATTCCGGACTACGAGAGGGTGGAGGCCGCACTTGCGCCCGCACGCCAGGCCTCCCTGCGTTTCCTGAGGGACTCCCTTGAGAAGCGTGGCGCACGGGAGGCATCTCGGTAGAACTATATGCTTTTCGGAGGCGGGTCGTAGCAGCCTGAGCGATACGGCTCCAGGTCAAGGGTGGCGAATCTGAAGCCAAGCGCGTGGAGCTTCCGGGATATTTCCCGGGCGTGCGCCAGGATGGCGTCCTGCGCGGATTCGGAGACCTCGACGCGTGCGATGTCGCCGTGCACCCTCAGCCGCAGCTGCGTGCCATCGGGAAGGAGCCCCCGTAGATATTCCTCGCCCTGTGCGACCATTTCAATGAGTCCGGCCGTGAGTTGCGTCCCGTAGTCGAAGCGTGTCGCCAGACAGGGGGTGGAGGGTTTTCGCGCCGTTGCAAGCCCCCGTTCCTCCGAAAGCCGTCTGACATCCTGCTTTGAGAGACCCAACTCCGCGAGCGGCGAGAGTGCGTTTGATTCCGCAAGCGCCTTCAGTCCTGGGCGGTACGCCCGCAGGTCGTCCGCATTCGTGCCTTCGACAAGCAGTGAGGCGCCGTGCCGCCGGGCTCTCTCCGCCAGGAGCGACAGAATGTGGCGCTTGCACCAATAGCACCTGTCGGGGGGATTTCCGCGAAGCTCCGGAATCGTGAGCGGGTCGAACTCCAGCAGGACAGGGGAGACGCCGAGAGACTCCGCTGTCGCCACGGCATCACGCACCTCCCCGGAGGACTGAAAGACGCTTTGCGCCATGATTGCCACGAAGGGCACTCCTTCCTCGTCGCAGAGTTCCTTCAGGACCGACAGCAGGAGCGTGCTGTCGACGCCGCCGGAATATGCGAGTGCGACGCCGCGGGCGGCCTTTTCGCGGAGGAAATCCTTCAATTCGCCGAGGGAATGGCTCATCCTGGGCAGGCTGTCGTGTTTTCCGTGCCTACTCCGAGAACGCCTCGTTCGCCGCGTCCTGCGCCAGGCGGAAGATTGTCTGGAAATCCACGCCGGAGGCATCTGAGAGCCGTTTTACCGACTCGAATTCGGGATAGCACCGCCAGACCCCCGCCCCTGCGCAGACCTTGACGGCGACTTGGCCGAAGGGGGTCTCCACCTCGGCCATTGTGCGCTGCATGCAGGAACGCTCCACGCGGTATCTTCGGATGCCGATTGTGGTTGTCACATCGAAGATGACTTCCTCCAGCTCCCCTATCCGTTCCTCGTCGGCTATGACCCTCAGGAGATATGCGGGGCGGTTCTTCTTCATGAAGCAAGGCGTGAAATGCGCGTCCCGCGCCCCGGCCTCCATCAGGCGCTCGAGGGCAAGCCCCAGCATCTCGCCCGTCGAGTCGTCGATATTGCATTCGAGAATCCAGACCTTCTCGTCGGACGTACATGCCTCCGCCCATGCCTCCTCCTCCTCCACGAGAATCATTGCCCGCAGGAAATTAGCCCGTCCAAAGTCACGTTTCCCGAGACCGACACCTACTCCCTCGACACGGTACTTGCCCGGGAGCGAATCGCGGGTGCGAAGGGCGGCGGCAATCCCAATCCCGGTGGGAGTCACCATCTCGCCTTGCACATCCGCGCGTCGAAGCGGAATCGAAAAGGCACGGGCGACATTTAGGACGGCCGGCACAGGCACCGGCAGCTCGCCGTGCTGGCAACGCACAAAGCCGCGTCCCTCGGTGAGCCCGTCCACGACGCATTCGTCAATGCCAAGGTCGTCCACCAATACGGCTGCAGAAACGACATCGACGATTGAGTCTATTGCGCCCACCTCGTGGAAATGCACCTGTTCCAGCGGGACTCCGTGGGCGGCGGCCTCCGCCTCCGCGACAATCAGGAAGATGCGCTTTGCAAGCGCCCGGGCGCCATCCGTCATCACGCCCCTGTCAATGACCTCGTAGACATCGGAGAGATTCCTGTGTTCGTGATGGTGGTGGCACGCGCCGTCGTGCTCGTGGTCGTGGTCATGCAGCCTGACATCGAAGTCGACTCCATCCAGTCCATACGAGGTTTTTCTGGAGACGACGCAGTCGTATCCTTCCAGCCGGAGGCTCTCCAGCGCAGCCTCCAGCTTTTCCTGTGACGCGCCCAGGTCCAGGAGCGCGGCCACCGTCATGTCCCCCGAGATCCCGGAGGCTCCCTCCAGATAGAGCATTCTTTTTGATGCGAGCATTGTCACCTTCTCCCCTTGTTGATCATTCTTGCGATTCGGCACGCCATCACTCCGGCGCCGAAGCCATTGTCGATATTGACGACCGTCATTCCCTCTGCGCAGGAGTTGAGCATTGCCAGGAGTGCGGAGACGCCGGAGAAGCTGGCTCCATACCCCACCGAGGTGGGCACGGCGATCACGGGCGCTTCCACAAGCCCCGAGACCACGCTGCCAAGCGCCCCCTCCATCCCGGCGACCGCGATCACCACGTCCGCCCTCCTGGTTGAATCCAGCTTTGAGAGAAGCCTGTGGAGCCCTGCGACTCCCACGTCGTAGTGCCTGACCACCTTCATTCCGAAGAACTCCGCCGTTCCGGCCGCCTCCTCCGCAACCGGCACGTCCGCCGTGCCGCCCGTAAGGACTGCGGCCGTTGCATCGAACTCCGCCGGATTCCAGGACGGGTCGTTCCAATTCGAGAAGACCAGACGTGAGGTCTCGTCGTATGTGACGTCCAGATTGGCGGCGGCAAGCGCGGCGTATTGTTCCCTCGAGCACTTTGTGCCGAGGGCCCGCCGCGACGCATCCCGGAAACTCCCCATGATCTCCGCCAGCTGCCCTGGGGTCTTTCCCGGGCAGAAGACCGTCTCACCGAGCCCGGTCCGCCCTGCCCTGGTCATGTCCAGCTTCGCGAATCCAAGTTCCTGGTATGATTCGTCCATTTGAAGAAATCCTCCTTGCCTTCAGATGTGGCGCGGGTCATTGCCGCCGTTGACGACGCACTGGTGCATAGTATATGCCCAGCGAGGCCCCCACAGTGCGCTGGTAGTTGCTCTTGTTGGGCTGATTGAGGAGCACAGGCTGGTTTTCGACGGGAGACCAGTAGACGAGCGTCGTCGACCCGCCGCCATCCATATTTATGGCGTCGGAGGCGCCGGCGTATTTCATCATCTGCGCGCATTCGTAGAGGTCTGCGCCGAGGGAATACCCATCCTGCCGACCGTCAATGGTCATGATGTAGAGGATCTTCCTCTCCTTGTCAAGCCCCCAGACAGTCCGGGGATGCAAATCCTTGCCACTGGGCTTGACGACTATCTCGTCGTTCCTCATGACCATCTGGAAGCCGCAGAGGACGATATACATGTCGGAGGTCATCTGGGCATCCTTCGGGAAGTCCCGGAATTCCAGCTTGTTATCCCAGGTCACGACAAGCCCCGGACGGCCATTTGACGGGCAGACCAGCCTGCCCCCCGAGACCAGCAGCCCCATGTTGTCGGAGAACTTGTGGGTGAAGGGCGACTCCCAGGGGCTCCATGGACACGAATTGACCGCCAGCAGCACCGGCAGCCCGAGACCGCCCTCGTTCGGGAGCCTCCGGCAGTATTTCATGAATTCGCCCGTCGTCTGCCGCCTCGTGCGCACTGTGAACCGCGGGCAGTCCGGCATTGGCTGCCCGGCCATCGGGTCGGCCTCTGTCGCCACAAACCTGATATAGGGATTTGTAAGGTCGACCCTGACGAGATTGATGGCCATCAGGCGGGGATTGTCGACGCGCAGCCGCGCATGCTGAATCCCAGGATAGATGTATTGCGCTCCCTGCCAGACACTTACAGGTGGAGGCCCGGGAAACTCCGCCAGGCAGATGTGCCGAAGAAGCAGAAAAAGGAATATCAAAAACAAACGAGGCATTGTCGGGAAAAGGATTTGGCGGACGCGGAGACAAGACGCCCCACGCCCGCCAATGATGTCGCGGACATCCCGGAAGCCTCTCACGCAAACGCAGGAGCCTCCGGGAAGAATACCGGCCTATGCGGCAAAGACGCCGTTGATGTCCTTTCCAAAGACGCCCTCGTTCGTCTCGACGCGGACAACCAGACCCTCTTCCGTGATGTCGATGTTGCCCAGGAACTTGATGGCGTCCTCCTTGGTAGGAACCTTGAAGCGGTAGATGCGGTTGACCTCGCCCGTCTCGGTCCGCACGTCTTCGGTGCCGAGGCTTTCGACCTGGATTCCCTGCGCCCTCATCTTGTCGAGGTCAGGCAGAAGCATGCTGACGATTGGTTCGGAGGAGACCTTGAAGTAGTTGGAGAGCGGGATGTCCGGCCAGATCATCGACGCCTCGCGCCAGCTTGCGTAGTTCAGAGTCGGGCTGCCGACAAATGCGACGGCCCCATTCTGGTGCTCGTAGCACCCGTAGCGCAGATCCTTCTTCTTGCTGACGATGTTCCCGTATTCGTCCTCGCTGATATACGAGAGCCGTTCCAGCGCATCCCTGGCGGATGCCATGTCCGGGAAGAGATACGCCACGTATTTGAAGTGGTCCGGATCGGCGTTGGCCGCGTCCCAGAACTCCTGCTGGAGCTTGCCCTTGCCCTCGAAGAACTTCGACACGTCCAGGTCGTCCTCCTTGCGCATGGTATTCCACCACCAGCCGCCGCCCACAAGTGCCAGGACGACGATTACCGCGACGATCACGTACGTTGTCATGGAGATTCCCTCGTCCTCCGCCTGGACGGCCTGCTGTGTGGCCTCCCTCGCGCGGCGTTCGCGGTCCCGCTGCCGTTTGAGTTCGGCCTGCCGTGCCTCCTCTTCCGCGCGTGCCGCCATCATTGCGATTTCCTGTTCGCGCTGTGCCTTGAGTTCCTCGCGGCGTTTCTGTGCGGCCGCCTCGTCAGCCAGCACCTTTTCCGCGGAGGGATATGCTCCGTCCGGGGAGATTTTCGACCCGTAGGCGGTCATGTCGCGCTGTGCCTGCAGGTCATTGAACCTGAGTTCCATCTCCTGGCGGGTCTTCTCATTGAAGGCGCGGTTTGCCATGGATGCGGCGATATAGGCGCACTCTTCGACCAGTTCCTTTGGCGAGAGCCACTTTTCGAGGAAGTACGTATATCCGCGGCGCTCGTTTTCGAGGAAGTCCTCCTCATGCTGCGCTTCATTGAACTTCTCCTTGTTCTCCTCGATGAAGCCAGTCCGCTTGACCGTGCTAGTGCGTGCGTATTCCTCCCGCCACTCGCGGCGGTACATCCGGTTGAGATTGACATCGAACTTGGCGATTTCGCCGTGGGGGCCGTCGTTGCCGACGATTCCGCTCATGTCCGCCAGGCGGTAGTTGGTGGGTCCAATCGCGATATTGCCGCCATGCATCCCGTTGTAGTAGCCGCTGATCTTCTCGGTCTTCCTGGGATTGGTGCGGATGCGGATTGTGACGCGCTCGCCCTTCCTGTACAGTGGGAAGAGCTTCTCCGACTGCCTGACCAGTTCGTCGTTGGTATATTCGGGATACTTCTCCTGGGCGGCCGCACGGAGTTTTTCGTCAGCGACGCGCAGCGTATCCACTTCGTCGATATATGGCTCCCTGCCGGCATTCCTGAGTTCCGCCGAGGAGGAGGTGAACTGCGTCACCACCGCCGCCCCCAGGCTTTGCTGGGTCGCCTTCGCGCCCTGGGTCTTGATCTGCTCCTCCAGAAGCGTCTGGATAAGCTTCAGGCGCGCCGGAGTCACTGCCGCATCAGGAATCTTGACAGACGGTGCGTCCTGTGCGAGAACAAGAACGGGCAGCAGGAGCGCCGCGAGAAGCAGTTTGAATGCATTACGCATGAGAAGTCCTTTTCTCCTGGTGATTGAAATGTTGTGTCATCCGAAAGCGTCGACGCCTGGGGAGGGCTTTTGCCCCGCCGGGGCGTCTGTGGGGGATTCCGCGTGCCGTCCCGAGGCGGCCGTCCGGGAGTTGAATGGGCGCAGGGCGCACCCCTCCCGTCCTCACGGAATCCGTGTAGTTTCTGATATTGTAGGACATTTCCAGAAAAAAACATCCTTCCACGGCAAAAAAAGCGTGGATTTTTCCTCTTTTTTCGTCAGAATGTCCATTTTGCGGCGAAAAAGCGCGGGAAACGCGTTTCGGGAGGGTGGCCTAGCCGAGGCAGATTTGCGAGACGCAACGGCTGAACGCCTCCTCCCCCTTGAGAATCGTGATCTCGACCCGCAGATAGTAGACAGGCAGGATGCCGGAAGGGAGCTGAGGAAGCCGCACGGCGTCCTTCTCCGTGGTCATGATCAGTTCCGCGCCGGCGCGCTTCGCCTTCTTTGCAAAGGACGCGACTTCCTTCGGGTGGTATCTGTGGTGGTCTGCAAAGTGCTCCTGGTGGACGATTTCCGCCCCCAGGTCCCTCAAGTACTTGTTGAAGCTTTCGGGGACTGCGATTGCGCTGAGGGACGCCACCTTGCGGCCCTTGAGGTATGAGAGATCCTGCCGTCCGTCCTGTGTCACGCACTCCAGGTACTTCGGGACGTGGTTGCACTCGATGATTTCGGCAAGGGGGTTGTGCCGTTTAAGGAATCTCCGGAGGTGGTGGAAGTCCCGTCCATCCGACTTTGTGAGGAAGATGTAGTCCGCCCTTCTGAGATTTTCGATTGGCTCCCGCAGCATTCCGCAGGGGAGCATCTCGTGATTGTGGAATGGATTTGTCGAATCCACGAGCAGGATGTTCGTCCAGGGCCGCAGCCTGAGATACTGGAATCCGTCGTCGAGAATCAGCGTATCGGCTCCCCTTGCGATGGCGTATGTTCCGCCCTTGAAGCGGTTCTTGTCCACGACCACCATTGCGCCGGGCGCGCCCCCCTTGCCGACCAGGTTTTTGGCGAGCATATACGGCTCGTCTCCAGCTTCCCTTGAATCCAGGAGGACATTCACCCCATCGGAGACCACCCTGGGCGGGACCACCTCGGGATTGCCCGAGAAGACGCTCTTCAGGCGATACCACCATGGGCGTGGCTTGCTCCTGTATCCGCGGGAAAGCACGGCCACGCGCTTGCCGCGGGAGGTCAGGGTCTTCGCAAGCAATTCGACGACCGGCGTCTTGCCCGTGCCTCCGGTGGTCAGGTTGCCGACGCTTACGACAAAGCACCCGATTACATGCTGCCGCATGATTCCCGCATTGTAGAGGGCAAGGCGAAGCTGGACGGCGGCATGGTAGAGGCGGGAGAAGCCGAAGAGAAGATACCGGAAATACTTGGCAAAACCCGTCCTGCGCTGTCCGTTGATAATCTCGACAACGTATTGCTCGAACTTTTCTGACAGGTCCTGCAAGGGCATCTCTGGAAGCTGCGGACGGAGTGTGGCGCAGCCTGGATTAGGGAATTAGACGAGTGGAATTGTGGCCGCCAGGGTTGCAAGCGCCTGGCAGAAATCATTGCGGCACCGTTCAGGGGAGGTGCAGAGCGGCGCGATATTCTCCACGGGGGAGACCACCGATGCGATTCGGCTTCTCGGGACCGCGGGGTCGTCGCCGGCGGCGTCCTTTACCAGCGCCCTCTGTAGTCTGGCGAGGTCGCTTGTGAAGGGGAGGCATCCGTGGAGCAGCGCCCCCTGCCCTGAAAGCGCAAACGCGCTTCCTGAAATCTTGTTGTCGCCATGCCAGACGCTGAAGCGTCGGCAGAAGAATGCGTCCTTGACGCCGACCAGGCGAAGCGCATCCACAACGATTGAGAGGATTCTCTCGGGGTCGTAGGAGCGACGCGGCATTATGAAGGCGTAGTTCTGGTTGCCCAGGTCATGCCAGACAGTCCCGCCGCCCGAGACTCTGCGCAGCACGGGAACGCCCTCCGACTCGCACCACGCCAGGTCGCACTCACGGGATGGCTCCTGGTTGCGCCCTAGAAGCACGGACTCCCTGTTGGTGTAGAAGAGGAGGGTCGCCTCGCCGCCTAGTCTCTGCCCGCGGTAGATCCTCTCCTCGAAGGCGGCGTTCTCGAAGGGGTCGTTGCTGGCAAGATACTCAACGCGCATGGCACAGGCGGAAAGGACGTTGCATTGGACGGGCGGGTCATGCGCCGCAGGCGCGGACGGCCGCCAGGAATTCATCCATCTCCCCGTCGGTTCCAATGGTAATCCGCAGGTATTCGTCAACGCGCGGAAGCGGGAAGTACCTCACAAGGATTCCCCGGTCGCGGAGAAGACGGAAGAGTTCCCTGGCGGAGATGCGGGATGGACGGGCCAGGATGAAGTTGGCCTGGGAAGGCAGGACTCGCCAGCCCATCGACGACAGGGAGGACGAGACGCGGGCGCGGGTGGCGCGGATTCTGGCGACCGAGTCGCGCAAATGGTCCTGGTCGGCAAGTGCAGCCAGCCCCGCGGCCTGGGAGACCCGGTCGGTGTTGTAGGAGTCCTTGAGCTTGTTCATCTCCGAAACCAGGCCGGAGTCCCCAAAGGCGATGCCAAGGCGCATCCCCGCAAGGGAGTAGCTCTTGGAAAAGGTGCGGGAGACGACTACGTTGGGAAACTCCTTCACCAGTCCGAGGCAGTTGTCGTCGGCAAAGTCGGCATACGCCTCGTCAATCCAGACTACCCCGTCGAAGTCGCGGCAGAGCCCGCGGACCTTGTCAATGGGGAATGCGTTGCCCGTGGGCGCGTTTGGCCTTGCAAGGATGAAGAGCCTTGCGCCGGCGGCCTGCGCGGCGGCGTCCTCCGGCAGTTCGAACTCCTCCGTGAGCTGGACTGGGATTGGCCTTGCGGCCTGGAGCTGGGAGAGCACCGGGTAGAGCGAGTATGAGGGTTCCGGGAACGCGAAGCCCTCCCCCGCCCCCACGAATGTCCTCAGGCCGATTGTCAGCAGGTCGTCGGAGCCGTTTCCGCAGATTATGCACTCCTCCGGGATGCCGTAGAGCCCTGCGGCGGCCTTCCTGAGGGGGAGTGCCGTCGGATCCGGATAGAGGCGCAGCTCCTCCCATGGGAACGAGCGGACGGCCTCCTCCACCTTCTTCGAGGGGGGGTATGGGTTTTCGTTGGTGTTGAGCTTGACGATGCGGCGCCCAGAGAGCTGCTCGCCTGGAGTGTATCCGGCGATCTTCTGTATGTCCTTGCGCGCGTAGTTCTTTGTCATTTGAAAGACTCTCCTGCGTAATATAAGCGGACGCGGCGTGGCGCCTGTCAGCACGGCTTTCTGAAGATGAAGAAGACCGCGCCGAGAATGCAGAGTCCCGCCCACAGGAAATTCCAATTCCACCGTTCCTTCAGGAAGAGGAGTGTGAATGGGACGAAGACTGTCAGGGAGATGCACTCCTGGAGGATTTTGAGCTGTGCCACGGAGTATGCCGTGGACCCTATCCGGTTTGCCGGCACTGCCAGGCAGTATTCGAAGAAGGCAATCGCCCAGGATGCGAGGATCGCCAGGATGACCGGGCGTCCCTTCATCATCCGCAGGTGCCCGTACCACGCGAATGCCATCATGGTATTCGATGCGCAGAGGAGCAGCGTGGTCAGGAGGATTTTTGGCATGGCCGTGGTTGTAGGCTGGGATGGGTGCCTGCGCCCGTCAGTATTCCAGAAGGATGCTCTGACGGCGGAGGCACCAGCAGTTGTATGCGATTGTGACGAAGAACGACGCGGGGTGCCGTGTCCTTGCGCCGATGAAGAGTTCCAGGAGGGTGTTCCTGCCGCCAAACCCCATGGGGCCGATGCCGAGGGCGTTGGCCTCGCGGAGGGAGCGTTCCTCCAATTCCGCAAGTGCCCGGTCCTTCGAACGCACTCCGAATCTCCGGAGCAGCTGGAGTTTTGCCTCCTCGCAGCCGCCGGCGCGGTCGCCGCCCACGGCCACCCCAAGAACCCCCGGAGAACAGCCGCGTCCCTGCGCCTGCAGCACCGCGTCCAGTATGCACCGCCTGACGCCGTCGAGGTCACGTCCAGCCCCCAGCCCTTTGTCTGGAAGGGAGTACTGGACGCCCACGTTCTCGGAGCCGCCGCCCTTCAGGAGAAGCGTCACCTCCGCGACGCGGCGACCGCCGCAGCCCCCCTCGTCCTCAAGCCAGTGGAAGACAGGGCTGACATGGCCCAGGTTGTTGCCGGTATTCCTGCCTGAGACGCTTTCGACGCAGTTCTGGCGCAGAAGCCCCGCCCTGGTCGCACGCACGACGGCGGCTTCCGCCGCAATGCGAAATTGCCTCCGAGGGAAGTCGTCGGAGGCTTTGATGAAGAAATGGATTGTGCCTGTGTCCTGGCAAAGCGGCAGCTGCCGTGCCTTGGCAAGGCGGAGGTTTTCGCGGATTGAGGAGAGGACCGCCGCGGCCGGAGTCCCCTGGTCTTCCCTGGATGCGGCCGCCTCCAGCGCCTGGACCACGTCCTCTGGCAGTTCGGTCGAAGTCTTCGACACAAGCCCGAACAGCCTCTCCTCGAAGTCGGTCGCGCACATCATGGCCTGCCCCCCTCCTTCGCTTCGCCGGAAATCCTCTCAAGATACTCCCGCCACTCAACGGGCAGAAGGGTGCTCTTCCTGGTATTGCACTCCTTGCAGCAGGGGACGATGTTGCCCCGGACGCTGCGGCCGCCGCGGGCGATCGGAACAAGGTGGTCCATCGTCAACGCAGACGGCGCAAACTTCCTCCCGCAATAGTAGCATATCCCGGAGGAACGGCGGTTTTTCCACCACTGGGACGCACGAAGCTCCCGGCCCCTCTCCTTCTCCTTCCGGATGAATTCGGGGGAGGCATGGAAGTCGTCGACAAAGTCGGTGAACTCCTCGAGGCCGCCCAGGTTGACCCCGGGCTCCCCGAAGATGTCGTCCATGCCGATGGGAGACTTCGTCGTCACAGTAGGAATGCGATTACTCCCCGTGGAGGAGCTTTGCAAGCGCGTGGTGGTAGACGGGGCCCGTGATGTCGTTGAATGGGAAGGACTGCTCCAGTGCCGCCCTGAGGAAGAGATGGGCCGTGCGGAACGCCTCCGCGACGGGGCGTCCCTTCGCAAGCTCGGCAGTCACGCACGCGGAGAAGGAGCACCCGGCACCGTGGGTCCACTTGGTGTCAAGGCGTGGCTCGCGAATCCAGGTGAACTCGGCGCCGTCGAAGAGCATGTCCGCGGCCACGTCGTCGAAGATGCGTGCCGCCTTGATGATGACATTCTTCACGCCGTAGGCGTGGATGCGCCTGGCGGCCTCCTCCATGTCGGATTCGGTCTTGATTTCATCCATGCCGGCCAGCTGCGCCGCCTCGAAGGTGTTCGGGGTCGTCACATCCGCGACAGGCATAAGGGCCTCAATCATGGCACGGGTGTTCTCGGGGAAGACGGGCACGTTGGCACCCTTGCAGACCATCACCGGGTCGATGACAATCTTGGTCCCGCCAAATTCCTTCAGCATCTCGCCGACCGCAAGGATCACCTCCGCAGTCGGAAGCATGCCTGTCTTGACGGCGTCAACGCCAATGGACTGCGCAGTGCGAACCTGCTCGCGGATGACATCCAGGCCAAGGGGATGAATCAGGTGCGCCCAGGTGCCAGGCTCCATGGCGACCTGGACTGTGTTCGCCACAAGACCGTAGACATCCCGCTCCTGGAAGGTCTTAACGTCCGCCAAAAGACCTGCGCCGCCAGAACAATCCAAACCAGCGATCGTCAATGCCTTCTTTGGTATCTTCATTTTGAGAAACCTCGTCCTTTGCAACAAAAGAAAAACAGGAAATGCTCCGTGTGAGGCGCGGGGAGAGAGGAGTGAGGAGTGGGGGTGCCGTCACTTCATGCGGCATAGCCGCAAACATCCTGTCAGTTTTTGTCCTATCTTGTCCTAATCTGCCCTGTCATCCCTGTTTTTGCCGAAGGGATTCCCCAGCTCTTGTTCGGCCGTCATTTCTGGCGACTGTTCCAATATAACCTCGCCCATGAAGACTACCCTGCAATCCACCAGGAGAGTTGCCCCACTTGATTCCACCACTGGCTTTCTCTTCCCAAGTTCCCATGGTTGCGCCTTCGCCCCCCACACGGCTAATACCCTGCCATGGCTGAGCGGTCCGCGTTGCAATTTCTGAACCATTGCCTAGGAGACGGCTGTTTTCTGATTACATTAGGGCCGTCGGAAGGGATTGAAGGCCGTCATACACCTTCATAATACCCATCCTTGTTGGGAAGAGAGCCTTTGTTTTCGGCAATTTGACATTCAGAAATGAGAAATCCATTCAAAGATCTGCCCTCCTTCAGGGGCGAGTTGCATTCCAGCCCGATTCTGCACCGTTATCCAGGGAATCCCATCCTTACCAAGGACGACGTCCCCTACCCTGCCTCTTTTGTCTTCAACGCGGGCGTCAACTTTTTCAACGGCCGTTTTGTCATTGCGCCCCGTGTCGACCTGTTTGACGAGCATTTCAACCGTCCTGCACTGAAGCTTGGGACCGGCATGGGGTGGAGCGACGACGGCGTCCACTGGGAGATGGAGCCCGAGCTGATGCGCGTCTTCTACCATGGCAAGCCCCTTCCCTGGGTGGTCGACTCCCGCCTGACCGTCCTGGAGGGTGGTCTCTACCTGACCTTCTGCTTTGAGAACCAGCACTCCGAGCGCCCCGGCATCGCCAAGTGGCGTGGCGAGGGTGTTGACTTCGACGTCGTCTGCCTTGGGATTCCGCAACAGCGCAACATGGTGCTTTTCCCCGAGAGGATTGGCGGCAAATACATGCGCCTGGAGCGTCCTTCCAACCAGTGGGGCGACCCCTTCCACATCTGGTACGCCTTCTCGCCCGACATGGAATACTGGGGCGAACAGGAGCTCTTCCTGGGATGCGAGGATGTGCCATGGGCAAATCGAAAGATTGGCGCGGGGGCGCCGCCCGTCAAGACTGACAAGGGATGGCTTCTTGTATTCCATGCCGTGGACGAGGTTCCCGCCCGCAGGCGCGATGTCCTCGCCGGCAAGGGATGGTGCAAACGATACACCTGCGGCGCGGCGCTCTTCGACAAGGACGACCCCACCAGGCTTGCCGCCATCACAAGACAACCCCTCATCGTGGCGGAGGCGCCATACGAGACAGGCTACGACGGAATCTGGGTGGAGGACACCATCTTCCCAGTCGGCGCAATCCTCAATCCACATGACACTGGGGAATTGATGATCTACTACGGCGCAGGGGACGCGAATACCTGCCTGGCAACTGTCAAACTGGAGGAACTCCTGCAGGAAATGACGCCGGCAAGGCGCTTGGCGGAACGCGCAGTAGTCCCCTTCCGAATCGAGGACTGGGACGGCAAATAGCCTTGCATTCCACTTGCCCCCGCCGCGACGGCGCGCCGATATCATGGCGCCATGGCGGTCGGGGGGAGAGACGCCGCCTTCTTCCTGCGGGGCTTCATCCTCTGCGCGTCCGGCAGGTCCTGTGGACCGAGAGGACGGGGAAAGACCAATCGGATTGAGGCCCGGACACTCCGCATTCCTGGAGACACGACTCCTGTGGAATTAAACGCACACACCCGGGTATTCGATTGCCGTGTGGTTTACGGATATATTATTCCCCGACAATAGGACGTCCCCCTCTATTCCGGCGCAATGCTTTTTCCACAATCCTGACGAAGCCCGGAGCCACGACATCATTCCAGGAACAGGCGATATAACCCACACACACCGGGCGCACCCCGCTGCCGTCAACCGGTTTTTCACACGACAAAGGAGCCTCTAGATGCTGCACGAAGAAGTCAAGATAGAAGAGTTCGGCGAATTCGGCCTCAAGCCGGAGCAGTTCATCGTCACCAACCGGGATTTGGAGCGTCCGTGGAGTTACCTGTACACCAACAAGGCGCTTCTGTTGAAGTTGAACAACTATGGGCCTCATTCCGCCCAGGTCAACCCGCCAGGGGGGATGCTGCTGTTCAAAACCGCGAACAACGAGAACCTGCTTCCGCTTCAGATCTTCGTCAATGCCCCCGGCCAGCACCTGACTGCGTTCCTGTCGCCGCTGAACCGGGACGAATTGCTCGACTACCGGTGCGATTTCCAACCGACCCATGCGGAATATCTCCTCACCTATCGGCAGCTGACCATTAAGACCTCTATCGGAATCCATGACAGCAAGAGCCTCTTCTGGCTCAGATGCGAACTGACCAACACCGGGGACGCACCGGTTGAGTTCGACATCCTTCCCGTCTGGAGAATCCATCACGCATCGGGCGCCCTGGCTCCCTGGGATGCGCCGGAGCTATACCAGAGCGTCGGCTTTTTCAATGACACGGCAAACGGCATCTTTGTGGAAAACCGCAATCCACACGGACGCAAGGTAGAACAGGTCAGGTCGTTCCTGGTCACAGACCTGGAAATCAGTGAGGCGGAAGTCGACTATAGGAAGTTCACTAAGTCCGGGGGCATGCTCCTGCCTGACATGCTTGACAAACGCCTGTCGCTCCCCAATACGCGCGCCTATTCCAGCGTGACCCCCGATGAAAGATATGTCAACATCGGCACTCAGGGCGTGGCCGCCATGCGCAGTGGAAAAATCTGCCTCTCCCCCGGGGAAGGCACCAGATTCTCGCTGGTCCTGAACCACGCCGCCACGACGGACGACTCGACGGCCGCCATCAAGTCCGCAAAGGAATGTCTCCGCGTAGACACACAGGAAACCCTGAAGAAGAAACAACAGGAGACATACGACTTCTGGACACGGAAACTGCAGGTGACCCTGAAGGATGACGCCCTTGCCGACTATATCAGCAACTTCCTGCCACTTCAGCTGTTCTGGGTTGGAAAACTGGACCGTGGCTGGCCGACAGGGATGCGGGGCACCCGCGACGCATCCCAGGATTATTCCGGAATCGCGCTGGTTGATGAAAGCCTTTCAAAAAACATCCTGCTCGAAATCCTCAGCTGCCAAAAGAGCGACGGCGGTTTTTTCCGACAGTACTCGACGACCGGAGTCCATGGAACCCATGACAAGCGCGACTATGTCGACTCCGGATGCTGGGTCTTCGAACTGCTATACGATTACCTGAAGAACAGCGGCGACCTGGGCTTTCTCGAGGAGAAATGCCGCACATTCGACAACCCCGAATTGTCCACCGTCCGGGAACATGCCGAACGCCTGCTCAACTACTATCTCGACAAATCCAACCGGGGTGAGCACGGCCTGGTGCTTATCCACGAGGGGGATTGGAACGATTCCCTCAACACCGTCGGCCTGGAAATGCGCGGGGAATCCGTCATGGCCAGTTGCCAGGTGGTATTTCTGATGAAGCTGGCCATGGAGCTGTTCCCGGAACAGCGGGAGCTCTGGCAGCGGGAGGCCGATGGACTGAAACAGGCAATCCGCGCACATGCCCTGAACCGCGAAGGATTCCTAAACGGCGCATTCAACGACAATGGAGTCTGGCTCTTCTCCGACTGCGACAGCGATGGCAGGAAACGCATCAACAGCCCGGTGAATTCCTGGGGAATCATCGCCGGAATCTTCGATACGCAGGAGGAACTGGACAAGGTGTTCCAGCATCTGTGTTCGCTCAAGGGGCCATGCGGATACCGCCTGTTCTATCCCCCGCTGGGAAATCCAGTCATCGAAAAGGCCGGGCGCCTCGGCACTGGCGCACTGGCCGCCGGATTAGGAGAAAACGGGACCGTCTACAACCACGGGGCACAGGGATTCCTGCTCAGGGCGGCCGCCACCGCAAAGCGCAGGGACCTTCTGGAGGATATACTGAAGTACGCCCTGCCCTACGATCAACAGCGCCATCCCGTCAAGGTGACCAAAAGCGAACCCTACGGCATAGTCAATTACTACATGGAAACCCAGCATAATTTCGGAGAGGGGGGAATGCCCTTCCTGTCAGGCACGATCAGCACACTCTTCCGGGCAATCTTTGAGAATATGTTCGGGGTGCGGCTGGGACTTGAGCACTTCGCGATTTCACCATGTATGCCGGAACAATTGCTGCCGGCAAGCCTGACAACGGAAATCCGAGGCAAAAAGGTGGAAATCACAATCCATTCCGACTGCAAGGAGGCGGTGGTGAACCATACGGCATATCCCTTCGGAGCCCCAATTCCCTATGACGCCCTGAACGGTGACGGATGCAATGTGATTGAGGTCTTCTAATCCAACAGAAGACCACACAAATACGAAGACGGATTCCGCAACGCGACGGGAAGGGAAGCCCGCCTGGCTGATGCCCCGAATCTCCTCGGTGAACTTCAGCCAGGAAGCGCATTGGCTTCCCTTCCCAAAGGGGGCACTATATGGCGCCTGCCGATTGAGTGGAAACAAACATGTTATGGTTTAATCAGCAGACACTGCATAGACATGCCTACCGCATCCTTTTATCTAGAAGAGTATAGTAGACAGAGATGCAATGGGCACCATTGACCATTTCAAGAAAACGATCAATGGTTGATGTGTCAGGATGCTCACTGCATTGCAGGAAGGTGACGACCGCCTGAAATGCCTGTTGGCGAATATTGCAGAGACGGCCAGAATTGTCAAGATTGAAAACCCGTATTGTTTCGCAGGCGCGGCGTCGTTCCAATTCGGACAGCCCTATCCTAGGGAAAATATGGCCGAATCTGTCGTAATTGAAAAAGTCCTGTGGATTCTCCCTAGAAGGGTCTATGATGTCATTGACATCGAATTGGATTCTGGAATTGTCCTTGAATCTCCCGCATGAGTCAATATGATTGCATGAGAAAAACAAATTATACCAATCAAATGTTCTTTGGGGGAAGTCGCTTCGCCGCGCAAGGTGTTCGGTATGGCCATCTGTTTTTTGCTCCAAGAAGACTTCGCAGTAGGCGCAATAGTGATGTTGCCTCTCATACAATGCATCGCCGACAATCCTATGCGCATGGGAGCCGGCAAAACTACTCCAATTAATCCCCTTGCGTGCTATTGCCTGCAAATCCACAGGTGATTGTCCTCGTTCAAAATGGTGCATATCCCCCCTTACATGTTATTTCTTTTGGGAAAACTCATTGTGAATCTGAATTTGAATCAATGGAAGATAGTTCTTCCCATAGTGTCCCACGAGACATTCATAGAGCTTCTTCCCTTCAACTGTGTCAGCCTTGCCTTCAGCCTCCAACCTTGCATAGCGGTTTAGCTTCTGGACATACTCGTCTTCCTGGGGCGCTGGATTTGTCCCAAAGATTCCTGCCAGAATATCCTGGCTTTCCACTCCTTGAGTCTGGGAGTAGGCGGGCATGACCTGTCCATCGCTGACAATTCTGACACATTCCCTGGGGACAGATGAGACGACCTGCGGACTATGTGTGGTGACGATGAACTGGATTTTCGGGAAGATTCTCTGAAGCGTAGGCAGAATCTGTTGTTGCCACGAAGGATGCAGGTGAAGTTCAATTTCATCGATAAGCACAATGCCAGGAGTCTTGGCCAGGGTTTCCATGCCTGCGTGAGGATTCAGGACAGAGCATCGATGAACAAGGTCCCCGACAACTCCAAGAACAATTCTGTTTCCTGCGCTTAATGAACGTATGTCGGCTTTCTCCCTAGTTATGGAGTTCAGCACATAGAGCACCTTCTCTCCATTGTCATAGTCGAGTTGGTTCCATCCTGTAACATTGAGGGCATCGGATACTGCATTCGAAAGAAGCTCGTTTAATGTTTGATAATAACGGAATGCATCGATATTAAACGAGACCCTGTCATCCATCTGCTTGATCTTCTGATCAAAAAGCGATTTCCATAGGTCGACATACCACTTGTAAAAGGTTTTGAAGCCACTTTTACGATTGTTGGCACCAGAATATCCCAAAGCCCTGTCCTGGTAAAGGACAGCCTTGGACTCCTCCTCCTTCAATTGTTCCGACCAAAGCCTGTCTTCCCCGTAGTATGCGAGCAATGGCAGCAGAAATGCATTGTCAAAGCGTTTTTCCAGGCATGTTCTGGCATAATCATCCAGTCCCATCCCTCCCTTGACAGATGTCCGTGCATTGCCATTCTTATCCAGGTAACAATCCCTTACAATGCCAATGGATGATTTGTCTCCATGCTCGGTGATGAAGGATGATGCCAGGGATGTATACCCATAAGAAGCCATTGCCATGGCGTCGTCGCAATTCTTGCGGTCCTCCTTATGGAAAAATGCGCCCTTGGTTTTGGGCATTTTCCGGAAATACAGCCCCCAGGCAATGTTGATTGCATCAAGAATGGCTGTTTTCCCCTCGCCATTCCTTGCGACCAACACCGTTAGACCACCATGATTGCCATCACCGGTATTGAATTCTATCCCAAAGTCATCAAAGCAACGGAAGTTTTTCAGATGTAGACTTTTGATTATCATATTGTCTCCCCTGAACAGGCAGTCCTTTGAGGAATCAGGCATTCAAGCGCCTGCGGCGGCGGATTCTTTCTTCACTCGACCTCTGCCTAACCTCAATGCATACGCTTCTTTCATTGCGACGTCAGCCAGCAAAACAAGTGGAATATATCCTTTCCGACAGGTTTCACACGCTCGAAACAAGCCGGATCAGCCACTTCTGCCATGGCGTTTCCGGGCATTGCGGGGATGCTTGTGCGACGGCTGCCACGCCAACAGTCCAACTTACTTTATAACTATCTTATTATCAAGTAGTTATAGTATATTAAGAGACAATCCCGGCCAGGTTTCCTTTGCACTGGCGTTGTTTTCCAGGAATTCCACGAACGTCACAGGTGCATAACCATTGATTTCGTCTCATGCGTTCAGCACCCTTTCCCTGGTCTGCGGCAGTGGCCGAAATGCGTGTCCGCCGCGAAGAAGATCATTGGGCTGCCGTCGTCTCCTTGTGCCTGGCGGAGCCTGTCATCCGCATTGGATTTGCCTTCGCGCTATGGGAGCTCGATCCACCGTTTATATGTGCATCCTGCGCTGTTCGTGGGCACCTGGTTGAAATTCAGCCTGATGCGGGAGATGAGCATTGGGCATTCCCCGTCGAAGGAGAGTGGTTCCACCACCTTTTCCCTGCTGTTGAGCGTCTTGATTCTTCTTTCGCCCTTCCAGTATTGGCATGTCGCGCACCGTTGCTGGTTTGGCTGGACTGATGGAATCACCATTGTTCGCTCCTCCTTTTCCTGTTTGGGATTGAACTTATGCCTCAGGCTACTCGTTTCCCCGCACCATGAGGGTGAACTTCCTGCAGCGTTGATATGCGTCCGCCACGAATGCATCCAGGTTTTCGCTGAAGGGCGTATGTCTTCCCGAGAGTTCGAAGCTGATTGGGCGCGGATACGGGGATGCCTTGAGGATTGAGGCGAACCGCTCCCAGTCCAGCGTGCCGTAGAAAGGCGGCTGGTGCTGGTCGCAGGTGCTGTCGTTGTCGTGGATGTGCAACGCCATGAGGCGGTCCTTGTTTGCCTCCAGATGGTCCAGCCCCCTGTCGTCGCCGATGTGCCCATGGCCGCTGTCATAGCAGAGCCCAAGGAAGTCTTCGGGATACTCCTTCAGGAGCGACTCGATGATTTCAAAGGTGTCGTATCCGAAATTCTCGACGGCGATGGGGACATTGAGTTCGCGGGAGAGGGGCATCAGTTCGTCCAGGGATCTCCGAAGGTTGTCAAGCTGCGCAAAGGCATTTGCGCGGTCCGCCGCGTTTGAGTGCGACATGACGCACGGAAGGTGCATCATGAGCGCGCCCTCGCCTTCCAGGGCGCGAAACATCCTCATGCGGTTGGCCACAAGCTCGACGCCCGCAGCGCGCATGTATTCCTCGGAGGCAAACCAGTTCTTCTCGGGACCTACGGACCCGTGGATGTCCAACAGGGTCAGCCCATACTCCTGGAACCATGCCTTGATTCGACGGATTTCGGCGTCGCAGTACAGGAAGTCCGTCGATCATTGGTGACACCAGTGGATGTGGGTGAATCCCGCCTCCGCAATTGCACGCAGATAGGGCGCGGGACAGCCTGTGTCGTTGAAAATGTCGGTGTTCAGTGCGATCTTCATCGCTGCATTCCTGGTTTGGGGTGACAATCGGATTGTGGAGCAGTTCCTCCACGACAGACAGGGGGAACGGCGGGAATGCCCCGCATGGACAGCCGGAGGGCGCCCCGGCAAGGTGACGATTGAAAGAATATATCCCTTTTCCCTGCGGCGTGGAAAGACGGAGGGAAGTTGGGCCTGCCATTACGCCATTGCCCCTTCACACCCATTCGCTTTTTCGGGCTGTTTTCTTGACATCATGTCAATACGTATCATATTTTGCATTACACGATGTCAGGATCGATTACAAGCGTGGGTAGAGCGATGTCCATTTCCGAAAAGATGTCGGCGTCAAGGCGCGAGGAGATTGTCAATGCGTGCGAGAAGTTGTATGAGACAGTTTCCTTCCGTGAGATTACGCTGAAGACGATCAGCGAGGAGACCTCCTTTTCCCGTCCCTCCATCTACAACTACTTTTCGACGAAGGAGGAGATTTTCCTTGCGTTGTTCGCCCGCGAGTACGACCGTTGGAACGCCTCCCTGGAGGAGATATGCAGGGGGCGGAGGCGGATGTCCGTCCGCACATTGGCTGGGAAATTGGCCAGGAGCCTGTCGGAGCGCCCCCGTCTGCTGAAGCTATTGTCCATGAACCTGTACGACATGGAGTCCAACAGCCGTCTGGAGTCCCTTGCGAGCTTCAAGCGTTCCTACGGGAGGGCACTGGAGAACATAGGCAGGATTCTATTGAAGTTTCGTCCCGGGATGACTGGGCACCAGATCCACGACTTCATCTATGCGTTTTTCCCCTTCATGTTCGGCGTCTACCCCTACACTGTCCTGACGGAGCGTCAGCGCAGGGCCATGGAGGCGGCGGGGCTTGACTGCGAGCCCCAGACTGCGAAGAAGCTTGTTTCCGCGTTCATAACGAACTACCTCACCAACCAGCAACAGAGGAACTCACAATGAAGAAAGTGCTTGTCATCTCCTCGTCCCCCCGCAAGGGCGGCAACTCAGATTTGCTCTGCGACGAATTCATCCGAGGCGCATCCGATGTAGGCAACGAAGTCGAGAAGATACGCCTTGCCGAGAAGAACGTGGGCTTCTGCAAGGCCTGCTACGCCTGCCAGAAGCTTGGAAAATGCTTCCAGAACGACGACGCCAACGAAATCATCGAGAAGATGCTCTCCGCCGATGTCATCGTCCTGGCGACCCCGGTCTACTTCTACTCGATGGACGCGCAGCTCAAGGCGCTCATCGACCGTTGCTTTTCCCGCTGGAGCGACTTTGGCCGTTTCAAGGGCACCGAATTCTGGCTGGTTGTCACGGCGGGGGACGAGCATCACGAAATGATGTCCGCCACCCTGGCTGGCCTTCGTGGGTTCATGCGTGACTGCATGGAGGGTTCCGTGGAGCGTGGCGTCCTCTACGGCACAGGCGCATACGAGAAGGGTTCCGTGCGCTCCCTGCCTGTTTTCAAGGAGGCCTACGAGGCGGGCAAATCCTGCTGAACACCGCCCGTCCACCAAGCCAAACGCCAACTACGGAGGAGATATATGCTTGGCAACTTTCAATTCCACAATCCGACCAGGCTCCACTTCGGGGAGAATGCCCTTGATTCCCTCGCGGACGAACTGAAGAACTACGGTCCCACCGTGCAGCTCTCGTATGGGGGCGGCTCCATCAAGAAGTTTGGAATCTACGACCAGGTCATGTCCATCCTGGCGGCGGCCGGCAAGACCGTGGTCGATGACGGCGGCGTGATGCCCAACCCGACCATGGAGAGGGTGCTTGAGGGCGCGGAGCGGGCCAAGTCCCACAACGTGGACCTCATCCTCGCGGTGGGCGGCGGCTCGACCATCGACTACGCGAAAGCGGTCAGCGCCTCCGCATGGTGTGAAGAAGATCCCTGGGAGAAGTACTATATGCGCCGTGAAGAGCCCTCCTGCCGCATCATCCCCGTGGGAAGCGTCCTCACGATGGCGGGCACCGGAAGCGAGATGAACGGCGGCAGCGTCATCAGCAACCACAGGGCCAACCTGAAGGTCGGCAAGGTCTTCGGCCCCGCCGTCTACCCGAAGTTCACAATCCAGAATCCACGTTTCACCTTCACCGTCCCCCGCCGCCAGATGGTGGCCGGCATCTTCGACATCATGAGTCACATCCTCGAACAGTACCTCAGCGGCGAGGACGACAACACAAGCGACTACATCTCGGAGGGGCTGATGCACTCGCTAATCCACTCCTCCCGCATCGCAGTGAAGAACCCGGAGGACTACGAGGCGCGGAGCAATATCGTATGGACTGCAACCTGGGCGCTCAACACCCTCATCGCAATGGGGAAGACCACCGACTGGAAGGTCCACATGATCGGACACGCCGTAGGGACGTTGACTGACGCCACCCACGGAATGACCCTCGCCGCCGTCTCGCTGCCATACTACAGGCTCATCATGCCATACGGACTGAAGAGGTTCGCGCGCTTTGCGGCAAACGTATGGGGAATCTCACCCGAGGGCAAGTCCGACGAGCAGTTGGCAAACGAGGGGCTGGACGCCCTGGAGGCATGGATGCGCGAAATCGGCGTCACCATGAAGATCTCCGAACTGGGTGCAACGGAGGAGATGCTGCCCGCAATCGCCGACGCCACATTCCTGCTGGACGGCGGATACAAGAAGCTAACCCGTGAGGAAGTCCTCGAAATCCTCCGGCAGAGCCTGTAGCAGGTGACGCGCCGCGCGAGGCGCGCTCTAGCGCGCCAGCCACGCACTTCCCCCTCCTCCCTTCTCATAGGACGCGCGGCGGACGCGCCGCGCGAGGCGCGCTCAAGCGCGCCATCCACGCACTCCTCCCTTCTCCCTACTCTCTACTCTCTACTCCTCACTTATTGCCACACTTGCGATAAGCCGCCGGTGTCGTGTGATGATGCCTGGCAAATGCCTTTGAGAATGCGAACCTGTCTGAGAACCCGAGTTGTTCGGCGATTTCCTCGATTGTCAACGGGGTATATGTCAATGCGCCTCTGGCCCTGGCCATAAGTGCGTCCTCGATGACGTATCGTGGGGATTTTCCGAAGTTTCTCAGGCAGAAGTTGCGGAATTTTGAGAAGCTCATCCCCATCTGCCTTGCGATGGGGAGCGCCTCGAAGTTTCTCCTCTGGGAGTCATGGAGGATATGCTGTAGTTTCTGGATGTCGCCTGTGCAATAGACAGAATCGCATTGCAATTCCCTTTGCAGAAGAATATGCACCAGTTGCGCCAGGGATTGACGATATGCGATGTCGTTCGAGAGATTGTTGTCCCGATACAGGAGCGTCTTCGAGTAGTGGAAGAACTGTTCCACCACATTGACGCTTTGCTTTCCCTGGGTTATGAAATTGGGGTAGCACTCTGGATTGTTGAAGCGCACGTAGATGTGCCTGCCGGGGGCGGTCTCCATCAGATATCGGTCGTCCCAGGAGACCACCTGGAGAATATCCCCTGGCTTTGCGGAGAATGAGCGGTTTTTCGTGCAAATCTCGAGGCAACCGGACTCGATGAAGAACAAGTCCAGATGGCGTTCCTCGCTGTCCGCGTTGCGGGATATCCTCCACCCTTCAGGGCAGTCGACCAGGATGATGCTGTTGCATCCAGCAAAGACCAGATTCTGGAATTCAGGCGAGGACAGATCCAAGGACCAGCATTTGAACCCATCTGGAATGAAGGTGGTATTCTTTTCTACTGGGAAAACTGCATTATCCATTTGACCTGATGACCCTTCTCTGCTCCGTCAGCCGTGAATCGCGGCGACATCCCTGGCTTCCATATTGCGGCTCCTGCGCTGGCCGGCCAGAGGGGATGATGGCGACCACAAAACCACGGTGAGGGGCAAATATAATCACCCGGGACTCCTCTGAAAACCGCGCCACCGCACTTTTCCGACGGCTGAAACGGATGTCACGGCCAGGTTCAACGCCGCCTCCTGGGGAGCGCCTTTCCACTTTCCTGGGAGCGTACTATTACTGCATGATAAAAAAACGGTTTCGACATAAATAATGGGCTTTTCATGGTTGAAATGCATAGAGGCTTTGCGATAATATACACATAACAACATCATTGACACGGCGAAACCACGCGCCCTCACGGCGAGGCCAGGCAGAGTTTTTTTGCACAGCATGAATACTTGAATTGAGTTTGCACCCCAAGCAACCACAAACAAGAGAGGTAATTCGAAATGAAGATTCAGAACAATTCCTGGAAGGTGAAGTCGTTCACCCTGATTGAACTTCTCGTGGTGATCGCCATCATCGCAATCCTCGCCTCCATGCTCCTGCCGGCGTTGAGCAAGGCACGCGACCGTGCCAGGACCATCTCCTGCATCAACAGCATCAAGCAGGTAATGCTGGGCTGTACCGTGTATCTCAACGACAACGAGGACTTCTTTCCCCGCTACCCAATAGAAGGCACTGTCTCGCTGAAACATGACGACATAGACAGAGACTATGTCAGGCTGGTCTTCATCGACATGCTCATCCCGTATGTTCCATTCGAGGTGTCGGGGACGGGATGCCCATCCAACCCCAAGCGTTTCGACGGCTTTGGCAGGAATGGCCATGGTGCATACGACGGATGGTACTGCTACGGCTACAACATAAGGAACATCGCGAGCGACTTCAATCACCCGTCGCTGCCATACTGCTTCAACGCAAATGCCTACAAGGGCGAGAAGGGTCCGTCCAACACCATTATCTTCCAGGACGCGGCCTTTGTCTACAACTCCCCCCTCATTGGATGCTGGGACGAGAACTATATGAATCCCCTGATTAACACCCTTGCCAGCAAGGCGCACGATTCGGGCAGCATTGTCAACGCGGCCTTTGGCGACGGGCATGCCGAGTCTGTCCGTGCCCCGGAACTGACCTGGCGCGACCGCTATGACCCGGTCTTCGGCTGCTTCCTGTACCGCACCAGCTACACTGAGAACCCGTAGCCCGCAAAAGCATATAGACCTTGGCGACGGGGGGCCTCCCCGCCGCCAAATCCCGCCACGCCCTCATCCATGGCGCCACGCCAGGCGTGAAGGCAAGTGGCGCTCTGTCCCGACCATCCTGAGGCGGAAAACTCACGCCTGGAGGGATTATTGCATACGGAGAGAAAGAAGATGCATTGCCTCAGAACCTTGCTGTTGTCCATCGGAATCTGCCTGACGGCCCTTGCCACATCGGTGGATGACACCCTTATCAATTACTGGCGGCTTGACGAAGGCCGCGGCGACGTGATTGCGGACAGCTCCCAAATCAGGAATCCGCCAGGCAAGGTCTTCAACGGCGAATGGGTGGAGGGTGTCTCCGGGTCGGCCATCTATTTCTCAAGCCAGGCGAGCTACGCCGAAACACCGGTGCCTGGAAGCACTTACGACGTCGAAGGCGTAACAATCGACTTCCACTTCAAGCCCGAGGCAATCGACGGGATCCGGTATGTCCTGACCTCCAATGGCGCGCCGCAGTTCTTCGTCCGCCTGGCGGACAACCTGCTGCAAATCGGCGTCTCCCACGACCACTGGCGGGAAATGCAATATGACGGAATCATCAGGGCAGGCCAGTGGCACCATCTGGTTGTCGCCATCGGGGACGGAACGGCGGAGTGCTACCTGGACGGACAAGCCATTGGAGGCATTCAGCTGACAGGAATCAAGCTGACGAATATCGTGCCCTTGACGATTGGGCGGAGCTTCTGGGACAAGGAGAACAAGGAATGCTTCAACGGGACAATCGATGAAATCAGGATATACAGCCGAAAGCTACAGCCCGGCCAAATCCTGAAGACGGACCCCGAGCTGGAGAGGCGCCGGGAGTTGCGGGGCAAGGTGATGGAGCTGGAGAAGCACAGCCTGCGCCGTGAACTTGTCGCCGGCAAGCCTGGTTCAGGCCATTTCAAGGCCCTATACGACCAGATCAGGGACAACCCTGAAAGCGAAACGCTGGCCAGTGAAATCGCCAGCCAGGAGAGAGGTCTGGAAGAACCGGCCCTGGTTCTTCCGGAATATCTGAAGACATTTGCCATTCCGCCTACATCGTCCATCATGGTTCTCCCCGAGACCGACCTGTCGTCACTTGGGCTGGTTGCGAACCATGCGCTTTCCATCATTGCCGCGCCAGGCGAATACGAGTCCGTCCGTCTGGCAGTCAACTCCTCCAAACCCCTTGGGGGCTTTTCCTTTGCGGCGGAATTTCCCCAGCTCCCCGGAAGTGCGGTTGACCACAAGTATCTGATCTACTGGAAGCAGGACGGGGGTGCGTGGACGAGGAAGAAGGTGCCGGGCTACACGTCATCGTTCTTCCTGACGGAGCTTCTGGTCCATGACCCGGATTTCATCAACCGGAGATTTGACCTGGAGGAGCCGTTGCATACCGATGACGGCAAGGCAGTCATGCCTGTCAGGGACAGCGAGAGCCTCGAGGCGATGGCGCTCGAGGCAGATTTCAACCAGCAGATCATTGTCACGGTGCACGTCCCCCGCGACCAGGCGCCCGGACTGTATCCAGGCAAACTGAAGCTCTATGACGGCAACGACGCCATAGCCGAAATCCCAATCGACCTCCGGGTGCTGCCAATCAGGCTCGCGACGCCGAAGACACGCTACGACAGCACCCGCGACATGGTCTACAGCATCTACTATTGGGGTAATCCATCCGACAGGGAGGCCGTCGAACTGAACGGCTTGCCACGGACTGACAGGCAGTTTGCGGCGGAGATGCGCGACATCGCGGCCAACGGCATCGCCTCGCCTGTCTTCATCTGGGAGGACGATACCTTCTACAATCGTCCAGACCTGGTTGCCAAGGGGTTGCGAATGGCGCGGGAGGCGGGCATGTGCCGGCAGGACATCTACTTCGGAATGTCAGGCAATACCGATGCGCGCACCGATGAGGAATTGGCCGCGCTTCGGGCGAAGGTGAAGAAGTCCATGGAGGAATTCCGCGCACTGGGCATTACGGGAGATGTCTACTGGTATGGTCGGGACGAGCAGCGCGGAACCGACCTGAGCGACCAGATTCCGGCCATCAGGGCGATACAGGATGCCGGCGCGAAGGTGCTGGTGTCTGGCTTTTCCGATGCCTTCGACCATCTCGGCGGAGCCCTGGACATCTGCATACGCTATGGCATCCCGCAACGCGACGAGGCCGCCCAGTGGCACCAGGCCGGCGGCAAAATCTGGTGCTACGCCGCACCCCAGGCGGGAACCGACGACCCAGCGGTCTACCGCAGAAACTTCGGCATTCTCCTGTGGATGGCCGACTATGACGGATGCGCGGACTACTGCTACATCGATCCGTTCAAGATAAACCCGTATTTCCGAGGATGGGGCTTTGTCTATCCCACGGTTGACGGCGTGGTCAGGACACTCTCCTGGGATGGCTTCCGCGAGGGCGTTGACGATGTGCGCTATCTCACTACGCTGAAGCTGCTTGCAGAGTCCTCCGACAGCCCGGCGGCCAGGGAGGCGCTGGAGTTCCTGGACGGAATCGACCCAAAGAGTGACGACACGGAGTATGTCAGGCTCAAGGCCATGCGATACATCCTGGACATCGCCAGGCAACTGCCATGAAATCTGCCAGTGAAATCATATCGGATTGCCGTGCCAGGCGCTATTCCGCCGGCACGCTGCAGTATTCGGCATTTGGCGTCATCAGCGTCTCCTTCTGGCTGCTCTGGGGGGCGTTTTGGTATGAAATCATCGAATATGTTCTGGTGCCGACCCTGCTTCCGCTCCAGTACAAGTCCTTTGGCGCCTCCGGCACGCTTATGGGAGTCATGCTCGGCAGCGTCCCTGCGCTGCTGAACTTCGTCGTCAACCCAATCATCAGCACAGCCAGCGATGCCACACGCAGCAAATACGGCCGTCGAATCCCGTATCTGGCGGTCTCCATCCCATTCCTGGCCAGCCTATGCATCATGATTGGCTGGATACCGGAAATCTCCGAATGGGTGGCGGGCTTTTCCGGGGCGGACAAGCTCACCGTCGGGCTGGTGTTGCTATGCGTGGTTTCAGCACTCTTCTACTTCTGCAGCCTCTTCATCGGCGCAATCGGGTGCTATCTGCCCCCGGACGTGATTCCCTCCTGCTTTATCGGACGCTACATGGCCGCGGCAAGGCTGGTCTCCTCCGCAGCGGGATTCCTCTTCAACTATTTCCTCATGAAGTATGCCACAAGCCACTCCAAGGAAATATTCACCGGCCTCGGGCTGGCCTTCGCATTCTGCTATACGGTAATGGTCCTCAAGGTCAAGGAGGGGGGATACCCGCCGCCACCCAAGCCGGAAGGCACTCCCGCGCAACGGCTGGGAACGCAAATCAAGGGATACTTCACGGAATGCTTCTGCAACCGCTTCTACCTGATTCTGTTCCTCGGGATTGCGATAACACAGGTCTCGACCCAGTGCCGTGGAATATTCAACATCCTCTTTGCCACCAAGGACTTGGCACTAACCACCGAACAATACGGCCAGATCAACGCCGTGGGCTCCCTGGCCGTCCTGGCCGCAACATTCCTATGCTTCTTCTGGATAGACAAGGCCAACCCCCTTCTCGTCTTCATCGCCAGCAACATCCCAATCCTCATCCTGAATGTCTACGGATACTACGGCGTCCACGACTACAGCAGCTTCTACATTGTCGGCGTGCTGATTGTCATCGCCTATTCCGTCCAGAACCTCAGCTTTGTGCCGATGCTGATCAAGTTGCTTCCCAAGGAGAAATTCGGTCAATACTCCAGCGCCAACGCCATGATGTGCTGCATCCTCCGAGTGGTGACAAGCTATTTCTGCGGACTTGCCGTCGACCGGTTCGGCAACCGCTTCATCTATGTCTGGGACTTCGTCTTTACGGTTTTCGCGGCGCTGATTCTCCTTGAATCCTACCGCCTGACGCGCCGTCAGGAGCCGGCGGCCGTGGATTGAATGCCCATTGCAGGAGCAGATTATGCACAAGATTACAATCAAGGGGGCAGTGTCGTTGCCGGAGGAGGGGCTGCTGCTTGGAAACGGAGACCTGTCGGCCAGCGTCTGGCAGAAGCCCGGGGCAATCGTCTTCAGCCTGGGCAAGGGTGACTTCTGGGACCGTCGCATTGACTTGTCGAAGAATCCGAAGCCCGCGCACATTGGCGAGTTGCGTTCCGCCGTGGAGCGCGGCAAAATCGCCTGCAACGGTGTGACGCAGAAATCGGACATCTCCATAGCCGACCAGAGGCTGGCCGAGCTCTGCCGCCCACTGCCCTCCCAGCGCACGCCAACGCCCTGCCCTAAGCCAGGCGTGGAACTCCTCCTGCACTACCCCGAAGACCTGCGGGGACTTCGCCTGCGCCAGACACTGGAAATCGAGAACGGAATCGTCAGGGTTTCCTGCAAGTGGAATGACGGCGTGAGGCTGGAGGTTTTCGCCGTGGTTCACCCGAAGGACAACCGGCTGTCGGTCAAATGGGAGCTTTCCGGCTGGAACAGGCTGACGCGCTATGGCGGCGCGGCATTCTACGGGGTGCCGGACTCGCCCCCCGTCTACGCGTCCCTCTGGCGCGAATCAGACCCGGCACTGGATGAGTTCAGGCGCGTGCGCTATCTGGACATGCGCTTCGACATGTTTGCGGAGAAGGACGGGACTGTCTTCCCGCCACTGCCCCGCCCCGAAATCCTTGATGGCGCGCCGCCCGTGCTGAAGCAGTGCAACCCGGGCGGCAACTCCCTTTACGCATCCCTCCGTGGCGTTGACTGCACGCTGGAACACAAATACGGCGTCATTCATGCCGTCCCGCCCTGCGATGTGACCTTGGGCGAATTCTCCGTCAGCGTCTCCACGGATTCCCTGGAGGACCTGTCCGGCGGGTGCTTTGCCAAGGACTCGCATGAGGCAAGGCGCGCGGCGCGTGCATTCTGGAGCCGTTCCGGCGTCAGCCTGGGCGAGGGCGAATGGGAGCGCCTCTGGTATGCGTCGCTCCACGCAAAACGCTGCCTCCTGAAGGCCGGCAAGATTCCCCCGGGACTATTCATGCCCTCGACCCTGCCCCCATACAGCCTTTGGAACGGGGACTACCACCTCAATTACAACTACCAGTCCAATTTCCTCGGCGACTTTGAAGCCAACCACCTTGATACGGGCGACGCTTTTTTCACAGGGCTGGAACCACTGCTGAAACTGGGCAGGAAGATCGCCCGCGACTACTATGGAAGCGACGGATGCTTCGTCCAACTCTCCGGCTTCCCATTCGAGCTCGAGGACGACCACTTCGGCGGCCTTCCCCTGGGCCGCATGGCCTATATGACTGGCTGGGTGGCCGCGTGGTATTACCGGCGCTGGCGTTTGAGCATGGACAGGGATTGGCTCAAGAGCCGGGGCTACCCGGCACTGCGCGACTTCGCATTGTTCTATGCGGGATTCCTGCGCCCTGACGAACAGGGTGTCTGGCACGCATTTCCGTCAAACCAGGGCGAAAACGACTTCAGCCGGGAGAAGACCCTCGACCAGCCCCAGGTGGCCTGGCACGCACGCTATTGCCTGAATTGCGCGGCGGAGGCGGCGGAGTTCCTCCAGGTCGATGCGGAATCGGCAGGACACTGGCGGCATATTGCCCGGAATCTGGCAGTCCCCTACCCTGCGGACGAGACGCTCCCCGCAGAGTTCGCCGGCTTCGACGGACGGAGGACAACCGATGAAGTCCCGGATTTCCTCGACCCGGAAAACCGCTTCTATGCCTGGTATTCAGGGCAGACTCCATACAGGATGATGACTCTGCTCCGCCAACGACGCTGGAATGAACGCCGCGACTATGAAATGCTCAAACGCGCAATCTCACGCTGGATATTGCCAAATGGACTTATGAGGGCAATGGCCCACTCCACACACGGATTTTGCGGCGGATGGATGGAGACGCTGGGCATGGTCGGGGTCTTCAACGATATGCTGATGCAAAGCTGGAGCGGAGTCATAGAACTGTTCCCCGGCTGGAACCGAAACCTTGACGCGGAATTCACAAGTCTCCGAGCCGACGGAGCATTCCTGGTTTCAGCCAGGCTGCGCGACCGTATTGTCACCGAGTTCAGCGTCTATTCCGAAAAGGGCGGCACATGCAAGGTCGCCAATCCCTGGAAGAAGGGGCAGGTCATGACATTCGCCTGCAATCCAGGCGAAACCAGGAAATTCCTGCCTCCGGACACGGCTGGATGACTACTGATTGATCGGCACCTCCATTGTGAAAAGCTCTCTTTTTAAAAGAGAGGTTTCGGCAAAAAGATCTCTTTTTAAAAGAAAGGTTTTGGGTGGCAGGGGCTTGAAGACCCAGGCACATGATGTTTGTTTTCCAATATGCCCGTCGCCCTTGAGAGCAGGTTTTACGGGAGGGCGAATCAGCCCTCCGTTGTAGCACACCTCCCCAAAGCCCCAGGAGGACATGATGATGCCAGGGGTGGAGGCTTAACCGCATCCATGCCCGTAGACGCCCCACACCGTTAGAACGGTGAACCGCCTGGTGGTGTAAGAAAACTAGCCGTGAGTGGAGTGGGTCCCGGCGGGTGCGAGCTCAATCCACGGCGGAGCTATTCATCGTCATGGGAAACAGATAATTCCAATAATAGACCAGAAAAAAACTCGTCGTGGTCGCGTGAAAAGCGGTTACAGTAGCCGCCGATGTTTTCATCAACAATGCAGCAGGGGAGTAGAAGACGATGAAAGACTACGTGATTGGCAAGACCTCCACACGCCCCCAGGACGTGCCCCTGATGAAGGAATGCGGCTTTGATTTCGCGGAATCCCCGGTGGAGTGGCTTTTGATTCCCGATGAAGGCGAGGATGCCTGGAAATCGCAGAAGGAGAAGATCCGCGAGGCGCAGAAATACATGCCCTTCCGCAGCTGCAACGGCTTCCTGCCAGGTCGTTTCCACCTGACAGGCCCCGAAACCACTGACGACGCCGCGCTGGAATACGCGCTCAAGGTCTGCCATCGAGCCGATGAAATGGGCATCCCATATCTCGTCTTCGGATCCAGCGACGCACGAAACATCCCGGAGGGATTCGACCACGGGGAGGGCATGAAGCAGTTCACGGAATTCTGCGCCAGGCTTGCGGAACGTATCTCGGACTGCAACGTCGTCGTCCTCCTGGAAAATCTCCAGCGGTCGGAGGGAAATGTCCTTAACCACCTTGCCGACAGCGTCGCCGTGGTGGACGCGGTGAACTCCCCGAAATTGCAAATGATGCTGGATGTATACCACGCATGCCAGGGAGGCGACCTTGCGGAGGATGTCCGAAAGGCTGGAAAACGCATCCTCCACGCACATGTGGCAGACCCCGCAACGCGAAACTACCCGGGATACTCGGACGCAAGCATCCACAACTATATCCAGGCGCTGAACGATATCGGGTTCCAGGGAGGGCTGTCAATGGAAAGCGGCTGGGGAACTGACGAGGCGGCATATCCGAGGCTCTTCAAAAAGGCCATCGCCACCGTCAAGGAGTGGATTGCTGAAACCCGCTGAGCCCCGCAGGAGGAAGCGGCATCCTCCCAACGGGGATTATTCATCTGGCCGAAACCGCATTGGAATCACTGCGGAGGCGGGCGAATGCGGCAACCGCCCCGTTCTCTCCGCCAACGACTCCATCATCTTCCGGGGGGCGGAGGCCCTGGCCTGAATCCGCCTCCGGGACCAGCGGCTCCCATGATTGAGAGAACCTCCTGGACTCCCTCGGAGAGCGCCGTGGCATCAGTTCCAAGCCTGGAGCCCAGTTCCTGCAGCAGGATATCCTGAACCTCGTCCCTGAGTTCCATCACCTGCCTGAAGGATTCGCGGAGTTCCGGGGATGGCGGGCCATCCTGCATTCCCTCCCTGATTTCCTGGACGGCATTCTGGAAGTCGCTGATAGTCGCCTGCTGTTCGCCTGTCAGCTTGGAGGTATCGAGGCTGGCAAAGTATTCGTCCATCCTTTTGCGGCGGAGTTCCACCTCCTCCTGCATTCTTTGCCTGGCCTCCTGGATGCGTTCGTATGCCTCCGGGTTGTTTTCCTTGAGCTCTTCGAGGGACTGCCGTTGATGGCGACGGCCGCCACCTGGCCTGCCGTCGCTGCCGGAGCGGCCGTTGTCGTTTGCGGTCATCATGAGTTGCTGGCGGAATGCTGCGTTTTCCCGCTCCAGCTTGTCTATATACGCATTCAGCCCATCGATTTCCTTCTGTGCGTCTTCAGATGCGTCCGGAGCTGGTTTTTCAGGCTCAGGCGTCTGGATTGTGGCGATTTGGACCGGGGATTCATCCTCCATTGCCTCCAGTTGCAATCGGAGGGAATCGTTGATGCGGGAGAAGTAGATTGCGCTTCCGAATGCAACTGCTGCCAGCAGGATGGCCAAGGCAGTCAGCGACGCCAGTAGTCGGTTGATATTCATGCGGACTCCTTATGCTGTCGGGTGATGAAATGCTCGCTGTGGGAAATTCATTGTCCGGGACACCTGGGGAAACGCCTCCGACGGAAAAATATTGCGCGCCTGCTCCACAAAGGGGGCAGACGCGCAACGGCATTTATGATTCGACACGCTTCCAGGAAGTGGATGCCATGTCGGCAACCATCCTGGAGAACCGCACTATGGATTGCGCACTACATGCGCGCCATCAATCAATGGGGTCTGGAGGGCATCGCACGCCTCGGGCGAGAAGGCGAGCTGTCCCCATCCGAGGGTTTGGATGTTCTCGAGGGCATCGCACGCCTCGGACTGGACTTCTTGGGGGACGGCGCGGCGGGCATCACGCGGTGCGGGCGCGACGGAGCGGGCTTCGACTGGCTCGGACGGACGTAGCTGCCGCCATTGGAGGGATTAGAGGGCTTCGATTGGCTCGGACGGACGTAGCTGCCGCTGTTGGAGGGAGCCGAGGGCTTCGAATGGCTCGGACGGACGTAGCTGCCGCTGTTGGAGGGAGGAGCGGGCTTCGAATGGCTCGGACGGACGTAGCTGCCGCTGTTGGAGGGAGGAGCGGGCTTCGAATGACTCGGACGGACGTAGCTGCCGCTATTGGAGGGAGGAGCGGGCTTCGAATGGCTCGGACGGACGTAGGGGCCGCTGGAGGG
>ERZ1034873.131-NODE-131-length-45685-cov-5.417949_pt1 | contig 45685 bp, 39 predicted proteins | sample MGYA00520689_ERZ1034873 | MGnify/ENA primary metagenome ERZ1034873 (study PRJEB33766, sample SAMN09781722) | gut metagenome | biome: gut microbiome | host: Homo sapiens | place: Madagascar | study: EMG produced TPA metagenomics assembly of the PRJNA485056 data set...
AAAAGTGCGAACATAAAAATAGTTTCATCAATATTCTCCTTTATAAATACCGATTGTATAACAGTAGTCTAACACATGTTGATAAAAAATACTACAGCCAAGCTAATGTCTATGATTTGTTTTCCATAATAGTTTCCTTTCAAAAATATTTTATATTTTCTATATCTTGGTGTTTGAAAAATAGTTGCATAGACGTTGGTTAATGTCTGTACTCATTTCCTTAAATGCTCACTCACATGATGTGCAGACGTAAAAATATTTATAGGCACAAGAACAAAAATAGATGATTTTGAAATAGTCTGAATATTTCAAATATTGTCAGAAAGCAGGTGCCTATGAGTACAACAGCAGTTGAAAAAGGATTACAGTTTGAAAAAGCTGTAGTAGACATGCTTAATAAGTGTGGTTTTAAAGCATGGAGAACAAATCAATCTAATGAAGCTGACCTAGAGAGATATAAGGCTGGCTTTGATGGTGGTGTTGACATTATTGCAACATTTGATGTTGTTAAACCAATCTGTAGAAATGTATGTTTCTATATTCAGTGTAAGTGTCATAAAGAGCCACTGACTAAATCAGCTATCAGTGCGGTATATGCTGGTATGCATGCAAGAAAAGGAACGACTGTCACAAGTCTACCTGTTGTCTTTGCCACTTCGGACGCATCACAGGAAACCATGCAATTTGCTAAAGACCTTGGCGTTGAATTATTCCTAAAAAATGAATTTACATTAGTCAAAGATGCAGAAGCTGGTCTGCCTGTGCCTTATGGAAATTATGGTCATCTCATGCGTACTATTCTGTATCATTACACAAAGGATGTTGTATGGATAAAGACCTTGCCAGAATCACAACCAGCTTTGGGTATCCAATCAATGCGTGACAGAATGATTGATGAAGCCAACCTTGATTTTGAGCAGTCACAAACTTATCTTGACAGAGCTTCATCTCTTGAACGCAAAGCACAGGAACAAAGACAAAAGGCTCTTAATATTCAGAAAAGTGCTGTCTATCGTGCATTACAGGCTTGCAATTTTTCCCAAAAAGAACACAAGCAATCAAGTGCTGCTGCAAGTACGCTTGATGATTCTGGTTAGCTGGCAACCTATCAGAAATACTCTTGAGGTTCTTAGCTGATAGTTCGGACTATTATGATTATCTCAAGTTCAAAACGTAATAACACACCGCCACTATAATAACTCCATAGGAAATACCAAATTTCACTATAATACTCTTCCAAATATTCATTTCTTCACCTCATATTCTTAAATTTTTGCTTACTGTTTTCTTCTTTTTAATTATACCACTTTTACTATATCATCCGTTACACCTCCACCCCAAACTTATCCATTACCCCGCTCTTACACTCTAACCGCTGTTCGGTGACAGCCAGCGAATTTAATCCCATGCAGGCAATAAACAGTTCACTGATATCCCAGTTCTCCATCGGCTGCCCGGCGAAATAAGCTGCCATCGGCACATAGGTTCTGCCATCTACTTTTGCCTGTGCTATATATGCATACAGGTATACCAGATAACTGCGGTAGTGCCTGACCTCATTACATAACTGCTCCTTCAGATAACATTCCAGCCCATCGAAAAACATCTTAGCATAAAAGCATTCAAATGCCTTCCGCTTTAAGGTTCGGTATGCTTCCCTGAGGTTCTTCGGTCTGCCCAGAATCAGTCCTTCCTTGTAGCTTAAGATACGGATCAGCTGCATGCCGATCGTAGAGTGTCCCCGGAACAGAACCTTTTTTACAAGCCTGACAAACGTGTGGATCATCCGGCGGATGCGATGTCTTTTCCGCTTTGCCGCTGCATTGCCTCCTGTCTGATGCTCCTGCCGCCAGATATGGATATATTCCCGTGAAAGAAAGCTGTAGCTGTGCTTCCTTTGGAAATAAGAATGATCTTCCATATCCACGATCAGTTCCAGACGTCTTGCCAGTTCATCACTGTATGTAAACCTTGCATATGGGCAGATTCCCATGATCCGTTCGTACATATGGGAAAAGGAATAGAACTTTTCCTTAACCCTGAAAATCCCATGGATGCAAAGCCAGAACAACGTACCGACCGCAATCACTTCCAGACTGCCATTGATCCACTTCTCCTTCACGAGCGGAAGCAGCCGGTAAAGTCTGCTCCTCAGCCAGTCTGTCCGCAAAAAAACTGCCAGAAGAACGCCCGCTAACCGGTACTGCAAAAAACTCATATACAGCCAGTCAAGCACTTTATACCGAAATTTCCGCAGAAAAAGGATCCGTTTTTCATCCTTGGTAAAATACTCCTGACATAAAAACAGGATCATGCACATCACAGCCAAAATCAGCCGCTTTGAGATCTTCTCATTATAAGTAAGGCCAAACGAACAGATATAGATCAGAATATACTTCTGCTGTGTATTGAAAATTTCATAATTTAAGATCGCAATAATAAAAAACAGATAGATAAAAAACAGATTATCTCCAAACAGTCCTTCCATGTCACTCCTCATTTCTGCACATGCAAGTTTCCAGTAACTACCATTTTTATTTTTCTATAAATCTGCCTGTTTTTCAACCAACCATTTTCGACCTTTTTCACTTTTATACAATAGGGTGGAAATTCCTATACAGCAAAAAAAGCATCAGCCAACCAAATGACTGATGCCCATAATATCTTCTCCTATAATCTTTCAAAGCTCTGTCTTATAAAACCTTCCGTCCGTTTACCGTCAGCTTAAACGTTGTTCCAAGAATCTCTGCCGACTTTCTGCAAAGCATCATACGTTCCAGAAAGATTTCAAAATAATCATACATGGAACAGATACTTTCATCGATCTGAAGGTTTAATGCGATCACCGACTTATCCTTTGCAATTTTCAGCTTGGATTCCGTAACTGCATAATTCACCCGGTCGTGAATATCGAAGGACGACTTTTCCTTCTGACGCACCCTGCTTCTCCGTACATCTGTCTTATCCGCAATGATAAGTGCCGCAGAGATCACGTCCTCCGGTCCACCGGTGGATTCATCGTGGTTTCCGATTGCAGATACGATCGTTACACGATCCTCTAAGGACAGATCTGTTTCCTTTAACAGATCATTGGCAAGCAGTGCCCCGTATTCCGCATGATGTGTCCGGTTGACCGAATTTCCGATGTCATGCATAAATCCTGCAATCTTCGCAAGCTCGATCTCATGCTCCGAATAACCGAAACGCTCTAAGATCTTCCCTGCCTGACGTGCCACCTGCACGCAGTGGGCACTGGAATGATCCGTAAAACCAAGCTGCTTTAAGTTTGCATCTCCCTTTTTTAAATATGCATTGATTTCTTTATTACTGGTAATATCCTTATACTTCAACTACGTCTGATCCCCTTCTTCCATTCGTATTACAACTGTACTCCGGATTTCTCCCCGTCTTGCCCCGTTGTATTCCTCATCAGGAACATACAGCCACCTGTGAATCCCGGGAAGAAGCCTGCATAGCCGGCAGTCAGAAGTGCATTCCATAATACTTCTGTTCCAAATGGCTTTAAGCCAAGACTGATGATCATTCCAAGCAGAAAAGCTGCCAGTGACCATATTCCGGTATTTAAGATCAGAAAAACGCTCTGTTTTGTTTTTGCTTTTTTACATGTTCTTTCTACAAACTTCCATAATCCACGCATATTCCCGCTTCCTTTCCTGCCCGGATGTTCCGGTACAGCTGATATGTAATCACATCTTTTCTTTACAATTACATATTACGTTCGCCTGCGCTTACCTGCTATCAAGTTTGTGTAAAAGAATGTAAAATCCCTGTAAAACCTTAATCTGCTTTCTTTTGTCCCGCTTTAAGCAGATCAAGCAGTCCCTTCGCTTTTAGAATCGCAATGCCCTGTGCTTCATCTCCGAGGGCAACAAGGTTATCACCGGGCTTTATATCGAAGACCTTCCTTGCTTTGGCAGGGATCACGATCTGCCCCTTTTCTCCGACCTTCACCATTCCAAACACATGCTTTCCCTTTGGCGGAACGCCAAGTCCAAGATTGTCCCTGTCATCCTTGTCATAGTTTACAAAATCATCCATCGTCACACCGAAAATATCTGCCAGAAGCTTGCACCGCTCAATATCCGGCAGGGATTCTCCCGTCTCATATTTTGACAGTGTCTGTCTGGTTACCCCGATCTTATCGGCTAATTCATCCTGCGAATAACCATGCATTTTCCGCAGGGAGATCAGATTGTCCTTAAACATGTTTTTTCTCCTTTTTGATTCCAAGTACACACCACCGGATCACCGGGATCCGACTAATCACCTCATTTAAAACAAATGCACCAAGAAAAGCACTTACACCGGTAAGCAGATAGATACATACCGGTGGAAGCTTCGGTGCATACTGCATCAGATAATAGGCTGCCATGGCAAGCGGCAGATAATGGAAAATATACAGTCCCCATGACTTTCCTGCCATCCACTGCATAAACGGATTTGTCTTATCTCCATATTTTTTCATGGTCGCAAGAATCGCAAGAATGGCGATCCAGCAGTATGCACAGGCAGGTAGATTATTCAGCACCGGTGCTGTTGCGTAATTTTCTCCAAAGTAGCAAACCGTATAAAATACGCCAAGCATAACAGCCGCCACATCCAGGATACACCACCATCTGCTTAAACGCTCTACAACTTCATCATGGGAGAAAATAAAATATCCCACGAAAAAACTAAAACCATAAATACCAAAGCGGTAAACCGTGATGACCGGTGTATTCAGGATCTGTGCACAGCCATACACACAAACGGTCAGAAGAAGCAAAAACCACACAGGTGTCTTCGCGCCCAGTCTCCAGAGACGATCCTTTTCTATTTTTCTTACCAGCAAAAGCAGCATCGAAAAGATCCACAGCATCTGGATATACCATAATGCACCGATTCCGGATACAGCCATGATAATATATAGTACCGGTTCCGACACCGCAGCCATCTGATCAAAGCCCCCTCCGATCTTCATATTATAGTAGCCTAAGATCCAGTGGAACACAAAGATTCCGATCGTCGATGGCACAAGCAGCTTTCTCGTCTTATCCCTGACATATGATTTCGTATCATGCCCACTCAGATAATACCTTGCACTCATGCCGGATACCACAAAAAGTAATGCCATAAACCATGGATACACGAGATACTGAAATCCATCCTGCAGCTGGTATTCATGAAAAGCCCCGATCACGCCAAACGGCTGTACCCCATTAAACATGTAGATCACGTGATAGATTACTACGATCACAACCGTAATCCATCGGATATTATCCAGATAGATTTTTCTTTCGTTTTTCATACAATTCCCACCTTTGCAATTATTTTTAACACATTATAGCATAAAGAAAGCTGGTACACGACCAACTTTCCTTAACACTTTTTTCTGTTTTCGTTAAAAATCATTGCAATTTCTGATTTTTTGGATCTGCTCTTTATTTTTCCTTTTTCTTTGGCTTACGATATGCATTGATATCGTACTTCTCCTCGTATTCTTCCAGACACCGGATATACTCTTCATTCTTCATCTCTTTGACACTCTTTAAATACTCGTGGGTATCAAAGTCGGCTGCCTCTAACTCGATCATTGCAACCGCAACATTCGAACAGTGGGCTGCGATTCGCTCGTAGTTCGTAAGCAGATCGTTAAATACAAATCCCTGCTTCATCTCACATTTTCCGGCTCTTAGTCTGGCGATGTGGCGAAGCTTTAATTCATCACAGAGAATACCAATCAGCTCACGCAATGGCTCTACGCGTGCTGCTGTACGCAGATCATCCTCAATAAAGGCATTGACTGACAGATCAACCACTTCCTTGACGGCCTCTTCCAGTACATTCATCTCGTACTTCGCTTCCTCGGAAAAGGTGATCTTCTTCTCGTTTAATTCCTGTGCAACCTCGGAAATATTGACCGCATGGTCACCCAGACGTTCGAAATCTCCGATCGTATGCAAGAACTTCGATACCTGCTTCGTCTGTGGCAGCGTCATCTCCCGTCCGGTCAGCTGCATCAGATATGTACCAAGCTTATCCTCATACTTATCGATCAGATTCTCCTTCTCCTGTACCTTTGCAAATTTATCCGCGGAAAAAGAATGTAACAGTCCAAAGGATCTCTGTAAGTTCTTTCTTGCCTTTTTTGCCATACCATTCATGGCAAGGTGGCTCTGTGTGATCGCAAGATCCGGATAAGCCACAAAACGCTCTTCTAACAGATCGAAGTCTGCCTGCTCTTCCATATCCTCTTCTGTATCCTTGACCAGCACAAATACCAGCTTCTCAATGGCATGGATAAATGGAAGCAGTATCAGGATCGTAGCGATTCTAAATACTGAGTTCAAGAACGCGATCTTAACTGGGCTCATCACCATATCCATAAACCGGAAATGCACAAAAGCATTCACAGAATAGAATACGACAGACCAGAATACCATTCCGAACAAATCATTGAGCAGATAGATCAGTGCCGTTCTCTTTCCGTTCTTATTTGTTCCAATTGAGGAAAGAAGTACCGGACATGCTGCACCGACACCAATACCCATCGTGATCGGCAGTGCCGTAGCAAAAGAAATCGTTCCGGTTACGGAAAGTGCCTGTAAAATACCAACCGACGCAGATGCGCTCTGTAAAACCGCAGTAAAAAGAATACCTGCGATAATACCTGCAGCCGGATTTTCAAACATCGTTAACAGATGTACAAAATGCTGATTATCCTTCAGTGGAGAAACTGCTCCACTCATTGTCTGCATACCGATCATCAGAATCGAGAAACCAAGCATGATATCTCCGACATTCCGATAACTTGCTTTCTTGACAAACATTCGGAAAATAATACCGATGATGGCAACAATCGCTGAAATTGTCGCTGTTGAAAGTAACTGGGCGATTCCACCCTGACCATCAATATAGGACAGACATAAAATCCAACCGGTGATACTGGTTCCGATATTTGCACCCATGATGATACCGATCGCCTGCGCAACCTTCATCATTCCTGAATTTACAAATCCGACAACCATGACAGATGTCGCTGAAGATGACTGAATGATGGCTGTAACCACTGTACCTAAAAGTACACCCTTGATCGGAGTATTCGTCAGCTTATACAGGATCAGCTCCAGCTTGTTTCCTGCTGCTTTCTTCAGTCCGTCACCCATCAATGACATTCCGTAAAGGAACAGGGCAACACCACTAAGCAACGATAAAACCATTGTAATTCCCATATCATTTTTCCTTTTCTTTGTGCAAGACTTTTTTGCAAACCGACTTCATTCTATCATAGAACTTTTTATTTGTAAAAACTTTTTTACACGGAATTTACGATTTATTTACATTGCGATCCATCTCAAGCTCTTTTAAAATCTCTGCACGTTTCTGATCCGTCAGGAATTCTTCCCGGTATTTTAAGTATCTCTCGCAGCTGTGATTGGCCAAAAACATGGCAGAATCCGGGTTCATGGTAAGCTCTGTCACAAAGACCACTAACTCCTGTCCGTATTCAAATGCCTGTTCCATAAAGTCAAAAGCATGCTCTAATTCCGCCGAAGACTGCTGCCACTCCTGTTCCATTGCCGCACAGTGCTTATCAAATCCGGCTTTCGCCTGCAGGAAGCATTCATTTGCCACCTTCGCCTGCGGAATATAAGCTAAGATCAGCTTTAAAAGCTTCTGTTGCACGGCTGCCTGTTGCTTCGTGAAAAATCCGGCTTTTTCCTGTGTGGAAACCCAGTTTTTTTGCTCCTCTGCCAATTCCAGATACCGCGCTTTCGGATCATCGGGCTGTTCTAAATCATTGCGGTATTGCTTTAAAAAGGCAAACCATGCATCGGCAAGCTCCTTACTGCTTCTGATCTTCGCAAATCCATTCTGTAGTCCCTCTAAGATCAGGTTCACAACGCAGATGCGTTCATCAAACGCTGCCTGATCAATCCTTGCAAACAGCTCCGGTGGCTGGTGTCCCTTTAGGATCTCTGTGATTCCATAATCATCCCGGTACTTCTGATACAGATCATAATACGCAAAAAAGTCTTCTGCCACATCGGTATGATGCAAAAATTCCGCGATCAGCTCCTGTCTGACCGGAATTTCCAATGCTTCATAGGTGTCTAGCAGGTTGCTCAGATCCTCCCAGCCTCTGGCGGTTACAAACTGCATCCCGTCCACATCCGTCTGCACCCGGTAAAAGCTGCCCGGATGAAGTTCTAAGTAGCTTAAAATACACTGGCTGATGTGTTTTGCATTTGCATATTCTCTCCATACAGACAGATCTGCATCGATCTGCATATAGCGGACACGGTCTAGTGTCACCATATCAAAGTCCCGGACGGACTTGTTATATTCCGGCGGATTACCGGCTGCCACAATGATCCAGCCCTCCGGTATCTTCTGATTTCCAAAGGTCTTACACTGTAAGAACTGAAGCATCGTCGGTGCAAGTGTCTCGGAAACACAATTGATCTCATCGATAAACAGGATTCCTTCCCGGTTTCCACTCTCTTTGATCGTGCGATAGATACTTGCAATGATCTCACTCATCGTATATTCCGTAATGGAAGACGTTTTTCCGTCAAACACTTCTTCCTTAATAAACGGCAGTCCGACCGCACTTTGTCTGGTATGATGCGTGATCGTATAAGAAACCAGTCCGATCTTACACGCTCTTGCGATCTGCTCCATGATCTGTGTCTTTCCAATACCAGGCGGTCCCATTAAAAGCACCGGACGCTGACGGATCGACGGGATCTTATAGATGCCGCTTTCATCCTTGCTTAAATATGCCTGTACCGTATGTATGATCTCTTCCTTTGCCTGCTTAATGTTCATCGTTGTTCTTCCTTTCTCTCGTCCGTCCCCTGCTCTTGGAATTCTTCCATTTCAAGCGATAAGCTGATCGCCCATGGTGGAACTGCTGCCTGATCGTATTCGTTTAAAAATAAAAATGCACTCTTATAATCCGGACGCTTTTTCGGATACGTGCCTTTTCCATCCGTGAAATACAAAAGTCCGCACAGATTCGTAAATTCACCATTTTCGATCAGCGTATTCACATAGCCAAATGCCGGACGGAAGTCCGTACCGCCACCACCTAATAAGGTATAATCCTGTATCATCGCCTCTAATTCATCGAGATTTGTGATCTTGCGGTCACCGCGTACCTGATTGTCACAGGAGAGGATACGGATATGACATTTCCGGAAAAAGTTATCCCGTTCTGTCAGGATCGCATATGTCTCCCTTAAAAACTGTTTTACCAGTTCTCCACTTGTCGAATAACTGGTATCTATGACGATCACAAATTCCTGTATTTTTCTTACCTCTTTACTTTCCACCGGTTCGATCAGCGGCATATTCTGATAGATCCGAAGTCCGTAGGTATAATAATTCAGATCAAAGGTATCCGGGTCACATACCAGTTCTTCCCGCATAACGGAAAACTGCCGCAGAAAGTCCCGATAACTTCTCCTGCTCTGACTCACTTTCATCTGGGCTGCAAGCAGCGTCTCTTCTTCGGATTCTATTGTCCCACGCTTCTTCTGTTCGATCTTCGTCTGTCTTGCGATCTGGTTCCACTGCTTTGCAGCCGGCTGGTTCACCGCCTGTTCCTGCTGCTCCTTTGGCCAGTAGGAATGATCATCCGTATAGAACTCCCGCGCTGTCTGCGCAAGCTGCTCCTCCGGTATCTTTTTTAAATACCGGTAGACCAGCACCGCTGATATTCCAATCTTTTCCTGTTCAAGCTCTGTATAGATCTTTTGTCTGATCCAGCTTAACGCCCGTTTCGTACAACGCTTATCCATATGGTCGATCGTATATTCCACCGCAATATCGCAGGCAATGTTCCACCGGTAACGCTCTCTTTTCCCGGCTGTCCACAGATGAAAGAACAGACAGTGCAATACCACATGCAGATATGCCCGGTCTAAGAATAGCGGATTCGAACGGAAAATACGCATCACATGTTCCGGTGCATACAGCAGGTATCTGCCATCAGTTGCCAGTGCACGCAGCCTGCGATCCGGCTTCCACTCCAATGCCGATAATGCCACACCAAAATAGCGCAGATCCAGATAGACATCATTTCTTATGTACGACAGGATCTTTTCTGCCATCTGCACTTCCCATTCTTCCTGTGTCTGAATGTGCATCTTTCTAACCATGCCTTTCTCTTAAAACTCATCAAAGGAATACATCGAAGCAATTCCGTCTGACGTATGCACTCTCTTCTGTTCGATCAGATAAGAGGAGCCATGCACCCAGCCAGCCGATGCCGCCAGTGTAATCCCCTGCTCATACATCACAGAATCCACATAACCATGTTCCGACAAAAATGAAACTACATTCAGATCCTGCTTGTTCACGCCTTCCATAAAAAACACCTCTGCATGATCCTTTAGATAATGGTCATACGCTTCCCACTTGTCCCTCTCAAGGTCAACCGGATAACGCAGTCTGTCATATGCCATCCGGCACAGTTTCCGCTCCGCTTCTTCGATACATGCCTGTGCGAAAATACCATCATAGGAAGACAGGATCACCCGTTCGTCCATAAAGCACTGCCTTGCACGGAAGCCCTCTCCGGTAATCTTTCTGCCGAAAATATGTGCCGGAGCAATCTCATCATAGCTTTCCGTATACTCCGGATAAAAGATCACAGCCTGTATCTGTCCCTGCCGGATAAAAGACACTTCCAAATCCGATGTGATCTGGGCGAGGATCTGTCTGAGTGCACCCGGCCTTGTATAATCTGCATCAAGCTGCAATTCCGATAGTCTGATACAATTCATAAAGCAGTCACTGCCGACTTCCGTGATACCTTCTCCCATGGTAAGCTTCTGTAACCGGCTGCAATTATAGAATGCATAACGGCCTAACTTTTTTATTGTACCCGGCAGCTTTACAGACGTTATATATCTTCCCGCCTGTTCATGCAGTTCACACTGCCCCTCATCTGCCGGAATACAGGTTGTCAGATAATCTTCTTCTGCCGGCAGATGCAGTGCCTGCGAGAAACAGTAATCCGCGATCTCTGTTACCGGTACTCCGGCAATCTGCTCCGGGACAACTGCTTCACCGGTCTCTCCATAGATCCGTAACAGGCTCGCAGTCTGATCTTCCCTTTTCTGCCACAGACATTTTATGTTCATTTCATCCTCATTTCTGCACACGTATCTATTTTGTACTATTCGACTACGTGTACCTTCATCATATTTGTTGTACCGGAAAAGCCAAGCGGCACACCGGATGTTAAAACGATCACATCATCCTTTTTCACCAGTCCGCTTTCCTTCGTAACCTCTACTGCATGTGTAAAGAGTTCAAAAATATCCTGCTTTTCTTCTAATAATACCGGTGTCACGCCCCAGGATAAGTTCAGCTGTCTCCATACCTTTTCCGTAACTGCACAGCCGACAACGGCACATGCCGGACGGTAACGGGAGATCATTCTCGCGGAACGGCCGGACTTTGTGACCGTTACAATTGCCTTGGCATTCAGGTCATAGGCTGTTGTACAGGTTGCATGGCTGATCGCATCAGTAATATCCGGGTTGGCACTTCTGTCATGTCCAAAGAAACGCTTTTTATAATCAATATCACGTTCTGTCCGCTCTGCGATCCGTACCATCATCGCAAGGGATTCTACCGGGAACTTTCCTGCCGCTGTTTCTCCGGATAACATGATCGCACTCGTTCCGTCATAGATTGCATTGGCAACATCCGTTGTCTCTGCTCTCGTCGGTCTTGGATTCTTCATCATGGAGTCTAACATCTGTGTTGCAGTAATGACCTGCTTTCCTGCTTCATAGACCTTTTTGATGATCATCTTCTGGACCACCGGTACTTCTTCCTCCGGAAGCTCCACACCCATATCTCCACGCGCGATCATGATACCATCCGATGCCTCTATGATCTCGTCAATATTGGCAACGCCTTCTCCGTTTTCGATCTTTGCAATGATCTTGATCATATTACCGCCATTGGCATCTAACAGTTCACGGATCTGTTTTACATCCGCCCCGCAGCGCACAAAGGAAGCCGCTACAAAGTCAACATCCTGTTCGATACCAAACAAAAGATCTGCACGGTCTCCCTCACTGATATACGGAAGGTTGACATGTACATCCGGAATATTGACCCCTTTATGGTTCGAGATCACACCATCATTGATGACATGGCAGTGGATATCCGTCCCTTCGATGGCTTCAACGATCATTTCTACCAGACCATCATCGATCAGAATACGGCTTCCGATCTTCACATCCTCGGCAAGATGTTCATATAAGACCTGTACTTCCTTTTCATTTCCTAAGACTGCCCGTCCGGTCAGTATAAATTTATCTCCTGATGCAAGCTGGATCTTATCATGCTCAAAATTACCGATCCGGATCTCCGGTCCCTTCGTATCTAACAGGATTGCCACCGGCTTTTGCACACGCTTACGGATTGCCTTTAACCGGTCCATTCTCTGCTTCTGTTCTTCGTGTGAACCATGCGAAAAGTTAAATCTTGCAACGTTCATTCCGACTTCTACAAGCTTTTCTAAAACACCCTCCCGGTCCGTTGCCGGTCCCATTGTACAGATAATTTTTGTTTTTCTCATTCTTGTTGTCCTTTCTTTCTTAATATATGTATGTCCATCTTTTCCACTTCTATTCTGCAAAAACCTTCCGGTCTGACACCGCAGCTTCTATTTCACACCACGCCTTCCCCGTCAAATTCCGGTATAAAGGATTCCTTTGCAGTCTCTCCCTCCTGGATAAACCCATTTTCGATCCCATGTGCGATCGCATAATCGATCAGCTCATCGTATGCTTCTTCGGTAACCGTATGCATCAGCTCCGGGTATGCTTCTAAGGCATTGCATGGTGTATACTGGTTCATCAGACTGATAAAAATCTGCGATCCGTACGTTGTAAGCAGATAATCCACGACACGCTTCGAATCTGCAAGACCTTCCGGCATCAGAAGGTGTCGTACAATCGTTCCCTTTACCATGATGCCATCCCCGTCCCGTTCCTCAGAATATGTCTGGTATTCATCTGCTGTCATTCTCTGATCCTTCCAGTTGCCCTGTGTGATCGACTGCTCCGGCACAAAGGATGCTTCCCCGGTCTGTCTTACCATCTCTGCGATCGCCCGGGATGCACAGGTAAAATAATCCTCTGCATGGGAATACCGGTTACTGCGTCCATGATCCACATATTTCAGATCCGGCAGATAGATATCCACATATCCCTCTAACCTGCGGATCGTATCGACGTTTTCATAGCTGCTGGTATTATAGACGACCGGTATCGAAAGTCCCTGACGCTTTGCCAGATCAAGTGCCTGTATGATCTGCGGCACAAACTGCCCCGGTGTCACTAAGTTGATATTATTTGCCTTCTGCCCCTGTAATTCCAAAAAAATCTCCGAAAGCCGTCCGGTGGAAATCTCTATCCCTGCCGTTCCATTTGCAATATTTTTATTCTGGCAGAACACACAGTGCAGGGCACATCCGGAAAAAAAGACCGCGCCCGAACCATTTTTCCCGGAGATACAGGGTTCTTCCCACATATGAAGGGCTGCCCTTGCCACCTTAAGGCTTGCACTCTGTCCGCACACACCGGTCTGCAGTATGCGGTTGATCCCGCAGTTTCTCGGGCATAACCGGCAGTCTTTCATATCCTGTTGTAACTTTTTATTCATCGCATTCCTTTTCCCTTTTCTTCTGCTCACATTCTATCTGTTTTTTTATCAAAAATCTACCTGTATTTCGAAATCCGCCCTTGTTTTCCCAAAATACCTACTTGTCAATGCGGATGTTATCCGATATGATGATACTGGAGTAAATTGATTTTATCTGGCATCCGTGCGCTCCGCTGTCAGATATAAGAAAAGTTCTGGGCGCAGAAATGAGGATTTATATGTCAAATTGTATGGTTGCACAATCAGGTGGTCCAACCGTTGCCATCAATGCCAGCCTTGCCGGCGTTATAAAGGGAGTTACTGACTCTGCCAAATATGAGACTGTCTATGGTTCTGTCAATGGGATCTTAGGTATCTTAAACGATCACATCTTAAACCTGAGTGAAGAAATGGCAAAGGATACTTCCTATCTGGATACCTTAAAGCACACACCCGCCATGTTCCTCGGCTCCTGCCGCTTTAAGCTGCCGGACTTTTTCGATGATGATTCTTCTTACAGCTTTATCTTCAAGCAGTTTGAACGGTTAGACATCGGTGCATTTTTCTATATTGGTGGAAATGATTCCATGGATACCGTATTAAAGCTCTCCGATTATGCCAAGCGCATCGGCAGTAATGTCCGTATCATCGGTATTCCAAAGACGATCGATAATGATCTTATGGTAACCGATCATACACCGGGCTTTGGCTCTGCTGCGAAGTACATTGCAACAAGCATGCTTGAGATCGCACACGATACCTTCATCTATGCGGTAAAAAGTGTAACGATCGTAGAGATCATGGGACGTGATGCCGGATGGCTGACTGCTGCTTCTGCACTTGCACGGAATGGCTACTCCACCGCTCCACACCTGATCTACCTTCCGGAAACAGACTTTGATGAGAAGGAATTCCTTGCAGATGTGCGTGACCTTCTGGAAAAGCAGAATAATGTCATCGTTGCGATCTCCGAAGGAATCCATGATGCCGATGGAAACTATATCAGTGCCGGTGAAAGCCAGTCAGATTCCTTTGGCCACAGCCAGTTAAGCGGTGCCGGAAAGGCATTAGAATATCTGATCAAGGACAATATCAATGTGAAGGTCCGTTCGATCGAGATCAATGTGTTGCAGCGATGTGCCGCACATCTTTCCTCCCAGACCGACTTAGATGAAGCTTTCACACTCGGTGAAAAGGCAGTTGCCTATGCAGCCGAAGGTGTAACTGCTTCTATGGTTACGATGAACCGTACCAGCGATGCTCCTTATACGATTGACTACCGGTATGCTGAGATCAAAAATATCGCAAATGAAGCAAAGTCAGTTCCAAGAAGCTGGATCAACGAACGCGGCAATGATGTGACCGAAGAGATGATCACATATCTGTCTCCTCTGATCCAGGGCGAGCCAGTGATCCGCTATGAGAACGGACTGCCGGTTTATATGGATGTGTCACATCTGACCAGACATTAGACATGTATCAAGAAAAGATAAAAAATCTTTTCAGAACTGAACTAGAAATACGTGTGTAAGAATAAATTGCATATTTCACATATATTTGCCATATGTATAAAAGCTTATGGATTTGTTCCGTATTACGAATTCATAAGCTTTTATCCTATATGGCTATGGCATTTATTTTCTAAGTTTCTTTGTTAAAAAACTTCTAAACCTCTTCATAAAATATATTCTATCTTGCTTATTCACTTTCTTCCGGAGTTTCTCCCCGCAGGATCTCTATAAACTTTCCTACTTCTGCCCAGGCACGTTTGGATTCGGGCATCAAAAGCATTGCCATCTGAAAGACATGGAACATCCCTTCGTATACACTCAGGCGTACCTTTACCCCCGCTTCCTTTGCCTTTTGGGCTGCCGTCAGGGAATCACTGAGTAACATCTCATACGAGCCAACCTGTATAAGCATCGGCGGGAAATCATCAAAGCTGCCAAATGCCGGTGAAATATACGGCTCTTTTGGATTACATTTTCCAACATAGTCCCGGTTATAGACCAGACTGTCTCTCGTTCCACCAAACAGAGGGTCTTTATCGAAGTTCGTATCATACGAAGAACCACTTGATGTCAGATCCGTCCAGGGTGACATTGCAACGACACCGCATGGAAGCTCATGATCATGGTCACGCAGATACATCGTAAGTGCCAGTGCCAGACCACCGCCTGCTGAATCTCCTGCCACGATGATCTGATCTGCACGGTATCCCTTTTTGATCAGCCAGAAATATGCCGTTACTGCATCCTCTAATGCTGCCGGATACGGATGCTCCGGTGCGACACGGTAATCGATTGTCAGCACACTGATGCCCTTTCCAACCTCACTGTAGAGTCCCGCAAAGCTGCGGTAGCCATTGTGCAGCGTTCCGATGTATGCACCACCATGAAGCTGCAGAACCACCTTGCTGCGATCCGGATTCTCTTTTAATTCCAGATACTCCATCGTGAACTTTTCTAAATGAATGATATGACGCGAAAAACACTCCGGACATTTCCATGGCGGCTCTTTTAAGTTCCTGCGGAGTTCTCCGCTTTTTATTTTTTTTCCTATCCGATTATCATTTGCAGCCCTCGCGATCAGATCCCGGATCACACGGCCGCGGACACTTGTTTCATTTTCTGTCATTTGCTGCTCCATTATCTTACATGAAATCTTCTCTGTAGCTCGATCCTTGCCCTCCGGTCTCCGATGATCAGTGTTCCGAGGAACAAAAAGACAGAAATAGCAAACGTTACAAGACTAAGCATCGGCTTTGTAATAATGCCGACTCCCCAGAGGATCAGGGTAACACCGGCAAGCACGATCATGCCGATCTGAAACAGCAGATAGCTCTGCCAGTTTCTGTGATTGATCAGCATTAAAATCACAATACTCAGATCAATTAACAGGATTCCGCTTGGGATCACATAATTGACCGACCATCCGCGGTAGCCAATGACAAAATCGATCAATATGACCATCGCAACCCCACAAATTGTCAGCACCATCAGCTTAAGCCGGTAGCCGGCATCGTCTAAGATGGCAAAGCGCAGAACCAGATACAGATAAAACAGGGATGCAGCCACGATCGCACTCCACCAGATTCCATGATACATTTCGTAATTCAAAGCAATTAGAAACACACTGACTGCAAGTGTTAAAAACAGATAGATCCGTCCTGCCAGCATCAGCCTTCTTGTCTTGATCCGGACATCCGGGTAGGTATCTTTTCCATCCCCTTCCGGCTCAATCACACAATGGCACAATGGACATACATGTGTTTCGTCCTTTATTTCTATCTTACATTGTCTGCATTTACTCATAGTACACACCATTACTTTCTATTTCTACATCTATGCCATCCTCTGCCAGTCTGCGGAAGAATCCACGCTGTACGGACGTATCCTGCAGCACGGAGCTGAAGGAAAAGACCAGTGTATCCTGATACGAACAGATCGTTCCCTTTAAGTTCTGCCCCTTTGACATAGCAAGAAAAGCATAGAACATTTTGACATACGGCTGATACTCTTCGCGGATCAACTGAGTGCCGATATTTGTGACCGTTGAAGTATTTGCCAGTGCTGCCGAGGTATAAACATAGCGGATCGCCAGATTTTTCAAAACAAGCGGCACCGCTCTTGCAATCAGAAGCTTTTCATTGGAAACATTATAGGAAAACAGTTCCTCTAAATGTTCCTTTGTGATCTGGCTTCGCAGGCTGTCCTTTACGATCTCCACCACCTCTGCAAAGGTATAATCCTCTTTTACCGGGCCAAACTCCGCAGATACCATGGTAAAAAAATTCTTCGTTGTAACCGAGTTAAAGTATGGACGAAGGTTCACCGGCACAGCCACACGGATCGGACGTCTGCCCGGAATCCCATGCATACATTCCAGAAAGACACTCCAGACAAATGCGGATACCAGATATTCATTGATACTGGCACCATAACTGTGACAGACTTTCTTTAACTGTGGAATGTTCATATAGCCATGCATGACACCGAACTCCCCCTTGCGCAGCCGCTCGCCGCGCAGCAGATATGCCTTCTGTGTTTTATAGCCCTTCGCATGACTGTGCTTGTAATTCCGTAAAAAGCTGTCCTCCCGGTTTAAGGAGGTATCACTGCTTAAGTGATCCCCCAGCTTCTCCCTAAGCTCAGGGTGTACCAGACGCAGATACTGGTACGTCAGCTCCTTTAAAAAGTTCGTACCACCCATACCGTCGGTTAAGACATGGAACACCTCTAAGTTGATCCTGCAGCCGTAATAGGTCACACGGAACAGATAACTGTTATTCTTATTCTGTACAATGTACTGGCACGGGTAGGTATTTTCTTCCCGCACCTGTGGCGCAGGCTTCCCATTCTCTTCAAAGTAATACCAGAAGATTCCCTGACGCAGTCTTAAGTTAAAGCCATCGAACTTCGGAAGCACCATATCGAGTGCCTGCTGCAACGGTTCTCTCTGCACCTGTTCGTTTAAGGTAACGGCGATCCGGTATACATTGCTCATGGATTCTCCGGCGATCACTGGAAACAGATGCGCAGTATTATCTAACTTATCCCAGCGGATATCCATCCCCCTGCGCTTTCTCTCCTTTTCCTTCTGAAGCCTCTGCTCTTCTTTCTTTTTTTGCTTTCTGGTCTGACTTTCTATCTTTTTTTCTTCCTTCAATTTCTGCTTTTGCAGCTTTTTTTCCTCTTTTTCCATATTAAAACCATATCTTTCTATCTATCATTTCATGCAAAATAGCATGTAAAACAGTCCCGCTTATTCAAAAAGATATTATAGCCGAGATTGCTGCAAAATACAATCTTGCTTTTTTCCTTTGTTCCATGTAAATTTTTCTTGGCATCTGGCATAACCAGTGACCAGCGAATGAATCACTCCGGAGGGCTTATGGAATTTAAAAATTGAATGCTCCGACCTTGAAGCGCTTTATCACAATACGGCAACGCTTTATGAACATATAAAAAGCGGGATTCAAAAAATGCCATTGCATTTATTGAATCCTCGCTTGGAGATACAATCAACGGAAGCAGAGAGATCTATTGGTAATACTCTGCTCTCCCACTTTCGTTCGATTCTATTTTCTATTTTGCAGCAAACCGTGCGAGGAACTGTCTGGTACGTTCCTCCTTCGGATGCTCGATCACATCCTTCGGATTTCCTTCTTCAATGATATATCCGCCATCCATAAAGATCACATAATCTGCCACATCCCTTGCAAATGTCATCTCATGCGTCACGATCACCATTGTCATCTTCTCTTCCGCAAGCTGGCGGATAACCTTTAAGATCTCACCTGTCAGCTCCGGGTCTAGGGCAGAAGTCGGTTCATCAAAAAACAGGATCGATGGATTTAACGCAAGTGCTCTTGCGATCGCAACACGCTGCTGCTGTCCACCGGATAACTGGCATGGATAATAATCTTCCTTATCTTCGAGTCCCATCTTTTTTAACAGCTCTCTTGCCTGTGCATAGACTTCCTTCTTATCCCTTTTCTGAATATGGATCGGTGCATCTGTAATATTCTTCATCACAGAATAATGCGGGAAAAGATTAAAGTTCTGGAATACTAATCCAAAGTAACCCTGAATCTTTTTTAACTGCTTACTGTCTGCATAAACTGCCTTTCCGGCCTCATTATTGGTAACTGCGGATTCCCCGACATAGGTCAGTTCCCCGCTGTCCATCGTCTCAAGCATCGTTGCACAACGAAGCAGCGTCGATTTTCCCGATCCGGATGGGCCAATGATTGCAACAACCTGTCCCTCTTCGACTGAAAGTGAAATATCGTGGAGAACATCGAGATTGTCAAAGCTTTTTTTCAGATTATTGATTTCTAATAATTTCATAATAAAACCCTGCCTTTCTTTGTCCTCTTACTTATAATAATCCAGTCGTTTTTCTATGTATCCCATCACACCGGCTACGATCAGGTTAAAGATATAATAAAACAGTCCGGCGATAAACAGTGGGACAATACTTGTCTGAGAAGCAGCAATCTGTTTTGCAAGGGTAAACATCTCCGCATATGCAAGCACAAATGCAAGGGAAGTATCCTTTACTAATGTGATCACTTCATTCGTTACAGACGGCAGCACACGCTTTACCATCTGTGGGAAAATGATCTTGCCAAAGGTCTGCACCTTCGAATAGCCTAACACCTTCGCAGCCTCATACTGGCCAACCGGAATCGACTGGATACCAGAACGATAGATTTCTGCAAAATATGCTGCATAGTTGATCGCGAATCCAATAATCGTTGCTGTAAACTGATAGCCTGCCGGCAGCTTGATATGGAAAATATAATACGGTCCATAATATACCACCATAAGCTGTAACATCAGCGGTGTACCACGCATAATGGAGATATAGAACTTCATCAGATATTGAAGCGGTTTAAACTTCGCCATTCTTCCAAATGCGACAAGCAGACCAAGCGGCATGGAAAAAACCAGTGTTAAAACAAATATGGATATGGTTGCCAGCATACCTGTTGCCAGCTGCTGTAAGATTGCTGCTAATGACATTACCCTTTCACCTCGTACCTGCTGTTATTTTTCAAGACAGATCATTTCAGACAGATTATAATCCGAATACTTCTCTGCGATCGCATTAAAGGTTCCGTCTGCTACCATCTCATATAAAGTCTCCTGAACCTTGTCACGAAGACTCGTATTACCAAGCTTAAATCCAACACCATACTGCTCAGTTGAGATCTGGTCATCTAAGATCTTAAATCCATCTCCTCTTGAACCAAGCTGGTATTTTGCGACACCAATATCAAGAACAACTGCATCCACTGCTCCGGACTCTAAGTTCATAAAAGCGGTATTGTAATCTGCAACCTGCTGTAATTCCTTAAAGGTAGCTGTTAAAGCCAGATTCTCATCATTGTCCTCTTCGGAAGTCAGTGCAGAAAGTCCCGAAGAATCTGCCTGAACTGCAACGGTCTTACCTGCAAGATCTGCCTTCGCCTGAATATCAGAATCTGCTGCTACAACAATGACGATACTGTTATCAATATATGGATCACTCCAGGTATAATCATTCTCACGTCCGGTCATGGTAAATCCGTTCCAGATACAGTCGATGGAACCGGAATTTAATTCCATATCCTTCGAATCCCAGTTGATCGGTTTTTTCACCAGTTCCCAGCCATTTCTGTCACAAACTTCCTGTGCCAGGTCTAAGTCGAATCCGGTATAGTCTCCGTTATCATCCATAAATCCGTATGGTGGGAACTCCGCATCAAATCCTACGGTAAAGGTCGTGCGGTCTGCTTCTGCATCTGAAACTGACGCAGCATCCGTTGATAACTCTGTATCCTTTTCGGCATCCGTCTTTGCATTGTCACTTGTCTTTGTATTGCTGCCTCCGCATGCAGTCATAGTCACTGCCATTGCAGCTGTTAAAAATAAAGCAATTACTTTCTTTTTCATAATGATAGGTTCCTCCTCATTCAATCTCACTTCATACTTTAGTATACTACCATGATAAAATAGCGATGTAAACTGTTTTTTCGCGATCTTTTGACACCCGCATCAAAATGTGCTATTTTTTTCACACAGCTACTTGTGCCATAGATGTCACAAACCGGCTGCTAAGACAAAACAACTCCGATGATATGCCTGTCATTTTCAGGCGTAAAATCGTCTGTGGATTGGAGATTCTTATGACAAATACAAACTTACCAAATGACCCTGTGATGCTGCTTAGCTTCGTCAACACACAGCTTCGTGACTTTTATTCCTCCTTAGATGACTTCTGCAGTGCCTTTCATATTGAAACAGCTTCTCTTTGTGAAAAGCTATCAGCCATTGATTATGAATACGATGCTGCCAGAAACCAGTTCCGGTAAAAGAGGCTCTTATGTCACTATATGATGAATTAACGCGGTATCAGATCCTGCCAACTGCTTATGAGGACTGGGCAGGGTACCGGCAGGCAGTCACGGATTATATCCTTGCAAATACCAGTTCGGATACCACACTTGCTATTTTTGGTGCAGGGCGCTGCAACGACATTGATCTGTACCGGCTGTCTATACATTTTTCTTCGATCACACTGCTTGATGCCAACCACCCTGCCATGAAGGAAGCTGTCATGCGCTATGGCTTATCGAGTGATCCGAAACTGTTCTGTAAAGAGGCAGACTTTTCCGGCATCTCACCCGAAGATTACCGCGCACTTGGTGATGAACTGACAGCTCTTTATAATGTAAGCGGAAATGAAACACGGATCGAGGTACTCGAAGACTTTATGTGCTTTAAATTAGACCGGCTCTATCGGAAAGCAGATGCCTATACCATGGATTTTGGCATCAATACCTTCGACTATTCGATGGCATTTGGTGTTCACAGCCAGATCAACAACATGGCTTCGTGGATTTTTTCTGCCTTTGAAGCCAATATCAAAGCTCACAGTACGCTTGTCACCAAACGGATCCGTGCTGCCAATGACCGTATGGTTCCTAAGTTTAACACCGCGATCTTAGCTGCAACAAAAAAAACAGCATTCTTCGGCTGTGAGCGAATAAATACTGCTTCTAATGAACCGGTAGAGGGCGCATACCAGTGTATCATGGATCTGAAGAATCGTGGCATCGTCACTTCACAATCCCTGACCCTCTGGCCTTTTTACCCTGCCGGTAACCGTTATTATCAAATGCTGATCCAGTGCTGTGATCCATCCGGTATTCCCGGATAACACACCGGTTCTTACATTCCCTGAGCGATCTCTTTTAACGTCGCAACCAGCTGCATATCGTCAGCCGTCACCCGGATATTGGAACTGATGGTATCTCCTTCCGGTGTCGTAATCGTCATCTCAATAATGCTTCCCTCACGGATACTGTCTGTTCCAATCGCCTGTAAGAACTTTGGGAACTTCGGGTGATTGGTGGTAAAGCGATCCCAGAGGGACTTGATCTGTAATAATTTCATTGGATTGATTGCCATCTTTTTCTCCTCTTTTCTTTATCTGTGCTTTGTGCACATTCGCGCTATTTCATCTGTAAATGCAAATAATTAAATTTCTCCGTTCTTCGAACTCTCGAAATTGCAACACTCATGAGCAGTGCAGGCTCGAAAATGCTACGCATTTCCTCGCTGACGTGCATTCGCACTATCAAAAGAGGAACCAACAAAATATACCCTGCAAGCAGGCTATTTTGTCGGTTTCTCTTTTGGCACTGCTCATTATTTCGCAAACTGACTATTATACAGGTTGTAGTAGAAGCCGCCCTTGGCTAAGAGTTCTTCGTGATTGCCCTGCTCGATGATATGTCCGTCTTTCATTACCAGGATGATATCTGCTTCCTGGATCGTAGACAGACGATGTGCTACGATAAAGCTTGTTCTGCCTTTCATCATCTTCGCAAAAGCACTCTGAATACGCTGCTCGGTTCTTGTATCAATCGATGAGGTTGCTTCATCGAGGATCAGCATTGGCGGCAGTGCAAGCATGACTCTTGCAATACAAAGCAGCTGCTTTTGTCCCTGTGAAAGGCTTCCGCCATCTTCTCCGATCACAGTGTCATAGCCCTGTGGAAGTCTTGTGATAAAGCCATGTGCATGGGATGCCTTTGCTGCTGTGATCATTTCTTCTTCTGTTGCATCCGGCCTGCCCATCGTGATATTTTCACGGATCGTTCCCTGCTTTAACCAGGTCTCCTGAAGCACCATGCCATAGGAGCTGCGGAGACTCTCCCTTGTCAGATGACGGATCGACTCTCCACTGACTAAAATCTCACCGCTGTCGGTATCGTAAAAACGCATCAGCAGATTGATCAGCGTTGTCTTACCACATCCGGTCGGTCCGACAATCGCCACACGCTGTCCCGGCTTTACATTCAGGTTAAAGTCTTCAATCAGCTTACGGTCCGGTGTATAGGAAAAGTATACATGCTTCAGATCAACACTTCCGTCCACCTGCCCTAATACAACCGCATCTTCATCCTCTGCGACCTCAGGTTCTTCTTCAATGATCTCAAAGATACGTGCCGCACAGGCAAGTGCATTCTGTAACTCGGTCACAACACCGGAGATCTCGTTGAATGGCTTTGTATACTGGTTCGCATAACTTAAGAAGCAGGATAACTGTCCGACACTGATTCCGCCCATGATTGCAGATAACGCACCTGCTACGCCGACACCTGCATAGACCAGGGAATTAATAAAACGCGTAGACGGGTTTGTAGTACTTGAGAAAAAGATCGCACGCAGAGAATATTTTTCTAATCTTCCATTGATTTCATCGAACTTCTCTAATGCCTCCTCTTCATGGCCGAATGCCTGTACGATCTTCTGGTTTCCGATCATCTCATCGATCAGTGCAGTCTGTTCTCCTCTTGTTACAGACTGTAACCGGAACATGGAAAATGTCTTTTTGGCAATAAAGCCTGCTACCACAAAGGAAAGCGGTGTGATCAATACAACTACCAGGGTGATCTTAACGTTGACACTTAACATAAAAAGCAGTGTTCCGATGATCGTGATCACTCCGGTAAAAAACTGCGTAAATCCCATTAAAAGGCCGTCTGCGAACTGATCTACATCTGCGATAACACGGCTTACAATATCTCCATAGGAATTACTGTCTAAGTAAGAAAGCGGCAGATGTTCGATCTTCTCGAAGGCTTCCATACGGATATCTCTTACCACATGATAGGTCATCCGGTTATTACAGACATTCATGATCCACTGTGCCACTGCCGTGATCAGAATGATAACAGCCATCTTTCTTAAGATTGCAAAGATCGAGGCGAAATCAACCTGTCCCTTTCCGATGATGTAATCGATCGCATCTCCTGTCAGGATCGGAAGATACAGGGTCAGTACGACACTGACTGCGGCAAGTATAATGGAAAGCACCAGATAGAACCAGTACTTTTTGATATAGCGTAAAACCTTTGAAAGCGTATCCTTTTGTTTTGCTCTTTTCTTATTCTGTGTCTGTGCCATTTTTACGCCTCCTTTTTCTGAAACTGTGAATAGTAGATTTCCTGATATACTTCACAATCACGAAGCAGTGATTCATGCGTACCGATTCCGGCAACCGCTCCATCGTCTAACACAACGATCTGGTCTGCATGCAGGATCGAAGCTGCACGCTGGGATACAATAAATACCGTAGGATCTGACTTCATACTGCGGATCGACTGACGAAGCTTTGCATCCGTCGCATAATCTAAGGCGGATGCGCTGTCATCTAAGATTAAAATCTCCGGCTGTTTTACGAGTGCTCTTGCGATCGTAAGACGCTGCTTCTGACCACCGGAGAAGTTACGTCCTCCCTGTTCTACCTCAGCATCTAATCTGCCATCCTTCTGTTCCACGAATTCGGATGCCTGTGCAAGTGTCATTGCTTCCCAGATTTCTTCGTCTGTTGCATCCTGTTTTCCCCATTTCATATTATCGCGGATCGTTCCTGCAAACAGGACTGCCTTCTGTGGAACGATGCCGATCTTATCACGCAGTCCCTCAAAGGTATACTCGCGGACATCCTGACCGTCAACGAGTACGCGTCCTTCCGACGTATCATAAAAACGAGGGATCAGATTGATGATCGTTGATTTACCGGAACCGGTACCACCGATAATTCCGATCGTCTCTCCATGTCTGACCTTAAAGTCAATACCGCTGACCGCCGGTGCTCCACCGGACTGATAGCGCATTGCCACATGTTCAAATACAACCGCATAATCCCCGTTTTTTGAATCTGCAGCTTCCACACCGGAGCCTTCCTTCATAGTCGGGTGGATCTCCAGGATGCTTTCAATACGGTTTCCACAGGCAACTGATTTCGTGATCGTGATGATCAGGTTTGCCAGCTTTACCAGCTCTACTAAGATCTGTGACATATAGTTGACTAACGCTACGACTTCACCCTGCGTAATATTGCCACTTTCTACCCGGAGTGCACCGGTCCAGATCAGGACTACGAGTGCAACATTGATGATAATATAAGTAACCGGATTCATCAGTGCAGAGATCCTTCCGACAAACATCTGAAGTGCTGTCAATGTCTGATTCTTCTCACGGAACTTCTCCGTCTCTTCTTTTTCCTTATGGAATGCACGGATCACACGGCTTCCCGTCAGATTTTCTCTGGTTGTCAGTAAGACATCATCCAGACCACCCTGTACCTTTTTATAAAGCGGGATACTGACTAACATAATACCGAATACCACGATAGCAAGCAGCGGGATCGTCACAACGAAAATCAGTGCTGCCTTTACATCGATCGTAAATGCCATGATCATCGCACCGAATACGATGAACGGGGAACGTAAAAACAGCCGCAGTACCATGTTGACACCCGTCTGCACCTGATTGATGTCACTCGTCATCCGTGTGATCATCGTGGATGTTCCGATCTCATCCATGTCCGAATAGGACAGGCTCTGTATGTGGGAAAACAGGGCATGTCTTACCTTTGCCGCAAAGCCGACTGCTGCCTTCGCAGAAAAATACTGTGCGGTAATGGAACAGGTCAGACCGATCACTGCAAGCAGGATCAGCATACCGCACATCTTCATAATATGTGTCCGGTCACCATTGGCAATACCGACATCAATAATGGATGCCATGACTAACGGCACAAATAATTCAAAAGAGGCCTCTAACATTTTAAACAGTGGTGCCAGTAAGCTCTCCTTCTTATAGTCCTTCAGATACACAAGCAATTTTTTCATTCTTTCTTCCTCATTTACTTTCTCTTACTTCTGTATAACCCATATGGCGTACTCACCGCGTCCATCATACAACATTTTCCCATTTTACGCAAATCTCCGCCAAAACCAAACAAGACTGTCCGGCTTTACTTCCAGACAGTCCTGTTTGACTTTATTTTAACATTATTTTCCATGTAACCGCTCCAACTGTGATGTTCTTGCGATAATCGATGAAGCGTATTCTGTATAATTTCCGGTTTCTCCACGTTCAAGTGCATGAGAGGATCCGTTATACACCATAAGAACCGTTCCCATATCACCATATTCCGTAAAAAGATCGGACAGATAATCTGCCGCTACCAGTATGTTCCCATAAGGATCGTAGATATCTGCAACTCCCAGTCTGATCATGCGGTTCTTGTGATATGGCTCATTGATCTGCATCAGGCCCTTACATGCACCGTTTGAAACCCAGGGCTCACCCCAGGATTCCCTTTCCATCATTGCCATTAACAGTTCCGGTACGATTGCATACTGTTCGCCTGCCTGCACACAATAGTTTTGGTATTCTTCCGGTATCCAGGTATCCACGTCTGCATCCGCAGCATCTAGTGTACTGCCTGTCCCAAGAACTACCATACAGACCAGTAACAGGGCTGTTATGAATTTTTTCATTTCCTCACTCCTCATTTCATAAAAACAAAAATCAAGCTACAAACTCTTATATATGCAAGTATTTTCATTTTTATGACTACTTAGTCAGGAAATTTTTCTCTTTCAGATACGCAAAATCACGCGATCAGTATAAATTTGTTCCGTATTAGGATCTGACATTCTCTAATTGTTCTCTTTGTCCCGCTTCACCTGGTCTAAATATTTCTTCGTCTCTGCTACGACAACTCCGCTTAATGCCACGATTGCGATCAGGTTTGGAAGTGCCATCAGTCCGTTAAAAATATCTGCAATCGTCCATACGGCTGATACGGTCATAAACGGTCCGATAAAGACACAGAGGATATAAAGCCAGCGGTATCCCTTTACGATTTTTCTTTTACCGCCTACGAGATATTCCAGACAACGCTCACTGTAATAATCCCATCCGAGGATTGTGGTAAAGGCAAAGAATACCAGACACACCATCAAAATAAAGGATGCAACCTGTGGTGGGAATGGAAGTCCCATCTGAAATGCCTTCGTGGTAACAGCCACACCTTCTAAGCCCATATCCCATGCTCCAGTGATGACGATCGCAAGACCTGTCATCGTACAGATAATGATCGTATCGATAAAGGTTCCAAGCATGGAAACCAGTCCCTGTGTTGCCGGGCTGTCAGTCTGTGCTGCTGCTGCCGCGATCGGTGCGCTACCGAGTCCGGCTTCGTTTGAGAAGATACCACGCGCAATACCTTTCTGCATCGCAACGATCATTGCTCCAACAGCACCGCCTGCTGCTGCCCGCAGTCCGAATGCAGACTCTACGATTTCTACGATCGCAGCCGGGATCACACTTAAGTTTGTCAGTAAAATAATTAAAACGGTTACAACATAGGTAAGTGCCATAAATGGTACGATGATCTGTGCAACCGATGAGATACGCTGTAACCCACCGATGATAACAAGAGCTACACAGATCGTCAGCAGGATTCCTGCAATGATCACGGTCCAGGAATAGGTTCTGCCGAACAGATCCACCGTCCAGCTGTTGTCCGGATCAAAGAAATTATTGACTGCACTTGTGATACCATTGATCTGTGTAAAGGTACCGATTCCCATCAGACCTACACCTACACCGAAAAATGCGAAGATCTTACCAAGCCATTTCCATTTTTTCCCCATTCCATTCTCAATATAATAAAATGGTCCGCCAATGATATGTCCGTCATCTGCCACTACACGATACTTCACCGCAAGCAGACATTCGGAATACTTTGTAACCGTTCCGACGAGTGCTGCTAACCACATCCAGAACAGTGCGCCCGGTCCTCCGGCTACCAGTGCGGTTGCAACACCGACAATGTTACCGGTTCCGATCGTTGCAGACAATGCGGTACAAAGTGCTGCAAAGCTTGATACCTCGCCATGCTCCCCTGTTTTCTCATTGGCAACCATATGCCGGATCGCATGTGGAAGCTTCGTGATCTGTAAGCCACGTAAGCGGATCGTCATAAACACACCGACTGCAAGAATCAATACGATAAGTGGGATTCCCCAGACGAAATCATCCACCTGTTTCAATAAATTGTTTACCTGGTCTAACATTTTTTCTCTCCTTAGTATTGCTTTCTTCTGTTGAACATACTTTTTACTGCTTTTTTGCAGTAAAAAAGAGCTGATATAATATCAGCCCTCTAAAGAGTAGAACATGCACCTGAATGCTCTGTCCTTTTGCCTGAGAGATTGGCAGCTTCCTGCCGTACACCTTCGGCGCTTCTATTTCAAAGACTCTCCAGAGTTCGACTGGTTCTGATACGAACCAACGAATAATAGCCTATCACGATTTCTCCAAAGAATCAATGCATACTTCGCTTTTTTTTGCAAAATAGCTTTTTTTCGTAATTTTCACAATGTATCTTCTTAAATATTTTCACCTACAAGCTCCATGATGCGGGTAAGCTCTGCACCCTCTACCGGAGCTTCTTCCAGATTGGTATGCTTTCCTTCCTGATCTACGCATCCTAAGCGCAGCTTCTTCTCTCCCGGAAGCTGTTCGATCGTATAATAACCAGCCTTCTGTTCCTTCGGATTCCATGTGATATAGACACGTACACAATATGGTGAAATCGGCTGTCCTGCCGGCATATCGATACGGATCAGTAACAGTGTCTCGCTGATCGTCAGTGCCATGACACCAAACTGCTTCTTCTGATATGGACTGTTTTCCTTAAAACCCTTGCGGAATAATTCTTCTACTGCATCTTCCTTCTGATCACAGATATTGTTTACAAAGCTCTCTCCTTCTGTATAAAGACGCTGTGGCAGTACCCCGAACTCGATCTGGTTTCTCATGTACTGTACATACTGCTCCGGAGTCAGATTCTGTCTGCGCTCCTTCATCTTTTTGGCAAGCTCTTTATCTGCCTCGTGAAGCTGGCTGATCAGCTCTGTCTTTAAGATCAGATTATCTGTGTACGGATTGATGACCATTCCCTTTAATCCAAACTGCTCTTTTGCCACAATACTGTTACATACCGTAAACGGCATGATCATCACGGACTTCTGCTTCACCTCGTCTGGTACCTGATCCCTGCTTGTAAAAACCGCAAGATACTGATCTCCCTCTGCACTCTTTAAAAAATACGGAACCGGCTTCTTCTCTTCATTTAACATTGCCGGCACAAAAAGTCCCGATGGACGGAGCAGATTCACAATCTTCGCTAAATTCTCCTTCGTGCGTTCCTGTCCATAGTCCTTGATCGCCTGTTCTGCTTTTTCATTTGATATATTTGGTATTTGTCTCTTTTCCATTTTAATCTCCATTCCTACACTGTCTTTTGTGCATATCAACTATGCAGACTGTAGTTATATTCTACCATCTCTGTGACTTGAATGCTATCTTTTTTTCGATTATTCCCGTTTTTTACTGCAAGATAAGAATTGCGGATTCACGGATTATAAGGTAAAATAAGCAAAGAAAACAGCAATAGAAATGAGGATCAACATGAAAAAAGGACAGGTATTCGAAGGAGTGGTTGCATATACAGACTTTCCCAACAAAGGTGTGGTGGAAGTTGAAAACGAAACACGCTCTGTCATTGTAAAAAATACAATTCCCGGACAAACAGTTTCTTTTTCCGTAAACAAGCTCCGGAAAGGAAAAGCAGAAGGAAGACTTCTTGAGGTCTTAAAAAAAGCTCCGGCTGAATTAGATACTCCATACTGTGAGCACTTTCAAAGCTGCGGCGGCTGTACCTATCAGAGTCTTCCGTATGAAGAACAGCTTGCGTTAAAGTCCACTCAGGTACAAAAGCTTTTAGCACCGGTGATCACGAACTGGTCTGATACCCTTTTTGAAGGCATCAAGCCAAGCCCGAACCAGTTTGCTTACCGCAATAAGATGGAATTTACCTTTGGAGATGCCTATAAGGACGGTCCGCTTGCACTCGGTATGCACAAGCGTGGCAGCTTCTATGATATTGTCCCGGTCAGTGGCTGTCAGATCGTAGATGAGGATTACCGGAAGATCTTAGCCTTTGTGCAGGAATACTTTGACACACAAAAAATCCCATTTTACCATAGACTGCGCCATACCGGCTATCTGCGTCATCTTCTGGTGCGGAAGGCGGTAAAAACCGGTGAGATCTTAATCGATCTTGTCACCGCTTCCGAATCGGAGCTTCCGGCTGATGCCCCGGACGAACAGACATTATTAGACGGTATGACAAAGAGATTATCAGCACTTGATTATACCGGCAAGATCACCGGAATCCTTCATACCAGAAACACCGGTGTTGCAGATACGATTGCAAATGAAGGAACTGACATCTTATATGGTCAGGATTACTTTTTCGAGGAACTTCTCGGACTGAAGTTTAAGATCTCTCCGTTCTCCTTCTTCCAGACGAATTCCCTCGGTGCGGAGGTTCTCTATGAGACTGCCCGCGACTACATCGGAAGTTCGTTAGATGACAATGCCGATCAGGTTGTCTTTGATCTCTACAGTGGTACCGGAACGATCGCACAGATGCTCTCTCCGGTTGCCAAAAAGGTCGTCGGTGTCGAGATCATCGAAGAAGCGGTAGAAGCTGCAAAGGAGAACGCCGTTTTAAACGGATTAACGAACTGCGAGTTCATCGCCGGAGATGTCTTAAAGGTCTTAGATGAGATCACGGAGAAGCCGGACTTTATCGTACTTGATCCGCCAAGAGACGGTATCCATCCAAAGGCGTTAGAGAAGATCATCCGCTATGGCGTAAAGCGCATGGTCTATATCTCCTGTAAGCCAACCTCGCTTGCACGCGACCTTGAGACCTTACAGGCAAGAGGCTATGAAGTCAAGCGTGTGTGCTGTGTGGACATGTTCCCAGGTACGGTACATGTGGAGACGGTTGTTCTTTTATCCCAAAGCAATGATTTATAGATATTGATTTGACGATACGATTCTTGCTTTTAAGACTGCAGGCACTTGAGCGGGGTGAAATGTCAAAAGAAGCTATTTTAACAGGCAGGTTTAAGAAATTCTTTTCATCTGAAGGACTTGATAATAGTATAGCCTTGGATTTCAATAATGACTATCAGTTGACCCTTGGAGATACTATCCTTTTTCATTATGATGCGAAAAACATCCTTTTAGATATGAAAAAAGATATAAGCTTGTGGCTGTAACAAACGGAACTGCTGTTGCACAGGAAAAAAATTAGTAAATTCCGGTTTATCAGAAGTGCTGATTATCGAAGATTCGCTTTCGAGTGATATATAAACTGATACAAAAGCCCCTTCACCGGATTCCGGTGGAGGGGCTTCTCATTCCTATTCCATTAGTCCTCTGTTGTCTCGTCCTCGTCTTCATCATCGAAGAAATCATCTTCGAAGTCGTCATCGAAATCATCTTCGAAATCGTCCAGATAATCCGGTGCGAAGAAACGATATAAACCATATGCTGCTGCAGCAACAACAGCAATCACACCAACGATTGCAAGAATGATACAAACAGGTGATTTTTTCTTTTCCATCTCTTCCTTCTCCTTCTTGTTCAATAACTCAGAAACCTTTGAAACATTTGCTGAAAGCAAATCACGTAATTCATCTACTTTATTCATGCATTTTCTCTCCTTTACACAAATTATTCGTACACTTTGAATTTATAAATAGTATAACACATTCCATGCGCTTCTACTATAAAAAAATACAATTTCATAAAAAATTTATATCTTTTTAGAGCTTCTGAAGCTTTGCAAAAGAAGCAAACATCTTCTTTACACCTGCCCCGTCAAATTCCACGGTAACCTCATAATCCCTGCCGCCTTCCACGATCTGTTTTACCGTGCCTTCGCCAAACTTTATATGCTTTACACGGTCACCGGCAGCATAGTCTAAGGCTGCCTTACCGGCTGTTCCGGTGAAGTTTTTCGCCTGAAAGGCATCCGGTACACCGACTCTTGTCATCGTCACCGGCTTGGAGCGGAATGCCTTTTTCGCAAGCTGGCTGACAGACGGCTGATAGCTCTCCGGCTCTCTCTCCTTGCGGATCTCCCCTGCAAGGAGCTCTCTTGGGATCTCTTTTACAAAGCGGGATACTTTATTGTACTGTGTCTCGCCACGGATCATACGCTGTCTTGCACAACTGATCGAGAGCCGTTCCTTGGCTCTTGTAATACCAACATAACAGAGCCGCCGCTCCTCTTCGATCTCTTCTGCGGAATGATCCGAACAGATGGACATATAGCTTGGGAAAAGTCCGTCCTCCATACCCGCTAAATAGACCTGCGGGAACTCTAAGCCCTTTGCACTATGCAGGGTCATAAGAACTACATAGTTCTGCTCATCGTCCACCGAATCGATGTCTGCCACCAGTGCGACTTCCTCTAAAAATCCACTTAACGATGCCGGTTCTCCCGCATCCTCTGCCTCGGTCTCATATGCCACAACCTTCGAGATCAATTCGTCAATATTCTGGATACGCTGCTCGGCTTCTTCCGTATTCTCCGCCTCTAAGTCTGCGACATAGCCCGTCTCATCAATGATCTCCTGCAACAGTTCTGAGATACTGATGAATGCAAGCTTGCTGCGCATCGTCTGGATAAAGGTAACAAACGGCCGGATCTTAGATGCCGCCCTGCCAAGTGACGGAATATCTTCTGCCATCTTAAGTGCCGTATAGAAGCTGATGTTCTCCTGAACCGCATAATCCTGTACACGCGTCAGTGTCGTCGCACCGATCCCGCGCTTTGGCACATTGATGATCCTTCGTACCGCAAGATCGTCTCTTGCATTATCGATTGTCTTCAGATACGCAAGCAGATCCTTGATCTCCTTTCTGGCATAGAAGTTCACACCGCCAACGATCTTATACGGAATATTCGAACGGATAAAACGCTCCTCGAATAAACGGGACTGTGCATTGGTACGGTATAAGACCGCACAGTCGCGGTACTCATATACGCCTTCTTTGACCTTAGACATGATGTCCCGTGCAACATAATCGGCTTCATCATATCCGGTCTCGAACTGGTGAAACGCGATCTTCTCTCCCGTATCATTATCCGTCCACAGCCGCTTTGCCTTTCTTCCCTGATTATTGGCGATCACACCGTTTGCAGCATCCAGGATATTCTGCGTGGAACGGTAGTTCTGCTCTAGCTTGATCGTCTTCGCATCCGGAAATTCCTTTTCAAAGTTTAAGATATTATAGATATTCGCACCGCGGAACTTATAGATCGACTGGTCATCATCACCAACGACACAGAGATTCCGGTACTTTCCGGCTAAGAGCCTGATCAGCATAAACTGCGCCGTATTCGTATCCTGATACTCGTCAACCATGATATAGCGGAAACGCTCCTGATAATAGTCTAAGACCTCTGCATCCGCCTGAAACAGCTCCACGGTCTTTACGATCAGATCATCGAAGTCTAAGGCATTGTTCCTGCGCAGGTTCTCCTGATACTCCCGGTATACCTCCGCCTGCTTCATCTTCGTAAAATCCCCCTGGGCACGCAGGGTATATGCCTCCGGACTGATCAGTTCATCCTTTGCAGAAGAGATCACACTTAAGAAAGTGCGTTCCTTGTAGATCTTCGTATCAATGTTCAGCCGCTTACAGATGTCCTTCATCAGAGACTTCTGATCGTCCGCATCATAGATCGTAAAATTCGTATCAAAGCCGATCCGGTCAATATGACGTCGTAAAATACGGACGCAGGTCGAATGAAAGGTCGATACCCAGATGCTCTCTGATCCGTAGCCAACCATATCATCAATACGCTCCCGCATCTCTCCTGCTGCCTTATTCGTAAAGGTGATCGCCATAATATTATAAGGGTTCACACCCACTTCCTCGATCAGATAGGCAGTCCGGTGTGTCAGCACTCTGGTCTTGCCGGAACCTGCCCCTGCTAAGATCAGCAATGGTCCTTCTGTATGAAAAACAGCTTCCTGCTGCATATCGTTCATTGTCTCATAAGATGACATTCTTCTTACCTCGTCTTTGTCTGATTGTTTCTCCGAAAAGATTCTGTATCTACCCTAACATTTTCTATAATTAGTGTCAATTCTTTTCCACAATTTTTTCGAACATATTTTCGTATTTTGTAAATCAAACGCACCTGTAATTTGCATCATCTAGTACATACATGTCAAAAACATTCATACCGGACTTGTCATCTAGTTTTAAATACTATATAATACAGAATACAGGCGTTACATTTCAGATAAAACAAACGTAAAAATTGCACCGAAACGTGTGCAGAAATGGGGATAAATATGACAATTGACACACATGATTTTCTAAACAGTATCCTTGCAAGTCTCTCACGCATTGATTACATTAAGCCGGACAGCATTCCAAATATTGATTTATATATGGATCAGATCACGACCTTTATGGACACCCAGTTAAGCAAGTCCAAACGCTACGAAGACGATAAGGTGCTCACCAAGACCATGATCAATAACTATGCCAAAAATAATCTTCTCCCACCGCCGGTGAAGAAGAAATATTCCAAGGAACATGTGCTGACACTGATCTTTATCTATTATTTTAAAAATATCTTAAGCATCAGTGACATCCAGAGTATCCTGCATCCACTGACAGAAACATACTTTGCATCGGACTCTGATATAGATCTGACCGCAATCTACGAAGAGGTCTTTAGTCTTGAAAGCGATGAAGTGAAAAATCTGATGAAGGACATTACGAAAAAGTTCAATACCAGCTTTGAGCAGACCTTCGTAGATGCACCAAAGGAGGAACAGGAATTCTTACACACCTTCTCCTTTATCTGCATGTTAAGCTTTGATGTTTTTATCAAAAAAATGCTGATTGAAAAGATCATCGATGAAGTAAATGCAAGGGAAGCAGAAAAGAAAGCCACAGAAAAGGCTGAGAAAAAATCCGCAGAGCACGAGAAAAAAACAGAAAAAGAAAAATAAGATCTAAAAAAGGAACGATCCGCTTCTTCTCAAAATCCCGATCGTTCCTTTTCCATTGCATGACCTATTCTCCGTCCGGTCTTACATTCGTTCTTGCAAATACCATGTCATATCCGTCACAGCCATAATTCAGGGAACGGTTGACTCTGCTGATCGTTGCTGTCGATGCTCCGGTCTTCTCCGCTATATCCAGATATGTCTTCTGCTCTCTTAACATCTTCGCAACTTCATAACGCTGCGAGAAAGCCAGTAACTCATTTACGGTGCATACATCCTCGAAAAACTTGTAACATTCCTCTTTATTCTCAAGGCTTAAGATTGCATCAAACAAATGATCTACTGCTTCTGTTCTGACATTCTTACTCATATGCCTGTCTCCTTTTCCATTGATATTAAAATTTTAACATATTAAAGTATGAAAGTAAATATTTTCTTTTTCAATTCCTGTTTTTTCTATACACTCTTTTTTTTCTTTTTCATAAAATAAACCAAAAGTTTTGAACTGGAATCCACATGAAAAAAAGATCCTTACAAAAAATCGGTGTGTTTACCCTGCTTGGTGCTTCCATACTCCTGCTTTTTGCCGGCATCACTGCATGCAATAAGAAAACAGCCGATCCCACAACACCTGTTACCCTCAACGAAGTTGCACATTCCATCTTCTATGCACCTATGTACGTTGCGATAGAAAACGGCTATTTTTCCGAGGAAGGCATCGATCTGACACTTGTGACCGGCTTTGGTGCCGATAAGACCATGACTGCCGTTGTCTCCGGCGATGCCGATATCGGCTTTATGGGAACGGAAGCAAGTATCTATGCGTATGCCGAAGGTGCCAAAGACTATGTGATCAACTTCGCCCAGCTTACCCAGCGTGCCGGCAACTTTCTGGTTGCAAGAGAACCAGACGATTCCTTTGACTGGAATATGCTAAAGGATACCGATGTGCTTGGCGGAAGAGCCGGTGGTACACCGGAGATGGTCTTTGAATACATCTTAAAGCAAAAGGGCATCGACCCGGTCAGGGATCTTCGGATCGATCAGAGCATTGACTTTGGTTCTACTGCTGCTGCCTTTTCCGGTGGTCAGGGTGATTATACGATCGAATTCGAGCCGGGTGCAACTGCGCTTGAAAAAGAAGGTGCCGGATACGTTGTTGCTTCTCTCGGGGTAGAATCCGGTTATCTGCCATATACTGCCTTCTCTGCGAAGAAAAGTTATATGGAAAAGAATCCAAAGCTCATCGAGGCCTTTACAAAAGCACTGCAAAAGGGTATGGAATATACTTCCAAACACACACCTGCCGAAATCGCTGCTGTGATCCAGCCACAGTTTCAAGACACGGATCTTGAGACGATCACAACGATTGTTACCAGATATTACGATCAGGATACCTGGAAAACAGATCTGATCCTGACCAAAGAAAGCTATGAACTCATGACAGATATCTTAAGAGATGCCGGAGTATTAGATACCGATGTTCCTTATGAGAAGCTCGTGACCACCGAGTATGCAAAAAATGCGCTGAAATAGTCAAAACGTCCTATCATGTATCCGGATACCCCAAAACAATACATGATAGGACGCCCTCTGTTAAAACAGGCTGAAAATTCCCACACTTCCGATCATCATTAAGATACCTGCAAGTAAAACTCCAAGCATAACTGCTGCCACACTCGACTTAAAGTCCATATCGAGAATACTTGCAGCTAAGGTTCCGGTCCATGCTCCGGTTCCCGGAACCGGGATGCCAACAAAAAGAAGCAATGCCAAAAACAATCCTCTTCCTGCCTTTGCCTGCAGCTTCTGACCGCCTTTTTCTCCCTTTTCCAGACACCAGCTAAACGGCTTTCCGATCACCGGCTTATCTGCGCCCCAGATCAGTACCTTTCTAGCAAAAAGATAGATGATCGGAACCGGCAACATATTGCCAATGATGCTGATAATATAAGACGGAAGGATCGGCAGATTCATCGTTGGAAGCTGTGAAATCGGAATGGCACCACGAAGCTCTACAAGCGGAACCATCGATACCAGAAATACCAGTAAATATTTTTTTAACATCGGATAACAATACCTTTCTATGTTCTTATTCTATACAATAGCCAAAGCTTTCTGACGCAAGATATTTCCTTAAAAACGCAATCAGTGCATCCATCTCTGCATCCGTACCGATCGAGATACGAAGGTAATTGCGGATACGCTCCGGATGCGTAAAGTGACGGACATAAATATTCTGCTCTCTGAGTACGCCCATCAGTTCTTCTGCGGAAACCTTTGGATGGGAAGCGAAAATAAAGTTACTCTTGGAATCGCCAAACACAAATCCGAGCGCTGCCAATTCCCTCTTCGTCCGTTCCCTGGTCGCAATAATCTTATTCCGTGTCTCATCAAAATATGCCCGGTCTGCTAACGCTGCTGCGCCTGCTGCAAGCGTAAGCTGGTTCATCGTGTAAGAATTAAAGGAATACTTCACATCATTCATATAACGGATCAGCTTGGGCTGTGCCATGGCATATCCGATACGCATTCCTGCAAGGGAACGGGACTTTGAAAAGGTCTGTACCACAATCAGATTGTCATATTTTCCGATCAATGGCAATGCAGATACTCCGCCAAAATCAATATATGCTTCATCCACAACAACGATCACGTCCGGATTCGCCTGAATGATATCCTCGATCTCAGAAAGCTCCATGAGAATACCGGTCGGCGCATTCGGATTCGGGAAGATCACACCTCCGTTTTCCTTGTAATAATCACTCTTATTGATCGTAAAATCATCCTTAAGCGGCTGTACCTCATATGGTACCCGGAATTCATCTGCCCATACATCATAAAACGAATAGGTAATGTCCGGGAAAAAGATTGGCTTATCTGAGTTAAAGAAGGTCAGATAGATCATCGCAAGTACATCATCCGATCCGACACCTGCAAAGATATTCTCCGGCTTTAAACCGTACTCTGCGGCTAACGCATCCACTAAGATCTTTGCCGTCGGATCCGGATATAATCTTAACCGGTCTGTATCAAAGCTTTTGATCGCATCGACAACACCCGGTGCAGGTGGATACGGATTCTCATTGGTATTTAACTTTATCATATCTGGCTGATTCGGCTGTTCACCCGGTACATACGGAACAACCTTTCGTATATTTTTCTCCCAAGCTTTCATTTGCATTCAAACCTGTGTTTTACACACTTTTCCTTTCCTATACTATTCACAACTTTACTACATTTATCCGGTAAAGTAAAGAATAAGCACACAGTTTTTCACTGTGTGCTTATCTGTGCTTCGTATGTATTTACTGATTTACCGCATTGATAAAACGCGCAAAACCATCACGTCCTGCTTTGTCACATTTGTATACACCGGCATCTTTTAATACCTCACAAAAGACCAGTCCAATCTCCTTATGTAAAATATCCTCAATATTATCTGCCGTAATGTTATCATACTTTGGAAGGAACTCTTCTACCCAGTCTGCATGCTTTTCAAGTGCAGGATTGCTTCTTAAGTCATCTCCGTTTAAGATTGCTTCCTTTAAAGCTGCCATCTCATCCTTTAATCTTGCCGGAAGAACTGCTAATCCCATAACCTCGATCAGTCCGATGTTCTCTTTTTTGATATGGTGCAGCTTTGCATGTGGATGATAAACTCCAAGCGGATGCTCTGCCGTTGTAATGTTATTCCGAAGTACCAGATCAAGTTCAAATGCATCGCCACGTTTTCTTGCGATCGGTGTGATCGTATTGTGCGGCTCTCCATCCGTCTTTGCATAGACAAAGGACTGTTCATCCGTATAACCACGCCAGCAGGTTAAGATCTTGTCTGCAAGCTCGATCAGTCTGTCTGTATCTGCTCCGCTTAAGCGGATTACGGACATCGGCCATTTTACGATTCCTGCCTTGATATCTTCGAATCCTGCAAATGTAACTTCCTTTTCGATCGGAGCCTTTGCCATTGCAAATTCATAATGACCGCCCTGGAAGTGATCATGGCTTAAGATCGATCCACCTACGATCGGCAGATCTGCATTCGATCCGACAAAGTAATGCGGGAACTGTTTTACAAAATCAAGCAGCTTTCCAAAGGTCGCACGCTCGATCTTCATCGGTGTATGCTTCGCATTAAACACGATACAATGCTCGTTATAGTAGACATATGGGGAATACTGCATAAACCAGTCACTGTGATTGATCGTCACCGGAATGATTCTGTGGTTCTGTCTTGCCGGATGATTGATCCGTCCTGCATATCCCTCATTCTCCTTACACAGCAAACACTTCGGATAACCACTCTGCTTTGCAAGCTTAGCTGCTGCAATCGCCTTCGGGTCTTTCTCAGGCTTAGAGAGATTGATCGTAATATCCAGATCTCCATACTCAGTATCCGCCGTCCACTTCAGATCCTTTTTCACACGATACCGTCTGATATAGTCACTGTCACGGCTTAACTTATAAAAATAATCGGTCGCATCAACCGGATTCTTCTCATATAACCGGTAAAACTTCCTGCGTACATCCGATGGACGCTCCACCAGTAATCCCATGATCTTCGTATCAAAAAGATCCCGGTATACCACGCTATTTTCCTCAATCAGCCCATGCTCACAGGCATAATCCAAAAGATCCTTTAAGATGCCCTCTAACGCATCCTCTGCCTGCTGCTGATCCATCTTCGGTCTGTCTGCCCAGCCACTTTCGATCGTATCATCAATCTCATCTAAGGCAAAAAGCTCTAACAGACGGTTGATCGTATAGCGTCTGTCCTCCGGCTCGATCAGTCCGGTAGCTTCTGCATAATCCGTCAGTGCTAAAATAGACTCCTGTACCATAATGCTCCACCTTCTTCCTATAATCTTACCGGGCCGTCACCGATCTCTACTACATAGAAATCAGCCGCGTAACCGATCTTTGCTTCATATGCTGCTCCAACCTTTGCAATAAAGTGATCGACTGCATCATCCTCTACGATACTTACCGTACAGCCGCCAAAGCCTGCACCGGTCATACGGGAACCGATCACGCCCTCTACCTTCCATGCTTCCTCCACTAAGGTATCCAGTTCAATACCGGTTACCTCGTAATCATCACGCAGGGATACATGGGATTCATTCATCAGCTTTCCGAACTTTGTAATATCGTTCTGTTTTAAGGCATCTACTGCCTGGATCGTTCTCTGGTTCTCATAAACTGCATGCTTTGCACGTCTTCTGCATACTTCATCTGTAATAGCATCCTGATGCTCTTCGAATTCTTCGATCGTAAGATCACCAAGACTGTTAATATCGATCACTTCCTGAAGCTGTGCAAGTGCCTTTTCGCATTCACTGCGTCTCTCATTGTACTTTGAATCACCCAGTCCACGCTTTTTATTGCTGCATGAGATTACGATCTTTGCATTTTTCAAACGGATCGGTGCATACTCAAACTGTAAGGTTGCCGTATCTAAGAAAATGGCATGCTCTGACTTTCCCATTGCGATTGCAAACTGATCCATGATACCACAGTTGACACCGTTGAACTTGTTCTCGGAATACTGACCGATCAGTGCCAGATCCTGATTCGTCACTTCAAAACCGAACAGATCCCGTAAGATAAAGCCTGTTAATACCTCTACGGAAGCGGAAGAAGATAATCCGGAACCGTTCGGAATATTTCCAAACAACAGCAGATCCAATCCACTATCCGGCTGCATGCCTTTCTCCTGAAATGCCCAGATCACTCCCTTTGGATAATTCGTCCAGTCTGCTTCCTTCTCCGGCTTTAATCCCTCGATGGAAGATTCCAATACACCAAGCTGTTCAAAATTCATGGAATAAAAACGAAGCTTGTTATCCGTCCGTTTTCTGGCAATTCCATAGGTACCGATCGTCAATGCACATGGAAAAACATGTCCTCCGTTATAATCGGTATGCTCACCGATCAGATTCACACGTCCCGGTGCAAAATAGGCACGGATATCGCCTCCTTTGCCAAACAGTTCCTCGAACTTCTCAATTAACCTCTTTTCCATACAGCTTCTCCTTTCTTACCCACCGTTTCTGCAACATGATTGCAAATTTATCTTTACTTACATTATACTTCATATCTTGATATTTTCAATAAGTCTGTCTGTGTTAGCAACATTTCAGAAATACATTTGCAACATTTTTACATGTTATGGAAGAACTACTGAAAGAAGCCGATTGCCTCCTTTAACTGCTCTGCAATCTCGTCTAAGCTCTTCGCAGAAGCTGCCAGTCCGCTGATATTCGAATCCAGATCCTGCATCGATGCATTCGTCTCCTGCGTCGAAGCTGCATTCTCCTCCGAAATCGCAGAAAGATTACTTACGACATCATTGACACGGTTCTTTGACTCATCACAGACATCTGCACGCTCTTTTACCTTGGCAATATCCTGCTCCGTAGTGATGATACGCTCATTGACGATTTGGAACTTTTCTCTGGTCTCCTGTAACTTCTCCTGCTGTTCTGCGGTAAGACTTGATACATTACCCATGATCTCTACCATCTCTTCCGACTCCTGGATCAGGGTGTTGATAATCTCTTCAATACTTGCAGCGGATTCACTCGACTGCTCTGCTAACTTCTTGATCTCATCTGCTACCACTGCAAATCCCTTTCCGGCTTCTCCGGCACGGGCCGCTTCAATACTTGCATTCAGACTAAGCAGATTCGTCTGGGATGCAATATTTGTGATCAGATCTGTTGCATCCTTGATCTTTTGTACCGAATCGTAGGTCTTCTGGATCTGTCCTGCAACCTGTCTGATTGCGGTCGTAGTCTGATCATTGGACTCATTTAATTCCTGCATGATATCTGCGGAGTTCTGACCTGCCTGCTTCATCTCCTGTGACAGATTCCGGATCTGTTCTAACTCTTCATTCATCTTGCCAAGCACTTCATCCATCGTCTCGACTTCTCTGGTTGCATTCTCAATCTCTTCCGCCTGTGAAACAGCTCCCTTTGAGATTCCATCCACTGCCTGGCTGATACCATCCGATACCTGATTACTGTGGGCTGCCATCTCATTGACATTATGACCTGCGGTTGCAATCTGATCGGAGGATGATTTGATCTCGCCGACAATATGATCCATCGATTTCTGCAAACGCTCCATGCTTCGTCCCAGTTCTCCCATCTCATCCGGCATTGCTAACACATCCTGACTTACTTCAAACTGTAGGTTACCATCTGCGAACTTTGCAAGATTATCACTGACACTCTGAATCGGTTTTAAGATCCTTTTTGCTGCCCTGCGGCTTAAAAGAATGCAGATGATAAACATAATTACAGTGATCGCACTCTGTATGTAGATATGCTGATAATAGATTCCCTGGATATAACCGTTGGCATATGTCTTTGCTTCCTCAATATCATCTACATAATTACCGGTTGTGACCACCCAGTTCCATTTATCAAAACCCTTAGAGTATGCGATCTTTGGAGCAACCGTCTTTCCATCCGACTTGGTAAAATAAAACTCATTGTATCCACCGCCTTCGGATGCGCTCTTTAGAATATTCTGGATGATCTTAACACCGTTCTGATCCTCTAAGTTCTTACGGTTCGTGCCCTCCTTATCCGTCAGGATCGGATGCATGACCAGATTATAATCCGTATCATCGATCCAGAAGTAACCGTCTCCGATACCATCTCCGTCAAGGTCCTCACCGTAACGCATACCACGTACGATCTCCTTGGCACTTTCCTTCGCTTCTTCCTCGGTCATCTCCCCTTTATCTGCCATATCTGAATATGTCTGTAAAACAGAGACAGCAGTCTCTACCTGTGTCTTGATCTGATCGTTATATCCCTGATCCGCTGCATCTTCATACTCCGACATGGCAATTCTCTGCATCCGGGACATTCCGTTGATGCCAACACTACCCATGATGACCAGTCCAAGGATGGACATACCGGCGCCCACCAGCAGTACCATCTTTCTTACAGACATTCTCTTTTTTCCATTTTTGCTTTTTGTTTCTTTCTTCATCTTTCTATTCCTCCCACTTCACATGACTGCCATGAAGTCCACGCAGGCATGCTGCATGTCAAACCAAGTATGCACAATGCAATAGAACGCAATTTCCTATTGTAAAATAAAGTGTGCGCTTGCCGCACACTCTCGCGCCCGAGCGGATGCATCGCATCATCTTCCACGCCGCGAGGTGCGCATCGTTGCAAGTTTACTTGCTTTTACTGTATAGGAATTCCAACGGAATTTCCTATACAGTAAAACAGTATGTGATATTGTCCAAACGTCTGCATACCACAGACATTTGTATTATACCATATACTGTTTTTGATGTACATTTTTTTACTTGTCTCTTAAGAAAATCTTATATTTTTACGATTCCGTCAATGCCTGATAATCACTCTCTGCTTTTTCAAGATCCGCATAATTCGATACATAGGCCTTTGCCATGTCAGACAATCCATCATAAGCGCTTCTCGCCGCTTCGATTTTTGCCTTACTGTCCTTCGTAACCGTACCAAGCCCTGCAATCTGATTGATCACTGCCTGCGCCTGCATCTGCGCATCTGTCTGTGCCTGCTGTTCTGCAGCCTGCTGCTGTAACTGTGCATAGGCTGCTTCTGCTGCAGTAAGGATGTCCAGATTCTTGACATAGCTCTTTGCCGTATCATCTAAGGCATCATAGGAAGCTCTGGCTGCCGTGATCGCCGGTTCACTTTCTAAGGTTACGTCTCCGATTGCCTTGATCGCAGCATCTGTTGCCGCCGCTGCATCCTGTGCGATTCCTTTGGCACTCTCTGTTCCCGGAAGTTCATAGACAAGGACCGGATAGCCCGCTTCGATATTTTCAAATATCGTCTTTGCCACACTTGCCGGAAGATTCACACAGCCATGGGAACCATTCCGCTTATAGATACTGCCACCAAAGTCACTTCTCCAGGTTGCATCATGCATTCCCACATCATTACAATATGGCATCCAGTAAGTTACCTTGGACTCATATCCCGGTCCACGAAGTGTTGCATCCTTCTGCTTATAGGTTACTGCATAGGCACCGACCGGTGTATTATGCCCCTTTGAAGTATCACCCGATACAAAATCAGAATCTACCAACAGGGAACCGTTCTTATAAAAGTACAGATGCTGTGCCGTAAGATTGATCTCTACATAGGTATTGCCATAATCATGCTCTCCGTGACTGTTTGCTGTCTGCGCATAGACCGGCTCACGTTCTACATCCTCTCCGGCTTCAAGATCTGCTAAGATCATCTCTTTTTCCGCATCATTATCAATCTTCCAGCCATAATCGCCACCCTGTATGGAAACGGTCTGTCCGTAAGAAGTATCCAAGGTTCTTTGGCGGTACACCGTATTATATTTTTTCGCCAATCCCTTGACATATTCCGCTACCGCAGCCTCATCGATGGAAACCTCTGCCTTATCATCCACGGAAAGCCAGTTATGGATCTCTTCGGCATCTAATTTTTCCACGTTATCATCCACATCATATGTAATCGTAACATTCACGTACCGGTTCATCTTCTCCTGTGCCGCTACTAACTCCTTCGACTCACTGGTGATGGCCGGATCTTCATAGCAGCCTTCCTCAGACAGATCTAAGTTCTCTTTTAATTCCGAAACCGCAGCAGCCGTTTTTTCGACCAGTTTATCCCGGTCGACCTGTGTTCCATATACCTCCGGAATGATCTGATAACCCTCCTGCGTATACTCTGAGATCTTTGCATTCTCTGACTGTTTCTGGCCATCCTGCTTCATACAGTCTAATGCATCGATCACAGTATCTAACTTCTCCTCATCAAAAGTGATCACTGCATCGGTACTCAGATTCTGTCCTGCAGCCAGATAATACGGCCATGCAAATGCATTCTGCTTTTTTAACATATCCTGCACTTCTCCATGAAAAGATGGTGCAATATCAATATCCGCGCCTTTGATCCTCTCAGTCTGATCCTCACGCTCATGAAGCACGAGTTCATAGCCCTTCATCTCTTCCGCAATCTTCTTTTCCGTCTTTGCTGCCGATGCGCCCGATACGGACACATGATTTACCATCGTATGAAAACAAAAATGCTTCTGGAAATATACTGCAAGCACCAGATACACTGCCAGTAACACAAGTAAAACTGCCAGGATACTGACTCCCGCAATCCACTTTCCGGAATGACCGGATACTTTCTCTTTTTTCATGATTTATCCTCTTTTTCTTTCTTTTCTCTAATTTCACTTTACTTATTATAGGTA
>ERZ1034873.133-NODE-133-length-45151-cov-13.055836_pt1 | contig 45151 bp, 68 predicted proteins | sample MGYA00520689_ERZ1034873 | MGnify/ENA primary metagenome ERZ1034873 (study PRJEB33766, sample SAMN09781722) | gut metagenome | biome: gut microbiome | host: Homo sapiens | place: Madagascar | study: EMG produced TPA metagenomics assembly of the PRJNA485056 data...
ATAATATTCAGTCTTATGAATAGTTTATAGCTTTTATAACCAAATAGTTTTATTCAGACACCTGTGTCATTGAACATAATGTTTTAAAAGATTGGTTAACTAATTATTCTGAATAGTTAATTGCTTGGATAGAGCAAAGAAATAGATTGTGGGAATCCATTAATGCTCAATTTGAATGTAATATTTTAACAATATCAAATGTTAAAAATATTTCTTATTCTATTGATGGAGAAAAAGGAGTAATTATTTATTGTTATGAAAGTTGATAAACGCTTTGAAGCAATGGCAAATTCCGCTTCTATTATTTTTTAGATTACTGAGTCTTGCAATTTAAATTGCTTCTATTGCTATCAGCATTTTAAAACTCCTCGAACAATAGATTTAAATACTGCAATAAAGGAATGTCAAGAAATAATCCGGCTCCTTGAACAAGAAGATGGAATTTTAGGTAAAAATAGTGTAAAAGCATTAACTATTTCTTTTATTGGCGGCGAGCCTTTTCTTTATCCAGAAATAATGGATATAATAACTTAGATGTTAATGTCAGGTATTTCTATTGTAAGACCAGACTTATTACCTTTTGTAAGACTTTCATTAAATACCAATGGCACGCTTTTACAAAGAGAAGATGTAAAAAAATTTATTTTAAAATATGAAGATATATTAAATATCGCTCTTTCTCTTGATGGGATTAAAGAATTACATGACAAAAATAGAGTTAATCAAAATGGAGAAGGAAGTTTTGATGAAGTATTTAAAAATGGTTTATGGTTAAAGAATCATAGTTTAGATCATATAAAAATGACTTTTTCAAAAAATGATATTAATTATATTGCAGATTCTTTAAAATTTTTCCTTGACAATGGCTTTAAACATATTACTAGTACAGCAATTTATGAAGATATTTATACTGAAAAGGATGCTCAACAAATATATGAATAGTTTAAAGAAATAGGATAGTATGTAATTGGTAATAAAATTTGGGACGAATAGATTAATATTTTAAATACGTATTCAGGAAAAATCACAAATTTTATCAATTATCCATGTGAAATTTTTGGAGATTCACTTTGTTTTTCTGTTGATGGAAAAGCATATCCATGCTGTCGATTTGCTTCAACTTCTTTAAATAATAATTGTATAAATTACTCAATAGGAGATTGCGAAAAAGGAATTTTTAATCCAAACGATACCCTTTCGCGCGAAGAATTGAAGAAGATGACAGTTAATACTTGGATTGATAATGAATGTTTGAATTGCCCAATTTCCGGTAGTTGCGGATGGTGTCCTGCTTATTGCGCGGAATTAGGGCAATTTGGGAAACGTACCAAAGGTAACTGTTGGTTTCATCGTGCAAAAATTTTAGCGCTTTACAATTACAAAAATTAGCGTTCAATTATTTTAGGAGATTGTCAGCCAGAGCCTATAAAAATTTCAGAAGAAATTGCTCTTAAAATTGTATCTCAAGAAGAATATAATACTTTAAAAGAACAATACAGAAAAGCAAAAATCGCATAGGCTTCGCGCGATAAATAAATTGACTTTCATTAATCCTTATGCTATAATATTTATAGAAAATCAAGAGAGAAAGGAATGATTAAGAATGTATTTTCTTGGAGATATTCATGCAGAATCTCTTTTAATGAAAGGTTTCCTTGAATCAAAAGAGAAATATTGCCTTCAATTAGGGGATTTTGGTTTTATTTTCAAATATAATGATTGGAAATGGAATAAGTTTCTTAATCATTTCGCACGAGATTATCCAGAGAAAATGATTTTTACCATCCTTGGAAATCACGAAAACTATGATTCTATTGAAAAAATGCCGGTTAAGACAGTATTTGGTGCGCAATGTAGAGAGATTCGTTCAAACGTATATGCAGTAGAACGTGGAGAAATCCTTTCTATTGAAGGATTGAATATTCTTTGTATTGGTGGTGCTGACTCTATTGACCGAATGTGGCGAGAGTGGGGCGTCTCTTGGTGGAATCAAGAAAGAATTATTGATTCGAATGTAGAGAAAACTATTGATAAGGGATTAAATAATTCTTTTGATATGGTTTGTTCTCATGCTATGCCCGCATTTTTTATGATGCGGAATTTTAAGCCTTGTTTTGAGACTGATTCAGAGTTTTCTCTTGAAAAAATTTATTGCGATATTGAGAATAATGATGTTCATATTCCTCTTTGGCTTGGTGGACATGTGCATCGTTCTATTGATATGATGTATAATGATACATTATTTCGTTCTCTTGATATTGGAGAAGGGATTGAATATCATCTAGGAGACTCAATTGAAGATAAATTTCTAATTCAATAATTGACTTTTTAAAGATTATATGCTATAATATTTATAGAAAATCGGAAAGGAAATAGATTTTATGGAAAAGACTAAGACTTCTCGTTACGCGCTTGGTACCAATTATACTATGCCGGGTTCGGCGACTAATTTTGATAATTTCTTCATTGATAAGAAGAATGCTAAGGCAGTTTATACTAAGTACACTCGTTTTGCTGCAAAGCGGGATAAGGAAATGGGCCTGATTACTGATGCGGCTTACAATGAGATTATGCGACAGTTGAGTTTTAGGAAGTAAGAAATGAAATAATTGACTTTCTATGAATGTTATGATATAATATTTATAGAAACTTGAGAGACGGTTACAGCGATTCAAAAGATGTAATATGGACTTACAGAAATAACCGTCTTGTTTTATGCCACCGTGGCGGAACTGGCAGACGCAAGGGACTTAAAATCCCTCGGCAGCGATGTCGTACGGGTTCGATTCCCGTCGGTGGTACCAGTGGTTAGAACCAAACCATTAACCAAAAGGTTCTCGAACGCCTTATCGTTACATGTGCGCTGACTTGGGCAGATTCAAGATGAAACTGCGGCCTGGCACGGGCAGAAAAGAGCGTGGTTGCTCAGTGCTTATATGGGGGATGGAATTGCTAGGAGTGATTGCCTGTTTTGCAAACAGGATAGCAGATGGGTTCGAATCCCATATCCTCCACCATTAAATCTTTCCGAAACGGCGAGGGTCGTAGCGAATGTTCTAAGCGTAGCCAACGTTTTCTGGCGGCACAGGAAAGATTAAGGCACATCTCAGCAAATTTTAATTGCCTTGCCACGTTTAAGGTATCCGACATTGCCGGATTTTGTTATTTAGTGTCTTGAGTTCCTCAAGAGAAAGGAAGAATATATGAATAAGTTTGTAAATGCTATTTCCAATGAGGCTTCCCTTAATGGTTCTGCGAAGTTGACCGAGAATGGTGCAGTTGCTCGTTCTACCACTGGGGATTGTCTGCTTGATTTTTATGCAGTTTCTGGCGCACTGCGTTCTCGTAGCGAAGCTGATATTCTGAGTCTTTTTAAGAAGGCTTGGGACGAAAATCCTCTGTATGCGCTGAAGACTGTGTTTATGACCCGTGATATTCGCGGTGGACGTGGCGAGCGTCGTACTGCTCGTATTATTTTGAAGTATCTGGCCAATGTTGCGCCGCAGACTGTTATCAAGAACTTTGATAACATCATGGAGATGGGGCGCGCTGATGACTTCTATGAGTTTGTTGGCACTTCTGTTGAATCTGCAATGTGGCAGTATCTGCGCAATCAGATCGTTGAGGACTTGAAGAATATGCGTGCAGAGAAGCCTATTTCTCTGACTGCAAAGTGGTTGAAGTCTATCAATACTTCTTCTAAGGAGTCTCGCGCACTTGGCCGTAAGACTGCTCGTGCGCTTGGTCTGACTGAACGCGAGTATCGTAAGACTCTTTCTCGTCTGCGCAATTATCTCAAGGTTGTTGAGGTAAAGATGTCTGCTGGTGAGTGGACCGATATTGATTATGCTGCGGTGCCTGCTGTAGCTATGAATCGTTATCGTAAGGCTTTCAAGCGTCATAATCCTTCTGCTTTCGATACTTATATCGAAAAGGTTGAGAAGGGTGAGGAGAAGATTAACGCTTCTACTTTGTACCCTTATGACCTGGTAGGAAAGATTATGGGAAACAATAACTACTGGTTTGGTAATGTTAAGGAAGACCCTGTTATTGAAGCTCAGTGGAAGGCTTTGCCTAACTACATCGAGGGTGAAAATAACGTGCTGGTTATGGCCGATGTAAGTGGTTCTATGTATGGTCGTCCTATAGCTACTTCTGTTGGTTTGGCAATTTATTTTGCTGAGCGCAATAAGGGTGCTTTTAAGAACACCTATATGACCTTTACTAATTGCCCTCATTATATCCAGATTCAGCCTGGCCAGACTCTGGCGGAAAAGGTTGGCTCTGTGATGCGTACCGATGTTGGTTACGGCACTAATTTGGAGCGTGCATTTATGCAGGTTTTGGATACCGCCGTGATGAATCGCGTACCTCAGACGGATATGCCTAAGGCAATGGTGGTTATTTCTGATATGGAAATTGATCGCTATTTCCGCGGGCAGGGACTTGATTTCGTGTCTGAGATGGTTCGTCGTTTCCGTGCGGCTGGCTATCAAATGCCTCGTCTGGTTCTTTGGAACGTAGCAGCTCGTTCCAATACTTTCCATGCTAACTCTACTAATCCTTATGTCACTTTTGCGAGTGGACAGGGTGTTGCAGAGTTCAAGAATGTGTTGGCTGGTATTTCTCTTGATGCTTATGCGGCGATGATGAAGGCTTTGGATGACGAGCGTTATGCTTCTGTTGTCCTGTAAATAAACAGTTAAAAGGTGTCCTAAGAAGATTTTTCTTGCTTTTGCAAGTTGGGTGAATGAGAAGTTAGGACTAAGTGATGGGAGTTTCAAGCCTTTTAATTGACTTTTTATGATTTCTATGGTATGATATTTATAGGAATCAATTAGATGGATTCAGCAATTAAATTTGATGATATAAATTATTATTTTAATTGTACAAATTTAGCTATTCTTTCTCGGTGAAGTTCGGACACTTCATTTAGAGGTTGCTATCAAGATGTTCTTATAGCTAAATTACCGTGCGGTACTTTTAACTTTAGATTTAACTTTTAATCCATCTAGTTTTTATGGTTCTGTAGCTCAACTGGTAGAGCAGTGGCCTGAAGAGTCGCGTGCAGTTGGTTCGACACCAACCGGAACCACCATTTATTGTTAAGGCGATTTCAGCAATAATTTACAAATATAATTAACAGCGTAGGGCTGGCAGTTATTGGTTCAAATCCAGTCGACCCCACTTGAGGGGTTGTAGCTTAATTGGTAAAGCGGCTAACTAATTATTGATGTCGTCTTGTTTTATCTTGCGCGAGCACATATGGTACGTGCATCCGCCTTATAAGCGGAAGATAGGTAGGTTCGAACCCTCTGCGTAAGATCTGGTCTTTCCTCAATTGGAAAGACATTATCGAGGATTAGCGCAGCTGGTAGCGTACTTGATTTGGGATCAAGGGGCCGCGAGTTCGAGTCTCGCATCTTCGACCAAGAGGTTTAGCCTCTTTTCTATTGCGGAGTAGAGTAATGGTGACTCAACAGTCTCATAAGCTGTTCTATGGTGGTTCGATTCCATCCTCCGCATCCAATAAAACCTTCGTTAAAACAACTCTCTAAACTTTCGGGTCTACGGTAGTGCTTTGACGGAATCCTAGGTTAAGCGCAATGAGTTGGCGAGACCTAGTTAATTACAGATAAGCCAGCGGGTTTCTGCGAAGGTTACCCGCAATTTATATGCGAGCTTAACTCAACTGGGAGAGTGCATCCCTTACAAGGATGAAGTTACAGGTTCGAGTCCCGTAGTTCGCACCATTAAAAGACACGCTTAAAACAGCAATTATTTTGGTTAAAATACTAATCTGATAAATTGGTTAATGCAGTTCAAATCTGCGGGTTGTGTCTTGATTTTGCGGAGTGAACCAGTCGGGGAACTGGGTACGCCTGCTAAGCGTTTCGATGGAGAAATCTGTTTGGGGTCGGCACCCACGCTCCGCGCCATAAGCATCTATAGGCAAATTGGCAAAGCCGACACATTTAGGATGTGTTGTTTAAGAGTTCAAGTCTCTTTGGATGCACCAATAGTCATATAATTGAAACGGAAATGGGCATAAGTCGGAAATGGTTGATATTTTATGACTTTTTAATAAAGACGATTACAGCAATAATTCTTAACAAGAATTTGTCATCGGTTCAACTCCGATATTACCCACCATTAAACAGGATAATTAGCTCAATTGGTAGAGCGTTTCTTTTAATCGTCTTGAGATTAAATAATTCTAGTCAGACAATAACAGCTACCCAACGTCAGGATAGTGTAGAGGTTAGCACGCTGTGAAAGATCAGTATCCTGGGTTCAAATCCCAGTCTTGAGGAAACGTACATTGTCTAGTTAAAAGGTATTTTAAATGAGAATGAATGTATTTACGGGACGAGGTAATTCATATGACTCCGCCGCAGAACAAGCGCAAGATGATTTGATTAGTTATTGTCAAGTTAATTGTATATCTGGTAATGATGTAATTTCATTATCGCCAACGGTTGTTAATGATCAATTTGGTTATACAATTTCTTTGTGGCTCTTGTTAAAATGATACCAGATTTAGATACAAAATTCAATAGAACTACTAAATATATAGTAGAGAATGAAGCTCCAATTTTGTTGGGGCTTCTTTTTATAAGGAGGCTCCAATGAATAAGGTTATCAAAAGAAATGGCTAGGAAGTCGATTTCCAAATTGAAAAAATTGAAAAAGCCATTTCTGCGGCAAATAATGAAGTTGAAGGCGCGGACAAAATAAGTGTAGTTGGGTTACGTTCTATTGTTGACGAAGTTGAAAGGCAATGTGAGAGAGCAACTCATGCGCTTAATGTAGAAGATATTCAAAATATTGTTGAAGAGACCATTATGGAAGAAGGATATTTTGAAGTCGCACGACATTATATTAAATATCGTTATCTTCATGGAATGATTCGTGATCAATATCAAGTTTTAATGAATGAAGTATCTAAGAAACTTGATGCAACAGATATTCAAAATCAAAATGCGAATGTTGATGAAGCATCTTTTGGCGGGCGTCAAGGTGAAGCTTCAAATTATTTAACCAGTCAGTATGCTCTTGATTATTGTATGTCAAAGATGGCGAGAGAAAATCATTTGAATAATGAAATTTATACTCATGACCTTTCTTCTTATGCCGTTGGTTGCCACAACTGTTTAACTATTCCTTTTGATGATTTGCTTGCTAAAGGATTTAACACTCGCCAAACAGATGTTCGCCCTGCGCAATCAGTTAGTACTGCTTTTCAATTAGTTGCAGTTATTTTCCAAATTCAATCATTGCAACAGTTCGGCGGAGTTAGTGCAAGTCATCTTGATTGGACAATGGTTCCTTATGTAAGAAAGAGCTTTTTCAAACATTTGCGCGATGGGATGAAGTTTATTGATGGTAAAACTTTAATCACGGTTGATGAAAAAGGTTTGCCAGTTCCTTTCAAGGATTTTGATTTTTCTAAATCTACTATTGATATTAAGCCAGAATTAATTAATTGTTCAGAGCAGGCTTATAATTACGCAATGGAGATGACCGAGCGTGAAGTTCACCAAGCCGTTGAGGGGATGTATCACAATCTTAATACTCTTCAATCTCGTTCGGGCAATCAATTACCGTTTACTTCAATCAATTATGGAACTTGCACTTTGCCCGAAGGACGCATGATTACTAAGGCTTTGCTTGAAGTTTCTATTGATGGCATTGGTGAACTCCATAGAACTTCTATTTTCCCTTGCGGTATTTTCCAAGTAATGAAAGGTGTTAATAAAGAGCCTGGTACTCCTAATTATGATTTGTATAGATTAGCTTTAAAGTCAACAGCTCAAAGACTTTATCCTAATTATGCTAATGTTGATTGGAGTGGCAATGCCGGCTATGACAGAAATGACCCGCGTACTTACTTCAGTACAATGGGATGTAGAACAGCAAATGGCTGGGATATTAATGGTTTCGGTCAATTAAAGGATGGGCGTGGCAATATTTGCCCCGTAACAATTATTCTTCCTACACTTGCAATGGAAGCGAAAGAATATATTCTCAAACATTCTACTGGGGAAGACCTCGAAGGGCAAACAGTTGATAAATTTTTGTCTACTCTTGATCAAAAATTGCACGAAGCAAAAGATCAACTGATTGAGCGTTTTGAGTGGATTTGCAAGCAAAGTCCCGAAGCCGCAAAATTCATGTATGAGAATAACGTGATGGCTGGATATAATCCTGAGGAAGGAATCCGCTCTGCTCTTAAACATGGTACTTTAGCTATTGGTTTATTAGGCATGGCAGAAACACTTCAAATTCTTATTGGATGTAATCAGCTTGAGCCAGAGGGTATGGAGTTAGCCAAACGGATTTGCCAGCTGTATAAAACTCGTTGTGCAGAATTTAAAGAGCAGTATAAATTAAATTTTGGTGTTTATTATACGCCTGCTGAAAATCTATGCTATACTGCAATGAAGAAGTTCCAAAAGAAATATGGTAAGATTCCTAATATTTCTGATAGAGATTTCTTTACTAATTCAATTCATGTTCCCGTTTGGGAAGAAGTAGACATCTTTAAAAAGATTGACATTGAGTCTCAATTAACTGGATATTCTAGTGCGGGATGTATCACTTATATTGAACTTGATTCGGGCGCAAAACATAACATTGATGCTCTTGAGACAATAGTTGATTATGCGATGGATCATGATATTCCATACTTTGCAATTAATGTCCCCAATGATATGTGCATGGATTGCGGATATACTGATGAAATTGGTAATGATTGTCCGCAATGTCATGGTACAAATATTCGTCGTTTGCGCAGAGTAACGGGTTATTTGACCGGCGATTACAAGACTGCTTTTAATCCTGGTAAACAAGCCGAAGCAGAAGCACGATTTAAGCATAGTAAAATTACTAAATTTAATTAAATAACCTTAGAAAGTCAGGCTTTAATGCTTGACTTTCTTTTTCTTTTGTGATATAATATTTATAGAAATATGAAAGAGGTGTCTTATGGAACTAAGTATTGAACAGCAAATGGCTGTGGAAACTAATGCTGAAAAAGTTCTGGTTATTAGCTGTGCTGGTGCTGGTAAAACTCGTACTTTGACCGAGCGCGCAAAATATTTGCTCCTTAATGGAGTTAAGCCATCAGAACTAATTCTTATTACATATACGAACAACGCAGCACAGGAAATGAAAGACCGTTTGTCTGACTGTCCCGGCTTTGATAAGGTATCTATTGGCACGATTCATAGTTATGCCGCACAGTTGCTTTCAATGAATAAAATTGGATTGGATAATATTCTTGAGCGTGCACGCGAGGATGATGATTTTGATAGCCTTTTCCGCGAAGTAAAAAAGCATTTGAGTACGATGTTCATTCCCGCTATTGATCACTTACTCATTGACGAGTTTCAGGATGTAGCACCGCAGGAGTATGAGTTCATCAAGACGATTTTGAAGCCGAAGCATTTCTTTGCGGTTGGCGATCCTCGTCAGATGATTTATTCTTTTAAAGGTAGTTCTAAAGAAGTATTCAATAGCCTATACAACGACCCGCAGACAAAGATTTTCGAGTTGACTGAGAATTATCGTTCTCGTTCTGGCATTCTCAAAGTTGCGCAGCAAGCTATTAAAGATCTTGATGAAGCTGCAATTACAGATGTTGTTCCGATGAAGCGAGGAATGGCAGAAGTTACTTCTATGGCTTTTGATATTCCTGCAGTTGCATATATGCTTAAAGAACGTGGCGATTATAAAGATTGGTTTGTTCTCGCTCGTTCAAATAAACTCGTCGCAGAAATTGCGGTAGAATTTGAAGCATTAGGTGTCCCTTATGTCAATTTCCGTCAAGCAGAAAAAACGACTGAAGAAATTCATCAGTTAATGAACGAAAATGTCGTTAAGCTACTTACTATCCATTCTGCCAAGGGACTCGAATCTAAGAATGTCGTTCTATTTGAGAATTTCTTGGGCAACAATCGTTATTCTCAAGAAGCAAGAGACGAAGAGCGCCGTATTCGTTATGTTGGTATTACTCGCGCGGAAGATAAACTTGTACTTGTTAAGCAAAAGCGAGCGGGTCGCGCGAGGGTGCAAAGACCAACAAATTTTAATTATGCACGAGGTTTTGGATTTTGAATTACGCAGGAATAAAGTATTTTGATACTGCAAATGCGCCGGGTGTTGGGGTGAGTCTTTTTGTGTCAGGATGTCCGCTCCATTGCAAAGGATGTTTTAATCCCGAAGCGCAAGATTATAATTTTGGAGAGCCTTATACAAGCGAAACTACTTCTTCTATTGTAGAGTTTTATAAGGAGCACCCACAAGTGAAGAGTTTTTCTCTTCTCGGTGGTGAGCCTTTTGCGCAAGATGCTAATGGGCGTTCTCATATAGCTCATCTTGTGCAGAGGTTAAGAGATGAAACTCAATGTGAAAATTATTGGGTTTGGTCTGGGCAATATTTTGAAGATTTAACTCGGAGACCAGAAGGTAAATTGCTCCTAATGTTTGATGTATTGGTAGATGGTCCTTTTGAACTCGATAAAAAAGACCCTAGCTTGGCTCATATGGGTTCTTCAAATCAGCGAATATTCGATTTGAAACACTTCTTTAAGACAGGCGAGGTCAAATTATGGAGTGAATCTTAATGACTTACACTTGTGTCATATATTATTTGCACGATAGTTTTGTTAATTTAGCACTAAATCGTTTTGGTAAAGAAATTGGGAAAAACCTTGATATGCCATTGAGTGCGACGATAGATAATGCTACATTTGCACTTGACGATAATCAAAGGATTGTCGTTTAGACAATTAAAGGCTTATCGCGTGGCTCAATAGCAAGTCATGAATTAACTTATGCCATTGTTGAGGGTGCGCTTATAACGCCAGAAACGGTGGATATTTATAATCAATTAGCCCAAACAACGGGCGAAGTATTCCTTTGGGAAGAAAGAGAGTTGTAGGAGTAATGACGTAAATGGGAATTTTGTTCTCTGTGATAGGAGCACTCGTTGGCGCGATTATAGTTTATATTATAATGCGCAGGCGCCAAGAGGAAGTTAAACAAATCAATAGAGCGCAATTAGAAGCATTTGATAAAGAAGTCCAAGAAAAGAAAATTGTTACTTAGCGTTTAATAAATTCTTACGATGAATCACTTGAGCGCGCGAAACAAGAAAATAATAAAGCATTAGAACACGCGAGGCGGTACAATCAAGAACAATTAAAGCAAGTTCAATCAGATTATTATAGTAAAGTTCAAGATTATACTAATCAGGCAGAAGAACAGAAGACTTTTCTAAACAAGGATATTGCCGAGCTTCAAGCTAAGATTGTTGCCCTTGAAAAAGACTATGACCACAAGATTGCTGATTTTGATAGACAATGGTAGGCTTTGATGAAAGAGCGCCGCGAAGCAATGGATAAATTAGAAGAAGAGAATTTGGATGATTACCTTGATTAGCAAATGTCTCTTGAATCTCAATATCAAAAAGATAAACTAAAACTTTAGTCTGAGATTAATAATTTGTCTGCTTTGCGCGCGAGTCTTATTGAAGCGCAAATCCGTGAACAAAAACTTAAAGATGAACAAGACTTCTATCGCATTCATCTTTCTATTGATGCTCAAGAGGACATTGACAAGTTGCTTCGTTTTGCTAAAGAGTGTCATAGTCAGCAACCTTTGCGTAAGTTGATTTGGAGTGAATACTTCTTAAAGCCTTTCGGTGAAATGGCTGGACGCATTCTCGGCAAGGACAAAATTTCTGGTATTTACAAGATTACTAATATTAAAGATGGTAAAATATATATTGGACAGAGTACTGATATAAAGACTCGTTGGTCTAATCATATCAAAGCCGCGCTCAAAATAGATTCAATAGCTCATTCAAGAGTCCATGATGCAATGGGCGAGGAAGGTATTTGGAACTTTACTTTTGAGCTATTAGAGCAATGCCCAAAGGAGAAGTTAAATGAGCGAGAGAAATACTATATAGAGTTCTACCAATCAAACGTCTATGGCTACAACAAAACCGTTGGCGGAGCGTGAAGTTACAAATATTGAGTTTGTAAATAGGGATACTGGATAGGTTGTTTTAAGATTAGACAAAGTAAAAGTTAATACTGAATTAGAACATGAAATAACTTTACCAAGAGGAGAAATAAAATGGATTACAACTCGCTCAGCATTGATTAGATGACTTGCACTGGTGCGTATCTCTTCCCGCGCGGAGTTGGTACTTATGACGCAATTCTTAAATATGTTACTGCCGATGGTAGAAAAGTAACAATAGAGGGAATTGTTAGTCATTTTAGACCTTAGTTTGAAATTTATAATGACTCTGCTTCTGGAACTGCTAATTTTATTTTTGAAAAGAATACTGATAAAGATAATAATTTATTTACCATGAGGATAGAAGATAAATGACTTATTCTGACATATTAAAAGAAATGGAACGTCACGGCATGGATGAGTTTTGCATTGAGCGTTATGAAGTTGAGACTGTCGCGCCGAACAAATACCTTATCCATATTGTCTTTGACGGTAAAAAGAAAAAGATGTATTTAACTGCACTGGCCACTGATGTAGTTGAATCTCATACTTTTGAAACAGTTTCTGCTTTTGGTGGAATCAATGCTCAAAAAGTGATTGAATATAAAGGTCCGATTATTAAAGTTGGACTAAATACTTCTATTGATTTTAATAAAGACAACCCCGTTACGATTTATTTCGTTGACAAGGAGAGAAAAGACTAATGCAATTTGACAATACAAGAACTTTTAACTGGGAAGGTGCTTTTCATGGTATGAGAGCGCCTCTTGAATCTTGGGCAAAATCAGACAGTGCTTTTGGTTATTGTTATGAAGATGTCGAAGAAGATTTAGAGACTTTAAATACTTGGCGTGAGCATGATAAATATAATGAAATGACTGAAGCTGAAAGGATGAAATATGACGAAGAAAAATTGGCTTGGCTGGATAACAATGGTTGTATCTATTACGACGTTGGTTCTCGTGTTATGGAATATGCTTTTCTTGGACCGGCGGACTTGGATCTCGCTCAGCGATTGATTAAGGCTGGACCGGAGCATAGAAAATTTTTGCGCCAAATTTTTGTTTCAGCTTATATTAGTTTGCCTTTGTCGATATGGAAACAGCTTGATACATATAAAATTGGTACTGTAACTAATTCTACTTCTACCATGCACAAAATTCAGTCCAAGCCGCTTACAAGAGAAAGCTTTGAGATTGAGCTGATTCCTTATAAAGAGCAGGAAGAAATGGAACAACGCGATGGTATTTACTGCGCGGGTGAGTTGAGTGATTTGTTTGATGAAACAATTCAGACTTGTGAAGATTTGCGCAGAGCATTTAATCAGACAAAAGATAAGCGCTATTGGCGTAAGTTGATTGAATTGCTTCCTGAGTCTTATATCCAGGCGCGTGAGTATACCTTAAACTATGAGGTTCTTCGTTCTATTGTTCATCAGCGCAAAGGACATAAGCTGGGAGAATGGTAGAAATTTATTCATTGGGTTCATACTTTACCTTATGCGGAAGAGTTAATTTTCTATGATGGAGACAAGTAATATGAATTATGAGGAGCGTTCTTTAAATACTTCTAAAGCTGTTGGACAGTGCGTTGATTAGATTTCACTGCTCGATCCTATTCAAGAGGACCCAGGCGCTGAACTTCATGAAGTTCCTAATGATATGGTAGAGCATCCTAATCATTACCAAGCTGGCGGGCTTGAGTGTATTGATGTCATGGAGCAACTCTATGGACGTGAAGCAGTAGAGTCTTGGATTAAACTAACTATTTTCAAGTATGTCTGGCGTGCAGATAAAAAGGATGGCGCACAAGATATTGATAAGATTCGTTGGTATTCTGAGAAGCTGGTTGAAATGTTGAAAGAGGATGGAAAATATTGACTCGAAAAAGATTTATGAAGTCTATGATGGCAAATGGTTGGCAAAGAAATGAAGCTAATGATTATGCCCGTTTAAAGCCGGGTTACCTTTCTTATTCTCGCTATTGGAGTATTTATTGCCAATGGATCAAAAAGATGAGATATGCACTTGAGAATGATTCTACCGAGGAATTTATAAGGGAGTACTATTCTGTTGCCAATTAAACCAATCCAACAAAACAAATCTGTTAAAGTTGAACTTGACGAAAAGACACGCAAACTTGTGGAAGAACTTTTAAGAGAATGGGGACTTAACCCTTTACCACCAGAATTTAAATACACTCTTTACCCTTTTGAAAGGCCAAACAATAACTAAAGATTTAAACTATTTGGAGCTACATAAAGATGAAAGATAATGGTTCTATGAATAATTTGATTGATTTATTTTTTGATCCAGATTACGTTAAAGCTATGTCTCAGCTTAATACTGCTGATGTAGACAAATTAAGTGATTCTGAATTGGCTAAAATGATTGATCTACTTTGCGGTGGAGCAAAAACAGAATAAATTATTTAATTGCGTCGGATTTTATATCCGGCGCATTTTTATTTAATACTTATAATTAATGCCCAAAAATCTTACTTTACCATTAGAAAACTTCAATAGGAGGGAGAGGTATGCTTTCTACACAAGGAACAAACATTACAATCACTCGTGGAGATAGTGCTTATATCACAGTTTCCATTACTGATTCTAAAGGCAACCCCTATACTCCAGGTCCCGACGATAAGATTCGCGCGCAAGTTAGACAGGATGCTTCTGCCACAAAGATATTGTTTGAAAGTCAAATTCCTTACGATACTCTTGTTTGGCATATAAAACCAGAAGACACCGCTCAAGCGCAAATGGGCAAATCTTATGTTTATGACATGGAGATTGAGACTGCTGAAGGCGATGTTTTTACTTTTATTCCTTTGTCTAGTTTCACCGTAAGCAAGGAAGTGACTAGAATTGGAACAGAATGAAATTTTATATGGCGCGATAAAGAATTAGTCTTCTCTTGAAGGTGTACTCGATGCTGGCGCGTTGAGTGGTGACATTGCTTGTTATTCAACACTTTCTGGTGCGCTTGCTGCTGATGGCAGTATATCGGGCGCATTATCCAATCCTATTTTGCGTGGCTACTCTGCTTATGCTATTGCAGTTATGCATGGCTTTAAGGGTACAGAAAAAGAATGGCTAGATAGTCTAAAGCCCGTAAATGGAGTCGATTACTTTATAGACGAAGACAAAATCGTCGAAACAGTTAAAGCTGATTTGAAAGATACATTTGTTGTGAGACGAGATGGTTATTCTTTAATTTCTTTAACTGATATTGCTAAATTAACCAATATATCCGATAGAGCAACCCGTGTAGAACCATCTACTATTAATGGTAACATTATCATTGATGGAAAAGAAACAAAGGTTTATCGCGGACTTCCTCTTGACGATTCCGAATATATAAAGAACCAAGATGAGGTTCGATTGTGCTCTGGCGGCGCCGCGGATGATTATGGCTTCGGTAAAGAGGACGATACATTCATCTTTGAGGGGTGAGATAAATGCCGGGTAAAACATTAAAAACTAGAATCCAAAATAAGGTTGACTCATTAGCTAACTTGCAAACTAACAATCCCTATATTCTTGCGGGCGAGCTTGTAACTGCTTATACTACTGTCGGAGTTAAACAAGAGACCGGCGACGTAGTACAAAAAAGAGTCGCTTATATCTATGTAGGTCCGGGCAACTTTAATGACTTATATCCTATTGTTGGACCATCTGCTGATGTTAAGGCTTGGGCTAAGGTTGATAATTTCGTCGATGTTGTTATTGAAAAATTAACCAAGACTGACGAGAAAGGTGACATTGCTGAGAATGATACAGTTAATACAATGATTAACCGTATCAATAATAATTTCGCGCAAATTAGAACTGATATGCCATCTAAGACTTCTGATTTAACTAATGATGGCGAAGGTGCAGAAATTCCTATTAAGGATTTCATTACTGGTTATGAGTCTTATCAGTTTGTAAGTCGAGATTCAGTTAAGAATTACATTGATACTTTTGGTTTGCAAGATTTAGAAGAAATCAAAAAGAAACTTGCTGAACTTGAAAAGAAAGTCGATGATAATTTAAAGGCGATTGACGAACGCTTTAAATTATATTACACCAAGACTGAAATTGACAAGCTGCTTGCTGGGTATCTTAAAAGTGTTCAGATTGGTGATAAAGACGGCGGAGTTGTACTTAGTCCCGCTTCTACAGTAGTTACTTCTGAACAAATTTGGACTTAGGTTAAAGATGCTTCTCAAAAAGATATTGAGAAGATTGCAGACGCTGCGGCTTCTACTGCTCTTAGTCAAGCTAAGACTTATACTGATACTAAGTTAAGTGAATTTATCACTATTTCTTATAAAGGTCCTTATGATTCTTACGCGGCTTTACTTGCAGACAATGTTGACGGTGGTAAAGCTGGTGTTATCTATCTTGTAAATCATAATCATAATGATAATGATAGTTATGATTCAACAGATAACGATATTTTCGATGAGTATATTTGGGTTACACGTCAAGATGGCGGGCAACCTGGCTTTGAGAAAGTTGGTAACACAGATGTTAAGTTAAGCAATTATCTTCAAGCCGCACTCAAAGAAGATAAGACTGGCGTACTTGACGGTGATGAAGGTTCCGTTTCTAAGATTGAGGTTGTTGAAGACCCAGTTGGTAGCGGTAATAAATTCTTCAAGGTAACTTACAAGACTCTAATCAAGAGCGAGACATTTGATGCTGGTAAAGTTGTTGTTGGTTTTGGCAATGGAGCATTAAAGTCATCTGCTTTAGTCAATATTCCTTTAGCTGGCATTGCGGCAGGTAGTGCGGAATCTGATATTGACGAGACTACTACGCTAGGTGGTGCAATCAGAAACCTAGAAACTAAGATTGCCGATGCAAAAGCTGACGGTGTTAAAGAAGTTGATATTGCTACTGACGGTGGCGTTGATGTTAGTGGCGGCCCAATTACTAATAAGGGTACATTAAAGGTTAGCCATTCTTTAAGAGCAACTGCAACTTCTGCTGTTAGTGATACTGTTGGTTCTGCGGACGAGCGTACTTATGTTAAAGAGATTGCCCTTGATAAGTATGGCCATATCGTTAGTGTTACTACTGGTAAGGAAACTAATGTTGATAGTTATGCTACTGGTGGTTCATTCGCTGTAGACAATACAAAGATTGAATTAACTGTTACTGGCACTGGCCCTAACTTTAAGACATTTAAAGCAGGACTTGATAAATTACCCGCTATGTTATTGTCTCAAACAGACGCTGAGGATGACTTCTTGGTATTTTATTGTGGCACTAGCAGCGTTTTAGCTTCATCAGAACAAGTCAATTATACCTAATAAGGTGGTGAGTTGATGCTCAAAGCTAGAATACGACTTAAAAAAGACACCAGCGAGGCTTGGCGCATCAATAACCCCGTTCTATTAGATGGCGAAGCTGGTTATGAATCAGATACAAACCTAATGAAAGTTGGCGATGGAATCCATCGCTGGCTTGAATTAGATTATACAAATTCTGGCGCGACCGCAATAGCAAGTACAGCTAACTATGCTATTAATGCTGGCGCGCTAGGTGGGACTTCTGCAGCTGATTGGGCTAAGAAGTTCGATAATTATGTTTTAAATACTCGAATTGAAGCCGTTATGTCAACTGCTTCAGCCGCGGACAAAATACCAACCTCAATAGCAGTCACCAATTGGGTTAAGGCACAAAATTTCGCGGGTGCTGGTGATATTACTACTTGGGAGGACTTTTAATGGCTAATAAATTATTAAAACCAAAGAGAGGTAGAGTAGAGAACCTGCCTAAATTGGCTGTTGAAGATGGTTCTCTTATTTTTGCCTATGATACCAAGTCTCCCACTAGTACTGTTTTAGTTGATGTCGGAGAGACTAGATATGAATTGTCCGCGGCGACAGCTAAAAAAGCGGATGATTCTAGCGCTCTTGGTGGCAGTAGTCTTCAAAATATTGTTGATAAGATTAATAATGCGACTGGTGATGGCACTGCTTTTACTGGTTTAGATACTACTACAAATAATAAAGTAAAACTAACAAGAGCTAATGGAACCACAGTCGAGAAAACAGTTGATAATGTATCTAATGCTTCAACTGCTGATTATGCAAAAGTAAGTAATAAGGTTGGAACTGGAACTGTTGGTTCGTCAACTAAACCTATTTATATCAATGCTGGTACTCCTACTGCGATTAGTTCTATTCCGTCTACTTTTGTCGCGGCGCAGCAAATAAATGGTGTTAATCTTGACACTTTGCGTATTCCTGGTAGATATTTTGCAAGTGGTAGTAATACTAACACTGGTAAGCCAACTAATGTTGATGCTTTTGCGCTTGATGTCCTTTAGAGCGCAGGTGGATGGTACACTTAGATTTGCTATGCTTCTAATAATTAGGAAAAGCAATTTGTTCGTTATTATAATTCTGGTACTTCTTCTTGGAGCGATTGGGTTGAACAAAACCGTTTAAATACTAAGACTCAAAGCGGTTATGCTCCCGCACCAAATGCGGCAAATAAAGTTTATCGTACTGATGCGAATGGTAATCCTGGTTGGGGCACACTGAATGATAGTTCTATTGGTAAACTTGCATCTACTGTCACCTTCGGTGGCGGAGATTCAGCTTTAATTGATTAGAATAATGGAACTTATCGTCAAAGAATTGGTATCTATGATAATGCAACTCCTAATGATGCAGTATTTAGTTTCTAGCAATCAACGGATGCTGGTAAAACTTATAAAGACTTATTTGCTATTAATGATGATGGCACTGTTGTTGCATCAACATTCCAAGGCGCGCTCAAAGGAACAGCAAATTATTCAAAGAACTCTGGCGCTCTTGGCGGCAGTAGCTTAAAGAATATTATTGATAAAATTAATAGTTCTACTGGCGATGGAACTGCTTTCATTGGCTTAGATACAACTACAAACGATAAGATTAAATTAACTAGAGCCAATGGTAGCACAGTTGAAAAAACAATCAACAACGTGTCTAATGCTTCAACCGCGGATTATGCAAAAAGCGCAAGTAATGCTGGTACGGCAATATACTTAGGACGTAATCCAACTGCTCGTCCCACTGATTTAAATATTGGCATTACTGGTGCAGGCGGTATTCGTACTTTTATTGCCAATGGAAATATTACTAATAAAGCTCCTTTTGATGCTCATATTATTCATTTAGATTGGGACAATGCAGGTGGTTGGGACGCGCAAATCGCTGTTGAAGCTGCAAAAGATGGACATATGGCTGTTCGTGGAATGGGCGGGGCTGCATGGGGCGCTTGGAATACTGTTCTTGATAGCGCTAACTATACCGATTATGCTGCCAAGAAAAATGCCTACAATAGTGCATCAATTTCTAATGCAACTATTACTCTTGGTCGCTCAGATGGTTCAACAGGCACAACCTTAACTGTTGACAATGTATCCCATGCATCAACCGCTGACTTAGCCAAAAACTCTAATGCTCTTGGTGGTTCATCACTCAAAAACATTACTGATAAAATTGATTCATCCATTGCCGCTAATGATGCTATGCACTATATGGGTACTCTTGGTGCGACAGCTCAAAATCCAACTATCACAGCTTTACCTGCAACTGCACGGACTGGCGATGCATATAAGGTTATAACTGCTGGAACTTATTCTTCAATAGCAGCTGAAGTAGGCGATTTGTTCATTTACTCTGGCTCTTGGACATTGATTCCGTCTGGCGATGATGGTAATGTCTATGTTGGAGATTCAAAGAGTTCAAAATTTGCAGCTAAGAGTAATAATATTGTTGTTGCTGTTGGTGATTAGAAAGTAGCGAGTGCAGCCAACGTAACCGCCAATGCTGGTACGATTAGCGCATTACAGAGTACTTTGACGTAGTTAAAAGCTAGCCAAGGTACTGTTACAACTTTGAGTGGTAATAAGGCCACTTTTAGCACGGTCAATGGTTATTTAAATGGCATAGCTTTAAATGCAAATATCCTTGCTCAATACCAATGGGGAAGTTAGATGTATGCCACTGGTGATACTCATATATTAGAGCTTGGTTATTTAAAATGTGACGCTAGTTACTAGAATTTGACTCTTTATGTAACTAGTGCTTTTTGGGGTAATCAACATGGTTCTGCCGATTTTGTCAATATCCAATAGGACATAGCTGGAGATACTCCTGCTGTTAAGGCTAATATCCGAGCAATTAGAATTGGTGGTAGTCACGATAGAGTTTTTTATGCTGTAAAAGATTAGACTAATAAAAGGCTTTACATTTATGTAAAAGTTGAGGGCGGAAATTCTTACGGAAAATGGAATGTATCTGTTGTTCAATGTTCAAGTGGATATACTGCTTGGGTATCTGAGATAGCTGCAAATGTTTCTTTGCCAAATGGAAATGAAGTTATTTCTAAAATATATCCTGGTACAGCAAATAATTCTAATGCTCTTGGTGGTAGTTCATTAAAAAATATTATTGATGCAATTAATAATAGTTCAGCCGATGCATCAACTAAATATTTGCCTTTAACCGGTGGTACGCTAAGTGGTAAATTACAGGTTAATGATGTAGTTTATGGTTATCGTTATGCTAAAAAGAATGACGCACCAGCTTTTGTCTTTGACAAACCTGGTACTGGATTAACTGGTATTGGCGCTCATGGTACAGATACAATTTATTTTAGTGCAGTTACTAATGATGGTAATTTTAACTGGAATAATGACTATAAGTAGAAGTGGGTTTTCAATGGAACAGTTACTGCTACTACAGTTACCGCTGATTACTTTAATGGATTAGCTGCTAATTCTCAAAAATTAGGCGGTTACTCTTTAACTTCTGATAAAAATTATTTTGATGCTGTTCCATTTATTCGCGCAGATGGCGTGATGGAAGTTGGTAAATATTTTGACTTCCATAATGCAAGTGCGGGAACAACAGATTATGACGTCCGTATTCAAGCAGATAGTAGTAAATTATCTATCATCGGAGGTTCTGCAACTACGGTTGTTGCAGGTTATTTCGATGGCAACGCCAAAAACGCTGATACCGTCGATGGTTTCCATGCAGTCGATTCCAACAGTTTGACAGCATCGGCAACTAGTGCTAAAATAGTATTAGCGAAGAATGTGGTATCTTACATTGATTCATTAGGTCTAGCTACTACATCTCAGCTCGAATGGATTGAATTTTAAAAGGAGGGAGTCATATGAGTCTTTTCAAGATGAAAAGAGGTCAAGAGAGCAAAGTAAGTTCACTGGCTAAAGAGGATGGCTCCCTCATTTTTTCATTAGATGGGGCTAATGATAGTACTCTTAGACTTGACTAGAGTGTCAGTGGAACTGTTTAGAGATTAGGCATCGCAGTTGATAAGGCAAAAAATGCAGATGCTTTAGGCGGCAGCTCATTAAGTCAAGTCCTCGCTTCTGCTAGTGGTGGTAATGCCTTTACAGGTTTAGATACAATCACTAATAACAAAATTAAACTTACCCGCGCAAATGGTGGGACAGTTGAAAAAATCATCAATAATGTTTCTAACGCTTCTTCTGCTAGTTTTGCATCAACGGCAATTCTAGCTTCAACAGCTACTAACGCTTCGACTGCTGATTATGCTAAATTTTCCGCGCCAGCTGCTGGTTCTTTAAACTATGTTTAGGTATTTAACAGTTCTAATATAGGAAATTCATATAGCGTTACAGTTAATGATCTTGCTAAGCATCATTTCGCGCAAGGAATGATAAATGCTGCAACAGACAATCCACTAGGTAAAACAAGTTGGGTTCACGTCCAATCAATGGCCTGGACTGATGGTTCTGACAAATGGGCTTCTCAAATTGCGCTTGACGTATAGAATGGTTCTGGAATGTATTATCGTTCTTCTGCCAATAGTGGTTCAATAGCTGGTCGTACATGGAACAAACTTCTCGATAATACCAACTACGCTGATTATGCAGCAGATAGAACTGCTTTTTCTGGAGTGTCTGTTTCTGGACGAGATATTACTCTTACTCGCGCGAATGGTGGGACTGTTAAAATCACCACTTAGGATAGTAATACTACTTATCCAGTTCACGAAGGAACTTATGATGCTTCTTTTGCTTCATCATTTCGTTCTGAATCATTTGGCTCAACTGTGAGTGGATGGCATTTAGCTGCGGTAAGAACAAATGTGGCTAATGTAGATTATGCACCTTAGTGGGGTTCTGGTATTGCTTGGGCAAAAGAAGATACTCACGGTTATTTGTATGTTGATTATTTTGATGCAAATGCCTACATTGGTGGCGGTAATCAGAATAAACTTAATTGGCAAAAGCAACTTGCTTTTCTTGATTCGACTGTCGCCAATGCAACCAGCGCAGCTAACTCAGCGCGTTTAGGCGGAAGAATAGCATCGGATTATGCGTTAAAAGATGATTTGTCTGGTACAATCAATGCTCTATCTGCGAAGCGTCTTGAATCTTATCAATCAGCTTCTGTGGCTAACTCTTTCTTCTATCGTTACGGTATGGTTGGTAATACTTCTGATGGTGGTAACTGGACTGGATTCCCATCAGCGATTCTTTACAATGCTGCTTCAACTGTTAATGGTTTTGGCAATGCACTTTTGCAGAAGAAAGTTGGTGTCCTTCACCTTGCTTCTGGCTCATCTGCTCATGACCTTGTATTCCAAGCAGGTGGCACAAATGGCGGTATTGCTTATGTTGCAACTGGACGCAATCCAGCTTACATTCTCGACACTCTCAACTACAAAGACAAAGCATACACATTCAACAAATTAACTGCATCAAGCACTTTCACTGCGACTTCTGGTGTAGTTATTGACGGAGGAAGTTATTAATGGCTTTACAATTAATGGGCGCAGCGCCTACAGCAAAAGAAATAGGAAGCTATTTGGACTTCCACGTAGACGAAAATAAAGGCGCGAAGGATTATGATATAAGACTTCAAGCCAAAGATAGTGAACTTGATGTCCTTGGCTCAAAAGGAGACTCAAGTACTATCCTCAAAGTCGGTAATAACTTCATGGCTTGGACTGATTCTGAGGGTGGAAACATTCGTATTTATTCTCCATCTCAAACTTATTTCTATGAAATGGATGCATATAATCATAACCTAAGAGTTGGCGGTAGACGAGTAAGTAGTGGTACTTTTAAGAGTATTACTCTTCTTGATACCAATGGTTACTCAACATTTAACCGCGCTTATAATGCAGTCTACAATGACTATGCTGAATTTTTCCCGCGCGGAGAGGATACAGAGCCTGGTGACATCATTGCTCTTGATGATTCGGTTGACCAAGAGCAATATATCAAGGCTACTGTTAATTCTTGTCGAGTCGTTGGAGTTCACTCTAATGAATACGCCTTTCTAATTGGTGGTGAGAATCCACCCGACGATCAAGATTTTTACTCTTATAATATTTCTAAATACATTCCGGTTGGCTTGGCAGGGCGCTGTAGAGTGAAAGTTCTTGGCCCTATTCATAAAGGCTAGGATATAATTCCTACTTCTGTCCCAGGTGTTGGGCGCGCGTTCAATAGAGAAAAAGATGACCCATCACTCCTTTATTTATCTGTTGGTTTTGCAGTTGAAAATTCAATAGATGATTCAATTAAACTAGTCCGCGCAAAATTAAAGTGAGGTGAAGTTCAATGGCTATTCAAATGAAACGCCAAGGTGGCGGACAATCAAATAGTGCAACCGCTGCCGTGCCTTCTACTCTTGCTTATGGCGAGATTGGCATTGATAGCGAAGGCAACATTTATTGCGGCAATGGTAAAGCGCAAGTCACCTCATAGGTTAAAAATGCAGCTAATGTCCTTTTCTTATATAAGGGAACATATAAAGCAGATGGTTGGACATATAATTCATATACCGATGCTTGGACTCAATCCGCAGTGATTACTGCTCAAGATGGCGGCCCCGCAATCAAAGCTGATTTTACATTATCAACACCAATGGCTGCACAAACTGATAACCGCACAACAAATGAGCAACGTTAGGATGCTCTTGGTATGATTGCGGCTGGCAAATGCACTCCTCAAGATGGTGGAGTTATCATTTGCAAAGTATTCGAAAAACCTTCAATAGACCTCGATGTTTATTGGTATGCACGAGTGGCTGGCGGATATGATTCGATGGTTAATGCACAGGGTGTTAGTTCCATTGTTGATTCCGCAGTAAATAAAGCAATAGATGATTTAAAAGATAATATCACTTCTATTGTTGATGACGCAATTAATGATAGCAATATCTATACTAAAATTAATGGTGTTTGCGCAGTTTATCGTGCAAAATATGAAGTTTCAAGGTGGGTTGCAGCATCATACAATGGTTATCAATATAGACAAACAGTAACTACTTATAAAGTGTCTGATGGTAATGCTAATTTAAATAGTTCAAGTGTATTCTTAACTCCTGGTTTCTTTTTACCAACTGGCATAGCATCAACTGACACTGCTTATGCGCAAGCGATGGGAATTATTAATGACGGCTATTCATATTCAACAAGCAACGCAAATCAAATTACGACCTATACTACGACTAAACCGACAAATAGTATATGGGTCTATTGGGTGGTTAGAGAAGCAGTATGATTTATGATGAATTAACTGGCGAGGTAATTGAGAATCCAGACCTTACAAAAGGTAAAATTTATACTGAAGAAAAAGTTATTGGGCATAAAGATGCTCAAAAGATTTTACTTGAGGGTAGTATAACTGATTTTGATCCAGAAGGTTGCTGGATGGAGATACCTGCCGAGGATATAACTGAAACTGTTGAGAAGTATCACAAGTATACTATTGATGAATTGATTGAGCAATAGTAGGCCGCACAGAAATCAGCTGATACTTCAATTTCATAGGATAAAAAACTTGAGTTATTGCTTAATGCCATACCCACTGCCGCTTATCCAACTGAATCGCCTAAGGTAGGCTACAAATGGAGTCCAATGTATGATAATGAAGCTGGATTCGTCTGGGAAATGGTGGCTGATCCAGATGCTTTTGGTACTCAAGAGAGACCTTATTATTGGAAAGAAGGCATGGAAGTTAAAGCTGGATACTATTATACAGATGAAAGTGAGCGCTTAATGCTTGCTGTTGAAGATGGAGTGCCTGATTACTTTGGGCAATACACTTTCATGGAAGAAATGACATCTGAAAACGAATTGCTTAACTACTAATTTGACTTTTCTTTCTTTTGATGATATAATAAAATAGTAATCAAAATAAATGGGTGATTTAATGGGGTATATTCCTTCAATAGGTACCCCCCCCCCCGACAGTACACTTTCTGTAAGGGGTAAAGCGGCTGATTCAAAGACCGTGGGGGATAAAATCAATTCGCTAAGTTCAACTGCTACTGCTTTAGCGAGTTCATTAAAAACAACTAATACTAATTTGACTGGTGTAAAAAATAGGTTGGTAGCGTCAGATGGACTTCAATTTAAGTTTGGGGTTAATACTGATGGAGAATATGGCTACTATAATACCGCAGGAGAATTGACTCCATTTGCAGCAAGTAGAATAACAAATGATGTCGATTATTTTATTTTACCAGATTGCTAGGTTGGATATGTCCCTTGTTTAAAGTAGTATTCTCGACTTTACATGATGAATGGAGTGAATACTAGTTATGCTCATACTTTAACTATCAATGGGACAGTTACGGATTGGGATACATCTGAAAATGTAGGTTCTAATTCTGGTGGTTGGGGTTTATCTTTCTATAAAAAAACTCATGCTTTTCAAGAGTTAGATAGTATTAGTCTTACTAAAGGCTCGTGGAGTTATGGCATGATTTGTTTTCTTGGCGGCGATACAATGAAATATAATGTATTTTCGTCGTCAGATGGAACGTCTCATTCAATTACTTTAACTAAAAATTGTAATTTGATTTGGGTAGTAGGTGGTACAAAATCTTCTTATTTTACATCATTTAAAATAAACGGTATCACTTATGGTTCTCACATTGCTAATATTGGTGGGCAAGGTCAAAATTCAACTACTGGTTGGGGTTTAAGCGCGCAGTATATAATGGGAGATTTTAAGAAAGGTGATGTATTTACATTCACTCGTCAAAATGCAACTCATGGAGCAGTTATAATATATTAAGAGGTTAAATTTTATGGGGCAAATTCCTAATTTTGGCGCCCCCCCCCCCAGATAGCAGCTTAACGGTATCTGGTAAGGCAGCTGATGCTAAAGTGGTGGGCGATAAATTCACTTCTTTAAATTCTACTTGCACAGCATTGGCAAGTTCACTTCGCATGGCCAATACTAATCTATCAACTCTAAAATCCAATCTTACGGCAAATGGTTTATAGTTTAGGTTTGGTACTGATGGACAAGGCACTTATGGTTATTATGATTCAACAGGTGCTCTTGTTCCATTTAGTGCAAGCGAAGGTTCTATTGAGATACTTAAAATCATTCCTATGTATAGTGGTGGATATGCTAATGCTCAATTAACCACCTATTAGTTTACAAAGAAATATAAGTATGTTCTTGTAACTATTACTATGCACGACACGGATAACAATGGTGATAATTATTGCAAAATTTTTAGTTCTCAATAGAGTACAACTGCTTTTGCTACAATTAAAGATTATGATTCTGATTGGATTCCAATGAGCGTAAATAATTTTGTTTCATCTGACGCTCCTCTTGCCGATGTCCAAAGGAATTATACAAATACTTTAGATAAAAATAAAACAATTTACTACAATTCTCAATAGTCCGCTTGCTGTTTTTAGGTTATGTATTTTAAGCCAGATGTTTAGTTAAACGAAACAATGTATGCTTATATACAAACTTATCGGCGAGCATTAGTTACAATCATTGGGATTAATTGGTAAGGGAGATAGTTATGGGCAATATTCCTAGAGCTAATACACCCCCTCTCGTAATAGATAAAACTCTTTCGATGGAGGGTGCAGTAGCAGAAAGCAAAACAGTTGGTACAAAAATTAATGCTCTAAATTCAACAGTAACCGCGCATACAAATTCAATTAACGCGCTAAACTCTACTGTTTCAACTTTAAAATCCAATCTAACTGCATCAGATAATCTTCAATTTAAATTTGGAAAAGATGGAGACGGTAACTATGGTTACTACACGGCTGATGGCAGTCTAGCCCCTTTTAAACAATCTCAAGTTCTTGGTATAATTAATGGTGCCGTTTGGTATATCAGAGATAAGAATGGTAAAGTCATATAGCCTACAGACTCTGGCGCAGAAATAGATACTGCATTAACTTGGGTCTAGTTAGGCTCAGAAGGTGTCTCAAAAACTTTTACTGAATATTCTCTTATTCGTTATGGCGTAACAAACAAATGGGTTTATAAATGGTTAGCACCAGGAACTTATTCGTTGGGTAATGGCATATTTGGCGACCCCGCTTCGGGAGCAACTAAATATAGTTATCTTGCAACTTAAAGTATACCAATTTTTATAGAACTTGCCAAAAAGTTCCAAACTTTTAGTCCTTATTAAATTCTTAATGTTAGTGCTCTCCATATTGGAGGGCACTTTTATTTTAGAACAAAATTTTTATAGGAGGAAATCGCAATGGATATACTCCTTTTCGGAACTCTCCGAAGATATATCGACGACACCCTTAAAGGCGCAGGCGCGCTCAAAGGAGTAAAAGGTGATAAAGGCGATAAAGGTGCCCAAGGTCCAAAAGGTGAGAAAGGCGACAAAGGCGATACTGGTGCTCAAGGACTTCGTGGCATTCGAGGCTTAACTGGTGCTACTGGCGCAAAAGGTGAACGTGGCGCTCAAGGCATTCAAGGTTTAACTGGCCCGCAAGGCATCCCTGGTGTTCAAGGCATCCAAGGGCCGAAGGGTGATAAAGGTGATAAAGGTGAAACCGGTCCCGTTGGTAAACGTGGCGTTCCAGGAGTCAATTACAACATCAAATACTTCTTGTCTACTCTTAACGAGCTAAATGCTATCCCCCCTGTCACTGGTTATGACGAAGCTATTTTTGCTTATGTCGCAGAAAATAAATCAATTTATTATTCCTATGAAAGTTCTCCATGGGCTTTTTTCTCTGACGCATCTAATCTTTAGTTTGCGCGCGGAGAGCAGGGTGAGCAAGGTCCTCAAGGTGAAAAAGGTGACAAGGGCGACCAAGGTATACAAGGTATCCAAGGACCACAAGGTATCCAAGGTTCTCAAGGCATCTAGGGTATCCAAGGCGCCAAGGGCGACAAGGGAGACAAAGGCGATAAAGGTGACCCGCTCACTTGGAACGAAGTCCCAGCATCGGCGCGCAAAGAACTCAAAGGTGAAAAAGGTGACAAAGGCGATCCTGGTGATTCTGGTGTCTATTACGGTCCAACTGAACCTGAAATCAATCAAGAGAAACTGGTTTGGATTAACTCTTCAAAAGAAGAATCAGCTACCACAATCGACATCGCTAACATTCCTGGCCTTCAAAAGGAACTTGACTCTAAAGTCCAACTTCCAACTGAAATTGCTGAAGGAACTCAACTTTTCCCTGTTGTAACTTTAAAGGGTACTTCATGGGTTACTCTTGAAGAAACTGTCAACGGGATTGTCAGTGAGTGCGTGAATATCATTGTGCGTAGCACAGATAATGCAACACTCAAAGGAACTGAAATCTATCTCCATGATGTCACTGCTGACACTGTATCTACTTTTGAATGGAACGGAACCAGCTTAACTGTTTATGTTCTTAATGGACACAAATATTTTATCAGTGGTGCTGAAGCTGAGGGCTATGAGCCTGCCGCAGATAGTTTACAATACATCGCGCGAGCGGCACAGACTCGTACAATTACTTTGTCCTATCCGCGTTCAGAAGAAGCAGAGTATGGTATCCGTTTCTTAATTGAATCATCTGACCCATCATGTGAGCGCGTTGTAATCAAAAACAACATTACAACTTACGGAGAGGATACTGGTTTGGTGGCTGCTATTGGTAGCAAACTTACCATGCCTAAAAACAGTTTTGATGACATTTATCCTTGGTCAGACATTCGTATCGTAACCGACTCTGATAATGCTGCTGAAGCTGCGCAGATAATGGTTAAGATTCCAAAATATTACGTCAAGATTACTGTTGATGACACTTATGAAACTTGGATGATTAGCCGTTACAAAAAAGCAGGTTATCGTGTTGCAAAAATGTTTGCGCGCGCTGACGGAACTGAAGCAGATTATTACGAATACGCTCGTTATGAAACTAGTGATACCAACCGCTCTCAAACTGGTGTCACTCCTCAGGGTTCAACTACTCTTGAAGCATTTAGAGCTGCCGCTCTTGAGCTAGGTAATAATTGGCATCCAGCTGGACTTGCCGACCGCACCGATGGACTTCAAATGCTCATGACTATTGAATTTGCAACTCGTAATATGCAATCAATAGCAGAAGGTTTGGTTAATTCTAAGACCGTTTCTGATTGTGGTTTGACTGATGGTTTAATTATTACTGAAGATTCAAAGGGCATTAAGCCCTATTCTGGTATTGTTAAAAATGCTTTCTCATATCGTGGAATTGAGAACCCATATGGCAATTTACTTGAATACACTGATGGTATCATTTTGAACAATTCTCGCGTGTACTATTGTGATGATTGGACTCGTTGGAGTAATTCAATTAATTCAAGTTATGTCCAGGCCGTTGGTACTATTCCGACTTCAAATGGCTTTATTACTAAATTGAACTATAATGAAGCTAACCCCTGGATGCGTTTGCCTAGCGAAGTAATTACTGCTGGCGATAGTGATAGTAATTATGGCGACTATTATAATGCTCCAACCGCAGATTATACTTTGCCAGTTTATGGTGGCGGTTATTCTACTAATTTGCGCGCGGGCTTATTCCATTGGAACTGTACTCGTACTTTTAGTGAAGCAAATAGAGACATTGGCTCTCGTTTGGCTCGTAGTTTTTAAGAGGTGATTGAAATGAGAATATCAAAAGCAACAAGCGAAATTCGTCCTCAAGATTCTGTCGAGCAATTATCAGCTAATCGTTTCTCTTGTCGTATTTGCGCGGACATTATTGAAACTGATGATGGTTTTAACTTCACCAGTTATCGTGATTCATTCAACGCTTCCTCATATCCAGAATTACTCGTAAACATTATCCATACTCGTTATACCTACGATGATGAAAACAATTTCATCAATGATTACATTGCGGAAGGTGTGACTCCAAAATATCAAGGCTATCGTAATTTTGTTGCTTGGGCTAAGACCCAAGCAAAATCTTATTTTAAGGAGGACTAACTTATGCCTATAATGCAATTATATGACAAGAATACAAGCACTTGGCAAGAAGTTCCTGCCTTAAAAGGTAGCGCCGCAAAAGTAGAAGTTGGCACGGTAAAAACAGTACCAGCCGCGGAACAAGCAAAAGTAACTAATGTTGGGACAAACACCAACGCAATTTTTGATTTTCAACTTCCGCGTGGCATGGATGGTATTACACCCATTCGTGGTACTGACTATTGGACAGCTGCGGACCAATAGCAAATCATCAAGGATGTATCTGATAAAATGAATTATTAGTTTACGGATTTGATGAACGCCATTCAAAACAAGCCCGTCACTTATATCTTTGATAATAAAGCTGCTCTTGATGGCGCGCTCAATTTAAACGATGATACCGTCACTTACAATGAAAAAGTATGCAAGTTAAATCCTGGTGATGTGTTTCTTTTGGTTTCAACTGATGAACCAGATTATTGGTTTGGTGAAGATTCCAATGGCGAAAAGCTCCATGAACTTGACGCACGCAGGATAGAATTGACTGAATATGCTAAGACAAGTCAATTCCAAACAATGGACATTGACACTTACAATGCTCTTGAATCAAAAGACCCGAATACGTTCTATTTCATCGTCGAGAAAGAAGAAACGACTGAAAATAGTGATGGAGAGGAGACGACTGAATAATGCCTATCTTCATTAATGATAAACGTGTTCAATTGATTTACAAAGGCGAGACTCCTATTGAGGAAATCCATACTCAAAATGCACTTGTTTGGACTCCAAAAGCAGACTTTGCTACTGCTTCTTGGCCTGAAATCAAAAAGTGGATTGAAAAGGGTACTTGGAAAGAGCAAGGCTGGAAAGAGGGCGATGAACATACCATTATGACGAAAGATGGTCATCGTTTAATTGCACGAATCATCGCCATATATGACGGCCGCGAAGAAGATGTTAAATATTTAGGATAGATTGATAGAGACCAATATTACAATAAACCTCACATGGTTCTTGAATTAACCACTTGCCTACCGGATTCTTATTCAATCAATCCTGAACCAGAAGAAGATGGTATCTCTCAATCTTGGGGTACTTCTAATCTATATAAGTTAATGTCCCCTGGTGGCGAGATATATGACAATTTGCCAGATGAACTTCAATCTATGATTATTCCCGTGATGAAGAAATCTGGCAAAACTGGTAAGACTTAGGATTCGACTCCCGAAACTATTAAATCCTATCTTTTCCCGCTCTCAATTCGAGAATACGTTGCAAAAGCTAATATCACAAGTGAAATCAACAACAACGAGGGTTATCAATATCAATACTACATTGCTAATCCTGGTTATGTTGTTAAAAAAGAATATGGTGGCGATAAAAATATCGTCTACTACACTCGTTCCGCGATGTAGGCTGAAAATGAACTTTATGAGTACTTTTGGGCTATTGGCGGTGCGAATAATTATGCAACTTATCCATCCTATATTAGTTTAGGAACAAGTTTTGCATTTTGCATTTAAGGAGGCTAATTATGGCTTTTAGTACATTCAAACAAGGTGCAGATGACTATTATGAATTTGTCTGCGATAGCGTTGATGATATTAATGCTCTTCCTACTGATTGCGCGCCAGGCTCTGTTGCTTTCGTTATTGAAGGCTCAGTTTGCTATATGTTAAACAATCAAAAGAATTGGAAGTCAATCTGATTTTATGAAACTTTACGGAAGTATTGCAAATTATAACTCTATATCTGGCGCAATTAATCCAGCGGGTGATATTTCCGGTGCGCTATCTAATCCGCTGGCGCGTGGTGCTTCGGCCTACGAAATTGCCGTTGCTAATGGCTATGTAGGAACTGAAGAACAGTGGCTTGAATCACTTTAGGGGCGAACCCCTTAGAGAGGTGTCGACTATTGGACCGCCGCAGATATAGAGCAAATGAAACAAGAGTTTAGAGAATAGATGGCCGATGAAATCCAATAGGCAGTCAAGGATTTGAACTTAGATGTTTCTTTTAGCATCGAAGATGGATATTTAGTTATGGACATAAAGGAGTGAGTTAATGGATATAATTACGCTTGCGTTGACTCGCAAGGCAGTTAGAGATGCTCATGTTGACCATATAGGACCACAAGGACCGGTTGGACCGAAAGGCGATAAAGGCGATAAGGGAGATCCATTTACTTGGGACGACCTCACTGCGGAACAAAAGAAAGAATTGACTGGTCCGAAAGGCGATAAAGGTGATACAGGTGGAATGGGCTTTGTCTCTTTTGAGAGTGATAGCGATGGACATTTGTATGCCATTATTGCTGAAGAAACTGACGACATCAGTTTCAGAATTACCGATGATGGTAAGCTGGAGGTAATCTACGCGTGAGTAAAAAAGTAATTTTAGGCGCGGTAACTGCTTACGCTATCGCAGTTAAAAATGGATTTGAGGGTACAGAAAAAGAATGGCTCGCAAGTCTTAAAGGCGCTAAGGGTGATAAGGGTGATACTGGCGCACAGGGCATCCAAGGTGAGAAAGGAGACTAGGGTATCTAGGGTATCCAAGGCCCGAAAGGCGAATAGGGTATCCAAGGTCCAAAAGGTGCTCAAGGTGAGAAAGGTGATACTGGCGATGCTGGTCCAGCTGGTCCTCAAGGATTAAAAGGTAAGACTGGCGCAACTGGTCCAGCTGGTCCTCAAGGTAAACCAGGTATTCAAGGACCAAAAGGTGAGGCTGGTGATACTGGCCCGCGAGGAGAACAAGGACCTCAAGGCATTCAAGGCGTTTAGGGCGCCAAGGGAGACAAAGGTGACCCATTTAGCATTAAGAAGATTTATGTCTCAGTTGCAGCAATGAACGCCGATTTTGATGGAACTGATACTTCTACTGGCGATTTTGTTCTCATTAATACTGGCAATGTTGAAGACGAAGATAATGCAAAACTTTATGTAAAAGGAAAGAGTGCTTTTACTTTTGTTACTGATTTGTCTGGCGCGGCTGGCATACAAGGTCCACAAGGTCCTCAAGGAGTACAAGGCGTACAAGGAGAACAGGGTATTCAAGGTGTAAAGGGTGATAAAGGTGACCCAGGTTCTGACGCCACTGTTACAACTGACAACATCACTTCTGCTCTTGGCTATACTCCTGCAGACTCAACCAAAGTTTACACCAAAACCGAAGTTGATGGAATGATTGATGGTGTTTATGCCCAAGCCGTTCGCAATGCGACTTCCGTTGCTCAAGTCAATGGCCTGTTCCAAGAGTGGTGGAAGAAAAATTGGGTTGAAGGTACCTCCACCCGTACTCAAATGCTTGAGCGTTGGTTTGGTAATGTTCTTACCAGTAACAAAGTTTATGGCACTAAGTTACCTTTGTTTGCCACTTCAAATAGTGCAAATGGTGAGTACATTGACGATTCTGTTGGCATGACTTGCACTCCTTCAACTAATTCAACTCTTGGTCAAGACGACTTCGCATTTAAGCCAGAGTTCTGGTGCATCGAAGCATCTGGTGAGCATAATTCTGACGGTTCAATCACTATCTATGCTGTTGAATTAATTGATGACATTGCTACCGTTCGTTCTGGCGAGCACCTCACTTGGGTTCTTCAAAAGAATACTTACTGGCACGAATATACCAGTGAGGGTTATCATTTTGTCGAACTTAAATCAACTCCTGATGAAACTTGGCATCGTTGGCCGCAAGGCACATCTAAAGATGGTGTTGTCCATGAGTTTATTGCTAACCCAAAGTATTATGCTGGTATGAAAGATGGAACCATTACTATTGGCACTAATCTTCCTGCAATTAATTTTACTTCTCATCAATCTGGTGTTGCTTTGTGGCGCAAGCGTGGTAGTCAATACTCTGGCGCGAGTGGCAACCTTATCAAGTTCCTTGATATTATGATGAAGTTAAAGTATGCTAAGAAAGGTAATTCTGGTACTATTGAAGGTTGTTCAAACTATAACTGGCAATATACTACTCCTGTTGGTGAGACAGGTGTAGAACGTATTATTGTTACTACCGCTTAGGGTGCAAACATTAAAGTTGGTTCAACTGTTATCATTGGTAAGAAAGGTGGCTCTACCGATCGCGGCGATAGCGCCATGAGAAGCCTTGTTTCAATGAAGAAAGTCAAAAGTTTGGAGCCAGTCACCATTGATGATACTTCTTATACAGCCGTTAATATTGATAATGGCGGAACAACTTTTGACACTGTCGCGAGTGAAACAATGATTTCTTCTATGCCTTATCACTCTGGATACAATGACAACGTATTGGGTTATGATGGCAGCGCAACTAATTACACCAATGGTTCTGAACCTGGCTTGCTCCAGAAGATTGAGTTCCAAAATGGTGCTTATCTGATTATTTCAGACGAATTGTGGCAATGGAGTAAAGATGATACAAACTATATGTTTGATTGTTATACTTGCCATGACCAGTCAAAAGTTACTACTAATGGAACAATTTCTTCTGACTATACAAAGCAAACTGATTTGACTTTGAAGTGGGCAGTTGAGGGTGCTAATACAAGTTGGCACTGGGAATATATTGAAGATACCGCAATCGCTAATGATCCAGCAGTTTGCTGGCCAGCTAAGGTATCCACAACAGCTGGTAGCGGAACTGGTTGTAAAGCTGGCTTCTGCGTCTTTTTGGCCTCGTCTGGTGTACGTGCGGGTTGGTGTTTCTGCGGTTTGTCGCATGGCGGTTTTTGTGGTGTTTCAGCGCGTTCCTCGAGCCCTTCTCCTTCGTATTCTGGCTGGCACGGGGCGCTCGGCGGTCCAGGTCTTGCGGGGTGAATCGAAGCCTAGGAGCACGAAGTGCGGATAGGCAAGAGAGGGGACGCAAGTCCCCGTTATAATGGAAACGACCCATCCGTGCGATATGTCCGACTGTTGACCCGATCTCAATTGAATGCGGCGATAGCATGATTTAATTGAACCATTAGCTTTAAGTCTTGTTTCATAGAATACGAGATAGATTCAATGACTTCACCGCCATTCAAGAATCTATATGACCTAGAATAAAAATTCCAAGGATACGATTCAAGTTTAGGGAAGGGTTTCTCACTACAAAATCCTCCATTCAGCTCTTTCAGCGTTTATTGAAAGTAGGGACGTATTCCGTTGGCAGGTTTGGCTTCAACGTCAATTTGGCATCGTCTGGTGTACGTGCGGGTTGGTGTTTCTACAATTTGTAGAATGGCGGTAATTGTGGTGTTTCAGCGCGTAACTCGAACAATTCTCCTTCGAATTCTAACTGGAACGGGGCGCTCGGCGGTCCATAGCCGGTCTTGCTTGCGGAGCAAATTTTACAACTAATGCGGATTACGTTCCTAGACTTATTTAGTTGAAATCGCTCCTGCGTAGTCAAGACCGGCTTATTCTTTTATACAGAAAAGAATGAGCTTAACCGCGTCTAGTAGCTTTGACGAAAGTCGCACGGGGAGACCGGCATTGGTAATAATAAGGAGGATTGTTTATAAAGACCTTCTGTAAACCAGCGACCACAAATATTTGTGACCCAGAGTTTATTTATTGGGCAGTTTATGACTGTGTTAAACATAAACTCTATCGCAATGATTTTCTTGATTTGTTATGTACTCAAACAGAAGTACCTCGTCGCGCAGTAATAAAAGAGCGTTCATAGTTAAATGAACCGACTCCTATAATTGATGGCGCAATCAAAAAACTATCTGAAAAATGCGCTCAAATGATTGCAGACCGCAAACTTAAATTCAGAGAACTTCGCCAATTCGATCGAATTGATGGCATCTCTGGAAAGAAAAGAGACATCTGTCAAGAGTCTCCACTTCAACAAGTTTTTGAATATATTGCGGTTTATGCGCTTCAACCACTCTTTGATGCTAAAATTCTATACTGCCAGTTTGGTAGTATCCCAGGTAAGGGACAAGTCAAGGGCGCGCAAAGAATTTCATACATCCTCAATAGTCCAAAGTTTAAGGACAAGCGAGTAGATTGTATAAAATGCGATGTCCGTAAGGCTTATCCATCAACAAAAGTAAGTACCGTTCATAATCTTATCGCAAAGTACTGCGGCAAGAACAAACCGCTGATTGACCTAGTTGATGCCATCATGGTAAACTATCCCAATCATCATCTAATCATAGGTGGTTACTTTTCCACTTGGGCATTTAATTTAGTAATGAGTGAAGTTCTGCGCGAGTTCGATAAACTCTATAAAGAACGCCGCGGACAACGTATCAAACTTGTCGAGAAAATCGTTTGTTATGCAGATGACTTTCTCTTGTTTGGATACAAGTCCAACCTAGAGCGCGCAATCAAATCAGTCACTAAGCGCATTAAAGCACGATTTGGCTTAGAAATTAAAAATATTTGGACAATAGTCCAGTTCCCATCAAAAGAAGTCGAGAATCATCCTCGCTATAAGGATACTTTCATCGACATGATGGGCTTTAGAATCTATCGCCATCGTCGTGGCATTCGTAAGAAAATCTATCGCAGAGCGCGTAGGCAATTCATCCGCGCGAATCAACTCTCCTATGTGCCCATTTGGAGAGCGCGAAAGATTGCTGCTTACAATAGCTGGCTTATATATTCCAAAAGTCGTGGAATAATCCTCAATTATCATATAAATATCCTAATGAATCGTTCGAAGCAATCCATATCTAATCATTCTAGGGAGGAATTGACAAGTTATGAAAGAGACTTATTGCTCTATCCCGAAAGCTGTTTTGACTTTCCCCGTTGGCGGAAAAACCGATATTATTTTGAGGAAAAATATCGAAAAAGTCACCAAACAGGGTAATTCGGAAGAAGAAACCTATGATGCTTACGAGTGCGACGAAGTTCAATTCCGTTATAATGGCACGCTAACAACAGAAGAAGTTGAAAGTGATTTTGACTCTTGGTGGAATTATCCAGCTAAGGCTTCTATGACTCTTGACGAGCGTGTCTCTGCACTCGAAAATTCAAAAGCAGATAAATCAGACGTAGAACAAATCTACGACGCTATCGCCGCGGCCTATCAAGAAGGAGTGCAATCAGTATGACAAGTAAAGATTTTATTCTGAACACTTTTCGCGCGAAAGGTAAAGCAGATGCGCAAGCACTCCAAAAGCAAGCAAAAAATCTAACTGGTACTGAAATTATCGCCAATGAGGGATGCATTCCCGAATGGGAACCTAATAAGGACTATTCCTCTTGGGTAATTGGCGCGCCCGTTAGATGTGACGGGCAGGTATGGGTTCTATTGATTCCTCATGCTGCTTCAACAATTTTACCAAAAGAAGATCGTGAAAATTGGTCACTTTGTCATACGACAGATCCCTATGCCGCAAAGGAATGGGTGGCTCCCATAGGCAATTATGGACATTATATGAAAGATGAAGTTTATGTTGATGATAATGGCTTTATCTGGAAGTGTCTGCAAGATGATACAATTCTTTCCGCTGCTGACTATCCTGATGCTTGGATTGAAGTTTGATATATGCAATAAGTAGGAGGTAATTTACATATGAGTATAAGAGTAGATTTAGGCGCAACAACCGCTTACGCTATTGCAGTTAAAAATGGATTTGAGGGCACAGAAAAAGAATGGCTCGCAAGTCTTAAAGGTGATACTGGTGCAAAAGGTGCTGATGGTGTAAGCCCGACTGTAACAGTAGAAAATATTGACGGCGGGCATCGTGTAACTTTTACCGATGCTAGTGATTCCCATGCGGTGGATGTGCTAGATGGCAAGCCGGGCAAAGACGTCGTTGTGGATGCAACATTGACACAGGATGGGTAGGCAGCGGATGCAAAGGTTACTGGGGAAAAGATTGGTCAGCTAAAGGAAGATATAAATGTAATTTCGGATGAACGGAATTACATTCCTATTAAACTTTCTTTTTCCGATAATGTTGGTAAGTATATTAGCGTTAATGGTATGATTTCAACAAATAAATTATACAGTATCTCTGACTTAATCCCCATCGAATTAGGAAATAAGAAAATGAGGATTACTTTTAAGAGAGCAAATCCATACATCGCAAAGTGTGCTTTTTTGAAAAAGAATGTTTTATCTAATGATAATGTGATTAGTTTTTTTGCGAACGGAGATAGTGGAACATTCGATATAGAAATTCCAGAAGGTGCAAAATATGTCGTTGTAAATTCCGATACTGATGACCGAGGGTTATCAGAAAATGGATATCCTAAAGCTAGATTTTTTCCGTCTTCGGCAAATGTAGACGAATTAGCTGAAAGCGTAAATGCTTTAGATACTAAAGTAAGCGAAATTTCCGAGAAATTGGCTGATAGTGTTGTGGAAACCATAATCGAACCAATATATGAAAAATATTTAGGCAAATTTGTAGATCCTAATGGTAAAATTATTACTAATCCCGCTTATGATATGTCAGACCCTATCAAAATTGATGAATTGGTTAATAGAATTAAAGTTGAAATTGATGCAGGTAACAAATATATAAGCCGAATCGCTTTTCTTTCATTCGATTCGCTTACAGACAAGAATATACTATGGAGTTCGATAGATACCTCAAAACCAGTTGCAGAGTATGAAGTCCCGAATGATGCCAAATATTTCTGTATTGCTAAAGATGTTGATGAAAGCGGAAATGCACATGATGATTATCCTCATGTCATTACTGTATCAACGAAGAAAAGTGAAATATCAGACTTGCATGATAAAATTGCCGGAATAGAAAGAAGTAATAGAAAACCTGTATTGAATATTGGTTCTAAAATTTATGCCGTTGTTGGGGATACTTTACAGATTTTCAAAAAAAGCATTGTTGATTCACTTGGCATTCCTTATATCATGAAAATTGAGTCCGCTAAAGGTCGTGCGTATCCGAGATATTGGGAGTATACACCGAATGCTAATGATGTAGGAAGTAGTGAAATAAAGTTTTCATTACTGAACGTAGATGGTTCTGTAATAGATGAAAGAATAGTATTGCTCATTACAGTGAATGCATCAAATACACCTAAGAATGTATTGAACATTGGTGATTCAACTATGGCAAATGGTGAAATTCCAATTGAATTATCCCGAAGAATCAAGGGAACGAATGGCGTCACAACAACCCCGACGGCACTTGCACTATCTAACATTAATGTAGTTGGTAGAATTAAAAATGGAGATAAAACTGTCGGTTGGGAAGGCACTGGCGGTTGGTCTTATACAAATTATACGTCACAAGGTTCAAGGGCTGTTAGATTCCAAGTTGCAAACGCGCAGAGCATAACAGTTAAAGACTTGATAAGAATTGATGCTACTAATTCCTATGGATATTATCAATTCGAAGTTACAGAAGTGAATGTTACAAACGGAACTGGCAATATCAGAGCAGTATTTAATTATACAACACCTTATTCATCAAACTTTTTAAATGAAGTATCGGCAAGCGGAAATCTGACGAATACAAATAACTCGGTTGTAGGCTCTTATTTGTCGTTCACCGAGGAATTTTATCAACCGTTTTGGAATTCAACCACAAATCAGTTTGATATTAAAACGTATGTGAATGATTATTGTGGAAACAAGGTTGATTATATATTCATCCTATTAGGCATTAATTCTTTGTATAATACTAAACCTTTTACAAGTGTTGACAGTGTTTTAGACTCTTGTAAAAATTTATTGAGAAAAATTCACACTAATTTGCCAAACACAAAGATACTGCTTTCAACAAATCATCTTATATCACAAAATGGCGGCCTTGGTTTTAATTATAATGCGCAAACTTATTTTGGTCAGTATGATGTGACAGTGATTAATCATCTTATTTTTGACATGAATAAAGCATATTATACGCTTGAAACTGACACGGAGTTTATGCAATACGTTGAGATTGTAAATACCCATGCACAATTTGATGCAGACAATGCATTTCCAATTACAATCAAAAACGTAAACACGAGGTCTGATAAAACTGAAAGTGTTGGAACTAATGGAGTGCATCCTATAAATAATGGATATTGGCAGATTGCGGATGCGGAATTTAGAGCGTTACTTGCGAATTAATTAACTAAATGGAGCTTTAACTGACTAACAAACAGAAAAGATAACAAACCATAAGACTTTCAAACAGTGAAATGTTACTAATGTTTGAATTGAAGTTTAACATATATTGGGTTGGAAGAAATTCCGACCCATTTTTTGTATTGACTTCCGCGCAAAGATATGCTATAATATTTATAGAAAGTTAAGGAGAATGATTATGACACGAGAAATTTATGCTGGCTTGAAGCGTCCTTATGCTCCATTGCGTTTGGTGGACGTAAAAGAATTTGATGACAATGAGCAAGCAATACGCTATGCTCGTGAGTGTGCAAGGAAGATTTATCAAGAGCATGAACCTTATGATTCTGCTCTTGTGACTAAAGAGGAAATTCGTGAGCATCCAACTGATTTTGGTATCTATCCTTTGAAAGAGGAAGATTTCTTTGAATCCGATGTTGAGCTTGAGTATCTTCACGCAATGGATAATTGGTTACTTTTTGATATTAGATTAGCTAAATTTTAATTGACTTTTTAAGATATATATGATATAATATATATAGAAAATGAGAAAGGAAATGAGATTATGGGCTTTGAGTTTACTATTTATGATTATAGCAATCGAGAGACTGTTTGTCATGTCAAAAAGCATAACTTGTCCGACGTTAAAGAAATTTTTGTTTGGGTCGTTTCTGGTGATGAAACTGGCGATTTGTTGATGTCGGATGGTACTGTCTATTCTTTTGATGCTTCTGATAATCGTATAATGTCTTTTGACGATGGTTGCTACACCATCAATGAAAAGGAAGACATTGAGAAGTGGTTTAGCTTTAAGCCGACTGAAAAGGAGTCTCATTCCACTCTCTCCTATGTGCGCCAGACGAAATGGGGTTAATGTCAATGTGGCTTGTACGTTATAAAGCAAAAGCAGATACCAACTGGGCAACTTTCATTTCCAATACTGCTTTGATGAATTTCGCGGCGCAGGATTTTATTGACTACTGGTTCAAACAGCATGATAAGACTCCGCCGCAGATTAAAGATTTTCATGAAGCTCGCAAAGTTATGTGGAATGAAGGCGTAGATTTTTATATTACCTTGTAAGAAAGGAAGATTATTTTGATTGTTTCTGAGATTGAAATGAAGATGAAAGAAGCACTGAAGGACGGACGCATGGAAGATAAGAACGATTATTCTTATCTTTTGTCTCGTCTGCGTGCAAAGGAAGTCGAATATCGACATGGTGAACTGACTGATGATGAAGCGCTTGGTGTGATTCAGAAAGAAGTCAGACAGATGCAGAAAGATTATGATTCTATGTCTGGCGATTTGCTCAATACTCACTATGCTAGGGGTTTAAAGCGTCAGATTGACCTTTATTCTACTTATTTGCCCAAGGCAATGTCTTACGACGAGGTTTTGGATTATCTGCGCGCGATGGATGCAGATTGTATGCTTCCGACTGCTTTTGGTGCAGCAATGAAAGCAGTTCGCGCAGAAATTGGCGCAAAAGCAGATGGTAAAACCATCTCTCAGGCGCTGAAAGATTACATGGCTCAGGAGAAGAACTAAATGAAGATTTTTAGAATGGGACGTGGAGAGGGTAAAACTTCTCGTTTGATTGAGGAGAGCGCAAATTCTGGCGTTTCTATTTTCGCCATTGACGATCATCGGCGTCGCCTTTTAATGGAAAAGGCAAGTGTAATGGGCTATAAGATTCCTTTGCCTGTTACTTTTGATGACCTCGCTGCGGATAAAGCAATCGAAAAAATTATTGTGGACGATGCGGAATATACTCTGCCTGCAATTATTGAGTATTTTCTTGGTATCCATGTTGCAGCTGAAGCCTTTTCCACAAACACTCTTGAAGATTAATTGACTTTAGAACGATTTTATGCTATAATATTTGTAGAAAGTTAAGAAAGGACATTTAAATTATGACTAAGTTTATTCCTGCTGTTCCTCGTTTGACCGCTAAGCGTGACGGCGACATCGCTTATCACAAGCCGAGTTTTTCGTATTACATTGACCGAGATAAAACTGGATGTATCAATGGTCAGCTGTATCATGGCGTCGTAGTCGCTAAGCTGAGTGGCGGTGTTCGCGATCTGGCAAATATTTGGACTAAGCGTGACGCTTTTAGGATTTGTGAGCTAGGGGAGATTGCCTCTCTGCTCAATGTTAATTCTGATCTTGGTCCTGCTTATTGTGTGTTTGAGGGCAAGGCTTACTGTTCGGTTGATGATAAGTGGGACGAGAACGAGGGTATGAAGATTGCTCGTCGTAAGGCTTGGACTCAGTATTATCATGCCCTGACGAACTATACTTATGATTATCAGAAGCGTGTTGCTGCGCTATATGAGCAGATTACTAAGTATGCTGACTTTGCTGCAAGGCGTAGTCATAAGCTGGATATGGAGAACACCGAAGTCCAGAAGATGATTGAGGAAATGTCGGAAACTGTTTAATTGACTTTTTCTAAAAATCGTGATATAATATTTATAGAGTTTGGGAATTGATTCCTACTCTTTTTATACATACCTCTTTCTTTTAGGGAGAAGCAATTCTCCCTTTTATATGCGACTGTGGCCCAGTGGACAAAGGCGGGTGCCTGCAAAGCACTTATTTTTTTATCGTTGGTTCAAATCCAACCAGTCGCTCCAGAACGGAGTTCCCTATTAGATTCCCCCAATGGGAATTGAACTTCACGGTTTGATTGAGTTAGTCCGTCGTCCTCAGTATTGAATAGGCAATCAAGAGGGGAAGATACGAAAATTCTTCATTATGCGCGAGTAGTCGAACGGCATAGACACTACGCTAAGGACGTAGGATTTGTGGGTTCAAATCCCACCTTGCGCACCAATGGAAAGGAAAATTATGATGAAGATTTTGACTGCACCAGTTATTAGTTATGAAGTTCTTCAAGATGATTTAGTTCACGCAGGCATTATCAAGAGAGAAGATGTCGATAATGACTATTCATATATTCTTGGTTTGCTTTTCGCAGATAACTGGAGTTATGATTGCTATTTAAAACTTTATCTCAATGGCAAACCCATTCCAGAGAATCTTGACATGAGTGCTACGGCTTATCTGAAAAAGTGCAATGAGATTTATGCTTATTTGCGCGAGAAGGCTCCGGGTTATCCGTTCATTTTGATTGAGACTTGAAAGGACTCCAATGAGTAAGAAGAAAAAGAAAGTTAATTCTGCGCCCGCAAGTGATTGGGTTTATGATGATTTGATGAATTATTTTGAGTTCTGTTTTGGTGGTGCTCATGTATTTCGTTCAAATAAAGCGAAGAAGTATCTTTTTGAAATTCTTACTCACGATTCTAACTGGACTGTTGAAAATGTGCATAATGAATATTATGTTCTTTATCATAATCCAGTTTATCAGCCTCGCGCGAGGATTCATGTTCAAGCAAAAGATACCAATTTAATTTGGCTTTTGTGGATTGCTTATACGCATGATTTCTACAAGTATAACAAACTTCCTTTTGAAAAAGGAAAAGGTAAAGACTATTGGCGTTTTGTTGAAGATTTTAAACATTACCTTACTTATAAAGGTCTTCATTGGACAGAAGATGACTTTCAATGATTTGACTTTTGATAGATAATATGCTATAATATTTATAGAAAATGAGATTCATTCGTAGATAAGAATTAAAAATCGCTAAAGACAATAATGTTGCTCTAATGTGGGAACGTGAAGGCCACGGCATACCGATGCTGTTAAACGAAATCCCTATGAGCTTGCGTGAGATTGAAACTGCTCACCGAATGAATTGGCTTTTTATGATTTCTATGATATAATATATATAGAAAATGAAAGACAGAAACAGCAAATACTTCTAACAACTTGAACTTAAAATTCAAATATTGTAAAGAAGCTGTCTTGATGTGGGCTGAAATGAAATGGGATTTTAAGACGATTTCTGCAAAACTTTTAATGTTTTAACAATATGGATGATAAAACAAAATGAAAATCGTCTTGATTTTTATTATGGATCGTTAGCTCAGTTGGTAGAGCAATGGACTGTTAATCCATGGGTCACAGGTTCAAGCCCTGTACGGTCCGCCAAAAGCGATAACAGAACGCTTCTTAATATTCTGTTTCATGCGCGTGTAGTTTAATGGTAAAATCGCGGACTTTTAATCCGTCAGACTGGAAGTTCAAGTCTTCTCACGCGCACCATTAGCTCGTCTACCAAGTGTAGAAAGAGTTTCTGAAGTCGTTTGTGCGGCTTCTGTTTTATCCCTCATTAGACCATAAGGATTGGGGCGACTCTGTAAAAGTTGTGCGTTTACGCCGGGATGGTTCGATACCATCATGAGGGACCACTTGCTTCAAGAAAGGATACATTATGGACTTTTTTGTTGGAAATTTTGCTGACTGGTTCAATAGCTATGCTAAGGATAAGTTGTTTCGTCTTTGGTATAAAGAGGATGAAAAACTTGATTTGGACGAAGGTTATGATGGAGTTTGTCAGTATGTTTATCTGCGGCAGGCAATCAATCTTGGAAATGATTGGTTGATTGGTTTTGCCGTATTTGATGAACGTGAAAAGGATAATATGTATCCTAGTTTGAACTGGGCTAAGTTGAGTGAAATTAATTTGGCTTGGTACAAAGGTGACGAGGAAAAGTAATTTTCCTCAATGAGACATTTGCGTTTCGATTTTAGAGAAAACTGCCATTTTTATTACTTATAAAATAGAAGGAGTGATAGAAATGATTGGGATTTATAAAATCGAAAACTTAATTAACGGCAAAGTTTATATTGGACAATCGGTTCATATTGAGCGCCGCTGGCAAGAGCATTGTATGGATAGCGCATAGAGCATTATTTCCAGCGCGATAAAGAAATATGGAGTTAAAAATTTCTCTTTTGAAGTTCTTAAAGAATGTACAGTAG
>ERZ1034873.134-NODE-134-length-44994-cov-14.061906_pt1 | contig 44994 bp, 64 predicted proteins | sample MGYA00520689_ERZ1034873 | MGnify/ENA primary metagenome ERZ1034873 (study PRJEB33766, sample SAMN09781722) | gut metagenome | biome: gut microbiome | host: Homo sapiens | place: Madagascar | study: EMG produced TPA metagenomics assembly of the PRJNA485056 data...
AGATAATATATTATATATAGTGTCCTATCTCTTCTCGTAACATAACTTTCATTGCTGTGCATTCCCTCTCACTATCGTAACACTATCTCCGATATTTTGCGTAATGATTCACTCAAACGTTAAAAGCCTAGTTTCCAAAATGTTTTAGGCAAACGCGTGTGTATATGCTTATAATCACCTACGCCCCAGTACCTACCCCCGCCTTGCACTGCATCCCCCCTTACCGGGTACGCCACCCCACGAACGCGCAAGGCTACACTTTACGCAGATTACACTTTGCGAAAAAGTTAGTGTAAAGTGAATTGCTTTACAGGGAAGTAAATAGCACATATCCATCAATTAACGCACATCGCAGTATCGTACCATGTACAAGATCGCCCCGTATGCCGTGTGCCTACACACTAGCAGAAAACACGCGAGAGAAGAGAATATAATACTCTGTAAAGATATAGTATAAACATACGCGCGTACCTGCACGCGCTATAATAAGGAAGCCAAAGTTTTTTCAATTTTTTTTGAAAAAGTGCTTGACAAATAGATTTGTGGGTGATATACTAAAAGCGTCAAAGGGCAAGAGAGACAAGAGACAGCCCAGACGGAAAGGAGAACCAAAAACAGAATAGAAAGGGGGCGAGAGCATGAGAGAGCAAGAACGCGACTTTATAAACCTCTTGCGTAAAGCGTACGCGCAATATTTCCGCGCAAACGACAAAAGCAAAACGCAAGAATACAAAAGCGACGCAAAAACGGCGGCAATGGCAACCGTTAAGCATCTACTCGAACTTGTGAAATTGTCCAAGTAACAATACATAACAAAGCCAGCCGGGGGCGTTGTACCCGGCACCACTTAACAACTATTATACATAGGGGAGCAAGTAATCATGAAAAAATATCGGTACAAGGTAAACGGGGCAGAAAGAACCGCTACGGCGTTAAGTATTGGAAAACATCTTACGATTGTAATTTATCGCGGAGTAAAACACCGCGACCGCCTTATACAGGTAGATCGTGATGAGTTTTTCGGGACGGGAACTACAATATACATTTTTAGTCGGCTCTAATATACATAACACCGCCGCCCGTGCGGTATATCGCGGGCATAAATAAAAATATTTTTTGGGGGTACATATTATGAAAAAGGCAATTTTTAACCGCGAGACGCTGAAAATCGAATTACATTTTGACAAGGCGGACTATATCGCCCTGACGGACGCGCAAAAATCCGCGCTTAAATCAAATTATCTATGGAGCCGTGGCGGCGGGTGCTGGGTAAGTCGGGCAAAAGAGCCGAATCTCTGGTACGCAAAACAGATCGCCGCCAATCTAGGCTTTGACGGCATAACCAAAGAGGGGGAACGCCTTACATTTGCCGAGCAAGTCGAGCGCGAGAAGGAACGCGCAGAGAGACGCGCCGACAGATACGACGCACACGCAGACAGAGCCGCAGAGCGTGCCGCAGAACTGCAACGCCCCATGAATGACCATCACGGCGATATTGCTTTCTTTACACAGCCGTACATCAACAGCGGCGCAGGGCGGGCGTTCCAACGATACCGCGATCGCGTGTACGCATCATTTGAACGTGGCTTTGACGAATTCCGTCGATCGGACTACTGGCGCAGCCGCGCAGAGACCGCAAGGCAGACCGCCGCGGGTGGCAAGTACAACGACGCATCGTATATCGAGCGCAAAATCAAAGAAGGCAAACTCGCACTTAAACACCTGCGTGCAAACCTCGACGCGTGCGAAAAAATCGCCGACAAACTCGCCGCAGGGGAGACCGTCCGCCGTGGCGTCTCTGGGGACGTCTGGACGATGGACGAAATCGAAGAACGTGCCGAGGAATACCTCGAACGCATGGAAGCAGAGCGCGACAAAGTCGCCTATCTCCTCGACCGTTTCGACGAACTCGGCGGTGGCAAGTTCTCCCGCGAAAATGTAAAACCCGGCTATATTGTCCGCGTCGCAGGGTTGGGTGCTCCCGTGGAGGTCGTAACCGTCGGGAAATGCAACTTTAACGGGCGCACGTCGATTGGATCTATCATCGGCTTCCAACTCTCCGCTATCTGCGAGATTATCAAGGCAGAGGAGAAGGCACCCGCGGCGCATCCGTTCACGGTCGGCGACACATTCACCGTGCCGACGTGGGACGGCAACAGATTTGTTGATACCGTTTACACAATCACCAAAGCAACAGACAAGAGCGTTACCATCCAGAGCGAAAACGGCGGCGCACCGTTTACCAGAAAACCGTCGCAAAGCAAGTTTGCCCCTGAACGGTGGAACCTCAAAATAAATGACGGCTACCGCGGCATTGTTACAAAATGCGCCACCGCCTGACAACAAAATCATAATAACGCTGTCCTATCGGCTACACGGGGAGAAAGAACACCATGAAATACGATGATATTTGCTGCTATGCACCGATCAACGACACGGAAGAAGAAAAGGTCGCACAAATTGCCGAGAGCATCAAGAAAAACGGTTGGGCAGGTTGTCCGATCCTCGTATGTGGTGGCGCACTGCTCACAGGATCGCATCGGCTCGCGGCTCTTAAATCGCTTGAAAACGATGAAAGCGTTGATTTGTCAAAAATGGAGGTCGCCGAAGATGTGACCGAGATCGTCGAGAATGCGCTTAAAAAGTTTGAAGCAGAAAACGGATACATTCCAGACATCGACTATTCGGATATAGGTTGGATGTTCTCCGGAACTTGGGTTGAGCAGTACAAAGACGAGATCGCCGAATGGTAAACGCCGAGCGGGGCGGCTAAACCACGCAGAAGGGGAAATAAAATGACCATCTACATCAACGGCGTAAAAGCCACCGCAAAAGACCTTGCAACACTTCAAAAGCGTTGCCGTGACGGGCTCGACAAAATCGTGTCCGTACATATGACCGCGCGTGGGAACTGCGCGATTGTAACCGTGTGATATGATAACCGTATCGCTCGAATTGACCGCGTTTTTCGCCGCCTTGCTTGCCATACTACCAGCAATATTCATCACGCTATGCGCGGAGCGTGTCCGCTTTATTGTCAGGCTTGCTATTATGGTATTTTCCTTTGTAACACTGGCAACCGCTATATGCTGTATTTTATACACTATGTTTATGTTTTTGTAAAGGAGCAAAATATGAGCCGAGAAGATTTTGAGGGAATAAGGAAATGCGCGAAAGAATGCCACGAAAAACGAGTTGCAGATAACCCTAGGCACATTCAGTACGCTATCAATATGTTTGAGATGAACGGTATTAGATACGAACTTAAAAACGCGCAGACCGGGCATTTTCATTGTTGGAGAAAAAGCGACAATAAACTGTTTCAGTTTTACGCCGGGACGGGCAAAATCCAAGGAGAAGAATATCGGCGAGGTATTGCTTGCCTAATACACTTACTTAAATAAGGGGCATCAAAATGAAACGATTTGATACATTGACAGAAGAAGCAAAAGAAGTGTTTTACAAAACACTTGAAGCAGCAAAAGTTCGCGGAAGAAGTGATTTTAGATGTGGTTTGATAGACTGTGCATTTTGTCCTTTCGACAATGAGCGCGATTCTTGTTCTCAATATCGAACAGTAGAAGAATGGGAGGATTGGGTAATTGAAGAAGTTGAGGAGGGGAATTGAATGTTTATTGTAGGATTATTCGCTATTGCTATTGCTGTTCTGATTGTTTCATACAACACCGCTGTTAGTTGTTTCATTTGCGGGTTTCTACTAACGTGTGGATTTGTATTGTGCGCCGTAGATTATTATACGCTATATAAGAAATTGCATGATATTGACGATAAAATTAAAAACATGGAGGACAACAAAAAATGACTTACGATGAAATCACAAAAATCATGTGCAAGGTTCACGACCCCAAGGAAGTCGCGCTCAACAAAGCGTTCTCGTATGGGGTGTATATCATCCAAACGTTAAAAGAAATCACAGCGGAGGTAGCGCGGATATGTGGCGATATGCGCTCTACGCACATTTGCGAACCTGATGATGTGCGTAACTTCATAAACAAGTATTGTTTCATAAGTCGTGCAGGAGACTATACGGGAAGCAATAACAGAGTCCTTAACTTTGGGTATGGTGGCAATAATATGGACATCGCGCAAGCACTTACAACAATTTTGGGACTTTACGCATTCGCATATGACGAGGAGGACAACGACAATGCAAACGAATGACGAAAAGAAAATTGCAAACTGCCCGTTCTGCCGGGCTACGGCACAACTCTATATCCGTAACAATCAATACACGGTACGGTGCAACAATCACAACTGCATCGCGTATGACATCGAGCCGCACTTCATTTCCGCCGATTCCGCTATTGACGCATGGAACGCAAGAGAAACCCCAAACGCTGAGTGGTTTTTAATAGAGTGGTTGTTACTTAATAATAAAGTGACAAAATGCCCATCGTGCGGAGGAACTCGCAATCTTAAAACGCTATTCGGCTGGAATTTCTGCCCATACTGTGGCGAGAAGATGTGAGAGGAGGAATGAAAATGAGCAGATACATTGATGCAAAACAACCTAAAGAAAGACTTGAAGAGTTTTCAAAGTGGCGTGCCGGACAGAAAGACGGCATAGACTTCTTGCTTGACTGCGCCTTACCAAAAATGCCGACTGCCGATGTACAGGAAGTGAAACATGGGAAATGGATTGTATGGGGAATGTTTGATGACCTTGTAAAATGCTCTTGTTGTGGCTATGAAGATACGCTCAATCATGTCACTTATGAAAGCCTGCGGTATTGTGGAAAATGCGGCGCGAAGATGGAGAATGACCATGAAACGAATTGATACACTAAATGAAAAAGTAAGAAGAACATACGATTTTACTATTGATATTGCAGAAACACTTGGGACGGCTGGGTTTTTTGTATCTGTACTAGACTGCGATGCGAAGATTGTCCGTTTAGTAAATCTTATAATTGTGATGCTAAAATAAAGACATATGAAGAATGGCTCGCATGGGCAAATGAAGAAGTTGAGGAAGAACAATGAGCAGGTACATTGATGCGAAAAAAATGGAAGAATGGGTGCGGAAAGTCTACAAAGACGACCCACATATTATCCCACTACTTATAAGAGCGATACGGTTTCAAATGACCGCCGATGTGCGAGAAGTCAAACATTTATCCCCGTGCGATGTGTGCGCGTATAGCCCGCCGTCAAGCGGAGATGGGAAGCCGTGTTCTATGTGTCCCGCGGTCAAAAAGGAGGAGGAATGAAAATGACAACGCCAGACTATGAAAAGAAATTGGTTTTAGACTATGAAAAGAAATTGTTTGCTATGCGGGAGGCAAACGCTATCATGGGAGAGACAATCAAGTCACAGGACAAAATAATCTCTTCCCTGCGCGGAGAACTGGATATAATGCAAGCAATATTTGTAACGCTGAAACAAGAAGTCGAAGAATTAAAAGAAAAACTCGAAAGGAGAAATAGCGATGGTGCCGAGCAAGAGAACGCAGAGAATTGAGGAAATGCAGGAGGAATATAAGCGTGTTTTGCAGGAAGAAAACGAAATGCTTATAAAGCGGCTCCACGCACTAGCCGCCGCGCAGAGCAAAGCGGAGAAAGAGGCGGTCAAAGCATTGTACAAAGACCTGCTCGCTCCCATTCGGAGCAACAAATATTCGATCGCGGTAAAACTTAAAAAATTCGCCGAGAGAGAAGCAGATAGAAAAGACGACGGCACGGACACGGTTGCATTCCGTATGTTCGGCAAGCGCTACGCCGAACTCAACCCGTTCGAGAAAGCGCAGTACAACCGTTACAAGAGGAAACGCTCCTATCTGCTCCGCAGAATCACAAAAGAGTGATATTCCATTTATATCCATTTTGCATGGGAATTTATTGAAATGTTTACAAAGGTATTGACATTCTCGCGGAACAGGTTTACAATAGTAAACAGAGAGGGGGTGAAATAGATGGGAACAGGATTTACGGACTTTGGTGAAAGCGTCCGAAAGCGGAGAGAGGAGATGAACATGACGCAGGACGAACTGGCGAACACTTGCTATGTAACAAAGGCTTCAATCGCGCGCATTGAGAACGGCTCTCTCATGCCGTCTCTTATGCTTGCGTTGCACATCGCAGACGCACTGAAAACGACCGTTGACGGTCTTACACACTAAACGTAGAAAGGGAAAACAATGAAGTATCATGTAGTTGCAACATTCGATGTTGACTTATCGGAAGAAATCGCAAAAGACTTCGAGCAAGCAACGGTTTTTATCAAAAGACTTATCGAAGATATTGCCTGTGACAAGAAAATCTATGTAGGGTGCATATCGGAAGAGGCGCACGACAAATGGCTTGCAGAAGAGAGAGAAAAGAGTGCAGCAGAAGAATGGGCAAAAATCGAACGTAGCGTCACGAAAGAGGGCGCGCACACCGTATTACTTTAATATATGAGGTAAAATAAAATGGCAAACGAATTTTCACTTTATCGACTGACAAGCGACTATAAGAGATTTACTGAACTCGTAGAAAACGGAGATATATCCGAAGAGGATATGCAGGACACGCTTGATAGTATTGCGGAGGACATCAACACAAAACTTGACAACACTTGCAGTTATATCAAAACGCTTAAAATGCAGATTGACGGTATGACGAAAGCAAAAGCAGAACTTGACGAGCGCATCAAGCGAAAGAAGAACGTCATCACAAGGCTTGAATATTATATCACGCAGTGCATGGTAAACAGTGGCATGAACCAATTTGAAAGCACAAACCATCGCGTGACATTCAAACCATCAAATGCGGTTGTTATCACTGATGAGCGGTTGCTGTTTGACTATCTGAAGCGTGACTATCCCGATGCTATCCGCGTAACGGAAAAGCAGGAAGTAGACAAAAAGGCTGTTGCTAAAATCATTCAGGACGGAGGGCAGATTGGCGGCGCGTTCATTGAACACCGTTACAATCCGCAGATTAAGTGATGGGAAAAGATAAATTATTCCGGGCTTTGCGTGCGGACGAAATCGAAGTGCGAATCGACCAGATAGGCGATAGATGGTGCCGTCTGCTACTCTACAAGGACGCCCGTTGCGACCGCAGAATCCTCGATGAAACCTTTGGTGCGATGAACTGGCAGGACACCTATGAGATGATTGGGGACACCCTTTATTGCACGGTATCTGTGTGGGACAAAGAGCAACAGAGGTGGATAAGCAAGTCAGACTGCGGCGTTGAGAGCAAAACCGAAGCAGAAAAAGGGCGATCGTCCGATGCGTTTAAGCGAGCGTGCTTTGTTTGGGGGATTGGAAGAGAACTCTATACTAGGGTCAACCTGCGTGTTAATAATATTTGCACGAAAGCCATACAGAGCAAGCAGGGGAAAGATATGTGGGTGCTTGATGGTAAAGACAAGTATCAACGGTTTTTTGTGGATGAACTCACGATTGACACGGAAAAAGAGAAAATCACTCATTTGACTATTATAAACAAGGACGATGAGATTGTAGCGACCTACGATGAAAGACCTGTGAAACCACATAAGAGAGAGCCGGAAGAAAAGCCCTACCACGAAGAAACCTATGGTCTTATGCCTGACGGTCGTATTCTTTGCCTTAACTGCCAAGCGGAAATCAAAGATTCAATCGGCAAGCAAGGGAATCTCGTCCGTGCGATGGAAGTCGCAAAAGCGACAAAAGGGCTTTGCCTTGATTGCTATCGTAAAACGCACCCTAAAAAAACAGAAACAACGGAGGAATAAATAATGAAACTCAATAAGGTACTTTTAATCGGTCGGATTTGCCAGACCCCCGAACTCAAAAAAACGCAGACTGGAAAATCTATGGTGAGTTTTTCTCTCGCGGTAGACCGTAACGGGAAAGACGCATCGTGCGACTTCGTTCCTTGCAAGGCGTTTGACAAGCCCGCAGAACTCATCGCCACATATATGCGTAAGGGCTCCGAAATACTCGTAGACGGCGAATTTCGGACTAGCAAGGGCAACGACGGTCGCTCATATCACGAAGTCATTGTCAATAATGTGCAGTTTGGTGGAAAGCAGAGCGCAGGAGACGGCTCCGCAAAGCCACCCGTCACGAGAAAAACGACGGCAACGCTTGAAGAAGTTATCCATGATGCAAGCGGTTTTGAAGATGACCCTACATCGACCTTGCTTGACCCGGATTTGCCATTCTAAAGGAGGAGAATGAGATGCAGGCAATGACACAGAATGAAATCGTTTTGAAGTTTATGAGAGAGAACGGCTATATCACTAGTATGCAGGCGTTCGGAGAGGGAATCACAAGGCTTGCATCCCGTATTCACGACCTGCGGAAACAGGGGTATAACATTCACTCGGTTACATCAACCGTTCGTTCGAGATACGGCAGGAATGTTCGCTTTGAAAAATATTTCCTTGCGGACGAAGAAACTATTGACAAACACGATTGAATGTGGTAGTATAGTAGTGAAAAAAGCGGTCACGGTATGAGCAGATACTGTGATTGCGGTAAATCGAATATCGTGACCGCACCTTGTTGCGTTTGGTACTGCTCTACTAAACGCGGCAAGGTTTTTCATTTACATAGAGAGCAGTAAGAAATTCTTTCTTTGAGGGGGATTAAAATGAGAGGTTCCATTGAAGAACAACTTGTTGTGCTTACGAAAGAAACAATAGATTGTTTTCTTTCTTCCGAAAATCCTGCTGATGTTATGGCTCTATACACATTCTATTATTATTCTGCAAAGTGGCAATCTACAAATCAACCGAAGTGTACTACTGCATATGTCGCTAATGGATTGAAATGGAGCGAAGCAAAAGTCCGAAAATCTAAAAAGGATTTAATCGAAATGGGATTGATAGAAGATGTACAATCCAAAGACGAGAACGGAAGAATATCAGGGCATTTCATAAAACTAAACTACATTGTTAAGCAGTCCACACTTCCAAAATTCCACCCCGTAGAAAATCCACAGTGTGGTGATGTTCACAGCATGGATTGCCGAGAGACAAATGCTTTAAATAATAATAATATAAATGCTTTAAGTTCTAGTAAAGGAAATGCTTTAAATACTGGTATAGTAAAAGATATTGTCGATTTTCTCAATCAGCGTGCCGATTGCAGATATAAAGCGGACACGCCAAAGACCGTATCGCTTATCAAAGCAAGAATGGCAGAGGGCTTTACCGTGGAGGACTTCAAGACGGTTATCAATCACATGGTAGCGGAGTGGAAAGGCACTGATATGGAGAAGTTCTTACGACCTGAAACCTTGTTTGGAACAAAGTTTGAAAGTTACCTCAATAGGAAACCGAAGCAGAACAATAGTCAGCCAGCACAAAAGCAGGAATGGGGCTATGATTTTTTGAAAGGTGTTACGGTGATACGGTGATATGAAAAGTATTGCAGAACTTATTGCAGAAACACAACTGAAAGCAAACGCAGAGCCATTGACAAACGAGCAATTACAAGAGAAACAAGCGAAATGGATGAACGATAGCGTAGGAAATATGAACTTGCGTGATGGCGTTGAATGTGACAAGTGCAAGAATAAGGGGGTTTTGTTTTTCATTGTAAACGGCGAATTGAAAAGCCGTGAGTGCAGTTGTATGAAAAAACGCAGAACACTTCGCAGAGCGTTTGAAAGCGGTCTATACGATGTGTTAAGTGAATATACATTCCCAAAGTATATTGCAACGGAAGAATGGCAGAAAGACATAAAGGATAAAGCCATGCTATTCTGCAAGGACGAGGACGCAAAGTGGTTTTACATAGGCGGTCAATCAGGCATTGGGAAAAGCCACTTGTGTACCGCTATTGCCGGGTACTATATCAAGCAAGGTAAAGATGTTCGGTATATGCTTTGGAGGGACGATGTTGTTAAACTAAAGCAGTTGGCAAACGATTATTCCGGGTATCAGGAACTCATGCAACCGTTCAAAGATGTAGATGTGCTTTACATTGACGATTTGTTCAAAAGCCAAAGCGGAGCAGAGCCGACAAGGGCAGACATCAATATTGCGTTCGAGATACTGGATTCACGGTTGCGCTCCAAAGATAAAATAACAATCATTTCGTCTGAATTTACAATCGGAGACGCGATGAATTTTGACGAGGCAACGATCGGGAGAATCTATCAAAAGTGCGGCATATACAAAATTGATATAGCGAAAGACAAAAATAAGAATTATAGGTTGAAAGGTGGTTAAATTGGGACAGATAAGTTTTTTCGATGGGCAGGAAAGATTAAAGATAACGAAGCCTATTCGTCTTATTGAACTCTTTGCCGGGTATGGAAGCCAATCACTTGCTTTGAAATACCTTGGTGTTCCTTTTGAACATCACCGAATTTGCGAATGGGCAGTAAAGTCAATTCAAGCATACAAAGACCTACATTTCGGCGATGATAACACGGATTACTCGGCAGGTATTTCGAGAGAAGATATAGAGAAATTCTTGTTTGAACGAGGAATATCTGCTGATTATAACGAGCCGATGACAATGCAACAAATAAGAAGAATGGGCGAACAAAAGCAAAGGAGGATTTACAACAACATAAAGGCAACGCGAAACCTTGTAAGCGTTTGTAATTGCCATGCGGACGATTTAGCCGTAACAGATACGGACAAATATACCTACATAATGACTTACTCTTTCCCATGCCAAGATTTATCCCTCGCAGGCATGATGAAAGGAATGGGGAAAGAATCCGGCACTCGTAGCGGGCTTTTGTGGGAAGTTGAAAGACTGTTGCTAGAAATGAAAGAACGACCGCAGGTGCTGCTTATGGAGAATGTACCGGAAGTGATAGGTCGAAAAAATATAAAGCATTTCGCGGAATTGTTAAAACAGTTAGAAAGTCTAGGTTATCACTGCTATTGGAAGTGCCTAAACGCAAAGGACTACGGTGTGCCGCAAAGAAGAAATAGGTGTTTCATGGTGTCTGTCCTCGGAGATATGTTTTATAACTTCCCAAAGAAAGTAAAACTGTCAAAAATGATGATAGATGTTTTGCAACAGAAGGTTGATATAAAATATTTTTTAAGTGATTCTGCTATTAAGAGATATGAAAAAAATAAGTTCAATGAAAAATCAATCAGCAAAGGATTCAATCCAACAAGAGGATTTTGTATTGCTAGTACAATACTTACAAAACAAGGAAACCGAGGTTCAAACAACTACATAATTTCTGAAGTTGATGGAGTTGAAAAGCCAAGGAATATTACTCCTCTTGAATCGTTTCGGCTAATGGGAGTAAAAGATGATGATTTTGAGGTTATCGCGAAAAATCAAAGTGACAGCAGTCTTTATCACCTCGCCGGAGATAGTATTGTAGTAGATGTTCTTATGTCAATATTCAAACAAATGTTATAAAGGAGATTATCATGGAAGAAGCAAAAATTAAAGCATTTCGAGTACAGGTTCCAGACCTTGAAAGTGGGGAGACGGTCATGGATAATATCACGCCCGCTTGCTTGTGTGTAACATTCGTACACGCTAACGAAGGCATTAGTACATATTCTTCGACCGTTCAATACAAGAAAGACATCGTTCCTGTAAAGGCATTGATTGGTCTTGCGAAAACGGCGAAAAATGCAACGGAAAACGCTATTATCGAATCTATGCAATACGAACTTGCGAAGTTTATCAGCACTATGTCAGTTGGCGAAAATGCTGAAATTATGAATATCCTAAAATTGTTAGCAGAGGATGAGGAGGAAGATGAAGATGATTGAGACAAAAAAATTCGGCGTTATTCCTAGCCCGTTCGATGAGCGTGTCATTGCCCTTTACAAAAAGGTTGACGATGCCGTGATGCTCGGTCAAACGGTTGAGTTAAGCCGTGGGGAGTTGTGTGTTATCCGTGACGCGTTGCACCTTGCTATGCCGATGCCACTTCTTGTATGCAACTACACAGACGAAGATGAAAACGGTGAGCCAGTCGAAAAAGAGATTATGGAATGCCCGACTTGCGGACTGATATACTCTAAACGAAGCGCAGGGTATCGCAGGAGATGTTCAAACTGCGGTCAGACATTCAAACTTGACGAGGTGGAGAAATAACAATGATTATAGTAGGTTATCCGGGGATTGGAAAGAGTTCAATTTCAAATCCTGATACACGTTGTATCGACCTTGAATCTAGCAACTTCTTTGTTGGTGACAAACGACCCGATGACTGGTACAAATACTATGTACAGATAGCACAACATTTGAGCGCGCAAGGGTACACAGTGTTTGTAAGCAGTCATAAAGTTGTGCGAGACGAATTGAAAGCAACGGACGCAGAAGATGTGGCTGTTTGTTTCCCTGATATAAACATTAAAGAACAATGGATTGAAAGGCTTCGCGACCGCTATAAGCGTACTGATCTTGATAAAGATTGGCGGGCGTTACTAAATGCGGAACAGAACTATATGTCTAGTATTTTTGAAATATACGGCGAAGCAACAGAAAACGGTTGGGAAAAGATTATCATAGGAACAACGAACTATGACCTTTACTGTGATTTTATTATCCCTACATTGAAAAGGAGAAGTAGCAACAGATGACACAACATTATCATTTTACAGGACGGTATGGCTTTGCATCGAACGAAGAACTTAAAAAATGCCCGTGTTGCGGTGGGAAAGCGAGTATTCGTCAAGATTATTTAGGACTTTGGCTTGTGAAATGTGACGACTGCGGAAAAAGAACGCTATCCTATGTCAAATCAGAATATGCAATCGAAGTATGGAACAGGAGGACTGAAAATGGACGAACTTAAACCGTGTCCGTTCTGCGGATTTTACGGAGTCGTGAATTTTGACATAGATGGCACGAAAGATTCAATGGGGAGAAAATGGGCATATACGGTTTCCTGCGATAGATGCTGTGCGTCCACAGGAGTATGCTGGAACCGTGAGATGGCTATTGAAGCGTGGAACAGGAGGACTGAATGAAACTCACGGTACAGCCGTCCGGCACTCATCTGTCGGACGAAGAATACAAAGCCTTGACTGCGTTGCTCGTGAAAATGGGCTACACGGTGGCAATGCGCAAGGAAAAGGACATCGGCAGGAACCTGTCGAAACGCATGGTCTACGCGGAGGAGGAGAAAAAATGAGACCTTACATCTTTCGTGGGAAACGAGAAGAGGATGGCAAATGGGTGATTGGAACAGGTATTGATACTTTTGGAGGCACGTTTATTCTTAACGCCTACGAAAGAGAAACAGATGCGACAGACTGCGACGATTATGGAGTTAATCCATTAACCGTAGGTCAGTACACGGGATTAAAAGACAAGAACGGCAACGGGATTTTCGAGGGAGACATACTGAAAGTAAGATCGTATTGGAAATTAGGCGGGAATCTCGGAGAAAAGGCAGTAACCTACTGGACGGTAGAATATAAAATCTTTTCTACGGAAATGGGATTTTTCACTTACGGAATAGATAGGAGATGGCATAGACCTCTTACATCGTCTCGACTTTGGAACGCCAACGCAGAAGTTGTCGGCAACATTCATGACAATAGTGAACTTCTAAAAGGAGAATAAAGAAATGAAATGCCCTAGATGCCTACACGAAATGGAAAACGCAACGAGTAGCGATGGATATTGCCCGCGTTGCAAGACTACTTGGCATAGAATTGCTCACGGCGAAATCGAAATCCCTATTAGAATAGACAAATCAAAGGCAGAAACGGTTGATTGGCTTACTGACGGGCTCTCTGATAAAGTATTGGAGAGGGAACAAAAGAAGTGGGAAATGCGAGACGCTCGTGTGGAGAAAAGGTTGGAAAGACAACACGCTCGCCGTCAGAAGAAGATTGACAAGGCGAGGGCAAAGCATCATATCAATGACTGCCCGTGTTGCGGAGAGCCTAGACCTGCGGTGGCTTATGGGATTACATGCCATGAATATTGGCTAGAATGCCAAAAGTGCTATGCGGCATCGAAAGAACGAAGAACGCTCCGAGGTGCCATTAAAGAATGGAACAAGATTAAACCAACAAAATCTTTCAATTAAAAAGGAGAACAATGGAATGGGAACCGCAGAATTTGTAAAGCGCGCAACGAAAGCAGTAACCGATTATTTCAACGAAAAACACAGTCTTGAACTCACCAAAGATGATGTCTATGTTGTATGGCTTTGCAAGACGTTGCAAAACAACAAGGCTCTTTTGAGCACGACCATTGCGGATGGGATGTACTACGAGGTAACTTACAACGGCAATAAAAACGAGATGTACCTCGATGCCTACAAGAAGTGGGAGAATGTATGCTTGGAGGTAGAATGAAATGAAGCAGAAGCCATTAAATGAAATGACGGAAAAAGAGTACGAAAAACTTATGAAATGGCTCGATAAAGATACGGAACGGCGCGATAAGAGACGTAAACGACGAAACAAGAGAATCAAAAAGGCGAAAGCAAAATATCATATCAATGATTGCCCTAGGTGTGGAAATATAAGAATTGCACTTAGTTACAGCGTTGAAAGTAATTTGTACCATGTATCGTGCCCGGACTGCTATCATAGTGGTATGGCAAGCAAAACGATTCGTGGAGCGATTAAGAAATGGAACAAAGTGTGCGAAGAATTGAAAAAAGGAGATAATCAATGAAATCTGTACTTATCAGCATTAAGCCAAAGTGGTGTGAACTCATCAAAAGCGGAAAGAAAACGATTGAGGTTAGAAAAGCACGACCAAAAATTGATACGCCGTTCAAGTGCTACATATACTGCACAAAAGTGCGGACAGATATGCCAGCATTCGTTGACGAGGACGGTCATGTGATTTACACGGTGGGCGGAAATGTCATCGGCGAGTTTGTATGTGATGAAATAGAGCATTTCACAAAGGCATTTTTTGATGAGCAAGATGAAAGGGACACGGAAGAAATAGCGTATTTTCTTGAAGAATCTTGTCTTTCTTATAGCGAGTTATGCAATTATGTCAAATTGGACGATTTTTACGGCTGGCACATATCCGACCTCAAAATCTACGACAAGCCGCGTGAGTTGAGCGAGTTTTTCACAGAAGACAAAGAAGCAATTCGGCAATGTGAGAACCGTGAGCAAAGCTATCACGCCTTCACTGATACGGGGTATATAAAAAACGGCTTTTACTGCACAAAAAAAGATGATTGGTGTTTTGGGGGGTGCAAGACGAAAACTCTTACCCGCCCCCCGCAGTCGTGGTGCTATGTGGAGGAACTGAAAGATGTTTGAGTACGAAGTGTCCAAAGAAAAAGGCGGTAAGTATTTCTGCCACCCTGCAGGAAAACCTACCGCCCCCGTAAAGGGGAGTTTCGGAGACAAGCGTTATGCTATTAAGATTGCCGCTCGTCTCTGCGGTGTTACCGTAAAAGAATATATCAACGGAAGAAAGGAAAAGCAATAATGCCTTCAAGCGAAGTATTCAATGAAGATTGCATGAAAGTCATGGCAAGATACCCGGATAAGTATTTTGATTTGGCTGTCGTTGACCCTCCTTACGGTGGTGCAAATACAGACGAAGAATCAAGTGCCATTTTAGGCGATCGTGCGGTTGATAAATATAAAATTGAAGCATCTCCCATTACAGCGGCTAGAACAGGAGGTAAATGGGCGCAGAAGTTTGGTAAAGATATAAATCATTGGGATATTGCGCCGAGAAAAGAATATTTTGACGAACTTGCAAGAGTATCTAAAAATCAAATTATATGGGGTGGAAATTACTTTGCTTTACCGCCAACGCGATGCTTCCTTGTTTGGGATAAAATTAACATATCTGAAAACTTTACAATGGCTATGGCTGAATATGCGTGGACATCATTCAACGACAATGCGAAGATAATCCGAATCGCTCCGCAAGGAAAGCCCGGATTCAGATTCCACCCAACACAAAAGCCCGTTGAATTATACTCATGGATCTATTCTAAATACGCAAAGCAAGGATTCAAAATTCTAGACACGCATTTAGGGAGTGGATCTAACCGTATTGCCGCCTATGACGCAGGTATTGATTTTGTAGGATGTGAAGTATGCAAAGAATACTTTGACGAAAGCGTAAAATGGTTTGAAAATCATGCCGCGCAAATAACATTTTTCGATTGAGAGAAGAAATGAAGTATAAAATTATAACCTTGTCAGGAAGATACAAGCGCAATCTGCTCATTGACGCTATATCGAACGATGTTGCCGTTATCGCTTGCAAGGCGTTAGGTCAAAACTTCGCCTTGCTTGATGATAATGGAGACATAGTTGCCAAAAGCGCAGATACGGTGTATAATTCATTATGTATCACAAAGGAAAGCGAAGAAGCCTATCGAAAATCGCATTGGAAAGATATTGTGAACTGCTTGCTATCTTGCCATGTGAAAGGGTATAGGCGTGACACCGATAATTTTCGCGCGTATGCAACGAGAATTGCCGATGTGTTCAAATATGTGTATGGGGGTGATTAAATGACAAACAAAACGGTTTCCGTTCCGTCTGAATCGCTTGAACAGCAGAATGTAGTCGGCTACCTCGAATGGAAGAAGATTTGCTATGTCCATACGCCGAATGAGGGGAAGCGAAATCCTGTTACCGGGAATATACTGAAACGCATGGGAATGAAAAAAGGTTTTCCAGACCTATTCATCTATGAGCCTGTCGGAGAATATCATGGGCTCGCGATTGAAATGAAAGCGCTGAACGGAAAGCCTACTATGGAGCAGTTAACATGGCTATCTGACTTAAAGACAAGAGGATATGCGGCATATATCGCATACGGGGCAGACCAAGCAATACGCATTATTGAAGCGTATATGAAAGGGGAGTTGAAACGTGGCAATGAATAAGTACGCGAATCTCGAACTGTCTCGTGGAGACATCGTTTGGGTGCGTTCAAGAGTTACAAGAGCAGGGAGCGAACAGGACGGCACTAGACCTGCGGTTATTGTATCGAACGATATGGCAAACCTTTATTCCCCCATTGTTATTGCCGTACCATTGACGAATAGACGGAAAAAGGACTTGCCTACTCATGTCACCGTTACAATCGCTGAACACAAGTCCACCGCTTTATGCGAGCAAGTCTCTGCTATATCGGTCGATAGAATAATCAATATCATCGACCATGTTAAAAAGAAAGAATTAAGCGATATTGATAATGCGCTAAAAGTGGCATTGTCGCTTGCAAAGGAGACATGACATGGAGCAAATGACCGCCGATATACTTATAAGATGGCACACGAAAATACTTGCAATGGAGTTGGCATATCAACGAATGGCGAATTGCAATCCGAACTCCGGTATGTATTGCCTTTATAGGGACGAATATAAAAAGGCAAGAGCGGAATGCGACGAAATAGATAATTACATATCTCACTGCGGATTTACCGGATATGAGGAGTATGTTATTCGGCTACGCTTTCAGGAAGCGATGCCTGCAAGGAAAATAGCGGGGAAGTTGAAATTGGACTGCGGCATAGAAAAGCCTATCAGTGCAATCCAAAACATACTCAATAGCGCGCTTGCTAAAATGGGTCTTACAAAGACAGGCAAAATATCAACATCGGCAAAAGGTAAAAAGAAAGACGAGGTACACGAAGAAATGGTAACGGAAAACGATGGAACCGAAATTGAAGAAGTCAAGGAACCGCAAGATACCGAAGAACTTGTAGAACAGGTAGATACACCGCGAGACATTTACGGAAATCCTATTGATGATACGGAATATATCGAATGCGACGAACTGGACGAAGAAACGCGGCAAAGAATAATCGACGATATTCTATAAAAAAGAGAGGGAATTTTCCCTCTCTTTCCTTATTCAACAACCCAAAAGACATCGGCAATGCAGTCCGTGCAATCCCATGTATCGTATATGACACCATACCTTGAATGTGTCAGGTGACCGTTTGTTCGTATGATGACGATTTTGTCCTTGAAGTTACTTGCAACCTCTCCGACCGTTTCTCCGTCCGAATAGATAGGTTTAAGACCAAACACATCTTCAAGCAATCTATGATAACAACACACGCAAAGCCTGTCGCAGTCATGGAGTTCTGCAATAAGGTGCAGTTTGTCCTCTATGCTTTCATAGGGGATTTTTGTTGCTCCGCTTATGGCTCGGCACACACAGTCCTTTTCAATCGCGCCTAACGGATTAGCGTTATAGAAGCGATAGTCCCGCATGGTTAATCACCGTCCACGATACAGTAATAGTACATGGCGAGTTTTTCGCTCGGCTCTCCGTCAAAATCGGCGTCGCAGAGAAATGCCTTTGCCATACATACATAGAAGTCGGGGCGGTCTACGCCATACTTCCGTGCCACAATGCAGTAGTCGGAATACATCATGTTGGATGTAAGATACAAGTCCTCTTCGGAGAACTTGTCAAACTTTACACCCTCCTGTGTCGCGATAGCGCGAACCTGCTCTTTCGAGAACTTAATCCCGGAAGTGCCGTCCGCATTTTTAAGTCGGTGTTCCCACTCTTTTGCGTCGCGTTCTTTGATTTTCATAGGTTCATCATCGTGATAATCTCTGCGATATTCCCCATATCGTTCATCACGCTCATAACCCTCTGCATAGTCGCGTCTGCCGTCCTCGCGATAATCCGCTCCACGGCGATATTCTCCACGACCATCATCATAGCGACCGTCACGTTCCTCGACAATCCACCCCCGGTAATCACGGGGCATACTTCTGTCTCTGCGGAAACGTCCTCTGCTATCGCGGGTACGCTCGTCTCTTTCATAGTCCGCATAGTCACGCATTCTACGCTCGTCGCGTTCATAGCGTTCTCTATGCTCGCCATCAAGACGTTCCATAAGCATACGTTTTGCAATAGGATTCATATTATACCTCCTTACGCCGTAACGGGGATAGTAGCGAGCGCATTATTGGGAGAGCAACACAGCCCTCCAAGCGCTCTGAACACCCCGCCTGTAGCGGTCGTAGCAACAATAGTGGAATACCGAGTGCGAGTGCGTATAGCCGATGCCTGTACTTGTCTGCAATCACAAGTCGTAAGAGGATATACCGTAGTAGTTACCCCACCGATAGAAATTGCGACAGGCATAGTCACAGTAGCGGCAGTAGGAATGTTTTGTGCAACAACAATACAAACCTTCTGCCCGTTTGCATAGGTTGCGGCAGGAATATCAATCAAAAGAGTGTCTGTCCCGCCTACCGTGACAATGGTAACACTGTCGGAAATAGCGAGATTCTTGCACAGTTTGCAAGCATTTGAGCAAGCCATTATTGTTTTCTCCTTTCAATCAAAGCGGGGGCATTGAATGACAATACCCCCACCGAAGTCAAATCAGTCTCACAGACCGCAACCGCAATTCCCGTTTGCCTGACCGTTCACGCCAAACGCAACCCCGGACGGGTATGCGAAAGACGTATTAGGTGCGAATACCGGGTATGCAGGTACTGCCGCAGGGTGAATAGCATCGAGAATAGTTCTCGTCTGCGAGTTCTGCGAGAGTTGCGCCGTGAGGAGCGCATTCTCACTCTGCAAAGACGAAATCTTCTCGGAAGTGAGGTAGTCGATAATGCGCTGGGTGTTTGCATTACCTGCCTGAATGATATTGCAAGTGTCCGACGCCATCTGATACTTCACATCAGCAATCTGCTGGCGGGTATCACAGCAACAAGCCTGCAACTGGTAGCCAAGGTTGGTGATAGCGTCACGCATCTCATAACCCGAAGTCATGATTGCCTGATTGACACCGCTAAATCCCTGACACATCGTCTGCTGACCTGCCGCAAAGCCCTGTTGCAGAGCGAGTTTGATGTCACCCTGATTGGACAAGATGGTAGAAGTCGAGAAGCCACTTGCGACATCGTTGGTGGTTGCAAGTTTGCCGAGGTCATAACCGCCTACGTAGCCCATGCCTGCGCCACCGTCATTTGCGCCCCAACCGCCACGACCGAAACCGAACATGGCGAGGATTACAAGAATCCAAAGGAACGCATTCCCGTCGTTACCCCATGCGCCGCCGTTGTTTCCACCGTCTCTGCCCATGACATAACCCTCTGTAAAGCCTTCCATTTTTGTGTATCTCCTTATAGAATATATTTATATCGTCGATATTCCCGCGCGCTTGAAACACCGTTGATACCATTAAGAAAGACCAAGCCTTGATGCAAACTGCATGAGTTGTTTCATATCAACGCCATTCTGCTTTGCGAGTTGCATTGCTAAATCGCGTGGGGAACGACCGTTTGCCATGTTTTGAAACTGCGTCATAACCTGCTTTGCATTAGGATTGTTTTGAAGCATTTGTTGTGCGAGAGCCATAGGATTTGCGCCCCCGTTTACCATTGTCATAAACTGATTTACAAGGTTAGTGTTCATCTGCCTCTGTCTCCTTTACAGTATTCTTTTCAATCAATGACCGAAGTTCTGCAATATCCTGTTTGGTCGCATATTCTGCGAGGTCGGATTTCATCGCATAATCTGCCGTATTTGCCTGTGAAGCGTTTTCGTTTACACTCTCATACTTAAAAACATTGAGCGCGCTTCTACCAACATTGTCCGCTGTTTTCACATAGAAAACTGGCTTTTCTTTATCCATAGCCCATATTTGCGTGTTCGGCATAAGCACATACGCCTTTATTTCTTCTTCTGTGAAGAATTGAATATTAGTCATAGTCTGTTGGGGCTGTGCTGGCGATTGCTGTTGCTGTGGTGCCTGAAAAGGCTGTTGTGGAGCATATCCATATCCCTGCCCGTACATACTGCCAAAAGGATTGCTCATATAACGATTGTAAGACATCATTCTCTCTCCATTTCCTTATCTTCGATAGGCATAATTCTGTGTTTGACGTCCACGACAATGAAATACAGTTCATCGAGGTTTTCCGAAAGCAACCTCATTTCCGCACTCAATGCCGCTATCTTCCTGTGAAATTTCGTTAAGAGTTCTTCCATCGCTTTTACCCTCCTCTGCCATAATCATATAGGGAAAAAGAAAAAGCGTCCATGGACACTCCATAGACACTTTTCTATTTGTACTCTAGTATTTGCGTTTGTTGAGCCTATTCTTTAATCTGTTTTTTGCTTTCCATGAAGAAGATACATCAATACTCTCCGAATCAGCCATAGCATTATGCGTTTTCTTTTTGATAAAGTATTCGACTGCAAGCCTTGTCTGCCTTTCGGAGAATTTCAACTCACGGCATCGTTTCAGCAACTCTTCTTCTGTGCAAGTCTCTGCGTCAAAATTCGTTACGACCTTATTATCAATAAGAGTTTGTAACTTATATAGCCCTGTTGTAAGAACTAGCGATACAATAACGCTGGATAGAATACTGTATTGTACTTTCATAGACAAACTGGCACATACGCAGAATGTTATGATTGAATAAGTGATACAGCAGATAGTCTTATTGTGATGCCATGTAGTCGGAAAACACCAACGCAGGAACGTATATGCGGCAAATACAATGATTGCTTCGTGTATCTTTGCGGAGAAGAATGAAAACACAAAGTAGCATATAGAAAAAATAAGGTAGAGTAGCACTCGAACCGAATACAACTCTACCTTGATTTTTACTTCCGCTTTATTCAGTTTTTGCGGCTTCTTCATTTTCTTCTTTTGTCTTTTCGATTGCGATTGCCTTATCAATCTCCGCAATCTCTGCACGCAGTTTTGCAATTCTCCGCTTTTTCCGGTCTTTCATACACTCCAACTGCGATACGGTCTTTCCGAAAAACCAACCTGCCCAAAGTCCCATTTTACCTTTTCTCCTTTTATATTGTAGATTATTGCAGTACATATAGTACAAACAAAGCATAATGTCAACATCTATCATGTAAATCGCGCAAACAAGGGTATTGTCCGATATAAGGCACTTTAATGATAGATTTTTGATAAGCATTGATACCGCTTGAAATATCGTGATAAGAGAAAATCCTACGATAATTCTAGGAATCACCCAACGTAGTAACTCTCTACGACACAATATCATAGGAATCACAAAGAATTGTATCGCATCAATCAAAAGGCTTATTACTGTACTCCACCGAAACACAAGTCTCAATGCTACAAATATCGCTACAAGAACATAAACAAAAATCGCTTGCCTAAGATTGAAGAACCTCTTCTTCATTATGGCTAGATAGTAGAATGTGTATGCTATACCACTAGATAAAAGCCCTAGCAGATATTTGCTTATAAAGTGTTTGTCTATCCATGTAGCAAAAGCAACTACTCTCGCATTATCACAAACAATGCAAAAGTAGTTGCCACCGAACATCTTAACAATAAGACATACCGCAAGCACTACCCAACATATATGAATTGCTCTGCGAAATACATAGTATTGATAATTGTCCTTATTCGTCTTTATCCCGACTTTCAATCAAACCGCCTTCTTTCGGTTGCCAGTTTTTGAATTGTTCAAGAACTTCATTTTGAAAGTCAATATATTCAGTAACATCTTTTGTGATATAGTTGTATGCTTTGTGCTTTGTGCTGAAGCACCATACAAGCAACATCATCGTTTTCATAATCGCAGACACAAGAGACGCAAGAATGTTATCTGTATTGAATAACACTTCAAACCCGACCTGTGCGCAAAGTGCCGTGCAAACGCTCATTCTACCTAGCGTTGTTGCCGTTATCCTTGCTTTCTTATAAACTGGGGAAACGGAACGATGCCTGTCGGAATTGAGAGTTGTCTTGGATAACAAGGTGTCTTTATTCACCTTAATAGGCTTTACATGGTCTGCCTTTCGTATCGCCTTGCGCATATACTTAGGCATATCTTTCGGCAACTTCCTGCCCTCATACTTTTCAACATACTCACTATATTGTATGCCTACAAGGTCTAGGATATTTCGCTTTGCTTCATGGTATTCCGTTTCGACATATTCTTTGCAGAACGTAGAAATTAGCGGAATCCTGTCTCGTATCGCATTTACATTGTCTGTATGCGTTTTAATGCAAGACGTATATTCTTCGCTATCCAGCCCGCTCTGCTCCCCGTTGTTCCATTCTACAAAGTACAGCACATATGCGCAGGACATATATACTGCTGTCCCTAGCACCGCAATCCATACAGATACTCTGTTTATCTTCGGCTGTGCGACAAATTCTGCAAGAGCAGTCAGGGCAAAAGCGCAGGCTATGATAAGCCAACTTATACCCTGACGATACTTCTTTTTATTAAGATTCAGTAGGTCTAGATTCATCTTCCACCGTCTCCCTCGTTTCATATCGCTTCGACAACTGGAACATGACAGCACCGATAATGCTTGAAATAAAACCTACAAGCGAAATGATTTTCGTCATTTGCGCTATATTTTCAAGGATAATATCTGCCAAGAAGATGAACAACCACATCTGCCATGCAGACGGATTCTTCCATACCTCTTTGAGATACTTCTTGAAAGGTATGCAACAAAGCACTATCAAAATCACGCTCACAACCGAGAGTGTAGCACCCTTGCTTGCGCTCCAAAGCGGATATTTGATAACCGTTACAACAAGAGGAGGAACAATGCAAAACAGAAAACCGAGTATCTTAAAAAGATAATATTTCTGCTTGTCAGACAGTTTCTTCATTCGCCGTTCCCTCCATCTGCTTACTCACCTTGTCGATAGCAGAATTGATACGGTCTTTCGTATATTCGGGAAGTTTTGCCGCAGTAAATCCCTCTTTGAGAATAAGAAGTACGGCAAAAAGAATATCTTGCTGTTTGCTATTTGTAGCATTAGACACTTTAATCTGTTCGGTCAAAGCAAGAATTTTGTCTGAAACATTCGCTACCGCATTGACCGCATCGTGAACGCTTACTGCCGTTTTCTCGCTGATGTCATGTGTCTTTTGAGAAATATCAGAAAGAGCGACAAGACCATTCTTCATAGACGGGAGCAACGCACCCTTGAACAGATATGCCACAATAGACACACCGAGCGTACTCAAAACGGTGAAAATCGTACTTGCATATTCATCAAAGAATTTACCAATCGTCCACCCCGATTCAACCTCTTCCGCAGGACTTTCAACTGCGGGAGTAGCATCGGCAGGCGTCTGCTCGGCATTCTCTGTGACCGTTTCCCCCGAGGGGGTGTTTGGCTCATCCGCAAAGCACGGAAAAGCCAAACACATAGAGAGGAAAACAATTAAGCAAACAAAAACAATAGAAAACTTTTTCATCTCGCACCTCAAAACAGTTCGCTTTGGTTAATTGCTTCATTATGCTGAACAAGGATATGCCGCATATCGGCAATCTGCTCTTTCATACCGTCAATCATGTTCATCAAAGCGATTATTGTTTCGCGAAAATCATATCCGCAAGGCGTCACAGACCCATTATCATATCTGAATCTTTCTGCTTCATGCGAACGACCGCAATCGTCAGTTATGCGAACTGCATTGATAGATTTTAATACAGATACAGGGATATATGCAATTCCTGTATCTGCGTCATACTTTGCTCCATTCAACATAATCGTGCAGGGGAAAGGGAGTTCGATTCTAAGTGTTCCACCCTTTATTGTTTCCATTTCTGCACTTCCCAAAATGGAGAATCCATTGTTCAATAATACATATCTCATATATAATGTACCATACTTCCATTTGAATTGCAATAGGTTTTTGAAAAAATCTTATCCCACAACATCTTTAACTATCCAAAACCCATCGTTTTGAATAAAAAGATCACTAGAGGTAGTTGTGGAAGTTATTGTTTGGTCAGTTAATGTAAACGTCTGATAGGTTGCACGTGCAATTGTGGGACGTCCAGCAACATGAAATACAATTCCATAAATTGTAACAGTAGGTACTGATGTATCATTTTTATTGTGCAGATAGCCTGTAGCAGTTATATACGTTACCGAAGAAGGAACTGCATTAATTAATCCTGTTAAGTCCGTAATTGGGTCTTGAATTTTAGCAGGTATTGTTAGCAGTATTTCACCGTCATAATTTGTATTGGTGAGGCGAATGTAATGGGTATATACTGTTTGTGCATCAACATAGGATTTCGGAGTAGCATCGGTTGCATTGACTGGAGTTCCTACCTTTAATGTGCCGCCAGTTCCTCTTTGTGCAAGGGTATTTTGATAAGCCATTTGCGCAATAGGAACCGTGCTTTGAGTACCGTTATTTTTAGCAATATAGGCAAGATTAGAGCCTGAGGTTACTGTTACTTTCTCAACAAAATCATCAATCTTTTTACCGCTGTCAACTAACGTAAGGATGTCTGCATCCCACTTAACAAGATTTCCATTAACAAGCGTACCCCGAGTTGCGAGCGGCTGAAGGTCACTGTTAGCAACATCAATATTGCCATCTGCGGTAAGTGCCACATCACCTACATATGCCGTGCCTGTGTTGTCAAACACAAGTGCGCCCGATTCTGTACCATTGTACTTAGGAACCGTTATACCTGCAGGAGAAGTTAATGCCGCTGTATTATCCTTTGCGAGAGTAAGGAGATTATCCTTAACAGTGAGATTCTCAACATCTTTTGAGGTCGTCTTACCTTGTACGATAAGGTCTTGTGCGATTGTCAAAGAACCTGTGATAGTACCGCCAGTAAGCGCAAGATAATGAGTTTTTGCATAATTAAGACATACTGCATCTGTGTTTCTATACGGAACGCTGGCTACTGTGACATTACCATTCGCTTGCCTTTTGACTACGGAGCTCGCAAGTCCTCCTTCAGCAACACGGAGTGTTCCTTGACCACCGCCTCCTATAGCAATATAAACACGGTCATTATTTTTCTCGGGAGCAGTTACTTTTGCAACAAACCCGTCTTCTACTTGCTTTTTAGGCATAGCATCAGAATCTCCTACGGCTGTACCAACTCTTACTACACCTCCTGCTGCTCTACGTACTAAAGTAAATGGGTTAGCACTTTCATTATAAGAAACCATACCTTCATTCCCTTGAAAATCCAGACCATAAACGGCTTTACGTATAGAACCTTTAGCGACATACTTCCCATCGGTATAAGCCGTGTCGAGTTTAACCTCAACCTTTTCCTCGGTAGACTTCTTATCAATGGTAATGCCATCGCCTGCTACAATAGGCACTTCAATGTCCATCGTAACATCTTTGGTCGTACCACCATCATAGGTAAATCTAGCCTGACCGTTGATAGACATTCCGTCTGTGGTGTTATAATCTACCGTGACATCGCCATAGGTAAAGTCAATGTCGGTCATATCTTTTGCGATAAAGCGATGATTTTCCGCATCCCACAAGGCAATACCATGTTCTGTGAGTTCTGCGCTATCTGCTCTCGTTGCTACTGGCTGACCTTCTCCTGCAAGGAACTGATAGTTGCCATTCTCGTCCGTATAGATAAGACCGAGTTTAACGCTATTGCTTGCGAAGTCATACATGATGCCGTATGTTTCGTCTACACCTGCATCGTTCTCTCCTTTACGGATAGCAAGACCACTTAAAACGGCAAGTTTTTTACCGTCCGAGTTCGTGATAATAACCGCATCTTTAATTTTAAGATGTCCCGCTTCTTGAATAGAAGAGTTACCTGCGACATACAAATCTCCACCAATAGAAACATCCCCGCCGATATTGACATCACCGGAAATGCCGCCACCAGCCTTATCAAATTTCGTTGATTGCAGATATGCTAATCCTCTAGTAAGACTGTTGATGGCTTGCTCGTACTTATCTACTTCAATCGTAACTGCTTTTTCAAAGCCGTCGATTGTAAGTGTAAGAACACGCGTGTTTTTGTCATAATCAAGCGTAGTAGCGTTTGCCATATCGTTCACAACGGTATTGACAAACTCATTCACCGTTTTATATGAGCCATCGGTAGAATCATTCGCAAAATCAATAATTTTCCCAATGTATTCAAGATATGCCTTTACCGTGTTTTGAATGCCAGTTCCAAAAGGGTCATGGGCAGGAATAGTGAAAGGAATATCTTCAAGCGCGGAGCCGGAAAGCAAGTCTGCAATAAGTGCATTAAAACGCTCTTTGATGAGAGCAGGATATGCGTCATACGCGGCTTTCATCTGCTGCGCCGTAAGTCCTCTGCCACCATAAGTAGCAGAGGAGGTAGGACGCGTAGGTAAGGAAGCAACTTCTACCGTCTTTGCTTCCGAGGGTTTGATTTCAAGGTTCTTGATACTCAATTCTTTATCCTCCCATGAATGGAATATCTGTAAGCAATACCATAAATGCCAAAAGGTGTTCTCCACTTGTCACTATACATACGGTACTGTTTAACTACCCACTTCTTTGTTTTTTCCGTAACAGCAAGAGTGGCATTGCTATTAGTCGTAAAGTCTGCCTTGAAAAGGTCATTATCGGAGAAGTCGTCATTCTTTACAGCAACCTGCGACGGCTCACTCCAACCGTCTCTATTCGTTCGGAATTGAGACTTAAACGATGACGTAAGCCCTAACTTGACCTCTACAATGCAGGACTTCTTAATTGTGTTTTTGGTAAGGTGCGGAATATTCGCGTTGTCGAAAGCCGTCTCAATACCGCTCAAATACGCATGACCGCAACGGTCGTACCATTCGGCGTCAATCGTTGTCGCAAACTGTTCCTTGTATTCCTGCTCTGTATAATCATCGTCTGTCAATCGTTTAGGACGAACACCACGCTTATCCGTGTTGAACACGCAAATATCGCCATTATCAGTTCCGAAAAGCATAAGACCATTAAACTCTGTAAGGAAAGACGGGTGATTGATTGTTGTTTCTTCTCCTAAATTCCCAAACAAACCAGTTATGAGTTCTTCCTGCTTTTCTACGACAACATATTTTGTATCACTAGGAGAATCAATAGTGATTTCGATAGACGTGATAGCGGCTTCATCGATGCAAAGCCACTGCTTACCATTAGTATCTTCATCATTGTCATAGACAGTAACAGGATAAATTAGTAATGAATCCGTGGGGTCAATTCTTGTATCGGCGTAATCAGATAATACACAAAAATCCGCAACAAACTTCAATGCACCACTCTTAACCTTCTTAGTGACATATTTTCCGCCCTTCGGGTTCCCATTTACATTACAGAACTGTGCGACTTCCGCAGGATCGGGGAAAACGGATGCATAATTGTATGCGTGTCCATCGTCAGTCCATGTGACAATATCATTTAGCAGATACCATTCGTACTGATGATAGCCATTGACATTGGATATTTGCCGTGTATCTGCCATATAAGCATTTCCGCTCGGAAACAGAATAACAAGGTAGTCTTTCCATTCGCAGTACATGGCTTGCGACAAGTCCTCTGCAAGAAGTTTCGCATCTACAAGGCTCGACCTATGACCGACCGCTCGTTCAGTATTCACAGTCTGTCTGTCGATACCCTCCAAGCCAGTCTCTGACAAGAACACAATATCATCTCGGAGATTGCAAGCAAGACCAACACAACCTTTACCGGGCAGACCGTCATTCCGAACATATGCCTTTGGAATAACATTCTGCTGTGTCTGCCAAGGCTGATAGAACGATATAACACTATCCTGTATCGTATTGCCTTTTAGAACAATAAGGTTGTTTGCATTATGCACCATAGCCTTGATAGGCTCATTAGACACGCCGCAGTCAAACCAGTTCAATACGCCGAAGTAGGACGGGTTTACATAGCCTGTATTGTCTCTATTCGCGTAAAATATCGTGTTAGGGAGTTTCGGATTCCCTGTAAGGAATATTCTATCATCGAATATATCAAAGAGCGTACAACCGTTGATAGCACTGGACATAGAATCTGCATGGCTTCCCGAGAACGGAGTATATTCTCCAACGGAGTTGAAAGACGTAGGAACAATCGCATACTCAATAGATAATGAATATCCCGCGGGGAAGTTCACAATAGTATATTGCGTTTGACTTTGTACAACTGATTTAGTTCTATACCACGTTGTAAATCCAGAAACGATATTATCCTGTTTCGTTGCATAGAAGAATACACCAGTCTGCTCTGTTCTGGAATGTGCTTCACTGGAATCAGTCGCAAGCGGGTCTTCGTCCCCCACGAAATGAACATCTGTAAATATAGCCTTTTGATATTTTACAAACTCGGGATTGAACGAAACATCAAGATAATATAAAGTGACATCAATCGGAATCGTTTTAGACGTGTCTGTTGTCTCAATACTATATTGAAATGCTCCAACGTGTCCTGTTGGAATCATTTCAACAGAGAAAACAACAGATAATTCTTCGTTTGCTTTTGAAAAATTCAATTCATAATTTTCACCGACTTGAACTTGTTTATCAAATGTTTCTGCATCGGTTAATTGTAATATAACTTTGCACGCCTCGGGCGATTTAAGTTTGAGAACATAATAGATATAATCTTTGCCCGTATAGAGAACAATAGGGGCAGCAGTACTTGTATCGGGGTCAACAAACGACGTGCTTTTTTGTATTTCATGCGTGAAATTAAGTTTAGCACTTCTAAATTCATATTGCTTTATTCTATTATACAATGGCGCAGAAAACTTCGGAGGATTCTCGGAAATAGGGGTGCTAAAATCATTATATTCATTGATTACTTTATCCGAAAATGCGTTCCCCTGTTCATATCCTTCGCCGTCAATATAGGTCTTAGGAATATATCCGTTCCCCGAAACGCTTCTTAGCGAAAAAGAATATACAGTAGTTGTCTCTGATTCGGATTCAGACACAACGAGTTCCCAATATCCATTACACAAAAAGAAGAATCTATTCCTATATTGAAATGCGTTCGACTTTTCATTATTGATAGTAATATCTTCTTTTTCAACATCATAATAGGTTTCGGTGTCGCCATTCATAAAATCTTCCCATTTGTACACGCGTAAGGTGTCTCCACAATGAACAAGAATGAATTTCTGCTCATCTGCGGCACCTGCATTGTACACATATCGAAAGATTCCGTTAATCTTCTTTCCTGTCGATTTTATTTTGCGATAGCCGGGAATTGTTTCAACGGCAATCCCACTTTCATTTTCGTAGTCTTTCCACATATTTGTGGCATTCGCAAAACGCGTTTCGTTGATTTTGGACGGGTCATCAGAAACATCTACGCCACGAAAGCCACCTGCGCCAAGATACCTATTGTACTGTGAATCACTATTCATAAGGTTCGCTTGATATTTAAGCGTAGACATTCCCTATTACCCCCATGTATTTCTCATGTCATACGGAGTAGGACTGGTTCTCCGTTCCAACGACTTCTTTTCATTGTATTCGCTTAGGAAGATTTGATAATAGTTCTGTGCTTTCTGCGGCTCATCGTCCTGCAATACATAGAATGCAACCAAATTCGGAAGCAGTTGCGCCAAATCCTCATCAACGTCAATTTCGACATTCAAAGGATTCGTTCCGTCTGTTTCAACGGGTACACCATTCTCGTTAGTTGCACCATCTATGCTATACTGCCACAGTTTTCGCGTATAGGTCACATTCACATACCTAGAGCAGGAATCCCACGGAAGCAACAGCACCCTATCATTCTTGATAAGATAATCCTTTGCATACATGAGCTCATAGCCATTGGAATCGGTTATGCTTGCTCTCTGCAAAGAAAGGAAGTCCTCGGCTATATCCGGCATAGAATACTGAATGTATTCATTATAGATAGGCACATCATTCGGGTTGGACGAAATTGCATTCCCAAAGAACGCGAATCTCATAACCGTGTAATAAAAATCCCCATAAAAGGTGACTTCCACAGACGGCAACTCTGCTCCGCGCTTACCTACAAAACAACGGAATGTAGTGTCTTTCTTTGTAGAATCAAACGTGTATGCCCCGAAATTGGCAGTAGCAGTTTCTCCGTCCTGCGTGACAGATACATTGTTATCAACGTTCCCATCGCTATCTGTCACTTTTACAATAAATTCGCCATTCCCTCTTGCTTTGAAAGAAAAAGAAATCACATTAGAATTGCTCATTACAATATCGTCCATTGTATGAGAGAACGGGTCTGAAACGCTTACTGCTCGGAGCGGATTATGAACGAAAGAAGTCTCTCCCATTTTCGGTCGAATCTCGTTAATTTTATATACCGCCTTGTTAAGCGCAGGGAAAAAGACAGTTTCGGAAATGACATCAACATCGCCTATTTCTGCTTCAAACCCAAGGTTAGCAACCGTGTCCATTAACTGCTGAATCGTCATATCCTTATCTCCTTATATGTATGCCTAGGGGCGATATACACCCCTAGGACTTTGAAAAGATTTATGCGAGTTCCTCTGCCTTATCGCCATCTGCCGCATCCGTAACGCGGATAATGTGCTTATAAGAGCCATTGCCTGCGCCGAAACGAGTACGCCCGGTATAGACGAGGTTTGCGGTGTGCTGGTCTTTGAACGATTCCACGGTAAGCGGAACACGGTCATAGAACAGGTTTCCGCCGAGAGCCTTGTTCGCTTCCGAGGACATAATCATAAACTCGTTCTTTGTGGTATTCCACATCGGGTCAATGACAACAGTCATAGCGTTGTACAGGAGGTTGCTTGCAAGATTAGTACCTGCCGCACCGCCGCCCAACTGATAGGAGGCAAAGACTTTCTTTGCGATAGTTTCAAGACCCGCGCGGTTAGTCGGAAGAATAATCGTATCTGCCGCATAGCCGAGCGCGTTGCCGCTCTCGTCCTTCATGTTACGGAGTTTGATAGAAAGTTCATTTACGATTGCTTCAAACCCATCCGTTGTAAGCGTTCCCACCGCGAGGTCGGTCGTGTAGTAATAGTTTGCCTGCGTATCGTAGTCATTCTTCGTGCCATAACGATGAGACTTGGTAAACAGCGGGTCATTGACAGTCTGAGAATCGTGTTTCGGAGCGCCGATATTATAATTAGTGCCTCCGAAGTTCATGGTATTGTTCGTACCATTGGCAAGAATAGCGGAAGCAAAACGGGTCTGCGTCCGATAATATGCACGTACAAAGTTCTGCGCGCGAAGTTTCGCGTCAGCACCGACACCGTACATAGCATCTTCCATCATCTCTGCCGTAATGGTGAACTCTTTCATGAACTGCAAGTGAGAAATAACCTGCTTGTAGGTTTCCTCAATGCTGTCATTCTCCGCTCCCGCACCCTCGGAAGTTACTGCAAAGTCGGAGAACTCATTGCCGCCGATAATCGTTTCAGCAAACCGTCTCGACTTCTCTCGAATATAGATTTTGTCGATATACTCCTGTCTCTTGGAAAGTTCATCACTCTCATGCATGATAACCATGCGAATCGGAGTATCAATTTTACCGTAGGAAGCATCATTCAGCCCTGCGGTTTTGGAAAAAAGAACAGATGCCATTTTTATTTATCCTCCTTAAAGTGCTTTGAAGAACACGCGAACAAGGTCGCCCTCTGCCGCGCCAGCAGGAATAGAATCGTAAAGAATTGCCCCGACTTTGCCATCTCCTGCCGCCACGCCAGTCGTGCCTCCATCAGCAATAGCAACTTCTGCATACGCACCAAGCCCAGCCGCAACAGCCGCCGTAAGAGGACACTCAAATACCATATCCGGGGTAAGGTCAATTACCCATACGGTCTTATCGCCCGATTTGCCATCTTTCCAAAGCATATGAGTTGCGGTGCTAGTCGCATCCGCGTCAACTTTCGTAAGTGCGCCTGCCTTAATGATAACCGGAACATGAGCAGGCACATCAGCGGCAAGTGCCGTAGTCAGCGTAATAAACCGCGGCTCGGAAGTGTTAATCCGTCCATTGACGAATTTTACAAGTTTGAACATGATTTTTCCCTTTCATTATTTAATTCTTTTATAAAGTTTATCAATTTCCGCATCACTCAAATCAGGGAAGAGTTCACGAGCAACGGCAATTTCATCAGCCGGAATACTCGATACTTCCGAACCCGTTTGCTTTGTTGCGGAAGAAGTCATGTGACCGCGATTATCGGTGGCAGGAGCCTGCGCTTCATGCGCTTTTGCTTCTCTCTTGGACAGTTCGGCATAGTTAGCCATTCTGTACGCTTCAATAACATCTTTCCCCATGCTACGCAGGATTGCGAAGTCTTTGAAGAAAGGTGCCTCTTCGAGTTTAGCAAATCTGCCTTTCATCTGCGGGTCATATTCGAGAATTGCTTGCTCGTCTCTGCGGAAAAGTTCATCAGTGGCAGAACGCTTTTTCTGCTCTTCCTGCTGTGCGCGTAACTGACGGTATTTCTCCGCAAGTTCCGCGTCGCTCTCCTCCGAAAGATGTTTTTGGTAATCTTCAAGAGAAAGCCCCATGCGTTCCGCAAGTTCTGCGTCTATGCTTTCATAACCGTCACCTTTAAGATGTTCAGCAATATCTTTCTCTCTACGCTTTGCCTTAGCAAGTTCTTCTTTCGCCTTTTCAAGTTCCGCACGCAAATTATCCACCTCGTGCGTATCTTCAACAGGCTTTTCGGCGGGGGCAGGCTTATCCTCGGGCTTATCCTCCGTTGCAGTAGCAGGAGTGGCATCCTCGGGAGCGGAATCCTCGTCCGCTCCCTTTTCGCCGTCCGTATCTTCTGCACCCGTGGTAGTTCCCGCAGTTACCGTTTCATCGGTAGCCGTGCCGTCACCCTCGTCATCTTCACCGAAAACAATGCCGTCAGACCCAAAGGCTTCCTCAAAAGCCTTATCAATCTCCTCATTGGTATAGGTTTCGGTAGTTGTGGTAGTGCCTTTATCCATTGCTCGTTGCTCCTTTTACTTTTTTGCGCGAAGGTCTTTGTCGGATTTGATAACCGTAGGCTTAGGCTTGTTCGTAGTATGCGTTTTAGCCGTATTCACAACACCAAACCCCTGCTTCGCATACCCGCTCTGCTTCTTTTCACCGTTCTTCAAAACCGCGCCCTCCTTTCTATGGTTCACATAACTGTTTACCATAAAATTCTCCCTTTTCCAATACACATATTCCTATGCAATATCATTATAGTACATAAGTTTATATTAGTCAATACCTAAATTCTTCAACATTTTTTTCTTTTCTTCCGAAGAAATATTCAGGCTGTTCACATAATCTTTTACATTCTGTCCTTCTGACTTATATCCGCTTACATACAACATGACAGATTCCATTCCGCCATATACGCCAAGGCTATGCAGTAGTTTCACACAATTCTGCCGTTTCGTTTCCCCGCTGTAATACCTTGCCTTGAAGTAATAGTCGTAATAGAGGTCATAGTCTATGCCAAAGGAATTAAGAGTTTTTGCTTTTTCATAAACCGTTTTGTTATATGCTTTCAACGCTTCTTCTGCTCCTGAAGTAAGTCTCGTTGCTTCTGCATACACAAGGGATTTCGCTTGATTTTCTTTTACCGTTTCTGCCTGTGCCTTCGTATCGTAAGTGTAAACGGATTTATCGTTGAATGTCAACACATACTTGCCGACACTTTCTTCCGAAAGACCAAGCGAAGAATAGTTGCTGTTCGTTACTTCCGATACAAAATAACTATTGCCGATAGGTTTTGCCGCTTCCAATGCACTCTCGAAATACTCATAGTCCTGCATACCCGACTTGTAGATTTGATTGATAATCGCACGCAACGCCGTTCTCTGCTTCTCTTTTTCGCCAGAAGAAAGGTCGCTGTTATTGATTTCGTCAATCTGTTTCCACACATCACGGACTGCTGTTTTATACTTATTCAAGTATTTCAGTTTATATGTCGCATCTTCATCACCATCATTCTTTTGATAAGTGAGTTCTTGATACAAGTCATTAAACTGCGAGTAAATCTTTGACTTCTCGGCTGTATTCACCGTGAAACTGGACGAGAACACATTCACTCTCCCAGACTTTGATGTAGCGGGTATTAGCACGTCTGCAAAGATACCACCATACTGGTCTAGCAGATAATCAATCTTCTTCGGAGAATAACTGCTATTCTCACCAAAAATACTGGTCATCGCTTTGCTTATCGCTTTCGATATTGCCGATGTGCTATCGTCATATCGTTCGCTCGGTCGTTTACCAGTCATAGAACTATCCTCAATGACACCGCCATACCATGTAACATTATTCTTCACATCTGCAAACGGAGAGAAAATCGTTCTGGTAATGCTATCAAAAGGTGTAACATTCTTCAAAGCGTCACTCGCCCAACTGCCCCATTCTGCGTCCTCGCCCTTGGCAGAGAGAATGATTCTGTTTCCAATGCCCGCAATCGTTCCTTGCACACGACCTTTCGGAATCTTAAACCACTTATCTCCGATTTTGAACAGATAGTTCTGTTCCTTTTCACTTTCGCGCAGGTCTTTATAATCGTCATCATCATCGTATAGCAAATTATTAAATACCATAGGAACGATTGACAATAGCCCTGCCCGAAGAACGAGTTTAGAGAACTCCGTAACGAGTTTTTTCGCAACGACTTGACTGTTTTCTCCCGTCTTTGCTTCACCGATAATATCTGTGAACAAACGCACTTGTCTGTCCATAGCCTGAATAGCAGGGTTCAAGAAGGGAACGAGGTACTTGTTAGCATATCTTGCGAGATAACCGCTACGACCGAAGTTTACAGTGACATCTGCCGCCGCATCAAGTGCTTCCGCAACAGACTTGCCGTTTTTTCTAGCCATCTTATATTCCGTAAATCTAGGGTATGCTTCTGTCAGAGACGCAAAGTTTTTCATCTTCTGAACAAGGTTGCCAATACCCTTGACTTTCTTCATATAACTCTTTGTGAGTTCGCTCTTTTTGATGATGTTTCCTTTTTCGTCAACATCGAAAATATCAAATTGAGCATCTTCAAAGAACGAGGACTGCAAACCACCCATGCAAACAAATTCCTCAAACATGGGGTCGCCAGAAGCGATTTCACGAATCGACTTAACATATTCCCCAAGAAATTTATATGCGGGGTGCTGGCTCTGCAACGTGCCGTCGCCTAGGTCACGGAAAATGTTTCGGATAAGGAACGCAGGATTCATCGAGGTTACAACATTCTTAAATGCTCCCATAGCCTTGCCGACCGTCTTGTCGAGGATTTCCGCCCCCGGCATACGCATAGCCCCTGCGAGGTCTTGCAAACCGATAAACTCATTCTTCGTAACGTCAAAGAACACTCTCTTGCCATTCTGCAAGAACGATACTCTGTAAAGCCCACCGTCTGTTTTCTTTGCGGCATTTTCGGACTGCGCGTCAAACTGCGATGCCGTGTCGATAATATCATCTGTCGCGACCGTTTCCGTCTCTACATTTTGTAGCGTTCCTGCTTTTTGCTTTGCTTCATACAGGTCGGACATAACCATGTTTATAGATGCTTGCCGTTCAGAACCAATCACCTGTCGCATATACGAAGTGAGAGGATTCGCAATCGTTGCTTCGGAACCTTTTGCACGATATAGAGGCGCACGAACACCCGTTCCCTTTGTAGGACTGATAGGAGTTGTAGTTGCGCCATCTTCAAACACACGGTTTACAGGCAAATAATGCGGGTATCGTTTTGCGAGAGCGTCTGCGGTTTCCTGCGTTATCTGTCCCGACTGAACACGAATTGTATTAAGCCCCCTATTGAAGTTAGCAACATTCTTCGAGACATCTTCAAAGTCGGGATTCTTTGCTAAGATTTCTTCCGCGAGTTTACGGGATTCTTCTGCGTCAACATCTGCCCATACATAGGCTTCCTCAATCTGTGCGCCTCGCTTCTCCAATGCCTTATATGCTTCAACAGCCTTATTATAGGCGTTGTAGTTCCTAGTGAGTTTCGCTTTCTCCTGTGCAGTCATTCTTGTATAGGGAGAAATAAGTGCGTCTCTTTCCGATAATGCGCTAGACAGTTTTGAAGTAATAGCACCGATAGACTTCTCCGCATATCCGCCCGCTTTTTTGATAAGCCCACGAAGCGTTTTCTCTTCGCTTTGCAAGGTTTCCATTCGATTTTGCAAAGACTTGATACGCGCTTCTTCTTTCGCGCTACGCTCGGTCTTTTCGGTCAAAGAAACAAGTTCATCGCTTACCTTAATCTGCTTCTGCAAATTCTGCGCGAGAGCCTTTTCGTTTTGATTAGACCACGCCGTTATAGTTTTCAACTTCTCATCGAGACGAATACCATAATCGTGAATCCGCTTATCAATAGGTTTCAGTTTCTGCCGATATTCGAGGTCAACTCCGTACTTCTTTGCAATCTCGTCAATCTGCTTTTTCTTCTGTTCAAGTGCCTGCGCCTTTTTCGCCATATCGGTGTCAAAGGCTTCCTGCTGTTCCGCGCGAGACGCTTCTCTACGCTCGGCGTTAAGCATAAGCAACTGATAGTTGACCCAATCATTCGCGGTCTTTTCGTTTTTCATAATAGGGTCAGTAATAGCAAGAAAACTATCGCCGATACGCTTACCTTCCAAGTCGTATTGAGCAATAGCCATTTGCGCAAGACCACGGTTTCTGCCCGCTCTTGCAAAAGTCATTGTTGCCCTAGCCTTACGAGGAGACATTCCCGCTTTCACAAGGGTATTCTCAATTCCTGCTTGCGTATTGACGAGCGCAATCTGTGCAGATGAGAAGAAGTCTTTAATGCCTTGTATAGCAGAACTAGCGTGTTCCTTTACAGTAGAGAACACATTAGCATCGCTCTTTCTCCGCATTTCGGGGCGCTGAATACGCTTTGAAATACTCTCGACCGTAGGCTTTTCAGCCGTAGGAGCCGTTTCTGCTTCCGCCGCTTTTTCCGTCTCGGATTTAGGTGCCTTTTCCGCTTCTTCGGATTCAGTAGTAACTTCCTCCGCGGGAGTTGCAGTTTCTTCTTCCGACACCGTTTCTGTCTCTGCGGTGGGAGCGGTTTCTGCTCCAATTCTAGCGTCATATTCTGCCTGTGCCTTTGCATTGATAGCAAGGTCACGCATAACACGCTTGCTATTCTTCAAATAGGCATAGACTTCACGAGCGTCACGCAACGAAAATCTTTGAATATTGTTCGTGTTTGACTTATCAATAATGCCGACATTATATCCAATATCGGAACGAACAATGACAGCCACAAGGTTATCGCCTATACCACGAACCATAACCTCGCCCTGCCCCATATTCTCCATATCACGGAGGTCAGTGCCGACCATGGATTGCAGGTTTTCATCTGCGACAGAGTTGTAAATCTTTTCGATTTCTGTCGTGTTCTGCGCTTCGGTCATCAACTGCCAAATCGCATATTCACGCAAAGTTGCCTGCGCCTGTTCATTGTTGACATCTTTGAAGTTTTCAAGAGTATAGGCGGTGCCGTCAGCATCAGAAAGCATTTGATTGATTTTGTCAACAGTCTCCTGCGTCATACTCTCTCGGATATTGTTTACACGCGTTGCAATTCCAGTTTCGCTTTCAATCTTGAAGAGTGTATTGCCGAGTTTACCATACAATTCTGCGGCTTTACCACTTTCCTTATCGGTAATGCTATCAATCGCCTTGACAATGGTATTAAGTTCGTCATATCGCTCATTCGCAACGACATTCCCTGCTTTTCTGTGGTCGAGCCAAGCCTTGCCCTCCTCAACGAGAGAATCATACGACTTATTGTCAATGACCCTTTGACCGTATGCACGCTCTACGCGAGACTGCACCGCGGCAGTTGTCCCGCCGAGGAGCATACCACTGAACATCCCAACAAAGCCACTGTGCATGGCATCTGCAAGCGAGAATTTAGCGTCAGGATTAACACCAGTCCACTTCTGATATAGTGGGTCGGTTACATCGGATAGAAATTCCTCTGCAAATTCACCTGCTCCGTTTGACAGAATACCAGCGATAACCGCGTGTTTCGTCAACCATGTGGCAATAGGAGTGCCAGATGCTTTCCTTGCGATTGCCGCTACGCGAGTAGAGCCGCCAGACAACGCCTTTCCTGCTTGCCCTGCCCAACCAAAGACATTTTCAAGGACGGCTTCGGTTGCGCCACTCAATGTACCGTATGCAAATTCTCCGAAACCGAGTTTGCCAGTCTGTCGTGTTGCGCTAGAAATACCAGCGCCAGTTGCGGAGAGGAAGATAGGCGCATTCTGCACGGCAAAACTACCTATCTTCGACAAAGCGCTGGCTCCTGCTCCTGCCGCACCTCCACCAATTCCGAGTACCGCACCAGCCCCTGCGGTTGCCGCCGCCATAGCCGCATACGCGAGAGACTGACCGACACCTGCGCCGACCTCTCCCGCAAATGAAGTAATCTTCCCCGGTCTAAAAGCTGCTTGCATTTCATCTTGCATACGCTCGGATTCTGTTTTACTCGAAAAAGCCGCCTGAGCAAGTTTTTTCTCCCCGGCAATAGAATATCCAATACCTGCAAACAATTTCCCGATGTTTTCAAATACAGAAACGAATCCTGTTCCGATATTCCCTGCCGTATAAGCAATACCGCCACCAAGACCATATACATCAGAACCCGCATAATCCTTGAAAGTAATAGCACTTTCAACTTGCTTTGGGAGTGGCGTATCTCCCAGATTCAGTATATAATCAACATGATTTATTGCGTTCTCAATGGTAGGCATTTTTGACTCCTTAATAATTATACAAATTTAGGCTACTGTTGCTCCTGCCCTTTGGAGTTTTGCTATCGTTGATAAGACACTTTTACTTCTTTTATCTAACCCATCAACCGAAACCCAGCCTGTCATGCTATCCGCTCTAACATATATTTTACCATCTATATTCGCAATCGTTTGATTACTTGGAAGAACATTTAATTCTCTCTGAATTGCCAAGCCCGGCTGTCCACTAGGTGTTGTATGCCAATATTCAGTATAAGTTTTATTCCCATAAGTATATTTTATTTTCGGATTCCTGTCTTGACGCTCTGTGTCATAATTAGAACTAATATCCAGCAATTCATCAATCCCCGACAAGTCTAGTTGTTTCAATACTTTGTTAGATAATGATTGTATATCTTGTTTCGACACACCCTCATCTGCCCATTTTACGAGAACATCTGCTATACTTTGCAAATTACTAATTGCATCGTCATTACTCTTTTGCCGTTTTGCAACCTCAATTTGATTGTTGACAAACGTTTCTCTGCCTGAATTATTGCTAGAAAGACCAAGCGCCTTTTGGTAAGCCAGATTTTGTGCTTCTTCGCTCATGCTAGTTGTATCATAACCAAGTTGTGCAAGGATAGATTGCTTTGTTACTCCCTGCGCCGCTTTATCGGTTATCTTGGAAATATCCGCTCTTGCCTGATTAACAGCATCTGTATTATACGAATCTGTTACATCTGCAAGCGTTTGCCCCGAAAGGAGAGCAGATTGCGCGCCTTTTGCCTGCGATTCCGCATATTCGGGTGTTGCCTGATACTGCGAGTAAAGCGTTTCAGCCTTTGTGATTGCTTCCGGGGAATATCCGAGAGTTTCATAATACTTCTTTGCTTCATCGGACAGTTTCCCGCCAGTAGACTGCAAAGAAGAATAAATATCCTCTGTCTGCTTATTCACTTGCGACATATAATTCGCATACTGTTCTTGCGCCGTTTTTTGTGCACCTTGTAATGCGGACTGTTTCTGTGAAGAAAGCCACTGACCTGCCTGCGTATTAGCCGCTTGCTGTTGCGCGTATGCCTGCCCTGCAAGATAGTCACTATAACCACTTGCAGAAAGCCCACTCTGCGCGAGATTTTCCGCTTTCGCGCCATAAGTGCCTAACTGGCGTTCATATGCCGCTTTATTCTGCGCGAGAGACTGTGCATAAGCCTGTTGTGCCTGTGCCACATTCTGCGCATAATCACCTTGAATATCCAAGCCTTGATTTTTCAGCCACTGCTGATAGGCATTATTGCCCTGTGCCGCTTCGGGGAATACGACACTGCCTGTTCCATAGACGGAATCATAGCCATTAACGCCAGCGCCTGCGCCCGTACTCGTGTTTTTGGTATCGTCATAGCCGTCTCCGTTCACTTCATCGGGTACGCTTTGCTTTTTCTTCTCTTCTTCTCCTGCCATTGTACCTATCTCCTATCAAAGACTTGTTTGCGTGATAATAGAGGAATTAGAACCAAGCGGGTTTGCGGAATTCCCACTCTGCTGTTGCCCCTGCGGCATAGGAATCCCCTGCGCCGCCATCGCCTGCATCTGTTGCTGTTGCGCTCTCTCGGCTTCGAGTTTCTGCGTAAGCATTTCTACCATCGTATGAGCAACAGGCTCACGATACTTTTCGAGGAACAGCCACACCATCAACTGCGAATAGGTTTCGGTCGGATTCCCGAACATACCACTTTGATAATACTGCGTTACATTCGTCCACATTTGGTCTTTGTACTGCTCGACATCACCACTCAAATCAACGCTGAACAGGAACGAATCATTGTAGTACCACTTCTTCGTGTCCTCGTCAAAGTGAATGAAGTCGTAGCGGTTAAATGCCGAGCCGTGCGTTCTGCCGAACTCATCTGTATATATAATATAACGCAATTCGTCGGCATAAGCAAGATATAACTCGAAAATAACTCTGTCAATATCCGAGTATGCCAACTGTTTCATAACGCGCTTGCTTGCCAGTCTGCCCGCCGCCTGCTGAACAGCCACTTGCTTTGCCTTACCACTCTTTGCGGTAGTATCTGCGAAGCCTTGATATGTGTCTGTAATACCAAGCGTTCTCTTTGCCATGACATAGATACGTTCCGACTGCGCAATATCCTGCTGAATGTTAGGCGTGGTATCGACAGTGCCGTACTGTGCTTTGCTTTCGTTAGGCTTCAAGCGGATATACTGACCGAAAATCTCATTATTCGTTCCGATAGTCGCATCTTCGGGCAGACAGGGCGTAACGCCGCTTCTTTTCAGTTTCGCCATGATACGGCTTTCAATGATATTCACGTCCTGCTGTTGCGGTTTAAGGTACTCGCAATCGCTCTGCCCGTATAACTGGTCGGAGACGGACGTATTTACTCGGATAACGACAGGGAACCGCTTCGGCGTATAATACGGCAGTTTTGTTTTCTCCGTCTTATACACAGGCGTTCTTTCAGTCATAGGAGTTGCGTATCCATCCACGCTCTCCATAACAAGCGTACCGTCATTCCCGATAACCGTATTGACTTCATAGCGTTCGATTTTGCGCGTACCATCCGCATTATACACATAGGAGAGCGCAGGAATCGTGTATTTGCCGTCGTTGCAGACAATATCATGGTCGAGGACTTCGTATTCATCGTCTACATACTCGAATTTAGGTTTCTCACACTCGCAAAGCCCCTCTACTTTGCCGCATTTACGGCATTTCTTTATCTTTCTGCGATAGTAGGCTTCAATATCTGCGAGAATAAGGTCGCCCGAATACACGAATTTGCAGATTTCACCGTCATCGTTCTTATAGAAGCACATAACAACCGTGACAATCTCGTCTTTATCCTGCACATCTTCCTTGTCGTTGACATATGCCCATGTATCAATATCCGCTTTCTCGGCTTCCATTTCGGAGACGTTATACTTTCTGCGGATTTCATACTTCGTAGAGGTAAAGCGCAGGAAACAGTAGTCCATATCGTCAATGGAATATACGCCCGGCTGACCGAAGAAGTCTCTCGGGTGAATCATCGTGACCTTTACATCTCCCGACGTGTTATGCGTGCGAATTGTGCTATCCCATTCAAGGAGCCATACACTAGCGCCGAATTTATAGGTGTTCCGTTCATCAATATCATTGAATTGCTCGAATGGGTACTTGTTCCGATAATTCTTGCAAAGGCGTTCAATTTCCTGCGCGCAGTCCTGCGTCTTTTCACTCCACCGCTCGGGGTCTACTTTCGGCACGGGAATCGAAGTCTCTACCTGACTTTCGATACATTCATAGGTCAGGTTACGAATACTCTCTGCCTGTAAAACGGAGCCGTCAATATCTCTTGACCCCCTATACTGTTGTTCCCACTCATCAATGAGTTCATTCCGATTACCTGCCGCAGACTTTGCCTTTTCGTAAAGAGACTGGAAGTATTGCAGTCTATCACCTGTAATCTTCATAGCGTGATTATCCTTTCATTTGCCGACATATTTCTCGGCTTTCCGTAAATATAGATTATTTGGTCGCGCTCTTCCTGCGTTGCCGCATTATTATAATCTTCCCACATATCCGCTGTCCAGTCAACCTCATCGGACTTCACGTCAAGCGGATTCGGTCTAGCCCATTGTATTGCGAAATAACGTAACGCGTCCGGTGCGTGCGTGAACTCATGCGGTTCTCTCGCGCAATCGCTGGGCTTTCTATCGTCTACAACGAGCGCGGGAAGGCATCGTATCAACTCCGTGCAGGTGCGGAAGATATGGATTTTAGGCGTACCGTCCTTTTGCAGTTTCAGCAATTCCTTAATAGCAAGCCATCCTGCTTCACGGTCATTCGAGGACTTTGTAAATCTTACACCCTCCTCATAAAACAGTTGGGCTTTATTTTTACCGCTTTCCTGCGCTCTGCCCCACATATCGGGAGGGGCGAAAGTGCAATATACAGGCTCATGCGTGTTCTCTATAATGCCTTTTGCCGCTTCGGATATAATCATATTCGGACTGCACAATTCCCTTATGACATATATCTCTCTATGGTCGTCTACGGCAACCCAATACACGGCAAGCATATCAAGACCGTAGTCAAGCGTTCTGTAAACACGCCATGTTTTCGGTATCTCGAACGGCTCAATGGTATGTGTATCATACGCAAACTCGGGGAAGAACTGACCCGTATGAATATCCCACGACCCGTCTCGCAGAGCCTTTCTTTGGCTTTCTGGCAATGAGGACAGGTTCAGGATATACCCGGGGTCATTGTCCATAAGGAATTTGTTATCTGTGACCTTTGCGGGAATGAATATCCGTGTTAGCGCTTTTTCTTCACCATTCTCGTCTTTCTGATATTCCCCTACGAACTCTTTTCCGTATTCGGCTGGGTCAATAAATCGTTCCTTTACCCATGCGTGACCGATACCGCCCGGGTTTGTTGAGGACTTCATCTGCTTCGGATAACCGTTCGTACCACGCAGACGGGAACGCATATAGGTGTACTGGAATTTCGTGAAGTGCGTCAACTCATCGAATCGAATGACGTCAAACTCTGCGGACTGGTATTTATAAACGTCTGCATCGCATGAGATATAACTGAAGTCCAGTATTGACCCATTCGGGAACTCCATTGTATGAGACGTGCTATTATACTTATAAAGCGATACGGGGAACAGTTCAAACGCCTGCCGTATCACGGATTTATCCAGTTCGGGGAACGACCTACGGAACAGTATCTGCTTACTTCTCTTGTACTTCATCGCATACAGGAACGCATCTATCAACTGTCCGCAAGTCTTACCACCGCCTGCGGCACCACCGTACAGCACTTCATCTGCGGTTGCTTCAAGGAACAACTTCTGTTTCGGGGAAATCTTGAAGTTTAGGTTTGTGCCAGATGATGTTTTCTCTATGCTAGACTTCTTTGTATTAGCCATTATTCCACCACCGATACCGTTACATTCAGGTTATTCTCGCTCTCGTCCTTAACGGCTTTCCTCTTCTCAACGGGAGCCATATCATGTATTGTCCCGAGCCCCCATTTCAGGAACTCGCTACTAAACCGTTTATCCATGCCCATATCCAGTAGCAGGCTCCTTATGCAGTCATTTGCCACATCAAGCCCACGCCTGAAACTCGGGTATTCATCTGCCCACAGCATAATGTCCTTTATACGCATAGGAGGTGTCAGGCTCATGCACCACTTCTCAATACACGGGAATCCACCCTGCCCGCTACACCACTTCTCACTATCCATGAAGAAGTCTATTATCCCCCTGTCATACGCAGGCTTATACATCGCAAGCACATTTATCTCATCTTCACTATGTACTTTACCCTCGTCTCCGCTTATCGTATAGTCCCTTGCTATACTCCCCTCCACCAAGTCCGCTTTCGGCTTCACAACAACCGTCTTAGGCTCACTCTTCTTCGGTCTGCCCCTCTTCTTCGGAGCAACCTTCATATCAGCACTACCAAGCATATTCAATCCCCCTTATCCACCCCATACCAAAGAGAGGAAGCGGTGGTACTCCCTCTCCCCGGTATTAAGGAGCATCAATACCTAGTATATGATACTTACCTATACCATATACCTACTATCATTCTACACCACTATCTACCCCTTGTCAATACCTCCCCTTATACCCATTTTTATTTTCCTACATTATATTATAT
>ERZ1034873.140-NODE-140-length-43866-cov-26.695054_pt1 | contig 43866 bp, 60 predicted proteins | sample MGYA00520689_ERZ1034873 | MGnify/ENA primary metagenome ERZ1034873 (study PRJEB33766, sample SAMN09781722) | gut metagenome | biome: gut microbiome | host: Homo sapiens | place: Madagascar | study: EMG produced TPA metagenomics assembly of the PRJNA485056 data...
TTTTCTTTGCTTCTTTCTTTTCTTTGCCGGGAAGCAAACGAAAGCAAACGAAAGCAAACGCAAGCAAACGAAAGCAAAAAGCAAGCACCCGGTAATCACACCGGGTGCTTGGTTGTTATTTGCTTACGCCTGCGTCATCGCGGATTGCCGCTGATGGCCTTAAGCAGGATCTGCTCGACGTAATTCGACAGCGATCTGCCGTCGGCAGCGGCCAGCTGCTCGAGACGGGCTTTCACGTCCGCGTCGAGACGCAGCCCGACAAACGCGGTCTTAGCCATGTCTGCAGCCCCCTCTCAGTACACCGGATTCTCGGTGTTAAGTTCCCACTCTGCGCCGTACTTCTCGGCGTGGGCGACGGCGTAGGCCGCAAAAAAGGCCTGCTCCGTGCAGGGGGCGATTTCCGCGTGGATCTGCTCGCGGATCTCATCATCCATCAGCGCGACGGCGGCATCAAAGTCGATCTCGCGTCCGGCAGCGTTTACAACTTTTCCCATTTTTTTAATCCTTTCCGGCCTTTGGCCTGTCCATTAGTCCCACGCATGATCCATGCAATATTTAGACCACGCGGCCTCCATCTCGGCGATCGCCGCGTTGTAATCCTCGCCGTCGAGGATCTTCCGCACGGCAACCTCGCCGGCGCTGGCCTTAGCGATATTTTCCGAACGGCTGTACTCGCGCGCCTTGAGGTAAGCAACCGCTTTGGGGTACTGGGCATACATCGCTTTAAGGTCATATTTAGGCTTGGGGCGGACGCCAATACCTCCGCCGCCCTCGCCGTCGAACGATGCCTCCCACTCTTCGTGCCACGCGGCCAGATCCGCCCGCGCGTGCTCGATCTCCGCGAGGCCGGGGATTGCCTGGATCTTTGCATCCCGCTCGGCCCGCGCCTTGGCGGCCTCCTGCTCGGCCCGCGCCTGCGCAGCTTCCTGCTCCAGCAGGTACTGCAGGATGGCGGGCTTGTGGGCACGCATGTAAGCCACGATCTCGTCCCTGCCGCACTTGGGCGGGTAGCATCCGATCTTGTCCTCCCCCGTGCGCCGGACATTCAACGCCCGCACAAACTCCTCGATGGTCATCTCGCTGTACTTTTTCATGGTTTTGTCCCCCTTACTTATTCGCGCTGTCCTGCGCGTCCAGATACTGGATGATTTCCGCGCGGTGGGCTTTGATATAATCGCGCGTTGCGTCCTTTTGCCCGTTCCACATGGTGTATCTAAATTTGCCGTCCTCCTTGCGCGTGATCCTAAACGCCTGCACGGCCTCCGCGACTGTGACCTCGGCCCAATCAGGCCCCATGCCGTATTCGCCGATGTGGGCGACGATCTCGCACAGGACGTGGTCGACAATCTTGTCAAGGGACTTGGTGGCGGAAAAGGTACACTCCCAGGGGCTGCCGACGTTGGCGACGACCTTATTACCGGCAACGCCAAGCGACACGGTGTAGCCGTCCTGTGCGCCGATCTGGAGCACATAGTGGGGCCCACGTCCCAGCCCCCACTCGATCGCCTCCGCGATCGTGTCAAATCCGATTTCGCTGTCAAAGATGCAGCTATCATTGCTAAGGGTTACTTCATACTTCATGATTTTCAATCCTTTCCGGCCAAAGGCCTGTCCGATGTGGGTGGGTGTCTCTCGTTTGATCTTGCCTATATTGTACAACAATGTTTAACATACAGCAATAGGCATACTGCACAAAGATTTGCATTAGGAATTGCGTGTTTTGACGGGGCTTGGCGTGGGACATTGGCAAAAATCAGGGATATAATAGATGCGTGGGTTATGGCTTGGGGCTACACACTCTCCTTTTTGTTGCCCCCGCAAGGGGGCTATGCGGCCAAGAGTATATACGCGGTGCAACTCCGCGGGGCCGCGCTAGGATGGGCTGATCATCCCCCAATCATGGATGACGGGCAGGTGTTTAGCAGCGTCTGCCAAAGCGGGAGCCGCCCCGTAAGCGCGGCAGGATGTAGCCGGTGACGGCTGGGGACTATCTGCCGATATGCAAGGGCGGGAGCTGGCAGATCAATACAACGGACACACGATGGGGGGGGGTAATACGCCGTGGCCGAGGTGATTAATCCGCGCAAGCGCAAAAAAATCGTGGCCGACTATGTGGCGCTGGGATCATACGCGGCAGCGGCGCGGATCAACGGCGTGGCACCCAACAGCGTCAAGCGGATTGTGGCGGCGGAACCGGAGATCGCGCGGCTTTGCGCACAAAAAAAAGAACAGGACACGCAGGACGTGCTGGCGTACATGGGTAAGCAGTCCGATCTTGTGTGCGATATCATCGGCAAGGGGCTGACGGCGCTGGCCGATGAAGATAAGCTGGCAGCGGCCAACCCAGCGCAGATCACAACGGCGATCGGCACGCTGATTGACAAGTGGACGATGGTCCGCGACCGGCAGACGCAGAGCGGGGTACAGGTGGATCTCGGCGGCGCGGAGGATTACAGCGGATGATCACGATCCACATCGACAAGCCCAACGCGCGGCAGGAGCTGTTTTTGCGCGACCGGCACAAGTACATCGCCTTCGGCGGGGCGCGCGGCGGCGGCAAAAGCTGGGCGGTGCGCACCAAGGCCAAGCTGCTGTGCCTGCGGTATCCCGGCATACGATGCCTGATCGTGCGCCGGACGTACCCGGAACTGATCAACAACCACATCCGGCAACTGCGGCAGGAGCTGGCCGGTGTTGCGCGATATAACGATAAGGACAAGATCCTGATGATGCCGGGCGGCAGTTCCATATCTTTTGCGTACTGCGCCAAGGACGGGGATCTGGACCGGCTGCAGGGCGTGGAATATGACGTGATTTTCCTCGACGAGGCGACGCAGCTTAGCGAGTACCAGATGACCACCATCACGGCGTGTCTTCGCGGCGTGAACGCCTTTCCGAAGCGGGTGTACTACACCTGCAACCCCGGCGGGCAAGGCCACCAGTACATCAAGCGGCTATTTGTGGACAGGCACTTTTTGCCGGGGGAAAACCCAGAAGATTACGCGTTTATCAAGTCGCTGGTGACGGACAACACCGCGCTGATGCGGCGGGACCCGGAGTACATCCAGCAGTTGGAGGCCCTGCCGGAGCGTCTGCGCCGGGCATGGCTGAACGGGGACTGGGATGTGTTTTGGGGCCAATTTTTCGAGGAGTTCGCGGATGCGCCGGCGCATTATGATGATCGGCGCTATACGCACGTCATCGCGCCGTTTGAGATCCCGCCGGACTGGCGGATCTATCGGTCGTTTGACTGGGGCTATGCCAAGCCCTTCTCATGCGGGTGGTGGGCGGTCGACTACGACGGATGCCTCTACCGGATTCTGGAGCTGTACGGATGCACACGGGAGGCGAACACCGGGCTTAAGTGGCCGCCGGACAAGGTGTTTGCGGAGATCCACCGGATCGAGACGGAGCACCGGTGGCTGAAGGGCAAGATGATCACGGGCGTTGCCGATCCGGCCATCTGGGACGCGGAGCGCGGCGAGAGCATCCAGGAGACTGCCGCGCGGCACGGCGTGTACTTTTCGCGCGGGGACAACCGGCGCATACCGGGCTGGATGCAGATGCACTATCGGATGGCCTTCGACGAGGCCGGGCGGGCGCAGATGTACATCTTTTCCAACTGCCGCGCGGCGATCCGCACGATCCCGCTGCTGCAGTACGATGATCACCATGTAGAGGATCTGGACACGACCGGCGAGGATCACGTCGCCGACGAGATGCGGTATCTGTGCATGGCAAGGCCGATCAAGCCACGCACAAAGCATGCTCGGGATCCGTATCTGGATAGCCCGCTGTATACGGCGCTGGATATTCCGCGCGAGGACATTCTTCCCGCGCCGGAGCTTGCGCCGATGACGATCAAGGAGGCAACTGATGGATGACGCAACCGCCACGCAGGGCGTGGAGATTAAGGCCGCCGACGTTGTAGCGGCGGTGATTGGCGCGGAGCAGATCCGCGAGGCCGTGGACACGCTAAACCGCTACAAGCAGGGCAAAGCCAACCTGGAGCGGCGTGTGATTGACGACGAGGAGTGGTATCGCCTCCGGCACTGGGCGTGTATGCGGGGGCGCAAGCAGGACGTGGAGCCGGTCTCGGCGTGGCTGCTCAACGCGATTGCCAACAAGCACGCGGACGCGATGGACAACTACCCCGCGCCAAACATCCTCCCGCGGGAGCAGGGGGACGTGGAGGAGGCCGAGCGGCTGAGCGATATTGTCCCGGTGGTGCTGGCGCAGGAGGGCTTCGAACAGGTGTACTCCGACGAAGCGTGGGACAAGCTGATCGGCGGCACGGGCATCTACGGCGTATTTTGGAACGCGCACAAGCTGGGCGGGCTGGGGGACATCGCCATCGAGACGGTGGATGTCCTAAACCTGTTCTGGGAGCCGGGCGTGACGGACATCCAGGACTCGCCGAACGTGTATCACCTTAGTCTGATGGATAACGACGCGCTTGTCAGGATGTACCCGCAGTTGGACGGGCATCTGGGCGGCAGCAATATCGACGTCAGCAAGTACTGCTACGATGACGCTGTGGATACCAGCGACAAAAGCGTGGTGGTGGACTGGTATTACAAGCGATCCGTCGATGGGCAGATGATCCTGCATTACTGCAAGTTCGTGGGAGATACCGTCCTCTACGCGACGGAAAACGAGCGGGAGCCGGATGCCGCAGGGCGGAGCATGGCGGATCGCGGATGGTACGATCACGGGAAGTACCCGTTTGTGCTTGACCCGCTGTACCGGTGCAAGGGGACGCCGTGCGGCTTTGGCTATGTGGACGTAGGCAAGGGGGCGCAGGAGTATATCGACCGCGGGGAGCAGGCGATCATGCGCAATATGCTGTCCAATGCGGCCCCCCGGTTTTTCGTCCGCGCGGATGGCGCGGTGAACGAAGAGGAATACGCCGACTGGACAAGACCGTTTGTTCACACGGACGGCAATCTGGGGACGGACTCCATCGCCCCGGTGACCGGATACGGGCTAAGCGCCATTTACCTGTCGGTGCTGGAGCACAAGGTCGACGAGCTGAAAGAGACCACCGGCAACCGCGACGTATCTACGGGCGGCACGGCCTCCGGCGTTACGGCTGCGTCGGCGATTGCGGCGATGCAGGAGGCGGGGAGCAAGCTATCGCGCGACAGCAACAAGGCGGCATACCGCGCATTTCGCGAGGTGGTGCTTCTTGTTGTGGAGCTGATCCGACAGTTTTACGATCTCCCCCGCCAGTTCAGGATCATCGGGGAAAACGGTGTGCAGCGATTTATCAGCTACACCAACGCGGGACTGCAGCCGCAGGCGCAGGGGACGGACTTTGGCATCGACATGGGGACGCGCGTGCCGCTGTTTGACATCGACATCTCGGCGGAAAAGGCCAGCCCCTACAGCCGAATGAGCCAAAACGAACTGGCACTGCAGTTTTTTGGCGCCGGATTTTTTAATCCGCAGCTCTCGGATCAGGCGCTCGCGTGCCTCGAAATGATGGATTTTGATCGAAAGGACGAGATCATGCAGCGGATCGCCGCAAACGGCACACTGTACCAGCAGCTTATGGCGGCGCAGCAGCAGGCCGTGGCGATGGCGCAGCTTGCGGATACGCTCGGCGGGACAAATTACTCGCAGCAGATGTTGGCGGGGATGCAGGGCGGCACACAGGCGGCGCCGGGCAAGGTGGATCAGACCGCCGCAGACGGCGGCGAGAGCAGCACGACGCGCAATGCGCGGCAGGAGGCGGCTGACAGAGCCGCACCGCGATGATTACGGCGCGGATGGGCGACCGCGCGGGACTGCTGACGCTGGAGATGGACGGCCATGCCGGCAGCGCTCCGGCGGGGCATGATCTGGTATGCGCGGCGGCAAGCATCCTATGCTATACGCTGGCGGCACAGGCGGGCAAGCTAAGCGCAGACGGCAAGCTTCGGGCAAAGCCGAGCGTGGACTTTGCCGACGGGCACGCGGCGATTGCGATCAGGCCGCGCGGGGCAGCGGAACGCGAGGCGCGGGCAATCTGGGGCACGATCGAGTCCGGGCTATTGCTGCTGCAAAGAGAGCACCCGGACTGCATCAGAGTTGATAGCGGGGAGTATCCCCGATAACAAGGGATCGCCCACCATACGGGCAGATTACGGGATCGCCCACCATACGGGCAGGAGTACGCTATGGACATTATGGCAAGGCCGCTTACCCTCCAGCTCTTTGCAGAGGGCGGCACAGCGGCAGCTCCCGCAGAGGGGGGCACGGGCGCGGCGGCGGAAACGGGCGACCTGAGCAAGGTGGCCTACGGACTGCAGGCCGATCAGCAGACAGATCCTGCCGCCGAGGATCATGCCGAGGACAAACCGAGGGATCTTGGCAAGGAGTTTGACGCGCTTATCAAGGGCGAGTACCGGGACGTGTACAATAAGCGGATGCAGGATACGATCCAGCGGCGCACAAAGGGTACGCGGGAGACGGCAGATAAGTACAGGGCGGCACAGCCGCTGCTGCAGATGCTGTCGGAGCGGTATCACGTCGATGTTGCGGACGTGGATGGGCTGACAAAGGCCGTGGCCGAGGATGACGCCTTTTACGAGCAGGAGGCCGAGCGGCTTGGCATCGGCGTTGAGCAGGTCAAAACGATGCGCAAGGCGGAGCGGGAGAACGCCCAGCTCCGCGAACAGCTGGCCGAGCAGGAGAACCGCCGGAAGATGGACGAAAACATCTCAAAGTGGATGCGGGAAGCCGATGAGATCGCGGCGAAGTACCCGCAGCTGGATCTCCAGCAGGAGCTGCAGAATCCGCAGTTTTTTAACGCGCTGATGAACGGGGCAAGCGTCGAGGGCGCTTACTGGGGGCTGTATCACGATCAGCTCATCCCGCAGGCCATGCAGTTTACCGCGCAGGAGACGGAGCGCAAAATCGCCAACAAGATCCAGTCACAGGGCAAGCGTCCGACAGAGAGCGGCGCTAAGCCCCCGATCACCGTCAAGAGCGACGTGTCGCAGCTCTCCGACGCTGATATGGACGAGATTATCAGACGAGCAAGGAGGGGCGAAAAGATCAGGTTTTAACCCCTCCGGAAGGGAGAAATATGAATGACCTGAGATACATCGATCTGCAGCTGTTTGCAGATGTGACCAATGCGACGACTTCGGCGGCAACCGGCAACAACCTGTCCGCCGAGATGAAGACCTTTTACGACAAGGTGCTGCTACGCGAGGCCGGGCCGCACCTTGTCCACGATCAGTTTGGACAGAAGCGCGATATTCCGCGCGGCAACGGCAAAACGATCGAGTTCCGTAAGTTTAACCAGCTGCCCAAGGCGCTGACCGCGCTGACCGAGGGCGTGACCCCCAGCGGCGGCGCACTGGACGTGACGAGCCTGACGGCGACCGTCAACCAGTACGGCTATTTTGTCCGAATCACCGATGTGCTTGATCTTACCGCCATCGACAACGTGGCCGTCGAGGCCGCGCAGCTGCTTGGCGATCAGGCGGGCATTACGATGGATACCATCGTGCGCAACGTCCTGCATGGCGGAACCAACGTGCTGTTTTGCCCCAAGGTTGCCGCCGGTGTGGAGACGGCTGTTACCGCCCGCACCGGGCTGGACAACACGTCCCAGCTGACCGTCAAGGCCATTCAGCGCGCGGTGGCGACGCTCAAGAGCAAAAACGTGCCGACCATCAACGGCAAGTACGTCGGTATCATCCACCCGTACGTCGCGTACGATCTGATGCGCGACCCGGAGTGGGTCGACGCGCACAAGTATGCCAATCCCACCAACCTGTACACGGGGGAGCTGGGCGAGATTGCGGGCGTGCGGTTTGTCGAGTCGACCGAGGCGAAGGTCTGGAAGGATGCCTCCTGCCCCAAGATCGGCAGTACCACCAACTACTACGGCGTGTTTGGCACGCTGATCCTTGGCAAAAACGCTTACGGCGTAACCGAGGTCACCGGCGGCGGCCTGCAGACCATCGTCAAGGGCAAGGGCAGCGCCGGTACGGCTGACCCGCTGGATCAGCGCTCTACCGTCGGCTGGAAGGGCATCCGCACGGCCAAGATCCTGCTCGAGCAGAATATGGTGCGCGTGGAAAGCGTGTCCGATGCGTGGAGCGCGTCGGTCGAGGCAAACTGAGTAACGGCGGGGGAGGCAACCCCTCCCCCGCAGAACAGGAGACGAAAAATGGCTGAAACTACCAAAAAGCCCGAAACGGGCGAGAAGATGGTGCGCGTGACGCTCCCGATCATCAACGAGCATGATATGGAGCAGTATGTCGGCATCAACGGCAGATCGTGGCTGATTCGGCGCGGCGAGGAAGTCGAAGTGCCTGAGTGCGTGGCAGAGGTGCTGAAACTGAGCGAAAACCAGAAGCGAGAAGCATACCGCTATCAGCAGCAGGCCGCGAAAGCCGCCGAGACGGGCGGCGAGATGTAATGGGGGTCTGCGCGACCCCCATTTTTTGTGAAGGAGGGACGCGCGATGACAATTGAGCGAGTGCTGAGTACCGTCGATGCGTGCAAGCCGAACGTGATCGATGATGCGCAGAAGCTGGCGTGGCTGCAGGAGCTGGAGGGGATCATCACCCATGAGATCATCAGGACGCACGCAGGCGGCGAGAATGCGGAGATCCCGACGGTCAACGGCGGCACGGATCCGAGCGCGGAACTTCTGGCGGCGGCGCCGTATGATCGGCTCTATCCGCTGTACGTCGAGGCGCAGATCGACCTCGTCAATGGCGAGATCGGCAAGTATAACAATTCCATCGCGCTTTTCGCGGCGGCGTACAACGAGTACAGCCGCTGGTACAACCGGACGCATACGCCGGTCAGCGCGACGGTGCGTTTTTGGTGAGGAGGGCGTATGTACAATCCGACGCTCACTGAGACGAGCCAGAGCCGCGAGATGCTGTCTGTGTTTGGTGGGTACAACCACAACCGGCGGATCAGCGACGGCGAGTTTTACGACATGACCAATCTCACGTCGAGCGGGTATCCGCTCCTGATGAGCAGACCCGCACGCGGCAAGGTACAGCAGCTGACCGCTCCAGGCGGGATGCTGGCCAAGGACGCGATGGCCGTGGTCGACGGGGGCAAGCTGTACTACAACGGAAAGGAGATCACCGGGCTGACGCTGAGCGACGGCGACAAGCAGATGGTCAGCATGGGCGCGTACCTTGTGATTTGGCCGGACAAGGTGTACCTCAACACCAAGGACGTGACGGACTACGGGAGCCTTGAGGCATCGTGGGAGAGCACCGGCAACGTGGTGTACTCCCTAAGCACGATGGACGGCAAGACGATGGACAACGTCCCACTTACACAGCCGGAAAATCCGACCGGCGGCGAGTATTGGATCGACACGACGCAGACCCCGCACCAGCTGATGACGTACTCCGCGTCGCAGAGCATGTGGACGGGTGTCGCGACGGTCTACACCAAGATCTCGGCAGACGGGATCGGCAAGGCCTTTGCCGAAGGCGACGGGCTGGAGATCAGCGGCATCGCCTACGGGGGAGACAGCGAAGCCGTCAAGGCGCAGTACAAGGATCTCAACGGCACAAAGGTCGTGCAGAGCAAGGGCGATGACTGGATCGTGGTCATCGGGCTGATCGACCTGACCTACACGCAGGAGAGCGGCACGGTTAAGGCGGCACGCAGTGTGCCGGACATGGACTATGTCTGCGAGGCGCAAAACCGCATCTGGGGATGCAAGTACGGCATGGTGGACGGCAAGACCGTCAACGAGTTGTACTGCTGCAAGCTCGGCGATTTCAAGAACTGGCGAGTCTATGCCGGCGTGTCGACGGATGCTTGGGCGGCATCTGTTGGGTCGGACGGCGCGTGGACGGGCGCGATCAACTACCAAGGATATCCAACGTTTTTTAAAGAGGACGTGATCCACAGGATTTCCGTCGCATCCTCCGGTGGGCATCAGGTCGTTGAGACGGCGGCGCGAGGCGTGCAAAACGGCAGCTGGCGCAGCCTGTGCGTAGTCAACGAGATGCTTCTTTACAAGTCCCGCACGGATGTATGCGCGTACGACGGGAGTTTCCCCACGTCGATTGGGGCGGCGTTTGGCGACGTGCTATACAGCAAGGCGGCTGCGGGGTGCGTGGGCGGCAAGTATTACATCAGCATGTACGACGGCTCGGCATGGCATCTCTTTGTGTACGACGCAAACCGGGCAATGTGGCATCGGGAGGACAATACACACGCGCTTGTATTCGCACGGATGGACGATGACCTGTTTTACATTGATGCGGACACCAAATGGATGATGTGCGTCAACGGCACGCAGGGCACGCCGGAGGATGCTCCTGAGTGGTCTGCGGAGACGGGCGTGATCGGGTACGACTACCCCGACAAAAAATACCTGAGCCGCTATAACATCCGACTCCAGATTGAGCAGGGCGGAGAGTTGCGGCTATACTGTATGTACGACTCCGACGGCATTTGGCGCGAGGCGGGTACGGTGCGGCGAAAGGGTCATGGGACGTTCACGGTCCCCGTGATCCCCAGGCGGTGCGACCATATGCGGCTCAAGCTCTCTGGCAAGGGCGTCGTGAGGGTGTTTTCCATCGCAAAAATTCTTGAGTTGGGGAGTGATCTCGGATGGTAGTTATCCCTACTCCGCCGACTCTACAGGGTGGGCAGACCGAGCAGCTGCTCAGCGTGCGGCGATACCTGTACGCGTTGTCACGGCAGCTTAACGAGTCTCTCAACGCCATCGAGGCGGACAGCCTGACTGAGGCGGCAAAGTCTTCGCTCGGCGTGGGTGCGCAAAAGGCGGCGCAGGATCAGACGCGGCAGGATATCGGAGCGAGTGCCAACGCCCTCAAAAGTCTGATCATCAAGACGGCAGATACCGTCAGGAGCGAGATCCAGCGCGTCGAGGCCGAGCTGCAGAGCAGCTACCTCGCCAAGAGCGAGTTTGGCCAGTACAAGGAGCAAGTCGACGCCAAGTTTACGGCAACGGCAGAGAATGTGACGCAGAGCATCCAGTACGTCAGCGAGTTAGAGGGACGGATCGATGGACAGGCCGGAGACATCGAGGGCCTGCTGGCATACCGTACGGAGACAACCGGCTATATCCGGCAGGGTATCGTCGGGTATGAGGATACCGTCCCGATCATCGGCATCGCAATCGGGCAGGACATCCAGACAACCGGCACGCAGAGCGTTGGCGGCAAGGTGTATGACGTGATCGACACCAGCCACAATATGTCAGTCTGGACAAGCAAAAAGCTGTCGTTTTACGTCGAGGGTACGGAGATCGCGTATTTCTCAAATGGCGCACTGCACGTCACGCACGTTGAGCTGGAGCGGATCACCGGCGCGGGCAAGTGGGACGTAAATTTTACAAGCGGCGTGACGTTCCGCTGGATCGGAGGATGAGATGGCGCTTTCGGGCAATTTTTCCGGGTCGACCGGCAACCAGTATATTAGGCCGGACATCTACTGGTCGGCGGCACAGTCGCAGGACGGCAACTACAGCGACGTAACCGCGACGCTGTACTACAGCCGCAGCAACAGCGGCTATACGACGAGCGGCACGTGGTCGGGCGGCATTACGATCGACGGACAGCGCACGGCGGGGAGCCGTCACATCGAGATCTCCTATAATTCCGACACGATGGCGGTTTCCGCGACGGTGCGGGTGTACCACAATGCGGACGGAAGTCGGGACGTGACGATTTCGGCAGATGGACGGATCAGCGGGACGACGCTCTCATCGACCTCGATCTCGGCGACGGTGACGCTCGACACGATCCCGCGCGCCAGCGTGCCGACGCTCAACAAGAATTCCATCGCCATGGGCGAGGAGATCATCATTTACACCAACAGCAAAAAGACCGGATTTGTCCATACGGTGCGCTATGCGTTCGCGGGAGACGGCTACGCGGGAGACTTCGACGGGGAGACGGCGTACAACTGGTTCGCGCTGACCCCGCGTAAGGCGCTTGCAAGCAGGATCCCAAACGCCGCAAGCGGGACGTGTACGGTTTACCTCAAGACATGGAGCGACAGCAGCCTGACGGAGCAGATCGGCGACGAGCAGAGCGTAAGCTTCACGCTGCGCGTTCCGGCGGATGCGGCGCCCACGGTGGCCTCCGGCTGGGCAGCGGCGGCGGCGGACAACAGCGGCGGCAAGGCCGCAAGCCTTAAGGGGTTTATCAGCGGATTCTCGCGGGCGCAGATCGCATTTGCAGCGGACAAGATATCGACCAAGTACGGGGCAAGCATCGCCGGATACAGGATTACATGCGACGGCGTGAGCGCGGAGAGTGCGCCGTATAAGACTGGGGTACTGTTTGGTACAAGCGCACAGATCATCTGCCGCGTGACGGATTCGCGCGGGATGTATGCCGAGCAAACGCTGACGGTCAACCTCTACTCCTACGCCGCTCCGGTGCTGACGGGCGTACAGATCTACCGATCGGATGACGCGATGCTCCCGGCGGACACGGGGCTGCACATCGCGGGCGTGGCCACGGTCAAGCACTCCGACTGCGGCGGGGAGAACACCTACACGCTCAAGGGCTATTGGAGAGCCGTGGGAGGCTCATGGAGCGCGGGGCTTGCGATGGCAAGCGGCAAGGCGGCGCTCGTCACCGGGAGTGTGGACATCCTTACGACGGCCAGCTATGAGGGCAAAATCGAGGTAGTCGACAAGCTCGGCAACGTCGCCAGCGTAACGGCGGTTATCCCGACGCAGGCTGTTACGATGCATTTGCGCGAGGGCGGCAACGGAGTGGCCTTTGGCAAGTACAGCGAGAAGGCCGGGTTTGAGTGCGCGTGGGACGCGGAATTTCATGGAGAGGTGCAGGCGGCTTCGCTGCGTGTTGGCGGACTTACGCTGCTCGACTGGATCTATCCGGTAGGAAGCATCTATCAGTCCACAAAATCGACCGATCCGGCAGATTTATTCGGGGGAACGTGGGAAGCCATTACTAACGTGTTTCTGCTGGCAGCTGGCACGATCTATCGCCCCGGTACGACCGGCGGTGAATCCGAGGTAACGCTGACAGCTGACGAAATCCCTGAGATCAAGATGAGCTATCAGTACACCGGCCAGAGCACTGTCATTGGTACGGACGCGATCCGGCTATATGACGGCGATGGGAAACTCAACCAATATACGGGGCCGCAAAGCAGCAACTGCGGGGGCAAGGCACACAACAACATGCCGCCGTATTTGGCGGTGTACATGTGGAAGCGCACAGCATAAGGAGGGAACAATATGCCTGATATCAACATTACAGTGGCGCACAAGGTCGCGGTGTCTGATACGCAATCCATCGTATGCGACAACAGCGACTACATGGTGCATTGGACGCTCGACGAGGACTGGAGCGCCTACGACACCAAAACCATGCGCACGATCTATATGGACGGCACATACACGGACACGGTATTCAGCGGCTCGGATATTGCGCTGCCCGTTTGCACCGTGCCGGGTGCGGTGCAGATCGGCCTTTTTGCTGGCGACATCCGCACGTCGCGCGTGGCAATCCTGCGCGCGCTGCCGTCCGTCCGGTCTGCGGCTGGCGCGCCTGCCGACCCCACGCCGGACGTGTACGACCAGCTGATGGAGCGCATGGCGCAACTGGAGACGTCCGACTGGAACCAGAACGACCCGACCGCGAAGGACTACGTTAAGAACCGGACGCACTATGTATCACAGGAAAACGGGGTGGTTGTGCCGGAGCAGGAAGTAACGACCGCTGTGCAAAATAACTTTAACATTGCAACGCTCAACGATGTTGATTTGGACGCCCTCAATACGCTGTACAGCAGCGAGGATGATCCAACATTTGATGTTGTTTTTGACGGGGTATCGTACCCGTGCAAATGGATCGAGCAAGGCGGGAACCGCATTCTTGTCTTTGGTAATTTAGCCATTCCTAATCCAAGTGTAACGGATACCGGCGAGCCGTTTTGTGTCACCCCCGGAGGAAACCCCGATGCCGGCGATACCTTGGCGATTGGTTGTAAGGTTGCCGGGACACATACGGTCGCGGTTAGTTATCAGCAGGACGTTGTGCATAAGATCGATGGAAAATTTTTGCCCGATGACATAGGGGCTGTACAGCCGGATTGGGGTGAGCAAAGCGAAGATGCCAAAGGCTTTATAAAAAATAAGCCAGAACCGACCGTGATCTGGACAGGTAAACTGTTCTGCGGAGTAGACCCGAAAACACTGACTGTACAAGAAGCATATGATTTAGCCCTAAGCAAAATGCCGTATTTGTTTGCGGAAATAAATTATGAAACCAATTATACGGCATCGATGTATACACGCAGGTCATCACAGGTTGTTTCAATCGCAAGATATCCGGCTGAAACTAAGCTTGGTATAGGTTTTGCTTATGTCCGTATGCATAACGGCACAACTGGTACTGCAAGCGGGGTCTTAGCGTGCGAAAGAATCCCGGGAGAAAAATTTAAATCATGATCGATATCCGAATTATGGCAAGCCCGAAACGGGCTGACAGCGTTGCAAGGCTACTGCAAAAACTCAATTTGAGCAGTGATGCTGTAACGTGGGATGACCGCCCGAACGGCGGGGATGCAATGTATACTGCGCGCAAGACGTGGCTGCACCCTCTGCCGGGCGGCGCAACACACCGAATGGTGCTGCAGGACGATGTGGATGTGTGCGACAATTTTACGCAGATCATAAGTATTATTGCTGGTACACATCCTCGCAGAGTAATAACCGGCATCCACTTCTTGCAGCCGGGCAACTACCCGAACTACAACAACACGCCGTACTATCGTATTAACAATATGCCGGGGTGTGCGATCATGATGCCTGTCTCCACCATTGAGCCGTGCATGGCTTGGTGCGACGCAAGTGATGATATGGAGCGAAAACCCCATGATGACCTAATGATTTCTAAATACTGTCAGGAGCACAACATTATGATGGTTTGCACAATTCCATGTATTGTACAGCACCCGGATGATAACAGTCTTTTTGGCACAGTGTATACATGGAAAAGATACAGTCGGCTCTACGACCCTTATGCTCGAGCAGACTGGACAAACAAAAGCATCTTACTTCCCAAGGGGTAAATTTAGAAAGCGAGGTAGGTTCCAATGGAGCATCTTCGAGCGGTTCCTCCCGAACTGAAAGAAGCCAACGCTTTTGTAGGTCAACTCCATCGTCAACCTCCGCAACGGAAGTATAACCCACTAACCCCGCCCTGACGGGCTTATTACACGCGCAATGCGCATATCAGAGAGGAGACGACATTATGACAGAATCCATCATCGCAGCACTGATAACCGGCGCGTTAAGCCTGTTTGGCGTGCTGGCCAGCAACCGCAAGACACAGGCAGTCACCGAAACCAAAATTGACGAGCTGACGCGCGAGGTGCGCGAGCACAACAATTTTGCGCGTCGCATGCCGGTCGTAGAGGAGCAGATCAAGGTGATTAACCACCGTATCGCAGATCTCGAGGAGAAACAGTAATTTTATGGTGCCCCTAATCGGGCACAGGAAGGAGAAAAAAATATGGAAAACATCGGTATCGCAAGCGTGGCGGCCATTACGGTCATCGCCTACATCATCGGCGCGCTGGTCAAACTCTGGCCCGCCATCCCGGACAAGGCTATCCCCGTCATCTGCGGGCTGGTCGGCGCGGGGCTGGGCCTGCTGAGCCTGTACTGCGCGCCCATCCCGGATTTCCCGGCGACGGATCCGATTACGGCCGCCGCTGTGGGAATCGTATCCGGTCTGGCTGCTACGGGTATTAATCAGGCGGTTAAGCAGCTGACCAAGGAGGAATAAGATGGATACACAGGAGTTTCTGCGGCAAGCAATTGAACTCGTCGTTGAGTATTTTAATGAGCGTGTTGACGTGACAAATCGCAAGGCCCTGACGAAGGAGAACGTCTACGTTGTGTGGAGCTGCAAGACGCTGGGCAACAATAAGGCGCTGCTCTCGACCACGGTGCCAGACGGTATGTACTACGAGATTACCTACAATGGCGCAAAGCATGAACTGTATTTTGACGCCTACAAAAAGTGGGAAAATCTGTGTATCAAATGTCCAAAGGAGGGCTGAGCATGAACATCATCGAGAAGGACTACAAATGGGCAAAGCCGCTTGGCAAGCGCAGCACCACGGATCTGCTGATCCTGCACCACTCCGGCACGACCACATGCACGCCGGACGGCGTACACAGCTCGCACGTCGGCAACGGCTGGGCGGGCATCGGCTACCACTATCTGGTGCGCAAGGACGGCACGATCTATCGCGGACGGCCCGAAAATACTGTGGGCGCACACGCCTATGGGGCTAACAGCCACAGCATCGGCGTGTGCTTCGAGGGCAATTATCAGGTAGAGCCGACCATGCCCGCCGCCCAGCTTGCCGCTGGACAGGCGCTGGTGGCCGATATCAAGCAGCGCTGGGGCATTACCAAGGTGATCGGCCACAAGAACGTTGCCGGATCTACCACGGACTGCCCGGGACTGAATTTTCCGTTTGCGGCCATTGTCTCCGGAACACCGGAGGTTCAGAACAAAAACACGACCGAGGAGGACATTATCATGGTAGCAACTCAGATGATCGGCAACGGCGACCGTGGCAACGCGGTACGCAGCATGCAGGGCGCGCTCATTGCGCAGGGCTATAAGTGCGGCAGCTACGGCGCGGACGGCATCTGCGGCGCGGCGACCGTCGCGGCAATCAAGGCTTGCCAGCACGCAAACGGCCTGATGGCGGACGGCATCTGCGGACCCGATACGTGGGGCGCGCTGCTCAAGAAGTAATCCGGAGAACCGGAAAGGAGGGAGACACGGGTGGCGTTTAGCTACAAAGACTATGAGGAGAGCGAGCGCGTCAGGGATCTGTACAATCAGATCCAGCAGACGGACGCACGGAAGCCGGGCGAGTGGAACGGCGGGACGTATGGCCAGCAGATGCAGGACGCGCTCAGCAAACTGCAGAACCGCGAAAAATTTAAGTATGACCTGAACGGCGACGCGCTCTATCAGCAGTACAAGGATCGATACGTCCAGCAGGGCAAGCAAGCCATGCAGGATACGATGGGACAGGCGGCGGCGCTTACCGGCGGGTATGGCTCGACATACAGCCAAAGCGCCGGGCAGCAGCAGTATAACGCGTATCTGCAGAGCCTCAACGACGTTGTGCCGGAGCTGTATCAGATGGCTCTGGATCGTTATAACGCGGAGGGCAACGATCTCAAGACGCAGTACTCCCTCCTCGCGGACAGGTACTCGCAGGAGTACGGAGAGCATCGGGATAAGACGAGCGACTGGCAAAACCAGCGCGATTACGCCGCGAATCGGTACGATGCCGAGCGGCAGCTTGATTACAGCCGATACGGCGACGCAAAAAGCTACGCCTATCAGGACTACAGGGATCAGATCTCAGACGCGCAGTGGCAAAAACAGTATGACGAGAACGTCAGGCAGTTTAACCAGCAGATGGCGATGGAGCAGGCTCAGCTTGCGGCGCAGAAAGCGGCGGCAAGCAGTTCCAGCCGCAGTGGTTCGTCCAGCTCTCGCAGATCCAGCAAGAGCTACGACACCCACGGGTACTCGTCCGATCAGATCAAGCAGATCCAGATGGCGGCTGGCCTTACGCAGGACGGCATTTGGGGCGCTCAGACTCAGGCGGCATATGAGAGCGGCTATAGGCCGATCAACGAGTATACCATCACAAATCGATCCGGTAACGGATGGATCAAGCTTGAAGGCGGAAGCCGATACGGTGAAACTGAGCTGATTAAGATGCTCCAGAACGGAACTGCGACCGCAACGTGGGACAACAGCAAGAAGACAATCACGTTCCACAAGAAGAAGTAACGCGAGCGAGGGAGGCAACTATGACCAACAACGATCTGGCGGTGGAGCTGCTGCAGCAGCGTAAGAAGAAGCGCGAGGATCCGCAGTCTGCGGCGACGCAAACCAGCACGCAGAATATGAGCGGGCAGGCCGCTCTTGCGCAGGAGCTTTTGTCTCAGCGGATCCAGGCGCGGAAAGAGCGCGAAGCGACGCAGCCCACCGTCAGCCTCCCGTCGCAGCGGATCGACCCCGCGAAGGAGCGGCAGGAGAGCAAGGGCAAGTTTAACGGCTGGAAGTATTTTGGGAACCTCGGCAAAACGCTCCTGGCTGGGGCGGCAAGCATCTCTGCGGCTACGGGAGCGATGGCCGAGGACGCCGTGACCTCTGTAATAGACACGATCTTTCAGGGGGCGAACACCAAGGGAAGCGGACTTTTTAACGCGCTGTACCACGGACGGCCTGAATGGAAATTCCTCGGCGAGAACGGTCTTGTGGGTATCGAGCAAAATAAGGCACACCTTGACGCGGAGCGCGAGGAGGAGGTTTCCAAGATCAACGACTCCACCATCGCCGGGAAGGCCGCGAAGAAAGCGGCGTCTTATGGCGGGGACATTGCATACGGCGTTGGCGGCGCGATTCCGATGGCAATGACTGCCGGAGCGGCAGCCGTCGCACCCATTGTCAACGGCGTGGCAACGTCGACAGAGGCACTCGCAAATCTTGGGGCATCCGTTGTCGAAAGCTCCGGCGTTCTCAGCACGCTCGGCAAGGGCTTCCGCGACACGCTGACGTCTAAAAATTACTGGACGGCGTTTGCGTCCGAGGTCGGGTCGGATTATCAGGAAGCCCTGTCCGACGGAGCAAGCACGTCCGAGGCCATGAACTACGCCATCGCCACAAGTCTGCTCAACTCTGTGATTGAGATTGGCGGCGGTATCCAAAACGTTCCGAAAGGATTCAGCGTGAAGAATCTCCTGCGCAGCGCCGCAGAGGAGGGCATAGAGGAAATCTGGCAAGGGCCTGTCGGGCGCACAATGCAGAACGTTGTGTACGGCGCAGACAATCCCATTGCGTCGCTTTCGGACGACCGCGCGATCTTTAACCCCGTGACATCCGCACAGGAGTTTGCGGGAGGGTTTGCCGTCGGCGGCATTCTTTCCGGCGCACAGATGGCGGCGGGGAAAGCCGCAGGCAGCGTCTATAACAAGCAGATCGAGAAGCAGAGCAAGCGCTATGAGCAGGCGCAGCAGATGGTGAGAGACCGCTCCGGCGTAAAGGGTACGTATCAAACACAGGAGGACGGCAAGACCACGGTTGGCGGCAGTGAGTCTGCGATTAAGTCCATCGTAAAAGGCGGGCAGATCGAGATGGAGAACGGCGAGGTTGTTTCCCCTGAGAAGGTAACATTCGCGGATCGGAACACTGCGGATCTCTATGAGGGCGCGATCAACCGTGCGGCAAACGCCGGGGCGGCGAACGTCTTTGTCGACTCCTATGCCGGGGGAGATGTAAGCCGCTATTTGCTGGGGATGCAGGAGGCGTATGAGGATGGCCGCGCCGGTGTTGTAACCGAGAAACGCGGGACGTTTGCGGACGATCTGACGGACGCGCAGCGCACCGCTGCATGGAATCAGGGCGCGGCAGACGGGCTTCAGAGTTTCCGCTCCGACACCGGACTCGGTGAGAACGGCAGCGCCGCGTGGACGCAGGTACAGCAGAATCAGGCCGTAAAGAGTAACCCGCGCCTTCGCACGGGCTTTACCTCGATGTATCAGGCGGGGCTGAGCGGAAAAGCGCTGACCGACGTAAAGAGCGACGCGGCAAAGTATATCCCCCCATCCGTGCAGACCGCGGCATATCAGGCGGGGCTTGCGGACGCGGCGAGCAGCCTTGCGCGGGAAAAGGCCGGGGTGAAACTGGTTACGCGCTCCAATGAGTCGGGGCTTGCTGACAACGATTACAGCCGGAATCTTGCCAACAAAGACGCCGGAACGGCACGCGTACTGGGGGCTTTGGCAAGCGACATGGGCGTAAGGATTGAGATCGTCCCACAGGTACAAGGCGGCGCGGCGAACGGCAAGTACGTCAGTAAAACAAACACGATCCAGCTTGCGGCAGACGCGGACAACCCGCTCGCCTTTGTCGCGGCGCATGAGGTGACGCACCGGATGCAGGATGCCGCGCCCACGGAATACCACGCGTATCGCGACGCGGTGATGGCATACCGCGCGAACGAGCTGGGGGATGATACGGCGGCGCATATGGTAGAGCGCTACCGCGACGCAAGCCGCGAGGCTGGCGTGACGCTGACGCAGGAAGAGGCCATGGACGAGATCGCGGCGGACTTTACCGCGAAGATGATCGACGACGCTAACCTCTTTGAGAGGTTCGCCAGACAGAACCGCACGGAGGCAAAGACCCTACTCGACCGCTTGAAGGAATTTATCTCCAAGGTCAAGAACCTTGTCGCATCCAAGCGCAACAAAGCCGCGCAGGAGGCTTACGGCAAAAACTTCGCGGAGCTGCAGAAGATCGCAGCCCTTTGGCAGACGGCGTATGACAAGGCGGCAGAGACGGTCGGACACGCAGTTTTGGTTACAAATGATGCTCCGACTGCTGGAGTGTCTTACGATGATGCCGTTTACTCATTGCGTGTTACAGACGAGGCGCTTAAAAACGGTGATGTTGCCAGTATCCCGCCCAGCATTTCCCCAAAGTCTACGCCAGTTCGTTCTACTGAGATTCTAACAGACAGCGCGGTGGTGACCGCTGATGACGGGGAGCGCTACTCGCTGAAGTCGATGAAGCGTGACATCGCCGAAGGGCAGATGTTTGAAGACCTGAAGTCCTACTGCAACTGGACGCAAGCGCAGGTCGACGAGCTGAAAACGAACATCGAGGGGCTTGTCCGATACATGGAGCCGCACCGCGACATCCTCGACATGAACGAGACCACCGGACGAGATGACCGGCGTTTTTCCCCTTATAAGCAGAACAGCGACCCTCTCTATAAGATTTCAATGGACTTTTCGACGCTTTGCAGTAAGCGGCTGTTGACCCAGTACGTCATCGAGAGCCTGCAGGTGCGCGAGGGACGGCCAATGTCTGCTGAGGAGCAGATGGCCATACGCGATATGTTGATTGAGTACCGCAAAGTAGACAAGGGACTTCAGGTCGCGTGCGCGATGTGTTACGTTGAGGCGGCGCGGCTTAAATCCCCCAAGCAGATGCAGACGTGGCTGGACGATCGCGGCAGGGCGATGCGAAAGTATTACGCAGCGAAGAACCAAGCGTATGAGGACAGCATTATAAAGGCTCAGGAGGATTTTAAGGAGTCGAGAGGGTACGACAGAGACACCCCCAAGAGCAAGATGAAGCACTCGGACGTTACCGAACTGAACAAGATCCGGCCCCGCATGGCCTCGGAGTATCAGCCGACGGATTCGGAACAGCGAGTTATTGATCAGGTCGAAAGTCTCCCCACAGAGACGTTTTTGACGAGCGCAAATCTTGCGCAATTCAGCGAGGATTTGCCGGACGGATATGCGGCCTACATCGGGATGATGACAAAGGCGACGCACAGCAAGCCTCTTGAGACGGATGAGGCATATTATTACGGGGACAGCCGCCGCAAAATCGGGCATGGCAAGGTCGTGACGGATCGGTTCCTCGCGAACATGAACCGAGAGAATGGCATGCGGTTCTCCTCGTGGAGCGATTGGCGCATCCAGCACTTACTGGACTATATCACAGCGGTGATCGACAATAGCGTGCGCGGGGCGAAGATGCACGGGTACACAAAATATCCGGACGAGGTACGCGTGCTCGGCAAGACTGGCATGATGTTTAACCTCTCTGGCGTGGCCGGTACGCAGACGGGCCTGAACCCCGACGGCAGCCTGAGCTTCAGCGACACCGAGAGCATCAACATTGAGGAGGCAAAGGCACTGCGTGAGGAGTTCCCAGATACGGCGGGGCTGCAGTGCATCGGCGTGAGCGACAAGCATATCCGGGCGCTGATGCGCAGCGAAGATGTCGATTATATCATCCCCTATCACACCAGCAGCCTGAACAAAGATCTGCGGCGCATGGCGCAGATCCACGGGTGGAAAGATTACACGCTCACCCAGAACGAGAAAAAACTCAAGGGAGCAACAAGCGACGGAAGCGAGACATGGCAAGTCACACCGGCGTTTTCGGACTGGTTCGTCGGGTACGACACCGGCATGAGCGGCATCGAGGCCATGCGGGCAAGCGCTGCGCGGTATTTGGAGATCTGCAAGGAGCGCGGATTGCGCCCGAAGTTTGAGGCGTTTACAGACGAGCCAAACTACTGGAAACTCCTGATCGACCGAAAGATGATCAATCAGGAGACTGGCAAACTGATCCGGCAGAAGCCGGTTACGCCGGAGTTTGACTTTGATACAATCCGTGGGATCGTTGACCGGTATGTCGAGGATTATGACAGCTCTCGCGAGGAGAGGGCGCTCAAGTATGTAACGGACAACTGGGACACCATCCCCCAGCGAATCAAATATCTGAAGGCCACGGAAGCGCAGAAGAAGGCCATGGCGACCCTTGGGAATGAGATGATTGCGGCTCAGCCGAAGGAGAACAGGCTCCAGCTCAAGTCTCAGACGCAGATCGAGTCGGAAATGCGCGACATCAAGAAGGAACGCGACCGGCTCAAAGCGCGCGTGAAATCGCTTGAGCGTCAGGTGGCACGGTGGAAAGCGGAAGTCAAGCCCTCTATGCCGAGCTTCCGCGAGGGAGATCTGAAGAATCTCGGGAATCGGCTCATCAACGACTTCGACAGTTCGACGAAATACAGCGAGATCAAGACGGACATGGAGAACCTCGGCAAGGCTCTGCTATCGCAGGATGTCCCTGACACAGATCTCCACGCTTATGCAGAGTATGTGGCAAAAAAGATCATCCAGAATTCCCGTGTGCTTGAGGAGGGCGGCGAGGACTTGCTGGAGATCCAAAAACACCTCAAGTCCGTCAAACTGGCGTACACGGATGACGGATCCATCCCGGATTTTTCCGAATGGAAGAAGGCACACCGTGACATTAAGTTTGCAAAGGACGGGGGTCTCCCCGTTGACGTGGCATATCACGAGCTGACAGAGCTGTTTGGCAGCGGCTATTTCCCGGAGAACATCGTGCATCCGGCGGATCAGCTTACGCGCATGGGCGAGGTGCTGGAGGATATCGACAACATTTGGTCAAATCCTTATGATGAGTACCGCGACATTGCGGTAACGGCACTTGGCAATGCGCTGATTGAGGGCATGATCAGCGACGATGTCCGGCAGACAAGACCGACCTATGCAGACCGGAAGGAGCAGGAGATCGCACACCTGAAGGATCTGCTCAGCAAGACACGGGCTGGTCGCGACGAGAAGATCAAGCAGATGCGCACAGCTTATGCCGAGCGAACGAAGGCCGGAGCGGAAAGGCGAAAGGCCAGAGAGATCCGAGCCAAGATCTCGCGGCACACCGAAACGCTCTCTCGGAAGTTGCTTCGCCCAACGGATAAGCAACACATCCCGGAGAGCCTGCGGATGCCCGTTGCAAAACTTCTGCGGTCAATCAATCTCGAAAGCTCCCGGTCTTATGACGCGGAGGGGAACCTCCAAGTGCATAAAAGCGGGAAACGCAAGGGGGAGGTTATCCGAAGGACGCAGGACGCGATCCGGCTGCGCGAAGCGTACAACGAAATCCTGAAAAGCGATCCGAACTTTGTGGTTGATCCGGCACTGTTCGGGGAGGATGGGCAGAGCGGGTTTATCGACCAGTTGGTGGCACTTGGAGATCAGAGGATCGACAAGATGGGGACGGAGCAGCTTAACATCATCTGGAAGGCCATCAAGGGCATCGAGACGACCATCACAAGCTACGACAAGGCACTTTCGAGTGGGAAGTATATGTTTATCTCCCAGTGGGCAAATGATCTCAGGAGCGGCGTAAGTAGCCGCAAACGGGCGAACAAGAAGGCCGCGCTCAGCCTTTACGATCCGCGCACATTTTTCAACGCATATGGAGACGCTGGTCTGGACGTGTTCCGCGCTCTGCGGAATGCGGAGGACACGAAGAACCGCAGGGTCGCAGAGGTCGCGAAGCTGACGGAGAAGTTCATGAGCCGCGAGGTCTATAAACAGCGGAATGAGCGGCACACGTTTATGACCGAGGCCGGGCAGACGATCACGCTGACGAATGACCAGATCATGAACCTTTACAACCTCGCGAATCGCGGGAAGCACTCGATGCAGCACCTCTCTGTCGGCGGCGTTATACAGCCCTACATCAAGCGCGACGGCAAGTTGCCGGCCATCGAGCGCGGCACGAAGAGCATTCCTCTTACTGCAAACGATGTGGCTCAGATCACTGATGTCCTGACGGATGAGCAGATCAAGGTCGCAAAGGGACTGCAGAAAATCGCGTCTACCATGCTTGCCAAGTGGGGCAACGAGGCCAGCATGGCCGTGTATGGGTACAACAAGTTTACCGAGGAGCATTATTGGCCGATCAAGTCGGCGCGAGAGGCAATCGTGCAGAACGCTGAACGCGGCGAAAATATGCCGCGCGAGATCCGCAACATGGGCAGCGCAAAAGCCCTGAACGAGAACGCCAGCAACACGCTGGATCTTGGCGGAGTGTTTGACGTTTTCACGAAAAACGCAAGCGACATGATTACCTACAGCACAATGCTCGAACCGATGGAGGACATCAACCGGCTTTTTAACTATCGCTACCGCGACTCTGCCGGGAACCTTACCGGCAAAAACGTCAAGAATGTGCTGACGGATGTTTACGGCGAACAGGCGCTGAAGTACTGGCGAAACCTCATGAGTGACGTGCAGAACGGCATCGCCCACGATGATGAACCGATCACGCGCATGATCGAGAAGTTCGTCGGCAGGACAAAGGCCGCAAGCGTCGGCATGAACGCCCGCGTGGTGCTCCAGCAGCCCACGGCATTCTTCCGTGCGGCGGCGATCCTCGATCCCAGCGACATGGCCAAGGGGCTTGTCAAGGCTCCTACCAAGGGCAATGGCTGGAAGAAGGCCAAACAGTATGCGGGCATTGCCGCCATCAAGGACTCGTCCGGATTCGATCAGGCCGGTCAGTACACGATCATGAAGGGCATTCTCAACGGCGCGGATCAGACCTTTATGGACAAGCTCAGCGACGCATCCGGAGCGGCGGCGGCAAAGGCCGACGCTGTGACGTGGGGCAAGATCTGGAACGCATGCGAGTATACCGTGCAGAAGGAAGGGCGCTATGAAGTCGGGAGCGAGGATTTTTACACTCGCACGGCAGAGGTGTTTTCCGACGTGATCGACCAGTCACAGGTCGTCGACGGAATTCTCCAGCGCACGCAGATCATGCGCAGCGGGAACGGCCTGACGAAACAGGCCACCGCATTTATGGGCGAACCGATGAAGTCCTTGAATATGCTCCTCAGGGCCTATGACGCGTGGCGTTATGAAACCAATCCCAGCAAGAAGAGCGCGGCTCTGAAGCAGTTTGCCCGGACGAGCATCGCGTTGCTGGTTACCGACGGCGTAAACGCGCTTGTCCAGTCCCTCGTCGACGCGGCGCGGAAGGATGACAAGGACAAGGATTACTGGGGCAGATACTTCGAGGTTCTGACCGGCGTAACCGGAGAGGACGACACGGTCGTCAGCGTCCTGCTGGGCAGTAACCTGTGGGACAACATCGACCCCGTAGGACGGATCCCGTTCGCCAAGGACATCAAGTCTATGCTTCAGGGCTACACGGTGTCCCGCATGGATGCAGACGCGGTTTCGGACTTTATTGCTGCGGCGCAGCTGTTTACAAAGGCCACACAGGGCGACGGGCAGAAGACCACGCTCTATGCATTCAAACAGCTTCTGGTAACCGGCAGTAAGATCTTCGGCATTTCCGTCGGCAACATCGGGCGCGACACTTGGGCGGTGGCACGAAGCATCGCGCAGGAGACCGGCAGTTACTGGGCGATGTATCAGATGGAGCAGATGATCTACCGCGTCGCTCCGGACGCGAAAAACTCTTCGCGGTACTACTCGATCCTCTATCATGCATTGCAGGATGACAAGGCCGCGTACGACCGGATTTATGCCGACCTTATCAGTAAGGGCTATACTGATAAGCAGATCAAGACCGGCATGAAGAACGCCATCAAGAACGCTGGCGGAAGCGATATGCTCTCACAGCTTGAAGACGTCGGGTTCAGCCGCGAGGATGCAGAAACCGTTATCAAACAGCAGGAATTCAAGCAGTCCTACGGTTTCTCGTACGACGATCTTGCCGATGAATATGCTGACGGGAATATTTCTCGCCGAGGGGTAATTCGGGCGTTGCAGAACGTCGGCGGGCTGTCTGCGGAAGATGCGGAGCTGAGGGCTACGGCGTACGACTGGAAAAACGCTGGAGTGTCTGATGCGACGAATGCCATCGTCAAGGCGTATCAGAGTTACGGTTCCGATGCAGGATTCGACAAGAAATCCTTTGCGGAGGCGTACAAGGATCTTAACGCGGTTAAAGGCGAGGATACCGACGGCGACGGGAAGATCGAGAAGAAGCAGTTTGTGCTGGAGGCGATCAACAAGATGAACATCTCCACGGCACAGAAGGACGCGCTCTATCGAATGAAGGGCTACGGAGAAAAACAGTTGGCAGACGCTCCGTGGCATTAACCCTCTGGGCGGGGAGCGGGCAACGATACGCCGACCCCGCTCCCCCGCGAAAGCTCCGCAGGCTCACGGCGCGGAGGGGAATGGATGAACACACAGCATAGGGAGATCAGAGCAAGGCTATCACGAATGGCTCCTCAGCGGGCGGTGGACTACGTCAAAGCGTTTGATCTGCCGCCCATGGAGGAGGCGTGCATCATCGAGTGCGATGTGCGCGGGCGAAGTTGTGTAGACGTGGCGATGGATCTGTTTGTGTCTCCGGACACGATCAAAAATTGCAGACGGAGAGCGTACGGAAAGATCGCTGACGGGATCTCATACGGGATCATCGGCACAAATTAAAGGAGGGCTTTATGCCCTCCTTTTTTGCGCCTTTTGATGCCGATACTCTACGCTTTCCAGCCGCTGATTTGGGGTACGATAGATCCAGAAAGGACGTGATCCAATGATGTATGGGTATCCGCCCGCATACCAGCGACGCGAGATCGTACGCGTCAACGGGCGCGGCGGCGTGAACGCCTATCAGATGGCGCCAAACTGCAGTGAGCTGCTGCTCGATGAGACTGCCCCTATTGTATGGCTTTGCCAAACGGATGGAGCCGGATACAAGACGGCGACACCCTATGACATTGCTCCTCATGTAGATGTGCCGCCGGTTGATTTGGCGGCATTGGCCGAAAGAATCTCAAGATTGGAGGCTGCGCTGAATGAATCCCATCCTGCAACAGTTGAACGGGCAGAATAGCGGCGTAGCACGCGCCGTGCAGATGTATCACGCATATCAGGCGGCACAAAATCCCGCGCTGGCCATGCAGCAAATCTTGAATCAGAACCCAATGCTGAATCAGATTCGCCAGTTGAACGGCGGGAATCTCCAGCAGACATTTTATGCAATGTGCCAGTCTCAAGGCGTGGATCCGCAGACGATCCTGTCTCAGTTTTAGTGAATTTTCACAGCGCGCGTGAAAATAATATGAAAAACGGAGGGAACAAACATGAACGACTCTATGTCTCCCGCTGATTTCGCGGCGGTGAGCGGCGGCGGTTTCGGCGGCTTCGGCGGCGAAGGGCTTTGGCTCTTTGCAATCCTTGCCCTGATGGGCGGTGGATTTGGCAACTTTGGCGGCAACCGGGAGCGCAACGCTACGGTCGGCGATGTTCAGCGTGCGACCGATTTCGCTGCGCTGGAGCGCCAGAACAACGAAACGGTGGCAGCAGTCCGTCAGGCGGCGTACGACAATGCCGGCGCGATCAAGGACGGCAACTACAACATCCTCGGTGAGCTGCGCGATCTGCAGATGGCGACGGCTTCTGGCTTCGCCCGCCAGCAGGAGTGTTGCTGCGAGACGCTTCGCGCCATCGACGGCGTGAACTACAACGGTGCGATCAACACGGCGAGCATCAATGCCACCACGACCGCGCAGACCCAGAAGATTCTTGATGCGCTGGCTCAGAACAAGATCGAGAGCCTGCAGAACCAGATCAACCAGCTGACGCTCCAGAACGCCATGTGCGGCGTTCCGCGCGTGAACCCTTACGGGTTCGGCATCGTGCCTCAGTTTGCGATGAATGGCTGCGGCTGCGGTAACATCTGAGCATTGCCCCTGCTGGGCATGAGTAAGGCGGGGCAAAAGCCCCGCCTGTTTTTATGAAAGGAGTATTTTTATGAGCTGCAATTCGATCCTTTTTACCGCGATGACCTCCCCCACCACCGTGGCCGCTGGCGGAGATATCCCCCTCGGCAACGTTGTACGCCGCTATGGATGCGGCGCGACGCTGAGAGGGAATGCCATCTCCCTGAACGGGGAGGGATACTATGACGCTGACGTGTCCGTTACCGTGATTCCTGCGGTTGCTGGCACGATTACTGCGACGCTCCTGCAGGACGGCGTGGCAATCCCCGGGGCGACTGCGTCGGCGACCGTGGCGGCTACGGATACGTCGGTGACGCTTTCCTTCCCTGCTGCGGTACGTCTCCTGCGGTACTCTCCGATGGCTACTCTGCGTCTGACGCTTAGCGCAGCTGGCAGCGTGACCAATGCCGCCGTCACCGTGCGAAAGCTGTGAGGTGCGGCATGAAGGACAAGGTTAAAGCGTACTGTGAGCGCCTTGAGAAGGGGCTGGCCGAGTATATGTCCATGCCAGTATCTGAGCGGAGCGCGACCGCCGTCACGGCGATGGTGGAGTGCTATGAGCATATTAAGGCGTATGCCGAATCGCTGGAGTGCGTGAGCGATTTCTCCCGCGCAGACGCAGAGGCGTGGTGCGAGAAGATGGAGAATGCTGACGGCACGACCGGCGCACACTGGACAAAGGAACAGACCACCAGCGTCGCGGAAAGCCTCGGCGTGACGTGGGATCACATCACCCCGTGGTGCTGGTGGGTCGCGATGAACATGGTGTACTCGGACTACTGCCTTGTCGCGGAGCGGCACGGCGTTTTTACGGCTGAGTTTTACGGGGACTTGGCAAAGGCGTTTTTGTGGGATAAGGATGCGCCGGAACCGAAAGCGAAACTGGCGGCGTACTATTGCGCTATCGCGAAGTGAAGAAAACTCCCCCAGCCAAAGCGGCTGGGGGAGTTGGGTGTAGTTAACGCTACATAGCGGCAGTGTAAACTATGCCTAACGCGTGGTTACAAAAAATGCGCCATTGTTGTCGGCGTCAATGCGCTTGATGGTGCGAGTCCAAAATTCTTTTTTTTCGATCCGCGAGAGCTTTGGATACTGTGCGATGGCCTCATGCAAGCTGGCTATGTCTGGGGGATCTGGAGTCTCAGCTTGCGCGGCGTTGAGCTGCTCCTGCAATTTGTCATAGTCGGCGCGATAGGTTGGCATATCAATCATCTCTGCGAGGTACAGCTCTTTCAGCCGATCAAGCTTGCGCAAGATCTTGGCCGGGGCAATCCGAGACTTTCTCTCGCGCCCCTTTTTGGTTGCAGAGTAGGCCGTTTTGACGATATGCTCCAGTTCCTCGAGTAGGTATATTTCGAGTTCCGATTCGCGGACCCGTTTGGTATGTGGGCAAGCCGTAGTATCAAGGTTGTGTGTGCGGCAACGGTAATACGTGTAAGTCCCCTTGACGGTTTCTGCTTGCATCGTTTTCCCGCACTCGCGACAATAGATTAGGCCGGAATACAGGTATATGCGTGAATCCTCAACCCCGCTGCACCGCTGGGATTGCTTTGCGAGCATGCCCTGCACAAGATCAAAATCGGCCTTTTGGATGAGCGCCGGGATCCGATTGGGGACGCCGTAAACCTCGCCGATATAGAGCCGATTGCGGAGGGCGCGATTAAACGTATTGTACACGCCGTCGATCCCCCACTGCTTTAGCATATATTTTTTTGTGGCGTTGACGCTGCGCGTCTGGATGTAGTATTTAAACATGGCTTGAACGGCCGGTGCGTCCTTTGTCTGGATGTAAGCCCCGTTTTTGATCATCAGCCCCAATGGGGCTTTTGTCCCGATTGGGATCCCGTTTGCTCTGCGGCCATCGTTTATAAAACGAATCCGCTCACTGGTACGGTCGGCCTCGTCTTGCGCGACAGACAGCATGATGTTTACCTTCAGGCGGCCGGCGGCAGTCTGCGTCTCATAGCTCTCCTCCGTTGCACACCACGTTACACCGGCCTTTTCCAGCGTGGGCTGGACGGCGTAGTAATCGGCTACGTTGCGAAACCAGCGATCAAGCTTGATAAAATAGATGGTATCGATTTTGCCGGTCTTGCAATCCTCCAGCAACCGGAGGAGCGCGGGACGTTTTCGGTACGACTTGCGGGCAGATATGCCCGCATCCTCGTAGACGCCCACGACCTTTAGGCCGTGGGCTTTTGCGTAGGCAAGAAGCCGCGCACGCTGCTCCGCGAGGGAGTAGCCGTGGCGGGCTTGCTCCTCACTCGAGACGCGCACATAAAGCGCGGCGCGTATCTGATTTGGCATGGGGTTACCTCCTGATAAATCCGATGCTCCCGCAGAGCACATCGAGCGTTACGCCGTATATTAGGACCGTGAGCACAATCGCGAACAAAGCCAAGATGATCCTCTTTTTCGTGGCGATTGACCGCTCCAGCATGGCACAGCGCTCGTTGCCGAACGCGATCTGCTGGAGCAGCAGTTTGCGTTCTGAGTCCTGCACCGGCTCGTCCTGCGGGTTGATGCCAAAAAACTGGTTGATCGATACGCCGAGTACGGCGCAAATGGGGCCAGCCGTGTAAACGGACGGAGCCTTTGACCCAGCCGTAAAAAAGTTGCTGACTGTTGAGATGGGGATGCCGGATCGCTCTGCAATGTCTGCGTTGGTCAGCCCTTTGTCGTGCCGAGCCTTACGGCACAGATCCTGCAAACTGTCCATTTGGATTACAGTACATCTCCTTTTTGTCTCCCCACAGTTTGGCATCTGTGCCAAGATGTGGGGAATAAGCTTTCGCGTGTGCATACCAGCAGACTGAGTTGCGATATCAAGGGCGTACATGATACGATAAGCGCAACGGGGCGGTTATAGCCCACCGCTCCTCAGGATCCGCGGCGCTGCTGCGGAGGCGCCGTGGATCCTGTTAAACCGCACATTTAGTCGTCACGCAGATCCCCGGTCACGGATCCGGCGAGTTTTCCGCGGCGCTTTAAGATGGTCGTGCCAACGTAATAAGTGGTAAAAAAGCAAATCACGCAGTCCATAATTACGATGACGCGGAGCAGATCGCTGCCCATGGAGGCAAACATCCTACCGGGGCCGAGGATCGCAAACACGATAGATAACCCCCGATATCCCTTTGGGGTCATTGGCTTTTTTCTCAGCCCGGCGACGAGCCACGGGATAATCCCCACGGCGAGGACGTCGGCGAGAAGAGCAAGTGCATAATCGAGCATAAAATCCCTCCAAACAATGATTTATTAATTACAGTTTACGGCAAATCGTCTGCATCTGCAAGGCAAAGTTTCCGCGCCGGGCGTATTTGGATGATTGCACAAGTACCGACGCGCCAATGAAGCAAAACGCCGAAACGGAAGGGGAATTGGGATGGAACGAGGAGACCTGATCTGCAAAATCTGCGCACAGCTGGACGGTTTGCCGCCGCCAGTCCTGCGCGTAGCCCTCGCGTTTGTGCGGGGACTACATTAGAGTAAAAGCCCCCGGATTCGGGGGCTTTTACTTATATCTTGATCTGCATTTGGCGGTACGGGGAGCTCTCCTCGACAGAGATAATGCGGGTGTCCCCATATCTCTCCAGGGCCTGCGCGATTTGCTCCTTGACCCCGATCGCCTGGCCGACAGGGGCATTGACCTCAACGATGATCTTTAGCACGCTCCCACACCTTTCCGATATCCGCATCATGCGTAATGTCGATGCACCGATCCATGATCGCTCTGCATTGAGGGCAAACGGGAGTAGGCTCTGTAGTCGCGCCCTCGCAAGTAACGCAATACCACAAATTGAGCGGGGGGATACCCCGCCATTCTGAGTGCCTTCTGGTTTCCTTCATTTTACCTCATCCTCCTGCCCGCCCGGTTGGAGGCTCACCGCGCAGCTGATATAGGCAAGATCCGGGATGCGCTCGTCGCGCCGCACGGAAAACGGCTGGTGGTTCTCCTCCAGCACCGTCTTGACGTATACGCCCATCTCCGCCGCGACGAAGTCGCACGCCACGTCCATGTCCAACTGCTGATCCTGCAGATCTATGGCATATTCCTGCACAAACGGCGTCCCCGGCTTTGCCCCGCGCACAACATCCCGGAGCGCATCCGTGACGCCGTCCGGCTCCCATCCTCGCGCCGCCGGTACGCTCAGCACTGCCTCGATCGCGCTCCCACAGTCCCCACACCACCTGCGGATCGCCTCCAGCGCGTCCGCTCTCTTGATGTATTCGTCCATCATACGATTCCCTCCAGTCGCGTGCCGCACCTCCGGCAATAATGCCAGTCGCGCAGATCAAATTCCCGCAGATCCTCGTGCGCGTTCAACGCGCAGCAAAACGGGCACACCAGGTCGATCTCTCCCGTTGCATAGCTGTAGACCTTCCACTTTCCGCGTACCACCTCTGCCACGTCAGCGGCGGGGACATCCCGCACGGCCAGAATCGCCTCCATCTCATCCCAGCACTTCCCCCGGATCGCATCCATCGCCGCCTCTCTATCGATATATTCAGCCGTTGTCGGACACCCCCTTTGGCGGCTTTGGCAACGGCATCCAATACAACGGCGATTCATCGCAATCTGCATACCACCCGCAATCGGAATATGCGCACCATGATGTGATATGCTCGTCGATATCAACCAAGAAACCAACTGCCATGTTCATTTCGTTTCCGTTGTCAAACAGCATCAGAACATCTTCGTGAAGTTCCGGCAGTCTGTTTTTGCACTTAACCCATCTCGCCATTCCGCGCCTCCTTAATCCGCCCGCGCAGCCTCTCGATCTTGCTGTCCATCTGCTTCTGCACAGCGCTTTCGTCGATCGCACAGAGCATCTTTACCTGCTCAACCATGATCAAAACGTCGGCAATCTCCTCGGTGAGATGCTCCGGGTCGCCCTTCCCGCGCAGGAACTTGCAGATCTCTTTCTGTGCTTCGCTGAGTTCCTCCAGTGCCACCACCAACTGCGCCTCCGCACCGAACACGTCCCGCGCCTGCCGATAAACCTCCTGTCTATCCATCATTCCACCTCCTTCAGCCAATACTTGCGTCGGCAGTCGTGACAGCCGCTCGTATGCTCACGACATTCATCCAAAAAGCTTTTATCAAGATAGCAAGGCGGGACGTCAACAGTTCCGGTATCCGGGTTCATTTTGGCGTTAGGCCACTGCTTCAAGAACTCGCTCTGCCGCGTCTTGCGCGGATGCTCATCCGCCCACTTCTCCACAACGGTCACGCTCGCCTCCGGATGATCCATGCACCACTCTTTGCAGTCAGGCAAATATTCCAGCCGATGCACTGTAAACAATGGGCAAGTAGCGCACGGGCGCCCATTACACATCCTTTTTTGCTCTTTGATAAACTTCACCGCATCCATATTATTCTCCCTTCTCCAGCATGTCCGCCGCCGCTCTCAGGTCGTCCGGCAGCATAATCGGCACATCATAGATATTTGCCTCGGCCCACTCCGCGTATTCGCGCAGCATCGCAATAAGCCCCTCCCGCGTCGGCGTCTCAAAAAGCGCGTCGACCATCTCGCCCATAAACGCGCGGTCGTCAGTCAGTCCCATGTCCACCTCCCAGCAAATCCATCTGCCCGCTGATAATGCCATCTTCCATCCACCAGTGCCACCATGACCATGCTCAAATGCTGTTTGCCCATTTCAATACCTCACTCCGATGTAGTCCAGCACCCGCGCATAGCCGAGGCCGTCCTTCGTAGGTTTCCACAGCCCGTCCGTGTCGAATGCCCCGCCGCTGATGCAGAACGCATAGTGCTTCGGGTACGTCAGTTTCATGCGTTCAAAGCGGTTGACGCCTTTTTCGAGGTGCGCACCGAACGCGCAAAACATACACCCCGTCCTCTGGCATCCCGTGCAGTGCAGATTGCAGTCGATCAGCGTCGCGCCGTAGTCGTTCTCGCCGTCGCTGGCCACGATGTCACCATACACGCTGGCGTAGGGCAGCCCACGCTCCACGATAAAACGCAGCACATCCTGTTCCGTCCAAAAACTCATGGGCTTTCCCCTCGGTCGCTTTCCCTCAAAAGCGTTGCACCCGGTCGCCGTCCATATTTGATACCGCTGCCGTCCTTCTTCCGCCATCATCGCAATGATAGGTTTTTCACGGCTCTCGCGCTCATAAGTATGCGCCGCCCTTTTTTTCATAATGCGGCAACACTCCGAAGAGACAAGAAACGGAGCGTCAAGCAGAAATGCCCAGTTATCGCAGTTCCAGGTGCTTTTGTTCCCATCCTTATCAAGCATTTTGCCACGGAGACGCATCATTCGGGATTTAGTCCCCCTCCGTGCAAACCAAACAACGTTTGCGACCTCCTTACTAACAATGCTGTACCCGTACTTTTCAACCACCTGCCGGATGTTCATCTGCGGGCGCAGACGTACAAGATTGACAGTCACGCGGGGAAACTCCCTCCGCAGCCATTCGGCGTACCTATTGACGAACTTCTGTATCTCCGGGTACTCCAACCCAGTGTTCATAAACACCAGATTCAACTCCCACGGCGGCGTCCTGAAACTCGACAAATACCGCGCCGTCAGATACGCCAGCACCGTGCTGTCCTTGCCGCCGGAGAAGCTTACGTAGCACTGTCCGCCCCATGCGGTGTACCACTCGTCCAGCTTTTCGTAGGTCAAAACCTCCTTGTCCTGCACGTCCAGCGCCATCAGCTTTTTCGCCGCCTCATTCGTCAGCGGCTGGTTTGTGCGCTCCACGTCACACCTCCCGTATAGCAAACCCGTACCGATTGCGGAACAACTTCGCCTGCATGTCATACTCCCGCGTCGGCACACACTTCACATCAATCAGCCCGATGTTCATTCCGCCCTCCTAAAAGATCCATCTGCCGTGGCCGGATCTCCTCCACGCGCACCACGCGCGTGTCTCCGTACTTCTCCAGATCCATCGCAATCTGCTCCTTGATCCCGATCGCCTGCCCCGCAGGCGCATCTACGTCTACTGTAATCCTCAGCATGTCATGCCTCCCCAAACCATTTTTTCGTCACTGCGATGGGAAACGGCTCGATTTCACTTGCCCACCGCGCCGTGCCTTTGCCGTGTATGCGCTCCCAGATCAGAGGGAACCCTCCGATGCCATCGAACAAGCTCCCCAGAGTCGCGCCCTCCGGCAGATACCGCGCCATACGCCGCAGCATCCAGTCCCAGAAGGGCAGGGCGATGGAGTTGCCCAGCGCCTTATAGCGCGGGCTGTCCGCACTTCCTTTCACTTTTATTTCGCGCCCGCGTTTATCTGTTTTAACCCAATCTCCAATGTCTGTCCATCCGTCCGGGAATCCTTGCAGCCGTTCGCATTCCATCGGTGTCAGGCGGCGCACGACCATGTTCTGCCGGACTGTATTATTCAAGTTCAGGCTTTGCCCGCCGCTTTCTTTTGCTTGCAGCGTACCGTTTATCTCTCCGCCCTCTCGGAAATTGCGGAAGTCTGCGCTTGCGACATACGCTGACATATCTGCGCGGTATGGGTCGTTGCCTTTTGCCCTCAGAGATGGGGATATTTCGCTCGACACCACCAGCATATCGTTGTAGGCGTCCTGCCCGTTATAGCTACCGGCATGAGCGCCGGGGGAAAGCGTACCCGTCACCTCTTGGTATGTAAGCGGCACTTGATTTCCGCCTGTTCCCATTCGCGCCTGCAGGCTTGGTGCCTGCTCCCCGCACTCGCGGATGACGTCGCAGGCGTGTGTCATGTCCAGCGCCACCGCCGGGGCAACCACAGCCGGTTTATTCCCGCCGCACTCGGCGTTCAGTGTAGGGGACAGCTCCTCCTGATAGCCGATGCTCCGCGCCTGTTCACTGTTGCCCAGTTTAAACCCAACACACAATACGCTGTCCCGCGCCATGTCGCCGTTCTCGTTGGCATTCAGACTGTGCCATACGCCATCCTGATCGTACACCCTTGCGCTCTGCGCATCCCAAGGATTCATGCACATTACCCCGTGGCGGTCGCCGGCGGTCAGCGTGGGGGATGGGTCACCCTCTTTGCCGATGCCAAGACCGTTTCCGCTGCCGTCGTGGTTGCGGCTTTCACCGCCGCCCTGCCATCTTGTAGCTTTGTCGTTGATGGGGATAGCCGCCAATATGGCAGGATTGTTCACACCACCGCCAACACCGCCTTGCAGTGTGGGAGATTTTCCGTTTGTGTCAAAAATGCGCTTGCTTTGGCAATCCCAAGCCGTCAGGCAGTCCCCGACTGCCTGATTAAAACCGCTTTCAGCAGTTTCGGCAGATCCTTCCCCCGCCGCTCCGCTCTCCGCAGGATGCCCAAACACGCTTTCGCGGTCAAATTGTATTTGGGCAGCGGATTCACCTCCAAAATCTGCGACAACCGAGATTCTTCTGCGACGCTGTGGGGTCCCCAGACGGATAACATCTCCTGTACGGCTGTCTCGGATGGTTTTTCCCCAGTCCTTAGCGTCGTGAGTTCGCCAAGCGATAGACCACCCATCACCGTCAATGGCTCCTGCTTTTGTCCATTTCCACTTTTCCGGCAGTCCAGATAGAGAAAATCCTGGTTCTGCGATACGCGCAATTTCTTCCAGCACGGCTGCGAAGTCTTTCCCTCTGTTGCTGCTGAATGCCCCGACAACGTTCTCCCAAACGAGAAACCGAGGTCGGACCATGTTACCTGTCCGTCCATTCCGTTTGTCCGCCTCCCTCATTTCTTTTACGATGCGCACCTGCTCCATAAACAGGCCGCTTCGCGCTCCTGCCAAACCGGCGCGTTTCCCGGCGATGGATAGATCCTGACACGGGCTGCCGCCCGTCACCACCCACACAGGCTCAATCTCCGCACCGTTTATCTTGCAGATGTCTCCCAAATGAACCATGTCTCAACCTCCAAATACCACGCCGCACTCGTAATCGTCCATTTTCGCGCCGCAGTTGGGGCAGTAGTTCCACAACTTCCCAGCATTGCCTCCAAGCCTTGAATAAATCTCTCCGCAGGATTGGCATTCCAGCAAAGGGCCGGATTCCCTCCACCGCCCATGCACCACCGGGGCAACGTCGGCAGCGGTTTGCGCGTCTACTTCGCATATCACATCTTCAAGCAGGCCGCAGCCTTGTTCGTCATCAACATCTGCATGAGCGTCCCGCCAATTCTCAAGGATTTTGCAAAGCGCTTCCCTCTCAATGTATTCAGCCATTCACTTCACCACCTCTTTTACTCTCCTTTATCATTTTCGCGACGATGGGCCACGCCGCTTTAAACCATTTTCCCCAGCGGCGGCATACGCGCCCGTTATCATGGCAAACCGGCTCACGCGGGCAAACCGCGCACGGAGACTGTGGGACAGGGGACTGCGCGTCTGCGTGGATCACCATTGCGTCACCTCCACCTTGATAGAACCACCGTCCCACACCTCGTGCGTGACGCGGCGCACCCACCGCCGGTTATCGTCCGGCAGGATCCAGCCCTTTAGGGCGTCGACGATTGCCTTGCCGATGACGGCATGGTTGTCGATATCGAGGCGATCGTCCCACAAAAACCGGATTGATACCGGAGCAGACGTCAGGTGACGCGGGATACCGGCTTTGCGCAGCGCTGCGTGGGTGATTGCGTGCATCTCCTCCGCATCGCGCTTGCGCTGTTGCCAGCACTTGCCGGCGTAGTAGGCATTTAACCCGTAGCGCTTGTTCCACGCGGCCTTCCCGCGCTGCGTCGGCGGGTATTGGATTGTAAACTCGGTCATACGTCACCACCTCATGTACTTGTCAAGATCCTCTTTCGTCGCTTCTCCGCACTGCGTGCCCTTCTGGCTCCATCTATCCCACTTCTCCGCATTTCTGCAAGCCGCTTTCCAGTCTTTCATGGGGGTCTTGCCGACCATCCAGCCCTTCGAGGCGTAGAAGTCGATAAATTCCTGCGGATCTACCGGCGAATGGCGTTCAGCCACATAGGACTGAACCTCTGCGAGCGTGGGCGGTGTGAAGCGCTTCGCGCGCGCCTTATCACCTTGTCCTTGACCTTGTCCTTGTCCTTGTCCTTGTCCATAGCTTGATTTGCTGCCACCATCAAGCACTTGCTCGTTTTGCTTAGCAAAAGCAGCATTTGCTTCGTTTGCTTGGCTTTGCTTGCCTTTGCTTGCGGCAGATGCGCCGCCCTTCTGGCCGCTTTCGCGGCGGCGCGCAGATAACTCCGTCTGCGCACGGATGGATTCGTCGATATCCCGCCGAATCGCCGGCCAAATAAACTTCTCCGGCCCCGTGAAGCTCGGGGCTGTACCGTCGCGGCGGTAAGCGATCATCGCCCGGATAATCGCCCCCACCGCCGCGTCGTCGTACTCGCAAAAATAGTCATCGTAGCTCATCCAGAGCTTGACATACTCCTTGCTCTCTGCCATGCGTCACCTCAGAACGGAATATCCGGATCATCTTCGATTTCGTCGAAATCGGATGCATCCACGTTTACGGCGTGCCCTGCGGGCTGCGCGTCCTGCGGCTTGCTGTCACCGAAATAGATGCTGTCGGCGACAACCTCCGCGCTGCGGCGCTTGTTGCCGTTGTTGTCCTGCCAGTCGCGAATCTGCAGCCGACCGGACGCAATAGCCATACGCCCCTTTGTGAAATACTTTGCGGCGAACTCCGCCGTATTGCGCCACGCGACCACGTCGATGAAGTCCGTCTCCTTGTCGCCGGACTGGGACTTGAAGTCGCGGTCGACTGCCAGAGAAAAGCTGGTGACAGGTATCCCGGACTGCGTTCTGTGCAGCTCGGGATCACGGGTCAGGCGACCCATGATGACAATCTTATTGAGCATTTACTTGTCCTCCGTCCCGAGCGTGCGCTGCTCGGAGAATTTGTAGATCAGGTGGGCGGCGTAGGAGATCGCCTGTGCCAGATCCAGCTCGGACGATCCACGCAGCTTGCTCCACGCGTAGGAGATCTCCTTGCCGCCATCGCAAAGGGCGAGACGGATGCGATCCGGCTTTGTCTGCAGAGTGAGACTGTACCGCCCGCCGGGGGCGTGCTGCGCCTCCGTTTTGGGCGGCGTCTCCCGCGCCAGAAACGCATCAGGATCAACACCGGCGACCGACACAAGCAGCGGATACGCCGAGGCCGAGATCGAGCCTCGCGAGAGGCAGTTGGAAAAATACGACTGGGTGCGCCCCATGCGGCGCGCAAGATCGGCCATCGTGTAGCCGTTGGCCACGCAGTGTCTGCGGATGGCCTCTGCGTTGATTTTTACATACGCTGATTTCATGTTGTTGTCTCCTTTTTGTTACAGATAGTTTTTACCAAATGCGCGGATAAAATCATCCACGCTCCAACCTTGCTCCTGCATACACTTCAGCTGGCCGTAACGGCGCAGGCGGCGCATCTGGTCCCCGTTGCGGTGGACGGAGGCCGGGCCAAATATGTGGCATCTGTTATGGCACAGGTACACAGTCAGCCCGTAGACCTCGCTTTTGCGGCGGTACGCGCCGCCGAAGATATGATGCTCGTCAAGAGGATCATCCGCTCCGTTGCGCCCACACAAAAAGCATCTGCGCTCCATCGTCACCGCCCTCCCCACTGATCAAGCAGGAGGGACTGCTCACGCTCGGAAAGCGTCTCGATCCCCGCAGCCTTGCAGTCCGCAACAACTTGCTCGATAAGCTGGGACATTTGGCGCGTGTCATACGTCGACGATCCGTACCAGAGGCGCACATTGATCATCCCCTCCAGTTTGGACGGGAACTGATCGGCCATCCAGCCGATGCCGTTGTGCGCCCACTCGCGGCAGAGTTTGTCTGCGGCAGAGGCCTTAACGCACACCACGTCATACGCGCCGCCGATCATACGGATCTGCTCGCGGTAGATCTCGTCGGGCGGCAGGGAGTAGTAATCTGCCAGACGGTTTACCAGCGCCCAATAGTAGGCGTTTGCATCGAGGCTGCGCCCCTTGCGGGTAATCTTGGCCGTATATTCCCGCTCCGGACGGAGCGCGTCGCAGACGGCCATCGCGCTTTGCGGGGACGATACGCGCAAGCAGAGCCACGCGCCGTCAGAGTCCTGCTGCCAGCGCGCGCCGGACACTGTCACCTGCTGCATGGGAGATCCTCCTCTCGCGGCCAGCGGCCGGATTTAAGGCACGCCGCCAGGTATTTTAGCCGCGGGAGATACGCCCGCTCGATCCACTCCGCGTCGTACGGGATCGGATGCTTTGATATCCGATCCATCTGGATCGGGAGAAAGTAGTTGCTGTACTCGGCATCCGTGAGCCGGTAGGCGATGATCTGGCACTCCTTCCGTCGGCGGAGTCCGTGGCCGGAGGCGAACATCTCGACCTGGCACTGCTGGCGATACGCCTTTGAGACGGCAAAGGGCTTATCGCCCTTGTGCGTTTTGACCTCGCAGATCGTTGCAGGGGTCTCGCCGTCGAGGTTTACGCGGAGCCTGAGCGACGGGATGCGGATCTGGCGATCACGCTCCACGATGCCGAGCGCGTCGAGGATCCGATGCTCATAGGCCGTCCCCGCCCGCATGGCGGGCGAGGTAAAGGTTTCCTGCCGGATGCCGAGTTTAACCGCCCACCAGCGGCGGAAGGACTCGGTGTCCCATGGGCGCATGATCTGCGCGGTATCGCTGGCACCGAACCAGCCGGAACGATCCTGATCCTTGATCACAGCTGGCTCACCGTCCGCTCCAGATGGTCGAGCCGATCGAACCAGCCCATCATGGTGGCCAGCTGCTTATCGTTGAGACCGAGGGCGGCGAGGACATCGCGATGACTCATGCCGCGCTGCTCCTTGGCGGTGATGAGCCGTTCGAGCCGCTCTTTGATGGCATAGATGTTATGGCGGGAGAGATCATCCTCTCCGTCATCGCCGTCTCCGTCCGCCCAGAGCGAGAAGCCGAGGCCGGTACGGATGGCCACGCCTTTGACAAACGCCCTGGCGAGGGCATTGTTGATCCGGAGCTGATTGAGGGTATCCTCGTACACCACAAGCGTGCCGTTGAGGAGCGGCATATCGTAATTAAATACCAGATCGTCGATGTGGATCTCCACGCGGACAAACCAGCACTGCGTGACGCGCCCCTTGCTGGTCTCTACGCGCATCTGCGGCCAGAGGTATGTCCCGGTACCGGGGCACGGCACGGGCGCGTAAAACACGCTCTCTGCGCCGTTTTCATGCAGGAGCTGGGCGCATTTTGCCCAGCTCAGGTAGGGAACCTTGATGATGTTCCCGCGCTCGTCCTTCGCGTCGCGGACGGAGCAGTACGGGCGGACATCGAGCTGTACCAGCTCGGAAAAGGGCTTCAGCATGCTCTTCCCTCCTTCCATTCGCCCGCCGCCATCTCGGAGGCGGTGTGCTCCTCCCAAAGGCGATCGATGTACGCCAGCTGGTCAGCCGTAAAGCAGCTAAGCTGGAGCCGGAGCAGGCTGCGCGTCGCGAGGCGGCAGTGCGGGCAAAGCAGATCGGATTTGTTTTTGTCCCCGCCGCAAACGGGGCACTCGTCGGCCTCATACTCGTCGAGGTTGCCCAGCTCCTCGCCGCAGTGCGGGCAGTAGATGTCGGTGACGGGGCCGTACTCCGGCGAGTCGTAGTGCTTTTCCAGCGGCGCGGTAAACGAGCCGCCGCAGTTATCGCAGATGTATGTCATGGGTTGTCTCCTCCTCGGTGTCGATATCAACGTACTGATATTGGTTCGCCCGACCGCCCATAAAAAGGCGTGTAAACGCCTTGCGGACGGTGGCGTATGGCTTGCCGGTCATCTCGGCCAGTTCGGCGATGGAGTCGGCCTGTGCGATCGGGAGCCGGTATTTGTCGCGGGTAACAAGCTGGTACACCCGCATCAGCATCACCCCCCGAAGAGCGGCTTGCAGCGTTTGCCGCCGACCTGGTTGGGCGGCAGGCACTCGCCCCGCCGCCAGCGGGCGACATAGGACTTGCTTGTGCCGACCTCGCGGCTGATCTCGACGTCGTTTTTGCCGGCAGCGTACAGCTGGCGCATCTGATCATAGATCGGGGCTGATGCCCTCCCGCTCGGCGGGGGCAGCCGAAGTTTCACTTTTCTGCGGCGGCCTCCGCGCGGCTCGAAGGCCACGCAGCCGCCGCCGGTGAGGGGCTTGCCCTCGGCGTACTCCGCGGCAAAGGCGTACAGCTTGGTGTGACCCTTGATCTCCGCATAGTTGCAAAGATAGCCGATCACGCCGGCGCCGACGCCGTAGCGGCACTTTTTGCACTTAATCATCCCCGCAGCCTCCTTTGGGGAGGACGATCGGCATCCAGTGCGTCGGCTTTAATGCGTGGGGCGCATCCGGAACGTCGTCCCGGGCATTAAAAGCCTGATGGACGGCGGAGTACTCCACGGACAGGATGCACGACGACGGCGTGAGGATGAGGTACTCCCCGCTGCACGGGGGGAGGGCGTCATCGACGGAGATCCAATCCTCCGCGCGCATCAGCGGTCACCCCCGATCCGGCAGATGAGCCGCACCGCCGAGGCGGCGATTGCTGCGGCGCCGATGTAGGCGCAAATCCATGTGATGGTCATTGGGCAAGTCTCCTTTCCACGTCCTGCGGCGTAAACCGCTGGGTTGTGTTGGCCTCCGGGTCGACGATGTCGATGTACTCATAGTCCCCGTGGGAGGCAACGATGGCGAGGTTGAGCAGGATCTTTACACGATCCGGCGGGCGATCAAAAATCACCCTGTACTGGGGCTTCTCTCGCTTTGCCATGGGTTACTCCTCCTTCGTCTGCTTCCGCGGCTGGGCGGCTTTTGAGCCGTCCGCCAGTCCGTTTGCATAGGCCAGCAACAATAGCTGCTGCTGGCGGCTCATGCCTCGCGTCTCGCGCATCACGAGATCGATGGCCTTTTTGTCCTTCGGCGTCATAGCGTCACCTCCTGTGATTAAAACTTGCTCAGGTTGTCGCAGATCGCCACAAAGAGCGATCCGATGATCGTACCGAGCAACACCGCGCGCTTGATGTAAGCGTGATAGTCTGGGATATCGCCGCCCTCGTCGTCATATTTGCGTACCTCGTCATACACTGACCGGATGTGCCGGACAAACGCGATGAGCGATGTATGCAGGGCGTACGTCTCAAGGATTACTGCGATTATGCGTACTGCTTGCCTCACTTGCTCACCTCCTGTGGTATCTGAGCGATGATCATCAATAGATTATCATTGATTGTCTATATCATAGCATTGCGACACAATGATGTCAATAGCAATTTATAGATTATCAATGTTTTTCTTGCCATTAGCCATCCGCTATGCTATACTTAGGGCAAGGAGGTGATACCATGCAGCCCATAAGTGATCGGGTCGCTGAGCTGATCAAAGCCCTCGGCCTTAACAAAACTTCGTTCGCGCGGAGACTCGGATTGTCTCAACCATTTGTGTCGCAAATCGCAAATGGGTCAGCGACGCCCAGCGACCGCACGATCTCGGATATCTGCCGCGAGTTTCACGTCGACGAGCACTGGCTCCGCACCGGAGAGGGAGAGATGTTTGTCCGATTGTCCCTCGAGGAGGAGCTGGCGCAGTACGCGGCGCAGGTGCTAACGGATCCGGATCAGGACATCGCTCGGATGATCCTGCGCGTAATGGCGCATCTGGATCCGAGCGACTGGGAGCGGATCCGCGAGGTCGCCCAGATGATCAAGCAGGAGCTATGAGCGTAAAAAAGACCCGTCCCATAAGGGGCGGGCTTTTTTATGGCCTTGAGAGGGGGAAGGGGGGACTATAGGGG
>ERZ1034873.141-NODE-141-length-43216-cov-41.420333_pt1 | contig 43216 bp, 61 predicted proteins | sample MGYA00520689_ERZ1034873 | MGnify/ENA primary metagenome ERZ1034873 (study PRJEB33766, sample SAMN09781722) | gut metagenome | biome: gut microbiome | host: Homo sapiens | place: Madagascar | study: EMG produced TPA metagenomics assembly of the PRJNA485056 data...
CAGGCATCGCCGTAGACCCTGGCATTGCCGTAGACCCAGGCATCGCCGTAGACCCAGGCATTGCCGTAGACCCAGGCATTGCCGGCCTGATCCAGGTCGCTTTCTTTTTCAATCCAACCGCCGAGTTCTCCAACACCCACATTCGCAAAAGCTACAAGTGCCTTAATACGGTGCAGCGTTATCATGCCAATTTTCATGGTTTCATCGGTTAATTCGTACTTTTTCATTCCACATTTCCTTTCTTTTCTGCCCGTTTCCGTTCCCGGTACCGTGCATCCAGTTGTTTCGCATTTTGGCGGTAACACTCCCAGGAGCAGTAGGTTTTCCGCAAGTCCGGCCCTACTTCCTTGCCGCAGATGGGGCAGAGTCTAGGCCCACCCTTGCCGTGAGAGGCGGAACGGTTTCGGCGGAGCTTATCTTCTTTTTCGCACGCCACCGAGCACAGCACCCGGCGGCGTGGTGGTAGGATGTTCCCGCAGATACGGCAGCGGGGGGTATCCTCGTAGTCCAGCAGGATTTCTTCCAGCCGCTTTTGTCGTGGGCCCTTTTGCGGGGCGACAAGGGTTCCGGCTCGCTTTTGGGCCATGAAGTCCCCGTAGTGGAGGCCGTAGATCAGTACAGCGTCCCCGGCATCGGCGCAGGAGGGGCAGCGGCCTTTTGTGTCCAGGTCGTGGACGTCGTAGACGATGTGGCAGTATTTACAGCGGCTATTTTTCACAGCGGTTCACCCCCAAACATCCGCCGGATGGCAGCCGCTTCATCCGCATCCAGCTGCCGCCTGCCGTCCTCCCATCCGGGCTTTTCGGGCCTGGGCAATTCATCCTGCCACCGGCCTTGATTCAGCCATGTGGCAGGGTTCGGGATATACTGCCCCCCATCCTCTTGCCATTGGCGGCTGCACTTCTGCTGCTCTATGGCAGACAGGAGTGTTTCAACAGGCACTTTTACCTTGCTGAAAGCTTTCCTAGCAGCATCCTTCCCGACTTTTTTCGGGTAATTAAGCCAAAAGACATCAAAGTCCGCCCCCTTGGGGGCTTTGGGGGTTATATCCCTATTCCCTATTCCTTTATCCCTATTCCCTATTCCTATATCCGCTTGCGGTTTGCTTGCGGTTTGCTTGCGGTTTGCTTCCGGTGTGCTTGGCGTTTGCTTGACGTTTGCTTCCGGTTTGCTTGCGGTTTGCTTGTCACTTGCTTGCGTTGTGCCTCCGCCCTTGGCCCCCGCTTCCGCTTTTTTGATGGATATATCCAGGTTTGGCTTCGTTAGCAGCCACATGGAGGCCGCCGCACCGGTAAGCTCCGGTTCCTTCCCGTCCAACCCGTAGTCCAAAACCGCCATCAAAAACTGATAGGCGATTTCCACTCCGTTTTCCAGGTCGCTGTTCCCGATCATTGCGGCAGCATCCCGGAAAGAACGGAATATCTTCACGCTGTCCCGCATAGCCTACCTCCTAGAATGGCAGCTGTCTGCCTCGTCTTCCAGCAGCGCATAGTCGTTCTCCGCACTCTAAGGAGCCACATAGTCAGGGGCCGGGATAGGGCCTCCTTCTTTCTTTGCCGCTCCAAAGTACACATTGTCCGCCAGAATCTCCGCTGTACTCCGCTTGTTTCCATCCCGGTCTACCCAGTTCCGGATTTGCAGCCGCCCGCTGACCACCGTCAGACTGCCCTTCTTGAAATACTTCGATACAAACTCGCCGGTGCTTCTCCAGGCCACACAGCCGATGAAATCTGTCTCCCGTTCTCCGGTATCCTTGTTTGCAAAGTCCCGGTCTACCGCCAATGTAAAGCTTGCCACAGCCTTTCCACTGGCGGTTCGCCGAAGTTCAGGGTCCTTTACCAGGCGGCCCATGATTGCGATATGGTTAAGCATCTGCGTTTTCCTCCATAATGTAGTTTCTGCCAAAATGGCTTCTGAATTCCTCTATGGTCCATCCCTGTTCCTCCATGGCCTTCCGCTGCCCCCAATCCTGCAGTCTCCGCCGGGTATAGGGGTTTTTGTGGACTGCGTTCGGCCCGAAGATATGGCACTCAGCGTGGCACAGGTAAACGGTCAGGCCGTATTCCTCGCTGAGCTGCCGGTTCTTCCCCTGGAAGATGTGGTGCCGGTCCAGAGGGTCGTTGCTTCCGTTGGCCCCGCAGAGCCAGCATTTCCGTTCATTGTCCATTGGGGTATGCCTCCATAAGAGCCTTCATATTCTCGGAGCAAATGCCCAGGGCGTTTGCATCCTGAAGAATGCTGTCGATCAGCTGGGTCATTTCCGCCGTGTTGTAGTCACTGGACCCCCGCCAGAATCGGATGGACCATTTAGTCCTCCCGTCTGCCTCCTCCACGATTTGGAGCTTCTGCGCCTGCCAGCCCAGGCCCCGGCTCTCCCAGGCCCTGATGAGGTCCGGCACCATATCTTCCCAGAATTCCCCCACCACATAGTTGGGGCTTTCCCGGATATACCCCAGATACAGTTCGTCCGGTGTGACTTTCGGGTCTACCCCCCGAAGCACCACGGCCATTTCTCCCAGAACCGCCCACATCAGGCTGTTTGCGCTGAGACTGCGCTTCTTGGTCCGCTTCTTCACGGTCAGATCATACAGCCGCCCAGGCTCCATCTTCTGGCATAGCTCCTTTGCTTCCGCCACCGATTGGAGCCGGAAAGAGATTCTGGCCCCGTCCTCGTCCATGCTCCACCTCGGCTCACTTACCTGCATTCTTGGCCCCTCCCAACATGATCCGCACGGCGTTGCGGATCTCCGGAGGAACCACGTTGTCCGCCAGCAGCTCCCTCAAGTACGCCTTTCCGTTCCGGTCGTTGTAGATTTCCCGCAGCGTTCTGCCGGCATAAGGGCCAAACCGCATCACCGTGTCCGCCGCAGCCTTGGCCCGGTCCATGCTCTGACTCTGGCCATTGTCGCCCCGCTGCTGGTACTTGCTGTCCCGCCCTCCTTTGCCGGACATATAAATATCTTCGCTCATGCCCAGGGCCTTGCAGGCCGTTCCGATGGCATCCGACAAAGCCATTTTGTACGCCTCATCGTTGGTCACCAGCTTCCCTTTTTCCGTGCTTATCAGCATGTTGCCGCCGGTACCCGGGATCGGTAGGCTCCAGCTGTCCCCGACCTTTACCGTCAGCTCGATGTCTACCGTCACCGCCACTTCCCCGTTGGCACCAGGTACCTCCCGCTGATTCTTGATGGTGTAAACCCAGCCGATTCCGCAGGGGCCGAGAACCTCTGTCAGCCGCCGAAACCGCCACATGGGCTTGATGTCCGTAAACCCGTTCAGTCGCCCGCCGCTGATCGCCCTCTTGGCCTCCTCCGGCGTGTCCCTCATCTTGTTCCAAAGTTCCATGTTATCCATTACTGGTTGTCCTCCTTATCCTTTTCAATCAGCCCTACGGCTCCCGGCCTTTTGATTCTGGCCTCCATGTAGATTTCATCCTCCGTGCCCATTACCGTATCCTCAAGCTCTCGCCCCGTTCCTCCAGGGCGGCAAAAGGAAGGTCCTTGCCCTCTGCCAGGGCCTCCCGGATTTTGGCCATGTCCGGCGTTCCCGGCTTCCGCCACACCTCCGGCACCTCGTCCAGCAGCTTCACAGGCTGGGCACCGCCGTTCTTTTGAATGGCAAAAGAGAATAGGGCTGTCTTGAATTTCGTCCGTCCTGTGGCTTTCATGGTGTCGAAAAGCCGCTGCTTCAGGGACTTTTGCCGATTGCTGATAAAGGTCTTCCGGTCCTGTAACCGCTTGATCTCTGCATCAATGGTGGCCACGTCTCCGTCCATATCCCGCAGGACCATAGCATACCGGTCTGCCTTGGTGTCCATGTCCGCCTCGATCATTTCCAGGGTGTCAAACACCGCTTCCTCCGGCACGTCTGGGTCCAGCAGCAGCTTGAAGACTTCTTGCCATTCCTGCTCCATCTGGTACATGCTGATCATTCAGAATACCCCCTCATATCCGTGGACCTCCTCAGAGGTCAGCATCCGGCCCTTGCAGTCCTCGCAAACCACCAGCTTTGTATCTCCTACCGCCAGGGTGTATTTTACCTCCCCCCGCCGGATCATCCCCCCGCAGCAGTCGCACCGGATGGCCCCCCGGTCTGCCTTGGCCTGCCGCATTTCTTCCGCTTCCCACGGTTCTGTGTAATTCATTTGACTTTTCCTTTCTTATCGGCTATAATAGCCGTGATTTACGTTTCCTTTTGCCGTGTCCGGAGTTGCCGCTCTGGCCACGGCCTTTTTTTACCGGAAAATAAAAACCTCTTCCCGCCGGTGGTTTCCGTGGATGATGAGAAACATCTCCCGGTTTTCTTCATCAAAGGCCCGGCTCCGTTCGTTCTGCGCCTTCCGCAGCAGCTCGTTCTCCGCTTTCAGTGCCTCGCACAGCCGCCGCAGCTTCCGGTTCTGCTCAGCCAGTACCCGGTATTTGGCCAGCTCCTCCTGGTTCATACCTCCGCCCCCTTTTCCCGCAGCCATTTTTCCAGGTCCGCCCGGAAAATCTCGGTTTCCCGCCTGCCGGTCCGGCCTACCCCCTTGATACGCCCAAAGGGGTAGACACCGCTCTCAAAGCCCTCCGCAATTCCACGGGCACTGCACCGGATGCCATACGACCGCAGGATGTCCTCGCACTCGTGCAGCGTGAGGGTCAGCTTCTTATTCATCCTTGTTTTCCTCCTTCTCCTCCTTCTCCTCGGCCTTGCTGGGTACCAGGAGGTTTGCCATGTCCACCAGCCCTTCCGTGTAGGCCTTCCCCTTCACCTTCTCAATGGCGTTCAGCAGATTTACTATTTTCTCAGGCATTTTGATTCCTTCCTTTCTTTGGATATTCGCCGCCCCGGTTTACCGCCCCGGAGCGGCTTTTTATGGAGGTCCGGCGGCCATGTCTCAAAACCGCCGTGGAATGGGGCTTTTAGGAAAAACCCCTTAGAAACCGCTCAAATGTTCTTCTTGCTTTCCCTTCCGAAAGCCTGTACACTGTCTTTTAGAGAATCTGTGTCTGTTCTTCGCCGCTCTCAGGACTACACCCCTCCATTTCCGAAATGACCGCTCTCAGGTCTTCCAGACATTCATCAGGAAGCCCGTGCGCCTTGACGATTTCGTAAACGTTCCAGGGTGTACACCCGTTTTTCGCCCATTCCGCTTTCCAATGCTCGTAGACATCCCGGTCAAAAATCATACGTCCTTTTCCCCCCTCAAACATCCCAGGTGCAATCACTGGGCAATCGCTTGATTGCATTTTCAAGGCATATAGCTTTGATCGTGCAGCGCACCTTTCGCCCGGTGGCGTTTTCTGTGCCGGTAAACTCCATGTGGCGGAACGTCCGGCCCCGTGTGCCTGACGGCTTCATCCGTCCGGCAGGAAGCAGGACAACAATGGTTTTGCTCTGCTTGTCGTAGCTGCCGGGGACTGTCTCACAGTCCGCAAAGCTCGTTTTGTACCGGCGGTACAACATCCGTTCTTCTACCATGTTATTACCTCCCGCTCCCGGTTTATTTTTTTCAATATCCATCCTTATCCCCCTCCTAGCCGCCCAGCAGATGGCAGATCAGTACGCCAAGGAAGAAAAACAGAAACGCTTTGATAACAAGCTTGCAATAGGCCAGCTGCTTGTAACGCTTGTATCCATCGTCCTCGGCATCCTCTCTGAACATTTTCTTGGCATCATCCATTTTCTTGAAACCCTTTTTCACATTTGATCCCCCTCAAACATCCCAGCAGTCCAGCAGCACATAAATCAAAAACAGCACCGCAAAGAGAAACAGCACCGGATAGCGGAAGCACAGGCAGCCCTCCAGGCCAAAGAACACGCCTCTGATCGCCGCTTTCAGGTACGCCTTACGCTTCTTCCATTCATTTTTCGTCTGCTTCATTTCTAACACCTCCCGTATTTATCTTTAGAGTAGAAAGAACTGATTTTATGCGTAAACTTCTTTCCATCCTCCTGCTGCTCTCCATCCTGATAACCCCTGTCTTTGCCCATCCGGGCCGCAACGATGAAAACGGCGGCCATTGGGACCGCTCCACCGGAGAGTATCACTACCACCACGGCTATTCAGCCCACCAACACTATGACATGGATGGGGACGGCATCCCGGATTGCCCTTACGATTTCCGTGACAATACCAGCCATTCCAGCTCTGGCTCCTCAAGCTCCACGGCAGCAACTGCTTATTCCGTAACCGTCACGCCCAAAAAGTCATCCACCGAAACCACCGCCGCAGCTTCTGTTTCAAGCCAACCGTCCGGTAAGAAAGAAACCGGTTCCTATGCCGGGTGGATCGTAAGTGCCGTCCTTGTTCTTGCCCTGATTCGTTCTTCGAAAAGCCATCAGCAAGAACAAAGCTCCCTGCGCCATCAGTTAGGAAAACAGTTAGACGAACAATCCCAGACCATTCAGGACCTGAACGATGAAATAAAGGTAAGAGAATCCGCATTTGTTGTAATAAAAAATAATACAGACCAAAAGTATGCGGAATTACTGAAAGAGAAAACAAAATGCGAACACAATTACGAAGAAATCAAAAGAGAATTGGAGAATCTTTACGCCGTATTGGAAAAAGAGAAAGAGAATGCAAACCAAAAGTATGCGAAATTACTAAAAGAGAAATCGGAATGCGAACAGAATTATGAAGAAGTCCAAAGCGAATTGAAGGCAATTTACGCCATCTCGGAAAAAGAGAAAGAGAATGCAGACCAAAAGTGTGCGGAATTGCTGAAAGAGAAATCCGAATGTGAACGGAATTATGAAGAAGCCCAAAGTAAACTGGATACTATTTACGCCGTCTCGGAAAAAGAGGATGGGCAAACGGATAAAGAACAGATCACATCACTTTCTGTAAAGGTCTGCACCCTGGAGGATGAACTCAAAAGCAAAGAGTCCATGATCCAGGAACTCTCTTATGAACTGGACAAGCACCTGCGCCGGGAAAGAATACCGCCGAAAGTTTATATTGGTGATGACGGCTTGCCTGTTCTGTTGAAAGCCGCAACCGAGAAGTACGGCGGATACACCGCCTACCTGAACACCCGCACAAAAATTTATCATATGGATAGCCTGTGCGCCCCCTTTGATGCAAAGGCTGTTCACCTGTTCAATGTCCCGGAGTCCTATCGTCCCTGTTCAAAGTGTGCCGCAAACATCTCCCGCATTGTCCCTGACTGGTATCGCAAGCTATGACTTGTTGCAACAGATTGTTTCTACTTTTTGTTGCGTGACTACACTATACCACACCGCTTTTGTATTGTCAATACAATTTAGAAAAAATATTTATATTTTATTTGTCTTGACACGACAACCGCAATGCCGTATAATTCGATATGACAGGAGGTGAAACCATGGAAACTATAAACGAGCGGTTCTGCCAAGTTCTCAAAGATTCCAGCCTATCTCAAGAGGCTTTTGCAAAAGCTATAAAGAGAGGCAGAGGCGAAATTGCAAACATTGTCTACGGAAAAACCGAACCGAAAGACAATGTGATCGAGGCTGTGTGTGAAAAATTCAGCATCAACGAGAGTTGGCTCCGCACCGGGGAAGGGGAAATGCACGTTCCCCGGCCCCGGGAAGAGGTCATTGCGGAAATGGTGGGTTCCGCCCTCTCCGGCTCCAATGAGTTCAAGCGGGCTGTGGTGCAGATGATCTGCTCCCGCACCGATAGCGAGTTGGAGACCCTGGAGGCCGCCATTCGGGCCATTTACGAAAACCTTTGAAAAACTCCCCATGGGAACGAAGCCCATGGGGAGTTTTCTCATTTCTTGTTCGATAGCAGCCCTCGGATGAACGCCAGCACAATCCGCAGCTCCTTTTCCGTCATTTCTTTCGCAGCCGTTTCCAGCACTTCCCGCAGCCGTTTCTCTTCGTCCATCCTTTTGTTCTCCTTGCAAAAAAATGATTTGATAAAATTTTGTTGATTTTTTCTATTTACGCTTTCTTTATACCTTATTATAATATAGCTGTACAGTCTTGTATTTGCATCCGCAACGCTATATTAGAACATCCGTTTGTACTTTTGCCCAGGCCCCCGTGCCACCAGAAGCCTGGGCTGCCGCCGGAAGTGTAGTCCCTTGCCGGTTGCCTTGTCAGAGTACCAGACGATGTGCCGTTTCGTAAATGCCCAGATGTGCTTTTCCCGTTTCATATCTGAACCATTTTGTATCAAGGAGGTAAAATCATGGAAATTCCGGAGTTGATCGCCCAGTTGGATGCCAAACGCTTACAGCGTGGCATGTCTTATCAGACCGTGGCCGATGCCTGTGGTGTGTCCAAAGCCACCATCTACCGCACTTTGACCGGTGTCACCGAGCCTACCGCCCAGCTGCTGAATCACATCGAGGCCGCCGTCCAGTACGTCCCACCCGTCCAGGACCAGCTGCCCCCCGTGGAGTGTTCCGAGGCCTATATCAGCTACCTCCGTGCCGCCCTCCACCAGCAGACCGAGGACTATAACCGCCACATTGCCCAGCTGCAAACCCACTATAGCATGCTCCACCGCCAGGACCGCCGCACCATCACCTTCCTGTCCGTCTGTGTCACCATCTTGGTGGTCATCCTGATTCTCTTGCTGGTCCTGGACCTGTTCTACACCGGTCTCGGCTGGATTCACCGCTAAGTTATACAATATAATATAGGAGTGTACATATGAAAAAATTGAGTTTTGTTCTTGTCGCCGCTTCCTTGTCCTTTCTTCTCACCGCATGTACTGGCCGTATCGACCAGGCTTACGAAAGCGGCTATAATAGCGGCTACTCGGAAGGCTATGACGCAGGATTTGACGATGGTTACGATGATTGCCGTGAAAACCGTTCCGGTGTCTCCGATTACATCTATAAAGCAGCATCGGCGGCAGAGGATTATGCTGCTGAAAATGCCGGAATGACCGCAGAGGAAGCTTTCTTGATCCTGGATATGTATTTTAATCCAGACCCAGCAGATGAACCCATTACATGGCAAGAGTATATGGACGCTTTGAATGCCATAAGCTGGTACTATAATTACTTCTACGATCAGGTATACTGTAATGAATTCGGCTATTTCGACTGATAACGAAATCAAAAAAGGAGAATCCATATGAAAGAAAAACTCATGTCCACCCTCGGTGCTTTTGGCCTCATCCTGTACTATGTCTATAGCCTGTTCACCGCCTTTTTCCCCCTCTGGTTCCTGCATTTGCCAACCTGGGCCTTTTTCCTCCTGGTAATTCTTTTCCAATTTATTCCTCTGCTCTGCCCCATAGCCTGGGTGGTCGTCCTTTTTTCCGTCATCAAGGCCCCTCAGACAACCATGTCCCTGGTCTATTACATTCTGTTCGCATTGATTTTGCTGCAAACTTTTTTCCGTGTTTACAGAGCTTTCAGAAGCAGGTGACCATATGAACTGCATCAAATGTAAAAAGGGCATCCCTCCGGATGCCCTCTATTGCCCTTATTGTGGAAAAAAACAGGAAGCCCAGCGCAAACGCCGCAAGCGGGCCAACGGCATGGGTACCGTCTATAAGCACCCCGGCACCCGCTCCAAACCCTGGGAGGCCCAGAAAGCCGGAATGCACATCGGCTACTACGCCACACGCTATGAAGCCGAACAGGCCCTTGCCCGTCTGGCCGATACCGCCGTCTCCGAGAGCCTGAACATGACGTTCCGCCAGGTCTACGAAAAGTGGCTCCCAACCCATAGCCGCAGCCTCACCGAAAGCGGCGTAGCCGGTTATGCCTTTGCCTATGCCCACTGTGAACCCCTCTACGATTTGGTATTCCGGAAACTCCGTGCCAGTGACTTTCAATCTGTAATCAACTCTATGGAATCAGAGGGCCTTTCCAAGTCCTCCTGTGAAAAGGTCGTCCAGCTGTTCAGCCAGCTTTCCCAATGGGCCATCCAGGAGGAGATCGCCCATACCAACTACGCCAAATTCGTCACCGTGGCCGCCCCCCAGAAGTCCACCAAAGAAACCTTTACCGAAACCCAGATCCGGTCCATCCAAACCGCCGCCGCCCCCGCCGCCGACTTGGCCCTCATCCTCATCTCCACCGGCTGCCGCCCCAATGAACTGTTCTCCGCCCTGGTAGAAAACTGCTACGAAAACTATTTCATCTCCGGATCCAAAACCAAAGCCGGTAAAAACCGTGTCATCCCCCTAAGCCCCCTCGGCCTCCCGGCCTACCAAAAGCTCCTGGAAGCAGCCCAAAAAACCGGCAGCCCCCGCCTCATAGACGGCTACCCCGGCAACCGGGAATATCGGAACTTTGCAAAACGTGACTGGAAGCAGCTCATGGAGGAGATCGGCGCAGACCTATCCCCCTATTCCTGCCGCCACACCTTCGCCACCCTGGCCATCAAATCCGGCATAAAACCCGAACAACTAAAACAAATCATCGGCCACGCCAGCTACGCAACAACTGTTGATTTCTACAACCACACCAACGCCCAAGAGCTTGTAGCCGCCGCCCAAAAAATCACGGTTACAGTCACGTTACAGTCACCAAGAAATCGCAACGAAAAAACATCCTCAAAAAGTTCAGAAAACAAATAAAAATGCCCCAGAACCATCAGATTCCAGGGCATTTTTGGTGACCCGCCGGGGATTCGAACCCCGGACCCACTGCTTAAAAGGCAGTTCATAGCATATATTTATCTGTATAAATTACGCTTTTTAACGTTTTTATAGAAATATTTACTATTTTATATGTGAAAATATAGCACAGTATAAATATCTATAGCGTAAATAACAGTCACGGTTACAGTCAAAAAGCCGGGAGCGTATAGCCCCCGGCCACAGGCATTACCTCATGCCCTTCTGCTGTTCCATCCGTGTCAGGATGCGGTGCAGGTCAGACTTGGTATCCAGGTCGATACCCTGGTTGTCAATCAGTTCCCGCAGCTTGTCCGAGATGCCGCCATAGGAGTAGCCGTCATCTCTGGCATACCGTCCCATGGCATCCCGCCGGTTGGAATAGCCACCATCGTAGTACCGCCGTGCATACCCGTCTCTGGAATAGCCGCCCTGGTCCATGATGCAGTCCAGCTTGCAAACCAGAGATGCAAGGTTCTTTGCCGTCTCTGCGCTTCCACGGTCCAGGCCTCGGTCTCCCATACCCTCCAGTTCCTTCATTGCGCTCTCACGCAGTTTATACAGTTTCTCCATATTGTCACCTCCTACGCTACCCGCTCAATCATCAGATTGGCGTTCGCTACGTTGATAGTCTGATCGGAAATGTTCTTGACTGCCAGGCTTGCGCAGCAGTTTCTAGGAACATCAACAAATGCAGCTGTTGCCACATTAAATGCACTTCCTGCTGCCGCCGGGGTAACCGTTGCCGTAGTCTGCTGGATGGCCTCACCACCCAAAGACAAGGCCAAGCTGATAGCCTCTACCGTTCCCCCTGTCGGTATCGAGATGTTGCCGATAAACAGCACCTTGTACCGTGCAAAGTTGGAGCAACCGCCGCAAAAGCCACGCAGCGTTACAAGCCCCGACCCATCCCGGTGAACAACATACCCCCGGTTGCACTTAACCGGCGAGTCGGTAAAAAGCACGTTCTGCCCAGCTGCTACAGCCTGGGTAGCGTTTGCAGTAAGTTCAACCGCCATGATCCGCCCTCCTTACGCCACATTTCCGCAGCCGCAGCCGTAGCCGTTACCGCAGCAGCAATTGGGGTTCTGCACCTGGTAGGCGGGTACGGGCCGGGGATTGTAGTAGGCAAACTGCTCTGCCATATAGCCCTTAATGGTGTTGTTCTGCACCGCCTGGGAAGCAGCCAGCTTCAGGGCCTGGTTCTCGGCCTGGAGGTCCTGCATTCTGGTGTTGTTCAGGTAGTCGATCACCCGGTCGCCCACCTTGTCAATGGCAATCATCGTTGCATTGTGCTGGGCCTGCATGTTGTAATTGGTGTCGCAGAAGCCACGCTCAATGGCCCGGCCAAGGCCGTTGTTCACTCCGGCAATCTCCTGCTTTACGCCGCAGCAGCAGTCAGAAAGCTGCCGCTCCACGCCATTGACGGCGATCCGGGTCTCATAGCCCTGCTGCATCTGGCCCATTTGCACACCGTTGATCAGCTGTGCCTGGGTGTAGCCAAGGTTGCAGATGCCGTTCTGGGCATAGTCCAGCTTCCGTTCCAGCGAATTGGTAGCATCAGAGATCATTCTCTGCACCGTTGCAAAATCGCTGGCCAGCACATAGTTGTCGGCTGCACCGGAATTTCCGTTACCGCCCCAACCATTGCCGCCCCAGCCCACAAAAGCAAACAGGAACAGAATGATGATCCACCATGCGCCGCTGCCTCCAAACATGCCGTCATTGTTTCTGTTGGTCAAAGCCATTACATCGGCAGGGGTCATAGAATCGTTCATATGGTTTCCTCCTTAAAGTTTTTATATAAACCGTTGCGCACCCGGCTTATTTCAAAAGTTGTTGAAACTGGTTTGCCAGTCCTGCCAGCTGGTTAAACTGCTGCTGTGTCATTTTTCCGGAGTTCAGCAGCTGTTGAACCTGCTGTTGCGGGTCTCCCTGAAAGTTCGCCCGAAACTGGTTGAACTGCTGGATCATGTTTCCGATTCCTCCAGGGAGAGGGACATTCCCACCAAACTGCTTAAAAAGGTCATTCATTTGTGCTTCCTCCCATCAACTCTGCGATCCGCTTTTCAAATTCTTCCCGTGTCACATAGTCTCCCGCCGGTGCTTCCGGCTGCTTTGCCTCCCGGATTTCCTCATACCGAAACACCCGCAGCGGATTAGGAATGCCGCTACCGTCCACGCTTTTCACATAGAACTGCTTTTCTTCGCTGTCCATCATCCACACGGCGGCCCCAGGAGCCACAGGGTAGGCTTTCGCCCCGGCCATGCCCTGCACCCAGACGATGTTGTTCCCGGTGCCCTGGGCTTGCTGTGGAGGGTTCTGCTGCCCATAAAGAAACTGGTTTCCACCCATTCCGTAGTTGTACATGTTCAATCACCTTTCCTTGTCCAGAAGTAAAGCGGTATCTCTCCGGAGCAGTCCCATGTATCGTAAATATCCCCGTCCTCCACGGCCACCACATGGTTTTTGAGAGTCAGCACATAAAGCCCTCTGGGGTGTTCCAGGCAAAAGTCCGCCACACTGTAGCAGTCCGGGCAGCTATTGGGGATCACAAACCGTTCAAACCCATGCTTCCGCAAAATGGCACCCCATACGTTGTTGCTTGATGGCATATCGCACATATCCAGCCCCGCAGCTGCCATTTGCAAAAATGCGTTTTCCCAGTCCATCCCCGTTGCCTTGCAAACTGCTCTGACGGAGCAATCACCTACCCGGGCGGCCAGGGGATTGGGGTTGTAATTTCGCCACATGGTCTCCCTCCGTTCTGCCTTTATGGTAACAAAAAAACCGGCAGGCAACCTTTCGATTACCTGTCGGCTTTTTATCACTTTTTTCGCACTGGCAGCTTGTCGCTGTAGGGCTGAACCGCATCATATTTGCGTTTCAGCCGTGCAACGATTCTGTCTATTGCGGCAAGGGACATATTAAATTCGTGGCACATTTTAACTCGGCTCCATCCGGCGGCCCGTGCCCGTATGATGAGTTCTTCATCCTCTGATAGCGAGGCCAGGCTTATAAACTCATCCAATAGGACACGGTTCCACAGAACCGTCCGAGCCATACATTATTTAGATTCTTTATCCAACCACTGCTTAAATGCCTGGTGCAGGCCCGTGGAGGCCAGGCCGGAAACAGCACCGCCCAAAATAACCTCCGGGGTAATGGCCGGCCAGTTCAGCCACAGGCTCAGGGCCACGCCCAGCACCGCCACAATAACCGGGATCCAGCGGTTGTCCGCACTGGTGACATGCTTGATCAGATAGCCCACCACCAGGCAAAGGCCCACGATGACGGGAACGACAAAGGTGTTCAGAAATTCCATGATTTTTTCCTCCTAAGATTTTAATTATGCAGAGGCAGCTTTCGTACCTCTTCCATCACACGTTTTGCAGAGCCATTTCCCCCGGCCTCCGAGTACGGTTCAAACAGATAATCATTGAGATTTTCGTATTCGTCCCGGGTGATATAGCCCCGCTCGATATACTTCATGCCCAGATACACGATCCGATCGTGGGCCAACCCCACCATCAGCCGTGTGTTTGCGCTTTTCTTGGACGTGCGAGCATTCACCCATGTCCAGAAGCCCGCAGACCCCAGCAGCGTTACCAGAACGGTAATGGCGGTTTTGATCCATTCGTTCAATGTCTCTCCCCCTAATTTCCAATGTCCATATGTACGCACCTGTCGTTGATGGCGTAGCTGTAAACCACGCCCTTCTGCTGCCGCACAATGGCCAAAATCTGTCCCGAAGTCAGCCCGGGGATACGGAAGTCCATGGCGTGGCCCTTCATGTGCCGAGAGGTTGCTACGCCGCCTACTTCCCGGTTGTGGACCTCACACCTTACTGTGCTGGTCGGCACCATGGGCCGCCCCGCAGCTTCCCGCACCGCATCCGCCAGCCGCATCAGCTTTTCAGCAGGCTCCACCGGAAATCCGCCGCACCGTCCGCAGGAGCAGCCAATAAATGGGTCCGTCCTGGAAAAATACTTGATTTCGTCCCAAAAGGTGCCTGTTTTGTCGGGCGGCTGTCCGCTGCTGGGCGTGGCATTTGTCTTTGCGAACCGGTCCTGCCAGACCGCATCTTTAAGCTTGGCCTGGGTGTTTGCCCCGGCAATGCCGTCCACCGTCAGCCCCTCCGCCGCCTGAAACGCCTGGATTGCCGCCCGGGTGTTCTTGCCCATAATGCCGTCCACGGTGCCAGGAGAATAGCCCAGATAGTCCAGCAGCTGCTGAATTTGCTTCATGTTCATATACTCGCCTCCTTCTGCCTATGTTATAGCAAATCTTATCACGGTTTTCTATTCGACTGGGGCCCCGGGCCGCTTACCAAAGGCGGTATTTGGCCCGGGTTTTCTTGCTGTTTCTGTATGTTATGCTCTCCCACAGCGTTTCCTTTTGCGCCGCCGTCAGCGGCAGGGAGTTAATGTACTTGGCCTTGTTGGCAACGGTCGTATATGGGTCGTTTTCTCCGTCTCCATTCAGGTCTTCGCCTTGGATGTAATTTTGTTCCTTTATGAACGTGTCGAAAATGTCCGCAGAAATGCCGGATGGCTTGATGTACTTGGCGTACTGTCTGAATTTGCTTTCCTCCCAGTCATACTCAAATCCAAGTTCCGCATCCGTTTTCCAGGCCAGCAGCTTATCCTCCACGGAATCCTCGCTCTCCGCCTCCGCCGCCAGCAGCACCTTCCGGGCCTTGCTGTCATCCAGGTCCCCGTCCTGATAGGCGATTTTCGTCTCGCTTCTCACGGCACTCTGGAATCGTTCTTTGGCCTTGTCCTCCGCCCGTTCCCGGCTCAGCTTCGGGTCTTCCTCCCGAATCCGATCCAGGTTATACTGGACGATGCCTTTTTGAATCTCCTGGGCATACCCCAGGCCCTTGCTTTGGGCGTTGACGTACTCCTCGGCACTGTACAGCTTCTCCGGCTTGGCTTCCTTGTCACTGGGGGTCTTTTCCTTCATGCTGTTTGCCTCGGCGTTGATGGCCTTGATCACCGTGTCCTGGTCAAAGTGGCCTTCCGCCACAATGTCCCTGATAAGCCGCACCCGCTTTTCCGTCTCCATGCTCAGCACATATTCCGCCGCCTGGTGAATCCTGGGGTCATTGTCCCGCAACCCTTTCCGGATGGCGTTCTCATAGGCCGCCTGATCCTTGAACCGGCCCTTGACCCGTTTTGCCAGCACCGTCTTCCCCGCCGTGATGGCCTCATACAGCTGGTCGCTGTTGCTCTCGTCCGCCGTCCAGCTGATAAAGAGAAGATTCTGCTTTGCGCTGCTGCGCATAGCCTCCAAAACGGTATCCACGCTCATTTCTGCCTTTCTGCTGGGGTTTGTCCAGGTGTTCACCATGCCGGAAACATCCCGGTAGATGTTTTTCAGCGGCAGTCCCAGGAAATTGCCCATGGAAAGGGTGGTGTTAAACCAGCCGTCCCGGATCTTCTTTTCCCATTCCTTCTTGCGCTCCTCGTCCCAGTCCGGGTCAAACCGCTTGTAGGTGGTATACAGCCCCTTGATGGTGTCGATTGCATCAGAAGCCAAGGAAAGGTCCGTCCGGTTCACACTGTATCCGGCCAAAAGGCTGTTGATGTCGTTCAGAATCGGGACGTAAGTCAGCGGGTTAAAACTGTCGATCATCTCCGCCGTCAGACTGGACACATATTTTTCCCAATAGGTCTTGTCCTGGTCCTTGTCCCGCATAGCGTAGACGAAACTGGCAAGCACCGCATTCAGCACCGTGGCCGTGGCCACTGCGCTGAGCATCTTGGCACTCATCCGCTTGTCACCCTTTACCAGCTTCCGCACCGCCGCCCCTACCATGTTGGCCGTGGTGGTAGGCTCGGCCATAAAGGAGGTTGTCATGGCACTCAGCAGGTCCTTGGAGCGCATATTGGCGCTTCTGGAAAATACCGAATCATATACCTGGGTCTTCTGGATCGTGTCACTGAACAGCTCTCCGGCCTTGTACAGCAGGGCATCACCCTTAAGTCCCGGATTCATGGCAGCGGTTTTCCGCTTTGCCGCCTCCCAGATGGCGCACCAGGTCACCTTGTCCGCATATTCCGGCAGCAGCCCGGAAACATCGTCCACCTTGTTGATTACTTTCTCCCAGGTCCCCACACTGTCCTTGCCCATGATGTAGTCCTGCACACTCATGCCCATGTCCATGCTGAACCGGCCCATGTCCTTGACCACCACCACGCCGGGGGCGTATTTCTTCATCTGTTCCCAGGTTTCCTTGGTTCCTCTCACACCGCTTACCTTTTCGCCTACAAAGTAGTTGGCCTCAATGTAGGCAAAGGCCCGGCCCACGGCACTGGGCTGCTGGATGGCCACGGAAAGGCTGGCCGTTACCGCCGCTTTCTTAAAACTGCTCAGCATCTTCCGGGTCACATCCGCTCTCGGGTCCGCCTTGATGCCGCCGTTCAGGTCTTTCATAAAGGTATCGATGTAGGAAACCGCCCCCTTGCCGTGGGTCTGCTCGATCAGCTGCCGGATACCTACACTTTGCTGTCCCTTCCCGTCACCGGTCTGGTGCCAGTTGTACACCTTTGAGAAATCCTCCATAGGAAGAACAAAGGCGTGGTACATGCTCATGTCAGATACATGGTTGCCCCAGGTGTCTATGAATCCGCTGATCTCAATGGGGTTGTTGGCATGCTCCACCGTGCTTTTGGTCATACCCTTGTTTTTCAGCTTCCCCACCTGCTCCTGGGAGGTACGCACCACCTCGCTGAACCGGTCACTGGATTTGATGGGCCAGTAGTTGCGCTCGTTGTACTTCTTGATACCGTACAGGGCCATGCTCACTTCGTTGCCCTTGGCCCCCATTACGGTACTAAGATACTGCTGCATCTCCCTTGCAAAGGCCCGCTGCTCCGGGGTCAGGCTGTCGGCAATAGCCTGTAGGGTCTCTGTCGTCAAGGCATAGGCCGTGGCATCGTTCAGTTTCACGCCCCGGCTCCATCCCAGCGGCCCCTTTACTTCCCGCTGTGTGTTGGCACTCAGGGTAATGCCGCCTTGCAGCAGATGTTCTCTGGCTTGTTCCCGGAGGCTGTAGGCATAGACACTCATTCGCTCGTCCAGATCCAATTGGAAAGTGGTACCGTCAGAAGCCGTAAAGGTCTCCAACGTGCCAAATTTCCACTTGTCGTACCCATGCCGTGCCGCAGACCCCGTGAAGAATGCCTTGGCCTCACTTACGTCTCTGGCCCAGGTGTCCTCACCGGCCCGCAGATTCCGGTAAAGCTCGGAAAGCGTGGCACTGCCGATCCGCTCAAAGGCGTAGATGGGCTTCTCGTTGTTCCAGCTGAACTTGTCATAGGTCTCGCCAATGCCGGATTGCCGGGTGTTTTTCAGCGGTTTCGCCTCCAGCTCCCGCCGTGTCCGGTTCACCAAATCCAGGATTCCGGCGTTCCGTTCCGCCACAAAGGTCTTGTTGGCGTTCTGGATGGTGGTCAGCAGCGCACGGTAGGTATCCTTTACCGTTTTCAGCTGTTCCAGGTTCAGATCTCTGTAAGCAGTGTCACCCACGGCCTGGTAGCACTCTTTGATCATCCCCTCAATGTTTTCGTCCCACAGCGTTTCACCTTTCAGGCTGTTGTACTTGGATAGCAGTTCACCGATGGCGTTTTTCATCCCCGCATCCTGCCGGGTCAGGTTCTGGATTTTCCGGTTCAGGTCTTTGATTTTCTCGCTGTTGGCTTCCGGCTGTTCTTCCAGCTTCTGCATCAGGGCGGCATAGTCCGCCAGCCTTTTGGCGTTGCTTTCGGCCTTGCTGTTGAGGATCATGTTGTTGGCCGCTTCCAGTGCCGCCGCCACGCTGCTTTGCAGTGCCTGTGGCACGTGTACCGTGTCCGTGGGGTGCAGCAGATACCGGTTCAGGGTGTCCAGGGTCTTCTGGATTTTCGCCCGCTCCTCTGTTCTTCGGCGGCTTTCCACCTTGGCCTTGGCCGCCTCCCGCTGCTTCTTGACTTTGGCTTCCAGTTCCTGAATGTTCTTCCCCTGCTCATACTGCTCTCTGAGACTCGCATAGACCTGTCTCCGGGCCTGTTCCGCATCCTTATTTCCGTCAGATTTGGCTTTTGCCATTTCATTCAGCATTTTTCGCAAGGACGGACTATGGGCTTCTTGGAAGCTCTTATCTTTCATCATTCTGAAAAATTCTTCCTGGTAAAGTTTGGTGTCCTCGCTGTAGCTTTTCCGCAGGCGTTTCATTTCACTGGCATATGCCTGTTCTACCTGGTTCCGCTGCTCGGAGTAAACCTTCATCATTACCGTGTCAACGATGTCCCTCTGCGCCCGGTATGCCTCAATTGCAGCGTTGCTTCTGGCCCGCTCGTCCGTCACCGCCTGCCGCTTCTCTTTCCGGGCCTCTTTCATGGCTTCCCGGTGTTCCTGCCGCAGCTTGGCGATTTCCGCCCGGCTCTTATCTGCCACGCTCTGGATGGGTTCTGCCTCCCAGTAGCCCAGCAGCACCTGCTCTATCAGGTCGTTTCGGTTCTCTGCCCTGTAGTATTGCCACTGGGCCTCCCCCTGGCTCTCGCTGCTGTTGGCCCATTCCACGATTTCGGCTAGCCCATCCGGCATATCCGCATCCACCGTCTCTGCATCGAACCGGTCCGGGAACCGTGCCGCAGCCCCCTGCCACAGCTGGTCCAGGCTGGTGTTGGCGTTGGGGTCGATGATCACGCTGCCCTTGATGGCTTTCTTGAAGTCGTTAAGGCTGCCGTAGCTGTACTCAATGTCACCCGTCTGCCCCTCGTTCAGGCGCACCCGCCGCTTGGCCAGAAAGTCCAGAATTTCCTGGGCATAGCTGTCCTTTTCCGCCTGGTGGTGGTCCAGCAGCCAGTCCGCCAGCACCCCGGCCTTTTCTTTCAGGGTGTCATAATCCATTTCCACCGTGCTGATTTCCCGGTACAGGTCATTGAGCATCCGGTTAAATTCCGTGATATTTCCCTTGGCGTTCACACTGTCCATCAGCACTTTGCCCTGCTTGTTCACAGAATTTCGGTCCAGAATATGGTCCTTGTTTCCCCGCTTCTGGATGTTCACCAGCTCTTTCAGGTACTCCACTTCCTTTTCCAGCACCTCGTTCTGCTTCGCCAACCGCTCCACCTGGTCCCCCTCCCGCACCCGCTGGGAGAAGCGAATGTCCTTTGCACTGGTCGGCTTTTGGTTGTCAGCGTTTTTGAACTGGCTGCTGTCAAAGGCAACATAAACCGTTGCATCGTCATATTTTCCGGATACAATATACCCGTCATAACCCAGAACGTCTCTCGCCTTTTCAAGGACTGCACCATAGTTTCCCATAGCGTTTGCCAGCTCTCCAAGGATTTCGGAATCACTGTCATTATTCATAACAGCGTCCAACGTATCGTTGACGGAACGGTTGTACCATGCTTTAGAAGGATAGCCCATCCCGCCCATGGAATCGTAGTTGAGTACAAGATCATCTCCGGTCGGGTCAAGTGCATGGAGCAACTTTCGTACCTCTGTGCGCTTCAATGTCACCTCGCTGTCACTTAGTGGCTTTTGAATGTTCAGATACCCTTGCAGCAGCTGCCCGCCGTCTTTCCGATACCCTTCCGCCATGGGCTTGTAATCCGTGAAGTAGAATCCCTGCCCTTCGGAGCTTCCGTGCGTTCCCATAAAGTCAGCGGAAAATTCTGTGAAAATCGCCGGGGAACCGTGGTATACCACCTTCAGATTTCCTTCATCATCCCGCACCCGGCTATTCTCAAAATACCGGGCCTGGTCCTCCGTCAGCTGGTTCCCATCACTGTCCCGGGTGTTTCGGGAGGAAAAAAGCCGGTTTCCATCATCGTCAAACGTATTCTGGAAAATAGTACCTTGAAATTCCCTCTTGACAATCTGCTTGAACTGTGCTAGGTTATCAGTGTAATCACCGGACAGGAGGGCGTTGGGGAATTGGACCCCAGGGCTGGCCTGTTTCTGGTGATTATTTTTTTCTACCCATAGAATACGGTTTTCTGTCTGCGCACGGTTTAAGTAATTGGAAAAACTGTCTTTTCCATAGCCAGAAAGCAACACTGCTCCTGTCATATCCAGAGAGTAAAAACGGCCTGTTCCTTTTGGAGCGATAGCAGCTATGATTGGGTTTCCGCCCTTGTCTAGCTGTTTTGTAACAACAACGAATCTGCTGTCATTTACATCTGTGTTGCTCTTGATAATGGCTGCCGGGTGGTTCAGCATGTCCGGTATATTTTTTACAGTATCCCAGCCAAGCTCATGGAAATTCAGTCCTTTTGTCCGGCGGCCCTCTGCCTGTGCCTGTTGCTGACTTAGTGCCATGGTATAAGCATGGGTATACGTCCCCAGCATTGGCAGAATAGGCAAACTCAGAATGTTTGACAGTGCCTTGGGAGTAGAACCGTAGTTCACATGGTTTTTGGTATCAAAGGTTTGGTTTGCTACCTCATCGATCTGATTGGACAGATTTCTTGTAGAATACCGCACACCGGTTTCCGTCACGCCCTCCCGGGCGTTCTTTTTTTGCCCGTCCTGCAGCTGGTAATTCTCTCCGGCATCCACCACCGCACTGGCCCAGGCTTCCGCCAAAGCTTCGTTGTCCTGGATTGCCCGCTTCAGAATCTTGGCGATCTCGCTGTCCGGCTCCGCATCCTGGTAGGCATTGCGCAGCTTTTCCACAAGCCCTGTGAAGAAGTCCTTGATCTTCTCCCACAGGCCCTTGTCCTGATTCTTCAGCTTCCCGGCGATCCGGCCAATGGCATCCGTATCTGTCAGCATCATCTCCGACATTTCCGCAATGGTCTCATCGTAGGCAATGTCGTGGAGCTGCTTTTCATCCAGCCCCTTGTACTCATCCATTCTGGCCACCCGGTCATATTCTCTGGCAAACACCGAATCATACCGGATGCCCTGCCGCTGTGCCTCGGCGATCAGCAGGTCGGCATAGCTCTTGTACTTTTCGGCGGAAAAGTCCTTGATAAAGTGGGTGGTTTCATGGGCCAGTGCGTAGGCCATGGCTCCCTGACCCCCGTCACCGGCGTTCAGGTCTACCGCAATGCCGCCGTCACTTTTCCGGTAGGTGCCGTTTGGCATCCCCTTTGCCCGATCTTCCGGGGTGCTTGCGTATACCTCAATGTGCAGCCCCACCGCCGCCAGAGCGTTGGCCGCTGCCATGGCACTTTTCTGCTGCTTGTTAAGGCTCTTTACATTCTGTGCGCTTTCCAGCACCGTCACGCCCTTCTGGGCCGCTTTCATGGCCCCGGAGTTTACCTTCTCCGCCTGGGCCTTGGTGTACTGTTCCAGTGCCGTCCGGCCCTCTGTCCAGGCGGTCTTCCGCTGTGCATCCGTCAGCCGGGCCGCATAACTGTAGGGCTGAATGCTCTCATACGGTGTCCCGACCCGGCCCTGCAAATAGGCATCCTTTATGCCCTTTGCAAAATCCACCCCGTCAAGGGCGCTGACCCTGCTGGCTTCCCACAGTGCCTGGGCCGTGTATGGGTTGGTTTCCATAAAGTCAATGGCGTTCAGTACCGCCGCTTCCCCCCTGGACCCTGCCACAATGTCTTTGGCCAATACCGTGTCGCCGTCTCCGGTTTTAAGCATCAGCCCGCCCTTGGTATCGGCAATGCCGGTGATTTGTACCGGTTCCGCCGTCCCCTTTCTCAGGGCCGTGCCGTCCCCGCCGCTCTGATATTCGATGCTGCCGGTGTCATTGCTCTGTACGCCCAAAACGCTGTTCTGTACCCCCGCAGCAGTCCGCATAGAGGCCGCCCGCCGCTGGTCCACCCGTGCCTGGAAGCTTTCTGTGCCGCCCACGCTATCCAGAATGGCCTTTACGGTTTTCTCTCCCCCCAGCTTCCGGTAGGCCGCCTGGTCTCCGGGCAGCTGGGTATCCTTGTTATAAACCCGGCTTAATACGTTCAGCGCCCGCTTCTTGTCGGTGATGTCCTCCCGGCCCGCCAGGTATGCTTCCGCCGCCGCCCGGAACTCCGTACCCTTGGCTCTGGCCGCCTCCCGGCCCGCCTCTCTGGCAATGCCGGTGGCCACCTTGCCCGCCTTGTAGGCCGTCCCAATGCCCTGCTCGCCCTGGTCATAAAGCCCTGCCGCTTTCCGGGCAAGCTTCATAAGCTTCTCGCTTTTCCGGGCATCCTGCAGCTGCTGTGCCTGTCCTTCCAGGTCACGCACCTGCCCATTGTAGACAATATTCCGGCCCACCTCAAAATTCCCGGCGGTTTCCTGTGCGCTTCTCGCCGCTCCCGCCGCCATTTGGCCGGTAACGGACATGGCCCCGGCGGAAATGGCACCGCCAAACCCCGCCCAGAAAATGTCCAGGGCGTTGTCCTTGATTGCCTGTGCCCGGGCATGATCCTGGTCCATGCCCTGCTCCATGTACTTCCGGATGGCCTGTTGGGTGTCCGAACTCTGGCCCATGACGATGGCATCCCACATCATGTTGCCGATTTCCGTGAAGACTTCCTCCGAAGCCTCCACCCCCATCTGCACCGCCAGCTTCTTTCCAAACTCCCGCAGAGTGGTTGCCGGGTTTTCCAGGATATTGGTCACATAGCTTTCAAGAGAAATGTCTTCAAACAGGGCTTCCAATACGCCGCTGCCCACGGCACCCAGGGCGATCTGCTCGGCACTTGCGCCTTTGAGCTGCAGTTCCTGGGCCCGGTCCGCAAAAGCGCCCAGTCCCATCACCGTGGTGTACCCACCAACGTGCATGGTAAACCGCCCCACCGGCACCCCCGCACCGGCACCAAACAGCGCAGCACCCGCCGCACTGTCCACGCCCGACATCACTGCCTGGTAGATGTTGTTGGCAAAAGTCGCCGCCGTATCGTTAAAGTGCAGTTCCCGCTTGGTCCAGTCCTCCACCCGCTCGCCGGTGACACCCCGGATGTAGCTTGCGTACCGCCGCCATGCGGAGCTGCCGCTGTAGGGGTCGTGCTTTCCTGTGACCAGCTCCTCCGCCTTGCCGATGGCAGCCGGAATGGACCCTACCAGGTTGGCCGCCACGCTCTCGGCGTTCTTGCCTACCAGCCCCCAGCCGCTGGTATTTTGCAGCTGCTGGATGGTCTTTGCATCTGCCCGCCGGTTCAGTTCCGACTGCATGTCCTCCAGGTATTGGTCCGCCGCCCCCTGTCCCTGCTGCTGTTGCAGGTAGTAGTAGGTGCTGATTTCCTCCTCCCGCAGGTTCTCCCAGTGCTTGCCGCTGCCGTGGACTACGGCCTCCTGCCCCTGCTGCTCCGGGGTCAGGCTCAGCCAGAAGCCCAGTTTATCCCCGATTTCCAGGGCATCGGAAGGCCCGCTGGGGCTGGTGATCCCCGGCTGACTGCCCGTGGCCCGTTCCCACTGCCGCTGTTGCCAGTCCATGGCCTCCTGGAATCCCGGCCCTGTGTAGCTGCCCTTGGTTCCCTTGGCCTGTTCCATGGTGTCGGTGTACCGGTCAATTTTCCCCCAGGTGGCCTCATACGCATCCATCCGGTCCTTATATACCAGGGCATTCCGGTTCAGAGCATCCTTGGCTTCCTGTTCCCGCCGCTCCAGATCCTGGAAATACAAATCGTTGTATTTCCCGTCTCCAAGCCTTGCCCTGCTTTCAGCCACCCGCCGCTCCTGCTGCAGTGCCTTTACCGCCGCTTCCGCATCCCCGTATCCCGCATTATAGGCCGCCTTGTCCTTTTCATAGGCCTGCCGCCGCAGTTCCCGGGCATCCTGCTCTTTTAGACCGTAGCTTTCCGCATTGTAGCCCACCCCATAATTCCCATACCCGGACCGGGTGCGGTCATAGTCGTCCCCGTCCCGGAACTGGGAATAAAACTTGTTGGCCTCCTGCAAATAGTCATAGGTTTTCTTCAGGCCGTTGTAGTCCTTCCGGAACATCCATTTATCGTAGTCGTCCTCCAGGCCGCTGTAGATTTCGTCATAACGTCCCAGCAGAGAATCCATGGCATCCTTTGTTCCGCCAAAGGCGTCCGCCTGCCACTTGCCGGTGTTCCTCTTGGAATAGTCCCGGTACTTTGTGGCAACGTTGCTGTAATCTCCTAGCCACCCCTGGTATGCCTTCCATCCGGGTGTTTCGCTTTTGGCCATAACGGAATCCCAGATTTCTTCAGAACTCATGCCGCTGTATTTTCCGCCGGATGACTTTGTTTTGCTTTCCTCACGAGAAGCAGCCTGGCCGGATTGGCCAGGCATTTTTTCACTTCCCATTACAGATTTCCAGATTTCCTCATAGCCTTTTCCCATGTACCTAGCCATACGTTCCTCCGCTATCGCCGTCTATCATTATCGTTTTTTGAATTTTTGTTGGTTTCCAAAGAAATAATCCTGGGGGACCTTTGCGGTAATGCCATTCTCCTTCATAGCACTCTGCACAAAGGCGTTTGCTGCCAGGAAACCGCCCTCTTTCCTGACTTGCTGCGTAGCCTCTCGGATTTCTTCCAGCGTCATCTTCCTTTTCCCACTGCCGCTTCCGCCGCCACCGCCGCCGGACCAGCCGCCGCCGCCATCTCCGCCGCCGCTCACCGCCGGGTGCAGCATATCCCACTGGCCCCGGGTCAGACCCGCAGCCCGCAGTTCCTCGTCCGATGGGGTGTAGCCCAAGGCCCCCAGTTCCGCCAGCCGCTGATACATGGTGTTCCCGATGGTCAGGGCCTGGCTCAGTTCCGTGTCGGCCCGTCCGGCAAGGTATCCTCTGTCCGTGTTCCATTGGTTCAGCTTGTCGCCCCACCGGCCATAGTCCGTGGCATCCGCATCTTTGTACAGGTTGTACCGGTCCTTTTCTGCCGCCGCATCCCGGTCATACTTGCTCAGGGCCAGCTGGTAAAGCTCCGGAATTTTGTCGGTCAGCCCCTGCATATACTGCCCATACACCTGCTGTCCCACCTGCTGGGCGTAGGTGTTCCCGTAGCCCCCGGTCAGGGCCGCCGCCTGTCCCATGGTGTTCTGCATGGCCTGTTTGCCCATCTGGGTGTACCGGTCTTTGTACTGCTGATACAGAGCATCCCCGTTCACATCGTACTGAAAGGGCTTCCGGTTGGCGATGCTCTCCATGGCCTTGTTGATCTGCTCCTGGTACTTGCTCTGGTAGTCTCCCGGCCTTGCGCTCAAATGGCTGTCCAGTGCCGCTTGGCTTTTCTGCAGCCGGTCAAGATAGCTGCTGTCATAAAGCATCAGCTTCTTCTTTTCTTCTTCCGTTGCCATCTTACGTCACCTCCTGTTTGGTCAGAGGCCCCGGAACCCCGGGGCCTCCCTTGTTCGTCACGCCTCCCCGCCGTACACCGTCTCCACCAGCGCCGTCAGCTCGGTATACTCCTCGTCCGTCAGCCGGTTGCAGGCGAAGAATACATCCAGCTTCTTCTGGGCGATCTCGCCGGTCTTGTAGAAGTGTCTTGTGATCAAAATCTTCATGCTCTTGTACATTTTAAAAATCCTCCAATTAAAAATATTTATGGATACGGTAAACATACCGTCACTCCCCCTCAATTACTGCGACATCTTGGTTATAAACGTCTTCCACCATGCTGGCCATAGCGTCCACCAGCTCGGCATTCTGGGCGGTGAGCTCCCGGTTCTGGGTGCGCTCGTAATCCCGCAGGATTTTGTCCAGTTCCTCCCATGGTTTCCATGGAGCCATCATTTCGCCAATAAACTCGGTTTCACTTTCCCCAATGATTTCATGGTTCGTGTCATAAATCGGTTCTTTCCGCACCCAGGTTTCGCCACTCGGCACAAACCGGTAGCCCTCGACATAGGCGTCCGGGACGTTGCCAAAAAACCTGGTTTCGAACTCCCGCAGTCCATCACCAGGCTTGGTATGGCACTTGAAATCGGAATCGATATAGATTTTCATACTTGCTCACCTCATTCCCGCCAGATTCTACGGATATTCACAATGTTGTTACCGGTATCGGTGCCGCCGTGCTGATGAGAAGCGATTGCCACATATACCGGACCAGAGATGGAGCTCAAGTCTATGGAGATAGTACCGTCATAACTTTTGTTACCATTGGCCGTATCAACGTTATACTCTGCTAACGGAATGAAGTTGTTGCCATTTGATTTTGTAACACATATGTTGAAACCGTTATTCAGTCCGGCACCGATGCAGTTATATTGCATATTAACATAAAGCCTTTTATAATTTGCCATATCTACCGGTTTACCTGTAAATACGGTGCCTACCCACGGATTAGACGTCTGCCAAATCTTCATATTGGTACTGATTTCAAGGGCGGGTGCATGCGGCCAGATCCATTTTTCGTCACCATCAACATACCATCCGTTTTGACAATTAGCGGTAGACACCCACCCACCAGTATATTCCGTATACTGGTTCCCGCTATAGAAGAGGTCACCGTTGTAGGCCCAGGAGAATTGCGTCCATTGGTTTCTATACCAAATATAGGCATCACGTTTAACCCACTTACCAGAAACCTGCTGAATACACGATTTAAACGTTTCGTATATACGTCCCCCATTATTTGGACGAAATATATCAACGAACACAGGTGAACCAGGAGTTGAACTTGTTTGTATAACGATATCATTATCTTTCTCAACCCATGTAAGCGGATGCTCCTCTCCTCGCAGCTGCCACTCAATCACAGGCAAAACATCTGTCCGTACAAAAACGTCGTTTGGTTTAACGCCACTTGTCGGTGGATTTGGCCCAGCAAACAATCTAAAGACCAAACGGTCCTTCCCGCCCCCAGCATTGGTAATTCCAATCATTATATACCTCCTATACCACTATTTTCTCGACCGTAACGTTCCCACCGGGATTTCCTCCGGCGTAAATAGTTACCATGCCCGTACTTGTGGCGCAATAGGGCTTCAACTCATAGTTGTCCACGCTGCTCGGGTTAAATATCACCTGCGCAATGTCATTTGCCGTAATCCCGCTCACGGGAATGTTGGCCTTGTACCGACTGCCATCCGCAGCCCACGCCGAAGTCGCCACGGTAAACGGCCCAAACACTTTCCGACCAGACAGCCCATCCAGCTTCGCCTTGTCGCCGGAGGACATCAGACCATCGGCGGATTGGGTGGCGACGGCCTTTGTGGCAAAAGTCACCTTGCACTTGCTCCACAGCCACTTTATGGCGTTTCCTATGGTGTCGGGGCCGATAACACTGTCTTTTGCCATAGACCCTCCTATCAAGCGGCGGCCAACATTGCCTCAAAGTCCTTGTCGGTCAGCACCACAATGTCGGTCTTCTGTACATACCCGCTCAGGTCAATGTCGGTGTTGCCGATTTTCTCATATTTGTTCTTGCTGGGGACCCAGACGTATTCATCATGGTTGTCATTCTCACCGTGATTGTGGGGCACCAGATAAATCACACCCTTCTCACCGGTCACAGGCAGGGATTCCACCGGCCGAATATCAATGCTGGTGACGCCACTCAAAGATTCGTTGATAGCGGCCTGCACCTGGGCCGCCGTCTGATACCCCTTGCCGGTAACGATCTGATTCACCTGGGCCGCCGTCTGATAACCCTTCTTGGCGATTGCATCCTCTACCTGTGCGGAGGTCTGATAGCCCTTGCTGGTGATAGCGCTGTTGACCTGGGTGGCCGTTTGATAGCCATAAGATTCTACCTTCTTTGCAATGTCAGCGTCCGTAGGCACGGTAATGTCCACCTGCCGAGCGCTGTCCGGGGTCTGCGCCGTGCCGTTGACCTTAATGCCAACAATAACGTTCTTCTCGGCCCCGACCTTTTTAAGATTGGCAACGTCCGTTACAGCCGCGTCATAGTTGCCCTTCAGCGCCGTGGTCAGGTCGTTGGTGGATAGCCCTTTTCCGGCCACCTTATCAACCTTGTCGTTCAGAGCCGTTTTAACCCACGCCAGCAGCGCTTCGCCCCATTTCCTGCCGAGAAAATCTTCAAATGCACTTGCCATATTTCGTCCTCCATTTTACATGTTCTCTATCATTTCCCAAAAGTCCCCATCATCCAGAATCCGTATAGCCCCCTCCGGGATGGCCCCTACTTCCTCGGCGTTGTATTCCGGCTTGGTGGGGGCCTTTGCCCAGTCAGGGACCGTGGGGTCTAACTCCGGGATGTCACCGATGATGGGCCTTCCGTCCAGCTTCGGGAGATGTTTCAGCTTATTGTAGTCCGCATCAACAAAGATATTGTCCGATGCATCCAACTCGACTCTGTCCTCGTCCCGAACGTTTAGCACAACTCGTTCGCTCACCACAATTCCCCCTTTTCAAGGATTCTGTCCACGTTGAGAATGCCGATGGTGGAGGCACAGACCTTTCCGCCCTCGTCCATCCACCGCAGCTGCACCTGCACCTTCCCCGGCACAAAGAAAAGCGTATCCTCCTGGGTAAGGTCCAGCAATACCTTCCCCGTCTCCAGCCGCATCCGGTTATCCGGGCTCTCAATGGCCAGCACCTTGTCCCCCTGCATCAGTGTCGCCCGTACCTTTTGGGCCGTGGTCAGGTCGATCATCCGGTTTGATAGCTGCAATTCAACGGTCGGTGTCGTTCCCTGGGTCATGCTCTCACCTCCATATCAATATGGTAGGTACGTTCAGAGAGCCCGGCGGCACCTGGTCAATGTAGACGTACACACCGCCGTTATAGCTCACCGCATTGGCCCCAAGCCCATAGTTTTGCAGATCGTTGTCCGAAAATACCACCTGGGCAATATCCGCTGCATTTACCCCATCCAGCGGGATCGCCGCCCGGAATGGCCGTGCCGGATAAGTACTATCCGCTTGCCATGCTCCCGCCTGGATCATGCAGTCGGTAAACACCCGCTTTTTAAGCTGATATGTTTTTTCAACTTTTTCTGTGTATTTCGCAAACAGCCCATCCGTGTATCCCTTGTTTACCGCTTCGTCATCCCTTTCAGGAGCAGGAAGCCCATAGAGTGGCCCGTCCAGCGTGTCGCCGTTCTTCTTCATGAAGTTCGTGTCCACATAGCGTTTTCGCACGGCATCACTGTCTCCCACCGGGTCTACCAGCCCCGTGATCTTCCGCTGGTCCATGTTGATGTCCCCGGACATGGTCCCGCCGGTGGTCTTCAGGAAATTCATTTCCCCAAGAATGTCCTCCAGCTCGTCATAGCTGATAATGGCTCCGTCCTTGGTGGCCACATACCCAGGAGGAATGGGCCGCTCAAAAACCGGAATCTCCAGTCGCCGGTCGGTCACGGTGCCGATTTCCGTAGACATGATCAGTGCATCTACAATGCCGGCCTTTTGCAGCAGCAGGTTGGGAATGTAGCAGATGCCCTTCTTGGCGATCACGCCGTAAACCGTATCCGGGTCTACCCGGAAGCAGAAGTCCACCCGGGTCACGTCCTGGCTCACTTCCAGGTACTGCTTGGTGTCCCATTGAAAGAGGTTTTCCTTCCCGTCAGGAAGTCTTGCGTACATCGTCACCGCCTCCGTTCGTAGCGTTCAGCAGCTCGGCCAGCCGGAATAGGTAACTCCACATCTGCTTGATTTGTTCCGCCGGGCTGCCGCTGGGCACCGGCGGAGTAGGAATATTAATAGCCACATACATCACTGCCTTTCTCGTAAATTTTAGAGATACTGTAGATGGTCATCCGTCCAAACCCCGTAGCCCTTACCCGGAAATGGTCGCACCGTCTGGGCCGGATGGGCAGCAGAGCGCTCCGCAGCCGGTGCCCCGTAATGGTTCCGCAGGGCAGCCATTCCCCGTTGGAGTCGTATTCAATGGAGAACTGCGCCGAAGCACCGTCGTCCAGCTTCATCCGCACGGAAAACCTGGAAACATACTTTTGCCCCGCATCGGAATACCCCATAATGTTTGTGGTGAAATTCCAGGGCATGGTCTTTTCCTTTTCACCATCCGACTGCCCCGTCATTCCGATCAGCTGCTTTGTCTCCGCATCCAGTAGATACAGCTCGTCCCCCAGTGCCGCCATAGCAAGGGCGTGGGTATCATCTTCCTTGGTCCAGATCGCCTTGTAGGTATCGTACACAAACAGGCTCCAGCCCTTCTTCCCCCGCATCGACAGGTAGTATTTATTCCAGATACTTCCGCCTACCGCTTGAGAGAACAGTTCCGGCCCCAGGCTGTACCCGGCTGTTTCCGGCAAGCTGCCGTCGTAGACGCATACCCCGCTCCTGGATTTGTAGTAAAGCCGCTCGTTTACCACCTGCAAGCTCTTGGAGCATCCTTCCTGTACCCCCCGGCATGCCGTGTCCAGTATCTGGTGGGCCCCGGTGTCGCTGACGTAGACCTTGTGCAGGTGCCGTTCCTTGAAAAACAGCGGATAGCCCAGGTATGTAATGGCCCCGGTCCACGCTCCGTCCGTACCAACGCTTGCCCGGTAGCTGTCCATGGAGTTCCCGGCGTATCGTTCCCAATTTTTGAAGTCACCCAGGGCACAGCAGTAGATTTCATTCACGGTCTTCCCGTCTACAATGCCATATTTGCAGCCCCATATCCGGTTGCTGCATTCCACGGCATAGTCCATGTCCGGCATGCTACGCCGCAGCCGCAGCTTCCCGGCAGGGATGGTGGTCCCCTTGTCCACCAACCCGATGATGATCACGCTGTCCGGTGCCACATGATAGAGAATTTTGCTCCCATCCAGCTGCTCGTTCCCCGTGCCGGATACCGTTACGCCATCGTCGTCTTTGAATTGCGCCCCGATACCGGAGCAGGAGATTTTACAGTAAACCGTCTCCATAGCAGTCCAGATGCCGGTGGCCTCGCTGTATACCTTCATGCTGTCCTTTTCCCCGGAGGTATCCAGCCAGTATTGTCCGTTCTTGGGCCCCTCCGGTGCCGTGGGGCCGGAGGTGTAGTCAAAGGCCGTGCCGTCCTCCATGCAGACATTCACGGCAGCGTCCTTTTCGTTCACCCAGTCCGCCTCAATGCTTCCGCAATCGCTGTAGTCCTGGGTATTGATATAGGCCTTGTCCGGCAAGATGATGATGTAAGCGCCCATGCTCACCAGCTGCTTCTCGCTGTCTGTCAGATGCACCCCCGCATCAATCAGGTGGTCCGTCAGGTCCTCCCCGCCGTAGAAGAGGTTTCGGTTGTCCACCCATGCCAACTTGTCCTTGGCGATCAGCCCGTTGGGCTTTACCAGCACGTCAAGCAACGTCCGCCTTGGCCTGGAGGACAGCAGGGGGTAGTCGTCAGAGGTCAGATTCAGCATGTCCGACATGGTCCCGTCGGCGCTTCTGGCGTTCCGGTCCAGCCCCGGGAATTGCGCCGTCACCTGCTCACTGGTGGTGAGCACATTTAGTTGCGGTAGTTTCATGCTGCCTCCTTAGAAGTAAGAAAAGCTGCTGCCAATGGGCATGTGGTTTCGGTTGTACCAGTTCCGGTAGTCCTCATACTCTCCCTGGAAGATGGCAATGGCGTTGTTGTACCGGCCATATTCCGCATTGGCGTAGTTGATCCTGCTTTCCAGCCAGCTGATATACATCTGGTCATAGGGCGGGGGAGCCAGCAGCAGAAAGTCCTTGTCGTCAATGGTGTAAGGGGCAAAGTCCGTATTGGGCCCGCCCTCGTGGGTGTCGATGATCTCCGCCCGAATCTGCCCGTCCAGGCTGCTGAGCCATGCCAGCTTATCCGTGATGCCGTAGGCGTTCGGGGACCGGTTATCAATTGCTGTGAGCGCTTCCTGGACGGTCATAATTTACACCTTCTCTCCGGGAAAGGACTCCTTTTGCAGCTGGTCCTCGTAGGCAAAGGCACTCTCCAGCATCTCCTCCCGCCGTCGCAGGATTTCCGCCACACCGGCGGGAACATCCACGTTTACTCCCCGCTTGATAAGGTAACCCTTTCCGTTCAGGCCCACATACACGTCGTCCCGCTCCTCTCTGCTCACCGGCAGCCGGATGGTCACCCGCTCCTCTTCGGTGGTGGGCACGGTCTTCTCTTCGGTGGTGGTATTCTTACTTGCCATATGCTGCTCCTTTCATGTCATGGGGCGGTGACCCGCCCCTAATGTGGTTCTGTTTAGTTGGCCTTGGCCGTGCCGGAGAACTCGCCGCAGCTCTCCACCCGCACCATATAGGGCTCCTGGAGAATTTCGGCGGTCTGCATGGCCTTCCAGCCCACAGTGCTCCGCTGGTCCAGGGGGTCAGCGGTACCGGCAGAACCCAGCTGCTTGATGATGGTCTTCAGGCCGCCGCCGGTGACTTCCGTAATACCGTAGGCGTTCTCGCCCAGAATCAGGGTGCAGAACACGGCGGGTTTGCTGGTCTCCGCCACGATCTGGGCCTCAGAGGTTTCCACGAACCGCACACCCGCAATTCTGCCGATCTCGCCGGAATACAGGTTGTCAGAGGTGGTGTACTTGTGCCAGTCCTCCCACTTGGGGTCGCTCATCAGGTCATAGGCCGCATAGGGGTGGATGATGGCCACATAGTCGCCGTTGATCTTGGGGGCATTGGCGGCCTTCAAAATGGCCGTGACCTTCTTGATGGCATCCACCGTCAGCTTGCAGGTCGCATCCAGGTCTGCCCGGGAAGTGACCTCCGTCTTGCCGCCGTCTGCGCCCAGCTTGGGGCAGTAGTACACGTTGGTACCCGTCTGCATGATGTTCCGGGTCACGGTATCCAGGGTCAGGCCCGCCTGGTTGCCAATGGCCTTGGTGGCCTCCAGCACGTTGTTGTCAATGGCGGTCATCTCCAGCACATCAGACAGGGCCACATAGTCGCCGTACTGCTTCACCTCGGCCTCGATGGCAGATACACTCAGCTTCCGGCCATCCGGGGTCACGCCTTCGGTCAGGGGGGTCAGCGCCTTGGGCAGCACACCGTACCGCCGGAACTCGATCTTCTTGCCGCCGTTCTTAGGGATAGGCCGCTTCTGTCCAAACTGGCCATGTACCAGGTTGGGCTTTGCGCTTTCCAGCAGTGCCCGGTCATAAAAGGTCTTGTTTTCCACGGACAGGCCGGAATCCGTGGTGACGTTGGTGTTCAGGTTGTCCGCAAACAGCTGCAGACCAATCATGTTCAGAATGTATTTGTTCATTTTTTGCTCCTTTCGTTTTTTAGCCGAAGGAAATCCGCTCTCCCCGCATGACCTTATCCATGTAGGACATGAATTCCGACCGGCTCATTTTGCTTACATCAACTTTCGTGGTAACAGCGGCCCCGTTCCCGGTCCCGCCCTCCGCAGGCCTCCGTGCTCCCGCCGCCACACTGGCCGAAAGCTTGCGCTCCGCTTCCTGGGCAGCGTGTGCCATGCCCGCCTGCATGATTTCATCATGGTATCTGGCCACATAAGCTGTCTCTACGTCAACGCCGCTTTGCAGCAGCATTCCAAACTGTTCATCCTCCAGGCAGCTTTCAAGGTCCAGTTCCGGGTATTTGGCTTTTGCAAGCTCCGCCTGCTGTAGCCATTTTCCATACTCTTCTCTGGCCGTCTGCTCCCGTTGCAGCTGCATCACCTGAAGCTTCTGGGCCTCATTTTCCCGCTCCATGGTCCGAATCTGCTTGTACTGGTCCACGGACATCCCCCGGGCCATGGCCTCCGATTGCCACAGGCTCTCGTCATTGTCCAGGGCGGCCATCAACCCCTCAATGTTTCCGGGGTCCTGGTTATACCGCTGACCCAGCAGCTGCATCAGCGGCTCCATCTTGGCAAGCCGTTCGGCGTTGGCGTTGGCTCCACGCATCCGGCCCTGAATGGCTTTCTGTACCGCCGCATCATAGTCAGCCTTGTACTTGCCCTTGATCAGTTCCTTAAACGTGGGCTCTGCGGTGGGTTCCTGGTTCAGCTGTTCTACAAGGGCGTCCCCCTGATTCTGCTGCCCCTCTACCTGACTCCCGGCGTCGGAGCCTCCTTCGCCCGTTCCGGCTGCTCCTGCGCCGCCCTCCGCAAACAGCTGCAGGTTCTGCATCCAGATCATTGTATGGTTATTCATAGGTACTCCTCCTCTGCCGCTTAGGCCCGGCGAATCCATATCTGCTGGTTAGGCCAGCGGCTCCTCGGTTTTATGTTCGCTGCTCTCGCAGTCTCCGACAAAATAAAGTGCGATATTCTGGGGATAATTGTGGGCCAGGCATCCAAGCCCTGCCCGCAGCACATCCATGGTGATTCTGCCGTGTTCCTGATTCCTGTGCCGGAAGCAGATTTGCGCATTTCCCTTTGAAATCCGGATACACGGAGATTCTACCAGTTCTCCCCGCTCATCCATGTTGATTACCGCCTGGGCCATGGTGTAGGCAAGCGTTGTTACGGCGGCGCAAATTAGGTCGTGGCCATATTCTCCACCATCTGCGTGGCCGTACATGCTCAGCCAAAATTTGTCCTCTTTCTTTCCAATACTTGCCTTGATCATCCTTGCCTCCTATCAGCCCGGAGAGGTGGAGGTTGCCACCCGCTCTCTGGCGTTCTTCGTAATGCTGCTCTCCCCGCCGGTGCTCTCCGCTTCATTCCCGCCGGGTGCCTCCTGGACCGGTGCCGCCCCCATGCCCATCCCCATCATGGCCATTTGCTGGGCCTGATAGGCCATGGCGTTCTGCTGGATTCGCTGCACCACCTGGTCCTTCCGGTCAAAGTCCATCATTTCCAGGCATGCCAGCGCCTGGTCTGCCAGCTGGGGGTTGAAGAATCCGGCGGAATAGAAGCTCATGGCCATTTCGTTCTGGCTCAGCCGGGAGTAGGGGCTTGCTTTCTCACTGGCTACCGCTATATCGAATACTGGCAGTCTGTACCCCATGTCCACCCCAAAGTCTACACCCTGGGCCTGGGGCTGTAACCCTGCATTGCTGTAGCTCACAAACTCCGCCTGTCCCTGCTCTCCCACGATCCGGAACTGCCGGGGAAGGTCATAAAACTGCCGGATCAGCTCGATGATCATCAGGCACACCTGCCGGAATACCCGGTGAGAGGCCTTGTTGCTATCCCGGCTGAGCTTGGAACCGGCCTCCTGCATGGCCGCAATAGCCGAGGCCGCCGTCACACCGGACACCGTGCCGCCGGTAGAAATGTCCCGGTTTCCCGTGACCTCTTTAAGCTCATCGATCTTGTTGTTCATTACGGTCACATACACCCCGTTCAGCACCTTGCCCTGGATGGGCCTGATACTGTCCTCTCCCAGGTTGCCGTCAACGTGAACAAAGTCCTTGGTAAGGTCTGCATATTCCTTCTCGTTCACGCTGCCGTCCGTCCTGATGAAGTGTCGGGGCCGTGCGTTGGCCAGCATGTTTTGCATAATAGCCTGGTTGCCCCGGTCAATGTACTCCTGGGCGCTCTTGGCCACATCGATATACCCAAACCCGCAGGGGCTGCCCGCCACCTTGAACATGGGGTCCATCACAAAGGGGTACATTCCATGGTCATACCAACCTCTCTGGGCATAGGCCGGGTCATTGGCGCTGGCATACAGCACCTTGCCGCCGGTGAATTTGCAATAGTGCAGGATGGTCTGGGTCCCTACCCGCCGCTTGTAGTACCAATCGATTACCGCCGACTTGTTTTTGGTGTCCACGTTGTCGTCATAGGTGTACTCCGCTGCCGTAAAGGACTTGTCGCCCACCTGGTCTCCCACATCCGGGTACAGCTCTTTCAGCACGTCATTGTCTACCAGCGTCACATAAAACAGGTTCCGGCTCTCCTGCAGGTCCGTGATACCCGGCTCCCAAAAGAGATTGAGAATATCGATCTGCTTAATGCTGATGTCCCCCAGCCCGTTGAGTTTGCTGGCATCCCAGAATACGCCATAGACCCCGGCCCCAAACTTGAGCTTGTAGTCCTGCTCCGCATCGTATACCGCCTCAAAATCGCACTGGTCCAGCACCACCGGGATAATGGAGCTCAGCCTCTTGGCCTCCTCCTGGTCTCCCACCTCCCTGGGCTGCACCGTGCAGGTCGGGAAGTTGTCCATGCTGTCAGCGTGCTTGTTTGCCAGGGCATTGAAGAGCCACCCAGAGACCGGCGCTACCTGACTGCTGCTCTTCCGCAGCGTATCCCAGTGCCGCAGCCGGTACCATTGCTCGTTGTCCACGATTCTCTGGTCCAGGCTGGTCTTGCCCTGCTTGTATTCGTTCAGGGTCTGCATGGCCTCTTTGACTTGGTCGTCTCCCACCGCCTCGATGGTCACGCCATTGGTGCCGGAGAGCATTTCCCGGGTGCCGCCCGCCGTGGTCCCGCCCTCTGTTCCGGCTCCTGCCCGTCCCATCTGGCTGGCCGTGGCCTCCAGCATGGCCGACTGCGCCGCCGGATTCCTGGTGGCAAGCCCTGTGCCGCTCTGTGCCGGTTCTGCCGCCTGGGGCTGTTCCTGGGGCTGTTGGGCTTCCTGCCCTTCCTGCATCGGCTGTTTCTTCTTAATCTTCGCCATTGCTTCCTCCTATGATCATCATCTTCTCCCGGCTCTGGGGCCTGTACAGGTTCTCCCTTGGTACATCCAGGACCACAAAAGCGGGGGAGTGCTTATAGTCGTCCTCCACCACCGGCAGTACCGGCTTGATGGGCCTGGACATACACATGTACCGGGCCTCATCCGCCGCATGGTCCTCCATGCTGGTGTCCAGGTCTTCCACCCGGTGGTCATCGTACATCAGCATTGGGATGGTCCGGATAAAGGCCTTGCAGTTTTTGAAAATATACATTTGCGGGAATCCATTGTCGTCAAAGGCCAGCCGGTAGTGCATCTGCATCCACCCGGGTATCCGCTTGTTGTCTCCCGGGGTAAAGTACACCCGGTACTTCATGGCCACGTCCGCAATGCTCTCTCCTCGCTCTGCGTCCCAGATCGCCGGGTCTGCAATGCCCGTGATGTACTTTCCTGCCAACCACCGGTGTTCTACCTCTATCCGGTGGATTTCCTTGAATACCCGTTCCGGCGGCCACTTGAAGCCTTCGTTGGGGGTCTCCGTGCAGCCGTAGAACTCCAATATCCTGTATAGTACCCCATCATAGTCCACCGCCCACCAGCCGCAGGAAAAGGGCCTGTTGTAGCCCCAGTCGAAGCTCCGGTAGATTTTCCACCCCTCCGGTATCTCAAAGGGCTCTATCACATGGGTCAGCTGCCTATCCATATAATGCGCCGGGTCATCCCGGAACTCCTCAAAAAACTGCCCCTCATACACGTCCCAGCTTCCATTCAGCCAGGCCGCCCGCAGCTTTGGCGGCAGCTTTTCCAGGCTCCGCTTGTAATCCGGCTGCTTATCCATCAGGGCCTTGTTGTCTGTCACCAGGGCCTGAATGAAGGCGTAGTCCTCTGGGTGTTCCTCCGGTGTGTACCGTTTGTCCACGAACAGACGTTTGAAATATGCATGACTAGGCCCCCCGGGGTTCAGCGTGTAGTAGGTCCGTTTCGGGAACTCATTTGCCCCACGAACGCAGGCATCAATGTTTGTCAGCCAATCCTCCAGGAACTGCCCCGCCTCATCGGCAAACCACACATCATACTCTGCACCCTGGTATTGCCCCAGATCGCCGTCTGTAGCGCAGTATCCAAAACTGATGGTGCTGCCGTTGGGAAAGGAAAACCGCTTGTCCGATCTGTTGTAGGCAGCAACCCCCTGGAGCTGCTGAAGAAGCGGCTGAATATGATTGTTGTCCAGCTCCTTGTAGGTCCGTCTGGTAATCAAAATCTTGATGCCCGGGTATCGCAGGCTCAGAAGAATCGCCTTCCACCGGACAAACCAGCTCTTGCCCCCGCCTCTGGCCCCACCATAGCCCACATACCGGTGCTTCTCCCGGAAGGCCAGCTCCTGCTTCGGGTTCGGCCCCAGGGCCCCCATATCCAGTACTACTCGGCCCAACCGTCAGCACCTCCAAATGTAACAACCACTTCCCGGTTCCGGTCTTCCCGCTCTTTCTCAGCCTCTCGCCGCAGCTTCTCAATCCGGGCCTCCTGCTCTTTAATGTCCAGCGGCGCCCGCAGATCCAGCACCTCTTTAAGGTCCCGCAGCACACCGGAGTATGCTTTTAATTCCCGTGCTTTCATGGGGTCGGTGCCCTTGATGCCATCCGTTATTTTGTTGATCAGCTCCGCCGCCGCCTCTTGCATTCTGGTGTCCGCCACCCCATTGGCAGCCGCAAGCTTATCAACGGTTTTTGTTACACTTTTGTTGCGGGCCTGTTCCCGCAAGGCGACCCACTGTTCCGCCCCGGCCCTGTCCGCCAACGTCCGGAAGGGAACGCCGTACTTGGCCGCCAACTCCCGGTAGCTGCCCTTCCCGGCAATATAATCTCGCTTGATCTTCCCCCAGTTCAACACGCCCCCTCCTTTTTCTTCCCATTATATCCGTCCAAAAGTTCTATTTCCATTCGACTTCCGCCACCATCACAAACCATTCAAAATATATGGCTATAATTTGGTCACTTTGCCTATTGTTTTGTACGCACAAATGGTGTACAATGTAGCCATAGAAATCAAACAAGCCTAGCCCCCAGGGCGCAAGGGGAGAAAGGGAACAAAAATGGAAGCTTACTACATTGCGAAGCCCGAATATTCCGATTCCATCTATGGCCGTGAATACCCCGTATGCCTGGGCCTGCACGCCGTCGCCCAGCTTGCAGCCGGTTGGGACATGGCAACGGAGGAGCTGCTGGAACAGATGGATGAAGCAACTCCCGAGCAAATCGCAGAGTTCGGCACGCTGGATCACATCTAACTACCGTCCCCGCCCCGGAGGTAACGAGGGCAGGAAGGGAAACCCATGGCCGAAAAAACCGAGCGCATCTACATCCGCATTACCCCCGACCTGAAAGCCCAGCTCCAGCAAGCCGCAGCAGGGCAGGGGAGAAGCGTATCCAACTATCTGGAGTTCATCATCCGAAAATCCCTGGAAAAATAAAAGAAACCCGCTCCACAAAGGAGCGGGCCTTTTGTTTACTTACCGCAGAACAACAACTTTCCGCTGCTCTACCAGGTCTTTCAGTTGCGTCTCGAAGTAGGCCGCAATGTTCCGCACGGCTTCCAGCTTCCACGCTCCGCCGTCGGCACCGATCAGGTTGATCTCCCCGTTATCGCTCAGCCGCAGGATAAATTCACTTTCCGGCTGTTCGACCTCCAGGAACGTCCGGAAGGGCCGCAGCGTGACTCTGGGCTTGATCTGCACGTTGCCCATCAGGGCGACCCCTTTCCGTGCCTCCACGGTCTGGGTAACACCGTTGTCCGTGGTGGTCACCTTGCTGTCCTTGCTGATGCTGGACAGGAGGGACAGCAGGTAGGCCGTATCCTCGTTGGGGATATACATGCTTTGCAGCTGGATGACTGCCGCCTCGTGGTTCAACCACCGGTCCGTCTTGACCTCCGGCGTGTCGGCCTGGCACTTGTACAAATAGCACCGGTCCATTTCCCCGTCCAGCGTGGTGTACACCCGCACGAGGTTGTAGCTTGCGACCTGCACCAGGATCTGATCGTCGCAAAACAGATCCGTGGCCTCGTTTCGGATCAGCTTGCACAGGCTGTCCAGTCCGTTCAGGGTAATGGTTTCCGGGAAGTCCTTCTTGGGGTCCACCCGGCAAAGGTCTTGGGAGGCGTAGTGTTCACCGCCGATGTCAAAAGTCTTGGGTCCTGCCAGCTTTACGATTTCCTGAATAGCTTCTTTCAGCATAATTGTTTCCTCCTGTTATTTCATGGCTGCGATCCGCAGCATTTTCGGTGCTTCCTGTTCGGTGCCGCTCATGCTCAGCTGCCCCGGCACCTGGGGGACAGATTCCACAATGACCATTTCACCCTCGCCGTCGGCGGCAATGCCCAGGGTGGTTCCCACCGGCGTGGCCGGTGCCAGCTTGGATACCGCAGAGGCGGCGATCTTGATGTACTGCCGGTTCTCGTCCGGCTTTAATTTAATCGTCAGGGTCAGCCGCCGCTCGGCACAAGCCTCCGTGTTCACATCCAGGATGTTGTCCACGATCCTGCTGATCTCGTAGTCCACCCGCTCCTGGATGGCTCCCTGCGCCATCTGCAAAATGCTGGACTTGGTTTCTTTGTTTTCCATATTCATATTTCCTTTCTTGGTTCCACCGGATTTCCCGGCGGTTTTTCAGATATTAACTGTCAAGCGATTGGTAAATTGGAAATCCCACTTAAAAGGCCAATCGGCTTGGATATTGCAAGCAGTTTTGTCAACGCAGCCATGCGCTTTACCGTCTGCGCTTTGCTTGCTGCTTCATACAGTGCCGCAATACATCCGTATCCCTCCATCGTGTCGGCGGCCAACACATAGGATGTTGCCTGTAATGCCTCCAAAAACCATCCGGGAACGCTACCGCCCATATAGGTTGCCATGGTTCTACGGATGATTTTTTCCGGATCTACCCCATCATCTTCCTCGGCATCTTCCCATACTCCGTCCTTGGCGACCTGTTTAATAGCCGCCGCCAAATCTTTTGTAATGCGCCTATTTGCGCTTTCGATGATTTGATCTTGATTGAATGTAATTTCCGCCATAATGCGCTCCTTTCATTTTCCTTTAATTGTTCGCTTTTTGTTCCTCTGCCGCAACACCTCCCGCTCTGCCCATTTCTCAGCCTTGGCCATGAGATAGCTTATACAGCTATCCGAGCAAGCGGGGCTTCTTTTTTGGCAACCCAGGCAGCAGGAATAATACCGCATCCCCTGCCAGGGTGGTTGTTGTTTGGCCATTACCGCCACCCCCAGAGAACTGTTTTAAGCCAGCCGGGAAGCGGGCTATGCAGCGTGGCCCGGATCAGCCAGAGGCGGTAGCGGCCGTTGAGATAAAGGCACACCAGCAAAATAATGGCCAGCACCAGGAACACGGCCAGGACTTCCAGCAGGGCCAGGAGGGCTTCTTTAAGCTCTTTCATCGGGCGGCTCCTTTCTGGCCTTGCGCCGTTTCTCCGCTTCCAGCCATTTCAAGAACTTTTCGAAGTGAATCAGTATTTTGTACATTATCTCAACGGAAAAGGTAAGTGCGGCAAAAAGCACAACGATCCCGCCAACGGATATGAACGCATAACCGATAAATAAGGCCAAGTTATCAAGCATTGTTTTTCTCCTCCGGCGGTTCAGGCAGCGGCATCCAGTGGGTGATATTAGTCCACCTTCCGCTCCAACAGTCACCGTTAAAATATCGCTTGGTAACATTTTTTGTACCGTAGTATTCATTCTTGGTGCAAACCTGATATTCTCCGGGTTTCTCTGGCAGTCTCTCGCTGCACGGAATCCACCTCATCCGCTCCAACGCCTCCATCCCCATCCGGCAGGCCTCGTTCACCTCGTCCATGCCGTCATAATGTTCCCGGTGTTCCGGGTCGAGGATTTCAATTGCTCGGTCAATCGTCATGGTTTATCCTCCAAATACATTTTTGCTGCCGCAGTTTGGGCAATAGCTTCGTTTCCAAAGCAGCTCCTTTCTGCAAGCTGCATGTTATCTCCTTCCCGCCCGGGTTGCCCCGGGCTTATCCCCATATTCTGGCCGCAATTTCTTCATACGGAAAACTCTTGCTTGCCCAAAGTCGGGCGGTAAAATTCGCATAATTCCGGCTGAATCCCTCGGCCATCAGCAGTTTTACAAAACGCTTTCTTGTCATTTGTTCACATCACTTTCTGTAAATAACGACCATAGACGGAAACGGTGCTGGGTTCATTGCTGCCCCGTTTTCGTCTTCAAATTTCAGTCGCCCACGCAGAAACCGGATTTCCGCTTTTCCGTTTCACGCCCTTTCGTGCCAGCCATAGGGCAGCCGATACACCCAACCCGGCATTGCCCCTCGGCGTAGAGCGGGTTCATGGGGACTTTTGCATCTTCTAAAAATCCGTGCACGTCCTTGTCCGTCCAGTCAATAATGGGGTTTACAACTCGTTTTGCTTTCAGGCGGCAGTTTTCAAAAAGCATCCGTTTTTCGTCGTTGTCGTTGGCAATAATGATTTTTTTATCCTTGGTTGCGCCTATTTTTTCGTAGATTCCACGGTTGTTTTTCCGGGATGCAGATTCCGCCCACCGAACTCCTGTGCAAATAAACCGTCCTGCGCCCCCTGGTTCTTTCAGGATGGAGCAGCAATACCGAATCAGCCGTGTCGGCGGCATCAGCTTTTGTGGAATCAGGCGCCACATGGACACCCGCTTCCCCTTGTAAACCGGCATGTTTACGGTGCATTTGTAGCCCTTTCCCTCCAACCGTTTGAACTCACTTCTGACAAACCGCACCGTTTCCGGGGCATCGGCTGTGGTATGGTTGTGCTGGAACTCACAGGGGATGCCGGAACGGATTGCCAGCTCTGTGATAACCACAGAATCTTTGCCGCCGGAAATGCAGATAACCAAAGGCTGCTGATACGCCATGAGGGACATATCAGAGGCGGCTTTCAGGCGTTCGATTGCCATTTGCTCTAAATCATTCATGGCTTTCCTCCACAGGCTCTTCCGGATCAGCTTTAATTGGCGTGGTATCAATCCTCAGTTCCGCCAGCTGGGCGGCCATCAGATACGCCTGAGCGTGGACGTTACCTCCGTGAGTATCGCTTACCTTTGCTCGGAATTCCGCCAGCGTTCCAAAGAAGCAGCCAACGGAAGCAAAGATACCGCCCTTTTTGTTGCGGGTAAAAGTGATCGTATCATCCCTAGAACCGATTGGGCCAATGGCCATGTAGTGCTTATTGCCGGAGACCCTGGCATTGCCGGAGACCCTGGCATTGCCGTAGACCCAGGCATTGCCGGAGACCCAGGCATCGCCGTAGACCCAGGCATCGCCGTAGACCCTGGCATTGCCGTAGACCCTGGCATTG
>ERZ1034873.143-NODE-143-length-42807-cov-125.824008_pt1 | contig 42807 bp, 52 predicted proteins | sample MGYA00520689_ERZ1034873 | MGnify/ENA primary metagenome ERZ1034873 (study PRJEB33766, sample SAMN09781722) | gut metagenome | biome: gut microbiome | host: Homo sapiens | place: Madagascar | study: EMG produced TPA metagenomics assembly of the PRJNA485056 data...
GCTATATAGTATATATATACATAGAAGCTTTAAGATATATATTTGCCTTAAAGTAATAGTAAATATATTGTCTTAAAGTATAAAGCTATTATGTATCTAAAAGCTTTAGTATTGTATTGCCTTAATGCTGATAGAGAATTATTACCTAAAAGCTTCATCAACACTTACCCTTAGAGCACGAGGCGGGCATCTCCCCACAAGATGCCGCCCGCCCATGCATGCAAAAAAAAGAGCTATCTCCTTGCAAAACTAGTTGCTAAGCGATAGCGTCTTCTCTTATGTGCACTTTCTGGTGCCCTTTTAAAGGCATCCCAGCACATGGCACTAAGTAACAAACTCAACATATTTCATTCCTCCCCTTTGTCGATTGGCACATAGTATACCACGCCTAAGCACATTTGTCAACTTTTTTTGGAAATTTCCTTGACATATACCCAATATTATGCTATTATGTTGGTATAAAAGATAGGCGGCAAAGAGCCATCATTTGTTGGAAACATCATTTAAAATCGTTTTAAAGGGGCTTACAGCTGTGTTTAGTACCCTGGGCAAGTATTTATACTCGGAAAGCATAAACGTTGCTCAGAAGCGAAATAAATGGGGTCTGAGGGGATATTAGGAGGTAGGCAGAAGAATGAGAAAGCAATATTACTATTATTTGGAGCCATCAATATTGTATTGTTAGATTAATTTTTGTGGTACTATTTTTACACAAATTATTTGCCAAAATATGGGTCAATTTTTGTGGGGGTATTAAAAATGAATAATTTTTGAATAAAAAGTAAGATAATTTATGTTGGGAGAGTGTAAACGTGTTTAATTTAGATGAATTGTTTAGAGGTTTTTCAAATCAAGATGAATATATTGCTAGAGATATAATTATATTGGAGTTATTAATGAAAAAGGGTTTGATAACGCAGGAAGATGTTGAGGAAGAGTTTTCGATAGATAATTTGCAAGCCCATATTAAAATAGTGCAAGCTCAAAAGGAGGCTCAAGCTCAAAAAAGACTTGATGAGTATGCAGAGCGAGAGAAGAAAGATGACACTATTTAACGAGCTACAAACTCTTGACTCTATATCTAGTGAAGCATTTCAGGTATTTGGTATGGTTAAGTCATACGAGCAACGTGGCGAAGATATATTGGTTGTTTGCTCGACATCACGAGTGGCTGAAACCTTATTCAAAAATTATGCTAAGGATAGGCTAGGTAATAAAATGAACGCTAGTGGCAGATGGATTGAAATAGAGCCCAATAAAGGCAAAATATATTTTAAACCATTAAGTAGTCTACGCACATGGTTACCTGGTCGTAAGTTTAAGAAAATATATTTTAGAAGAGGATGAAACAAATGAATTTAAAGGAGAATGATTAAAATATGAAAAAATATAAAATAGCAAATGAAGGCTGTGACGATAGCAACTGGTTTGACATGGAACTAACCGAAGAAGAATTAAAGGTAGTTATAAAAATATTTGAAGAAAACAATAAACATGCAAGTTATTGTTGCACTCCACACTTATATGTTTACGAATATGATGAAAATAAAGGAGAGTATAGTTGGGAATATACAGAAGATTTAAGGTTAAATCGTGATTATGATGAGTTAAATAAAGAGGATTAAAATATGAAAAGTGCCAGAGAGTTATTTAAAGAACTAGGATATACATATCAAGAAAGTTATTTTGAAGAAAAATTAGATAAGATTAATTATTCTAAAAATGGAGATTATGTACCACAAATAATATTTAATCTTGAAAGTAAATGTGTAAAGATTTATAGAAAAGAAAATAAAGCAAGTTGGTTTGATGTTAAAATATTACAAGCAATAAACCAACAGATAAATGAATTAGGCTGGAAATAGAGAGGATTGATATTATGGAAGAAAAGATTAAGATGTTGAAAGAACAAATATATGCCGAGCTTCGAGGGGAACCACTTGTAGCGTCTCATATAGTTGGCGGTCGATGCTCTGGTAAAACATATGCTTTAATTTGTGCTATGGACGAGTGTATTCATGAGTTATATGATGTGAACCAAGCTTTGCTTAGTAACCAAAAAAGTATTATTGAAACAAATGGCGTTCTACTAAGGCAAATAATTAAATTTAGTGGATGTACAGATGTGGAGAACATTATTAATGGCAAAAGTAACAGCTGATTATTTAGAACTATATGGTGGTGGCATGGCATATAACTATAACCACTATACGAGGGAAGAGGCAATTGCCGAATACAAAAAAGATTACAACCGTGAGCTTGATGATTGGGAACCATTTGTTGCTTGGTATAGATACAAGACCAAAGCCGAGGTAATTGCCGATGGTGATTGGGAAGAAATTGATGGTTACAAGCAAGGATATATGACTATATTTGTAGAGTGTGAACCTGATGATGCTGGAGCATTTAGGTGCTGGGTTTTTGAAAAATAATGTAAAGTTAAAGGAGGAAGAAATCTGATGTCAAAAATTGTATATGATTGTTGGGTGTTTGCTTGTAAGAAATGCGGGCATCTAATATTTGTAGATAAAAGTAAGTCATTAAAGAAAGTATATACCTGTGAATGTCCAGAATGTGGAGAAGAGCCACACGAAAATTGGATAATTATGGGAGAGGGAAATGGAAGTACTTTCGATTGGAGAAATTGATTATTAGAAAGGAATGAGAAAGTTATGACAAAGGGAGAACTAAAAAAAATATTTATGGAGGCGAAAGCTAATAAGTGTGATGTTTGTGTAGAGGTCACTATACCAGGACAAGAAGACACAGAATATATTATCAACAAAAATAAAAGTATCGATAATAAGCTTGAATATTACGACCAAGCATATGATAATAATCTAATACATGTTTATAACGATGCAATTCGCATTGTGAATGCATTTGCTTTGGATTTTTATATGGGGGATAATTAAAATGAAGAAGATAAAGGAAATACTTTTTACGGACGAGGCAAGTGTGCCAGAAGATGAGTTCGCAACTAAGCGAGAAAAAATATATTTCATAGCAATGATTACTGTACTTTTAATAACATTGTGGCTTGTATTATTTTTAGCAATTTCAATGGCTGTGAACGAAAAACTTGTAGATATTGTGACATCAGATAAGAAAGAAATAAATACCTTGCTAGAAGATAGGGATTATTATTATGACGAATCACTAAGATACAAAATGATGTATGAAGATTTGTATGAAATGTATGTATACCCACAAATACAAGAGGAAGAAGGTGTTTTAAATGACTGAAGCAGAAAGACGTTATTTTCAAGAATATGTGAAAGAGGTTTTTCACTACGAACATCAATGTTCAACAGAAATACTTGCTAGGGTATTATTGCTTTGTGAGCTTCTAATTGAAAAAGGTTTGCTTACTGATGCAGATGTGATAAGAAAACTTAGCCCATTAAATATTGCAACAATTATGAATGAATTAAATTATGGTGATGATACTTGGATACCAGAGGAGGATAGCAATGCAAATTAAATTTAAAGGAAAATATTTTGATACCAACAAAAATGCAGTACATGTTGAAGATGAATATGTACAAGAAATGATTGATGGTGTAATAAAGGACTTAATGGAGTCAGATAAAATTGAAAATGACTTTGCTTTTCAAGCAACTGGCGACACTTTAGTGGCTGGTGTGAGATGGGAAGAAGATGACGGCATTGATATTATTGTAACACAAGATTATAATATGGCTCATTTAGAAAAAAATGTGAGCGGTGGATACGAGGCACTCGATTGGGGTGAAGAAGAAGAAAAAGAATTATCTAATAAAGAGCTTACGGCGGAACTTTGTGAATTAAAAAAGATAATAAAAGAGCTTGTAAAAGCAGAATATAATCCTCGAAAAGAGGTATAATTTTATAGAAAAATGTAAAAAAAAGAGCAAATTTAGGAGGAAAATTAAATGAAATATATAAATATAGAGGGTAGTACCCCTATAGCAGTAGACTGCTCACTATGGTTTGAAAAAAAGAAAACAAAACAACCATATAGGTGTCCCGTGTGTTTAGGCAAAGGGATTGTGCCAAATGGTTTCTATAATTGTATTGGAAATACTATAATATCGACATCTACTATTCCAGAGCAATGTAAATCTTGTAATGGTAAGGGAGTGATTTGGCATGATTAATATATATGATATATTTTCTGGGTGGGCTAGCTTGCAAATTGGTTATTGTGTATTCGTTGTGAGTTACCTTTCTGATGTAAAGGCAGAGCTCGACACCCTATTATTAAATTTAGATATTGAAGAGGAACACGGAGTTCGCAAAATAATATTAGAGGGTGAGGACGTTGGTGAGCTAGTCTTAATATCTCACTTAACTTTTGAAGATACTAACGTATACATGTCCACAGATAAACAACACGATTATCCTAATTATGATTGGGTTTTAAATATTATTTGGCAAAGAACATATTGTGCAGATGCCAATAGTTTTACTATTATGAAATTCCCTTATAAGGAATTTATTAAAGAATACAAGGCACTTACGAAGAAAATTAAAATAGATTATCTCAAGAAATTTATATGTCCTTGTGATGCAGAGGAATATCTAAACGCTGCAGCAGCTTATGATGCAAGAGAGGGGAATAAACATGAATAGTTATGAGTTGCCCCTATCTCCAAATTATGTATGTAATTGGGGTGTCAAAGAGGCTATTAGAGAATTATTGCAAAATGCTATTGATGGAGAACGTTGTGGCTACAAGAAAAGCATCGAATATAACGAGGGAGAACAGACACTATATATTATAAATGAAGGTACTAAATTACCAAAGTCATCTTTAGTTTTAGGATGTTCTAGCAAAGATAGTGTTGATGGCATGATTGGCAAATTCGGAGAGGGTTATAAATTAGCATTAATAGTATTATTGAGAAAAGGATTTAAGGTAGATATTATTAATGCTGATGAAGAATGGGAGCCTAGATTTGCTAATAGCGAAAAGTTTAATACACAGGTATTAACAATAAATGTTAAAAATTTATCTACAGAAAATAATAAATGTATTAATACAGAATTGTGTTTTGCTATATGTGGTGTTGATAAGAAATTATATGAAGAACTGCTTGTATACTTCCCATGTATTGATGAGGATTATGGTAATGTGGTCGAATCAGAAAATGGCTATATTTTATTGGAACCAAAATTTAAAGGTAAAATGTATGTCGAAGGATTGTATATTCAATCAGATAACAACTTTCAATATGGATATAATTTTAATTCAGATGTTGTGGATTTAGATAGAGATAGAAAAGCCATTAATTATTATGAATTAAGAAGATTAACAGCTGCATCGGTAGTTACAGCCAATACTTGTTGCCCAGAATTGTTTAAAGCTATTAGCAATAGTTGTACTGATATAAAAGATATTACCGATGTGTTAGATGATGCTAGCAATGACTTTTTACAACAATATAGGGATATGCTTTATGAAGAAAAAGGATTGGAAGAAAATACTTTAGTGGCAACAGAATCTGTAATGAGGCAATTAGAGCAAATGGATGTAGATATGCCAATAGTTAAAGGTACTGAAATAGAGAGTTATCTGGTTGCTAAGGCAAATGATAAATTAGGATTAATATATCAAGCTAAAGAAGCCGCATCTAAGAGAAACGATAAAAACGACGCATGGGATTATGTCAAAAGTTCTAATTGGATTTTATTAAAATTTTGGTTTGAAAAATATGGTAAGCGTATATCTAAAGAGGGGAAAGAAAGATTTGATGCAATAATGCAGATAATGCAACCACCAAACATGAAATATATTGATGAATATTTTCCAGAAGATTTTGTTTGGACACGCGAAAATTTTGAAGCCTTGGAAGAACAAATAAAAGACCAAACTTAATTGTTTGGTCTTTTTTATTAACTATTTTTTTTCTTAGATGCTTCGTCTTGTATCATTCTTCTAAGTTCCATAGCTACAATTTTATATTTATCACTATAAATCTCTGCAAGTAATTTTAATCCATCATGCTCATATAGAAATTGAATGACTTCGTTTTGGCACTTAAAATTTTTGTTTTGGCATTGTAGGCATTTCGATGTAGGAGTTGGTTTTTTTCCAAAATATCTAACACTATATGGATAATAATAATTGCATTGAGGGCATTGCTTCCATTTATTTGAGGGACTTATTTTAAAATCATTTTTAAGGCATAATAGAGACCAAGTGTCGTATCCACTTAGACTTTTTGGGGGAACATTTAAAAATATAGGGTCTAACGATTGCATTGGTTTAACTTCAAAAAATCTGCAAGCTTCATAAAGCCCTTTCTCTCTAGCTTCAAATAAAGCTTTTCTGTGTACTTTTTTTACATTTGTGTTTTGCAATAAAAATTTAATTCCTGTTTTATTCATACACCATACTTTTATATTTCTACGAGCCCCTGGTATATCAGGATTATATTCAAAAACTTTCATATAACGAGCCATTTCACTATCTCTAAAAGATGCTGTTTTATCATACTTACACAGTATCACATTTAGGAATTTTTTTAATGGGTACCATTTCATTCCTTTTTCATCAGTTATCTCATCGATTATTTTATCCCCTATGCGAACTTGTTCTATTTTAATCATAATTATCACCATGATTATTTTAACATATAATGTACAGATTGTCAAACCATTTGCTTGACAAAAGGGCTTCTTTTTGCTATAATGTATATATAAGGTAGGGTGGAAAGGAGGAAGGTTCATAACAATGACCGTCTATGTTGATTTTGATAATACCATTGTGGAAAGTAACAAGCGTATTATTGAGTTATTAAACAAGAAATATAATCTGTCTAAAACAGAAAATGATTTGTGTGATTATGGGTATAAATCTATAGCCCCTATCACTGATGAGGAGAAACTTTTACTTTTTGAAAGCGATGACTTCTTTAATGATTTAAAGTTTAAAGATGGATTTTTGGAAATGTTAGGTAGACATCATGAACATATCAAATTCATTGTTGTAACTAAAGGAACCCAAAAGAACTTAGAAAAAAAAGAAGCTTGGATAAAAAATAATCTTCCATTTGATATCGAGTTTGTTGGCATTACAAATAATGACTTTAGCAAAAAAACAGTTGATATGTCAGATGGGATTCAAATAGATGATTGTGTATATGCTTTAGATGCAAATGCTTCTTTGAAGATTTTGTATAAAAGCCATAACAACTTTGGTTGGCAACAAGACTATACCAATACTGATATTATGGTGGTTAATACGTGGAAAGAAATAGATGAAATATTATCTTTCTATTCTGTATACGATTATAAAACATTAAGTAAAAAAGGAGAAGAATAATGAAGAAAATTATTTTATTTAGTGGTAAAGCAGAACATGGTAAAACTACAGCGGCAGAATATTTAAAAGATATTTTAGAGAGCAGAGGAGAAAGAGTTGTAATTACTCGGTATGCTTATTATCTAAAAGATTTAGCCAAAAGATATTGTGGTTGGGATGGGCAAAAAGATAATGCTGGACGTCAATTATTACAAGAACTTGGCACAGACATTATTCGTCAAAAATTAAATAAACCAAATTTTCATGTTGGTAGAATTTGTGAAGATATAGAAATATGTCAAGATTATGTTGATTATGTTTTAATTGATGATGCTAGATTTGAAAATGAAATTTATTATCCCAAGGCTATGTTTGAAAATAAAGTAATTACTATACATGTAATTAGAACTACACCAAATTTTCATTCTCATCTTAGTGAGGAACAGCTAAAACATAAGAGTGAAACTGCCTTAGACAATTTTAATTTGTTTGACTTTACTATCGAAGCCAAAGATGTGAATGAATTAGATGCAGCAATCAAAAAAATAAGTATATGTATTTAAAAGGAGAATAATATGGCTAAAGTATTACAGAACCAATACTACATATATAAGATACCATCTAACAAAATAAATAATTTGACAACTTATAGTTTTAAAGATGCCTCTAAAGATGGCTGTGTGGTATCTATCGGAGATAATCTTGTTTTGGCAAAGATAAGAGAATACTACGGAGAAAAGAGCGACCATGTATCTTTATATAATAAAGTTCAAAATATACGAAAGAGAATGAAAGAGATTAGAAAATTGCCCACTACCAGTGAAAACATTAAAGAAATAAAAGGGCTACAATCTCAATTAGATAATTTATTATTTGTTGATGATATAGTAAATATAAAAGTAGTTACGAAAAAAGAATATAGAGAGTTAGGAAGAAAAGGGTTTGATTTAAACGGAAAACACTATGTGAGGTTCATGGTTGGGTCTGGACAAATGAGACGGAATACTGTAACTTTCATTAATGAGAAATTATTTGATTATATGCAAGAAAGACTTATGTGCGGATTGAATGAAAAAATAAAAACTATCAATTTAGCAAAGTTATCTGCTTACTTTGCATTATCCTTTTCTTCTGTGTTGTGGGTAAGAGAACCCAGAGTATGTGTGATAAAAGACTTTAATACCATTATCCCGAAACAAGAAATTAATTTTATTAAAGAAACAGATGATGGTGCTGAGATTGAAAAAATACAAAAAGATATAGAATTAAATAGTGCAGATGGGCAAGGATTAATTAGCCCAGAGATGGCTAAGCTCTGGGCAGAAGATATGCATTTAAGTTATACTCCTTGTTCATTTGTGGTTAGAACAGCATTTGTAAAAGGTAATTTGGTGCCATTTGACTTTAAAGGTTATGCAAAGGAACATGGTATAACTACTATAAAAGATAGATATGAAACAGAATATAATATAGAAGATGTGGATATATTATTATCTGAAAGCCAATTTAAAATGGCAAAATATTACTCATCTTGGGAAGGGTATCTAAGCTATCACAAAGCCTATAATTTAAAATGGGGTGTTGCTAGATACAACAAAGAATTTGATGATGAATATGTTTTAACAAATTATCAATATATCCAGGTACTAAATTTAGATAAGGATGATATAGCTGGATTAGTGTCTTATACTACAAATTGGATAAATAGCATTTGCAGTGGAAATATAGAATATGCTTTAGCATATAATGTGGGAGTTAAAAATCCTATGTTAAGTGTAGATAGTATAATTAATTCTTGCGGAAGTACTTTTACGAAAGCAATTATAAAAAATCCAGATATGTTGCAAGATGGTTTTATTCAAAGAAAAATTTATAATTCAATAAAGGAAAGTATTAGGCAAGCTAAAATAGGTCGAATTTGGGTTAGAGGGAATTATCAATTTATGATTAGTGACCCAGTTGCACAATGTCGTAGTGCCCTTGGATTAAAACCAGATGGTTTAATACCTGCCAATCATGTTTATAGTAATTTTTGGAATATGCGAACCAATTCAGATGAGGTGGTTTGTTGTAGGAGCCCATTGACCCATTATAGTGAAGTTAATCCATTGAAAATTTTTAAAAGTGAAGAAGCAAATAAATGGTATAAATATATATATAGTGGAATGATATATAGTATATATGACATTAGTGTGATGAATCATGCAGACTCAGATTTTGATGGGGATATTGTATTCTCAACAGACAACCCCTATTTTATAAAGGGTGCAAAAAGAGAAGAAAATCCAATTATATATGACAAAGAAAAGGTGTCCACTCAAAAGATAACATTGCCAAATCAAATTAAGTGTGATTTGAGAGGGCTCGATACAAAGGTGGGTCAAATAACAAATTATTCCACAAGTATGATTGCAATGTTGCCTTTGTTTAAAGGAGAAAAACAAAAAGAGCAATATGATGAATTGAATAAAAGAATATTGCTGTGCCGTAAGCTTCAAGGTGAAGAGATAGATAAGATAAAGGGTACAACCCCACCCAACTTTCCAAAGGAGTGGCGACATTGGATGCATGTCAACAAAGATGATGATGATATCACAAAAGCAGAAAAGTATAAATATAACTCTATGGTTGTAAAGAAAAAACCTTATTTCTTTATATATCTGTATAACACTTTAATGAATGACTATAAGTGCTATGAAAAAAACTTTAACAGTATAAGTTTAACACACTTCGGTGTGCCAATAAAAATACTTTTAAAGAAAAAAGACCATAGTGATGGCGAACTTAATCTGCTTAGAAAGTATCGCAAGTATTCTCCTGTATTAGAGACTGATTGTGTAATGAATGTGTTGTGCAGAGAAATTGAAAATACCGAATTTGATATAAAATATAAGCCTAATAAAATTAGTCTATTGCCAGAGTTTGCTGATAAAAACAACATTGACGAAGATAAATTAATTTTATTAGAGGATATGTATAAAGGGTATAAGGCTCAAAAAAAATATAGAGGTATAGAGGCTTTAGTTGATAATGAGGGAATACAAGATGATGATATGAATGAAATATTAAGGAATATTTTATATGCCAATAGAGATGAATACAAAAATAGTATGTTGGAATTATTCACATCATATAAAGAGTTGTTCAATCATCTTGTAGTGATGTGTGAAAAAAATAATTGGTCTTACGATTGTTTGTGGGATATTATTGGCGACGATATCATAGATATAATCCCATATGGTGATGCACAAGTCATTGTTGAAGATGATAGTGGATTTGAATATTTAGGAAAAACATATAAATTAGAGGAGGTAAAGAGATGTTAATATTTGACGAAAAAAAATATGCTAAAAACATTGTGGATAATAAGAGATATGAAACTATTAAAACTCAAGGTAGAGAACGTTGTATATTAGTTAGATACCTAACATCTCTAGGCTATTCTGTAGACGACATAAAGAAGATGCTTTCTGAAATACCTATGGCTGGTGGAGAATATTTGTCGGCAAAAGATAAAGATGTCATATTTTCAAAAATTATAGCAAAGGCTAATGAATATGAATTTGTGACAGATAAAACAATAAAAATATATAAATCAGAACTTGAGGAAATAGCAAAGGTAGAAGATGAGCATGCAAGACATTTATTATTCATCTATTTAGTTTATTATAAGTGGGCTTCGACAATATCATATTTGCAATTTTATAGCAAGAAAAATGATATTACCATGGTTATAGAAAACAATAATGATATTTGGAAATTGGCTGGACTTTCAAAATTGAGAGTGGCAGATAGATATAGACTTTGCAATTTATTATTCAATAAAGGACTTTATAGAGTAGATAATTTTAAAAGTCATAATTATATCTATATTCCTTTCTCTGTTGATGAGGGAGATGTAGCATTAGAGATTTCAAATTTTGATAATTTATTAGGGGAATTACTTATGATAGAGTCGCCAACAGAATATAAAAGATGTGTAGTTTGTGGCAAGGTAATAAGAAAAACTCGCTCTCCGAAAAAATATTGTTCTGATTGTGCATATCAAGAAAATTTAAGAAAAACCAAGGAAAGAAAGGCTCGTTTGAAAACCCAATCTTTATAAATCCTTTATTTTACTAGCAAAACATATGTTTGACACAAAAAATATTATTAATGAAAGAAGAAATTAGAAAACATTGTAAAAAAGGAGTAAATATATGGAAGCATTTAAAAGATTAAAAGATGAAGATGAAAATGCGTATATATGGCGTGTATGTGATAATAAAGATTTAATAGGTACCTGGCAAGATGTTTGTAATTTGTTGAACTCTGAGTTGAATCATGATTACAATGAGTCTTGGTATAGAAAAATGTATCAAAGTTTCATGACAATGTTTAATGCTATAAAGGATAAATATGTGGGCGATGAACAGATACATTTAATAGAACAAAAAAAACAAGAACTTATTAAAGAAAGATGTCGTTTAAATGATGAGCGTGTAGCATATAATAGGGCATTGCGTAATGATGCAAGACTAGAAGATAGATTAGATAAACTAGAAATTGCCCTGTTGGATTTTGGCAAAGAGAATTATGTTAGTCATTTAAACAATAATGTTCAATCAGATAATGATTTGCTGATAATATTAAGTGATTTACATATTGGACAAACATTCGATAGTTTTGGTGGTCAATATAACACTGATATAGCAAAGCAAAGAATGTGTAAATATTTAGATGAAATTATTGCTCTAAAAAATATTTACAATTCCGAAAATTGCTATGTATCTTTACAAGGAGATTTGATTAGTAATTCGATTCATAAAACTATAGCTATAACCAATCAAGAAAATGTAATTCAACAAATAAAGAAAGCTAGTGAATTAGTAACTATGTTTGTTTATGAATTAAGTAAACATTTTAAAAAGGTTGCAGTTACAAGCGTCAGTGGTAATCATTCTCGTTTAGATAGAAAAGAGGACGCCTTAAAAGATGAAAGATTAGATGATATTGTAATCTGGTATATGAAGGCTGCCTTAAATGAAGTAGATAATATTGAACTTAAATTAAATAATATAGATAATACATTTGCTGAAATGGAGATTAGAGGTAAAAAATACATTAATGTCCATGGTGATTATGATAGTTTTTCTAAAATGGGAATAGCAAACTTGTCTATGATGTTGGGTTATTTTCCTTATGCAATAACATTTGGTCATCTGCACACTTGTGCAATGCAAGATGAATGCGGGGTAAAAATAATTAGAGGAGGCAGCTTAGCTGGAAGTGGCGATGATTACACCATTCAAAAAAGATTATCTGGTAAAGCATCGCAAATGGTATGCGTGTGTACAGCAGATGGAATAAAATCTTATAATGTAATAGAACTAAGTTAATCTTAGTCTCTTATGTAGAAAGAAAGGTGATTGTACATGGCAGTTAAATATAAAAAGCCTATAAAAAAGGTGGTCGACCAACCAAAGGCTGTTTGCCAGAATAAAGATTGTGCTCAAATGGGAAGACATTTGTCTGCAGAAGATTTTTATAAGTCGCGTGATGCAATGGTTCCCCATCATCCTTATTGTAAGGATTGTGTAAACAAAATGGTCGACATGAATAATTTAGAAACGGTATACCCCGTATTAAAACAATTAGACACACCATTTATAATGGATGTTTGGAATAGAGTGTGCAAGCGTAAAACCCCTACTTGTATTGGTGATTATTTAAAATTGATTAATTTTACTTATAGAAAAAGATATGAGGGTTTGGGTTTTAATGATAGCATATATGAATTAACCGAAACAGAGCCAGAAGAAATAACTGAAAATGTACAGCAAGTGCTCGATGAGGTTCCTGTTTGGGTTGATGAATGGCAAGGCAAATATACTAAGTCTGATTTAAAATATCTTAATGACTATTATGCTGGGTTGCAAAATGATTTTAAAATCATTACTACAAATCATAAAGACTATGCAAGAAAAATTGCCCAAGCATCTTTATCTCAAATGAAAGCATATCAAAAAATGCTTATGGGAGAAGAAGGTGCTGACTTGGCATATGAAAAGGCTACTAAAATATTCGATATGTTGTCTAAGTCGGCTCAGTTTGCCGAAAGTCAAAGAGGAGCAAACGATGTTACTCTGGGTTGTTTTGGTAGGGTATTTGATGCTGTTGAAAAACATAATTGGGTGCCAGAATATGTTCCTACTGATGAAGATATGTATGACAAATTATTAAATCAGTTCTCGAATATTGAAAGGAGCTTGTAATGGCATCATACAAGAATTTTAGCCAAAAAAGAAGAGCAATACAAGACTGGTCGTATAACAACACTGACAACCCATTGAGTTATGACCCAATTAATAGTGAAAAAATTGATTATGAAGAATGGACAAAGTTTTTGTCTTATTATAGATATTATATAGATAAATTTGCAGTAGATATGTTGGGAATTAACCTATTCCCGTTTCAAAGGTTAATTATGAGAGCAATGGCTCGATATCCCAATGTCATGTTAATTTGCTGTAGAGGTCTCGGTAAATCATGGCTTTGTGCTGTGTTTATGATATGTATGGCTATTCTTTATCCTGGAATGGCTATAGGTATAGTTTCTGGTAATGGTAATCAAGCACGTATGGTTATCAAGCAAAAAATAGAGGGAGAATTACAGAAAAATGAAAATATTAGAAGAGAAATATCTAATATAAAGACTGGTTCGGATGATTGTATTGTATCATTTAAAAATGGTAGTTCTATAAGGGCTATCACTTTAGGGATGAACCAAAAAGGGGATAGTGCTCGTGGATGGCGTTTTCAATTAGTTTTAGTGGATGAAGCTAGATTAGTTAAGGATAATACTTTAACAGAAGTTATTCGTCCGATGATAAAAACACCAAGACAAAATGCAATAGATTTACACGACAAATATCCCGAAAATCCTATTGAAAGAGGTAGAATGATTTATATTTCTTCTGCCTGGTTAAAAACTTGTGACCTTTATCAAAAATTCTTAAATTTTTATCATGCAATGATTAATGGAGATAAACATTACTTTGTTGCTAGTCTTGATTACAAAGTAGGAATTGATGCAGGATTATTTTCACAAGAAGAAATAGATTTAGAAAAAGAAAGTCCAGACATGTCTTTAGATAAATTCTCTTATGAATATGAAGGTACATTTGTTGGGAGTTCCAACGATAGTTACTATCCATATTCTTTAACTAATAAGTGTCGTGTCTTAGATAGATGTGAATTATCGCAACCAAAAAGAACACAATATGATTATGTAATAACCCATGACGTTGCTGTATCTACAAAAGCAGGTTCAGATAACTCGTGTACACATGTTATTAAACTAATTCCTAAAAGTAATGGAACATTTGATAAACATGTTGTGTTCACTAAAACATTAAACGGGGCTAGTTTAAAAGAACAAAGAGATTTATTACGTGAATTATTGCATATTAAATTCCCTAATACGGAAAAGCTTGTAATTGACGTTCGTAGTGCTGGACAAGGTCTACTTTCTTTATTAGAAGAACCTTGGTCATATCGAAATGATAAAGGGGAGATTGAAGAATATCCACCGTTAATTCAAGATGATGACGAGGAAACTATGAGAACTCTCCCAAATGCAGAGCCAATTATTAGAGGTATTCAAGCAACTGCTGATTTTAATAGCACTTATTACCCATATATGAAAAGTTGTTTTGAAGACCAGAGTTTAAAATTATTAGTTGATAGTAATGAAACAGATGAATTGTATAAGGCTGGTAAATACACTGCCGAAGAACAAGTAATGCATGTTGAACACGACAACTTAATGCAAGAACTTAGTAATATAAAACGAGATTTCGGTCTTAATGGTCAAATATTATATGACCGTATTGTAAAGTCTGCAAAACGTGACCGTGCAACATCTTTGATGTATGGTTTGTCTGTTGTATTTGAATATGAAAAACAAGGCAAAGCTGACATAGGAAAAGCTGAGGTTGATGTTTTAAAATATTTAAGTGAATATATATATTAAAGAAAGGCAGGTGTGACAATGAATAAAGCAAAAAAAGATAAAGTGCTATTATCGGAAAATGAAGTTATAGAAACTTTAGAAGCCGCACAAAGAGCATTTGATATAATAGAATTTGCTAAAGGTTATAATAATGGTGTTTATAGTCCTATGACACAAAACACCTTGATGAAGAATCTGAATATATCTTCAATAGTGCCAGATAGGTCTGGCATTGAGGATGCATTAAAAGACCCTTCTAATAATGAATCATCATTGGTATCTTATAGTCAATCATATTATTTTAGTAGTTTAATGTACAAGCGAAATTTAGAATATATAGCAAATCTACCTGCTTTTGATTTAGAAATGACTTGCATAAATGCAAGCCCTGAGGACTATAAGACATCTAAATATAAAAATGATTATCAAGCAGTTGCAAGGTTTTTTGATAAATTTGATTATAGGGCACAATTTAAAGAAATATTGTGGAATTTATTAATGGAAGAAACATATTATGGTATTTTTAGAAAATTTGAAACTAAAAATGTATTTCAACAATGGTCATGGAAGTATGCCCAAATTACAGGTAAGTTTGAGTATGGATTATTATATGACATAGATATGAATTATTTTTTACAAGGGGTTGTTGATTTAAACTGTTACCCAGATTGGATTAAGAAAAAATATAAAGAAGTATTCAGTCCCAAAAATGATAAATATGTGCCATCTAATAAACTAAACAACAGAACTGGTAAGTTTGCAACTTGGGTGCAAACATCTCCAGAAGAAGGTTTTTGGTGTTTTAAATTTAATCCAAAGCATTCATTACAAGTACCATTTTTTAGTGCAATGTTACCAGAAATGGCTATTGTACCATTAATGAGAAGATTACAGGTAGACCAAAGTATGGCAGCTGCTCGTAAGCTTTTAGTTAGTTCTGTACCATATTTAAAAGAAAAGAAATCTTCTAGTGTTGCAAATCAACTGGCAATAGATGCAGAGGTGCTAGGTAAATTTATGGGATTAGCTGCCCAAGGAATTGAAAATGCTATTAAAATTTTGGCATTGCCAACAGAAGATATTAAAGGTGTAGAATTTGAAAATACTGATAAAGATACATATAAAAATTTTATGGCTATTACTAGTTCACTATTAAGTGGTGGTAAAGTAATCTTTTCTACTGATGAAAATCAAAATGCTATAGAAACACAATTGTCTTTAAATTTAGATGAATTGCTAGCAGAATCTATTTATCCTCAATTTGAAGAATTTTTAAATTACTTTGTAAATAAAGAAACAAAAAAATTCAAATGGAAGTTTAAATTTGTTGGTTGTAACGACCAGTTCGATAGAGAAAGACGCCAAAAAGAAGCATTTACATATGCAGATAAAGGTGTTGTTCTTCCTAATAAGATAGCTTCATCTTTGGGTTTAAATAAGATTGAATTAGAAAGAGAATTAGAAGAGGCAAATGCTACAGGGTTTACAGATAAATTGATGACAATGGTAAATATAAATACAATGTCTTCAAATGCAGCTGGTCGACCAGCAAAAAGTGATGCCGAGTTGACAGACAGCGGTTTGGAAACAAGGTCTAGTGCTTCGAATGTCGAAAAAGGCGGAAAGGTTTAAGGAGGTTAGAGTATGAGTGAAGGACTTATTTCAAAAGAAATGAAAGCATCTTTGGAAGAAATAATTTCACATTGCTTTTATAGCAACCGTATGCTTGATAGGATGTGTAGTATTTTATCCGTAACTTTCGTAATGCCTATCACATCTAATATTCTTCATCACAAATTGGCACATCTTTATCCAGTATTAGCAGATGATATTTCTGATTATATGGATGCTAGAGATTGCACTACAATTTATGGAGAAACTCCTAAAGGAGACCAAGATTATGATACAGCATTAGATTGTTTTAATAAGATGCTAGAAATAAATTTAAAATTGGAATCATTGGTAAAAGATTCTATTACTTTAGCACAAGCTACAAATGATTATAGTACTAAAGTAATGTTGGAACAATTTATGTTAAAAATTACCTCTATCACAAAAGATATTTTATTATTAGTTGACAAAGCAGAAATGTATGGAGATAGTGATGCTTCTATGATGAAGTTCGACCACGATATGCCATCATTTGATATTTTTGGGGGTTAATATGTTTATTTCTAATTTGGACAATAAAGATAAAAAATATTATGAATGTGGTAAGATTGTTGGTAATTATTTAATTAAAAGTGGCATTCCTGTATTGTCCCGCAAAGATGGGGCAATGCTGTTTGCAAGAACCAATAAGCTTCAAAAGGTCATTAATAATATGCCTTTATATTTACGACTTTTGATAAAGGGAGGTGTGATTAATGGATAAGAAAATTTCTTTTGGAGTACAAGGTTTTGATGTAATAGATGATTATTCTGATAGTCAATTTGCTATTGCAGAAATATATGTCTGCCATGATGGAAATAACCTTCATGATATGCCAATTGACTTATCTGTAATCAAAAAAGCAAAAAAAACTTTGAAAAATAAGTTTTTGGTTGCAGCTTTTGATGGTGATGATTTTGAAGGTCATGAACCAGATGAGCAAATTGTTGGGGTATTCCCAGAAAGTTCAGAAATGAAATTTGTTGAAAAGGACGGCAAAACATATTTGGTTGCTCAAGCAATTATTTCTAAAGTTTATGCAAAATGGGCTTATGATGTATTTGTAGAAGACGAAGATAATGAGAGAGCTGTTTCAATGGAAATCACTGTATTAGGTACAGAATTGCAAGATGATGGTTTAGAACACATAACTAAATTTGTATTTAATGGAGTAACTTTATTGGGAGAAAACCATTTACCTGCCTGTGAAGGCAGCAATGCATCTATAATCAGGTTCAGTAAGGAAAATGCATTAAAAGTCTATAGCAAGCGTTTAAAAAATTCTGAGAAAATTAAGAAGAATTTTGTTAGAGATATGGAGCTTGCAGAAATTTCAAGAAAGGAGGAGAGCGAGGAAATGGAAGATAAAGAAAAAGAAATTGTAGAAACAGTTGAAGAAGAAATTAAAGAAACTCCAGTTGAAAAAACAGAAGAAGTTAAGGAAACCGAAGAGTTTACAAAAGAAGCTTCTGATAATGACACTTATATGGAAGAAGACAAATCTGAAAAAGAAGAAGATGAAGAAGAAGATGAAGAAAAATCTGACGAAGAATCTGATTCAGAAGAAGATGAAAAAGAAGACGATAAGGATGAAGAAGAAGAAGACATGGAATGCAAAAAGGATTTTGAATCATTAACTGTTGAACAAAAGTATGAAGTATTCCGCTCTGCTGTTAAAGAGTCTCTTGATGGATGTGGATATTTAGAATCTTATGATGATGAATATTTATATGTTTATGATTATTGTGACGGAAATACTGTCAGATATGCTTATACTTTAGACGGCACTACTTGCACTATCGATGTAGATTCTAAAACCAGAGTAATGCGTGGCGGCTATGTTGAATTTGAAGCATATGAACAAGATAATGAAAAATTAGGAGCACTTGAAAAAGAAAACTGCGAGCTAAAGGAAAAACTTATGGCTTATGAAACAGCTGAAAAAGAAAAATCTATTGAAGCTATTTTATCAGAAGTAGTTGACGTGATTCCTGCTGACCGCATCGCAGAACTTCGTGAAAAATCTGCTGAGTTTTCTTTAGATAACTTGTCAGTATTTGAAAATGAAGTAAAGGCAATTGCTTTTGAGGCTGTTGCAAAAGAAGTTAAAGGCAATAAGTATAGTTTTACAAAAATGCCTATTAACAATAACATTGAAAAGAAGACATCTAAATATGGATGGTAAAGAATAATTGAAAGGAGAAAATAAAATGGCAAAATCAATTTTAATCCCAACTCTAGTTGCTGCTAAAGATATCGATAGCTTAAATAGAAGTTTCGTTGCTACAGTAGACCTAGATAATGGAAACGTATTTGGAAAAGGAGAACTTTCAACAAATGCTGGTGAAAGTCAAGTTTATCAAACTGTTACACCTGCTACAGAAAGCCTAACTGGATTATATATGGCATTTACTGCTGAAGATGTTGTATTAGCTGATGACTTAGGAAATCAATATAAAGTTGGTACATTAGACCCAAGAGCTTTTACAAATAAAGCTGGTGTAGTGTTTAGTGGATTCAAACCACAAGTAGGAGATTTAATTTTAATTTCTGCTGATGGTATTTCAGGAGTAGCTAACAAATATGCTGTAGCTGAAAATGGAGCTAGTAAATTAGCATTTGCTGCTGAAGCTGGTACTGGATTAAGCTTTAAAGTTGTTGAAACTACTTATATCACAGTTGCTAGTGCAAACAATATTGGTTCTCAAAGAGTTACTGCTTATTTATTAGAATGTGTAGCTAACTAATTTGTAGATATAAAAATATAAAACAAGAATAATTGAAAGGAGAAAATAAAATGGCAAAATTACCAAAAAATGTCCTAGCTTTTACAGCAGATAATGCTGAAAGAAAAGAAGGATATGAAAATTTTGTAGAATACTACAGTTTATACAAAGAAGGAAAAACTCAAAATGCCAATGGTGTTAGTTTTTCTGAAATGAATGACAAAATGTTAACTTTCTTCTCTGATGAAGTTGCAAGACTTTCAGGAAAGAAACAATCAGATTGTGCTGATTTAGCTCAATATTGCAATTTTAGCGATGTTAAAGAAGCTGCTTTTGCTGTAATTGGTATGATTACTGACCTTATTATTCCTGATGCTTTAATCAAAGACCTAGGAATGATTGCTGAAATCAAAAATGGTGGATGGGGAGATAGTTTAAAAGTTGAACTAAAACCTAGAGACCTATTTGTTGTATCAAAAGGCGGAAGAAATCGTAGAACTTATGACATCACTCGTCAATTTAAAGGAGAAAAAACTATCGTTCCTGAAGCTCATGGAATTACAGTTGGTATTTCTTTATATGATGTATTAAAAGGAACTTATTCATTAGCTGAATTTGTTGCAAAAGCAGTTCTATCTATTGAAACTCAAATGAAATATGATGTATATGATGCTTTCGCAGCAGCTATGAATGCACTTCCAAATACAGCTGGAGCTAGCCAATTAAGAATTAGTGGTTTCTCTCAAGATACTGCTATTGCTTTAGCACAAAAAGTTCAAGCTTGGAATGGAGGAGCTAAACCAGTTTTCTTAGGAACTAAATTAGCCCTATCTAAGATTTTACCAGCTTCAACTAACGCTCGTATTCTTTTAGGAGATGAATATGTTAGAGTTGGTTATATGAGAGATTTCATGGGTATTTCAACTGTTGAACTAGAACAAGTTGCAGACTTAACTACTGAATTTGCATTAAAACTAGACGACAAGAAAATCTATGTAATCTGCCCAGGTACTGATAAAATGGTTAAAGTATTTGTTGAAGGTTCTACACTATCTAATGTGGACGGAAACTATGCAAATGCCAACCTACAACAAACTGCTACTCTATATAAGAGTTATGGTGTTGGAGCAATCAGTTCTGCATTAGCTGGTGTCATTGAATTAGCTTAGTCTATTTTTTTGATATATAGTCAGAGGTTATCCTCTGATTTATGTTCTTTACAAATTTAAGTAAATGGCATAAATCAGAGGATTAACCAAGAACCATTTAATTATGGTTTTTATTTTTGAAAAAAAGGAGTGATAATAATGGCAAATACTAAAACGAATACAAAAAGTAATAGTGATGCAAAAAAGATTAGAGAATTAGAAAAGACAATTTCAGATTTAAACGCTGTGGTTAATATGTTGATAAAGCAAGGTGCTTCAGCTCCAGTAGCTGAATCGGAGGGTGAAAGAGACATAGTATTTATTTCTTTATGTAATCATATACTTAATCTTTCTACAGAACCAAATGGTGGTGGGGTCATATATACTTTCACTGAATTTGGTGAAGAACAATCCATCCCTTATTCTGACGCTAGAAGGATAATTAAAAACAATAAGGACTTTATTAAAGGTGGCAAGTGCTATATAGCTGATGATAAAATTATTAATGCTGAGCATCTTACAAATGAATATAAAAAGATTCTTAGTAAAGATGATTTATTGGATTTATTATTGTCAGATAAGGTTAAATTTAGAAATATCTTTGATACAATGACAGACACTCAAAAAGAAATTTTTAGAGATGTTGTTGTAGATAAGCTATCTCAAGATAAAAACAGCGTAGATATGAATATTGTTCAATATATAAATGAATCTTTAAATATTGATATTCTAAAAAGTGTTGAGTATGGCAAGGAATTATTAACAAATAAAGATTTTGATTAGAGGGAGCTGGGGATATGACACCATATGATGACATATTGGACTTAGCATTAATCTCTATTGAAGATTATAGATTGAATAAGCTTTCTACGGAGTCATCAAATGATTTTAAGTTGATTTTAGAGGGGTTCATGATTAGAGGACTATCTAATTTTGACAATTGTGTAAAAGACTTATCTAATAGAGATGATGAAGAGGGGCAATTTAATATTGTTCTGGATGATTTAGAAAAGTCGATTATCGCAGATTGGACTGCTATTATGTGGTTAGATAAAGAGATAAATGACACTCGCCAAATCACATCTATGCTACAAAATAGAAATGAAGCCCATAGATATTCTGAAGCTAATAATTTAAAAGCTAAAGCCGACCATCGTGTACAAATGGTTGAAGACGTTAAACATAAGCAAACAGCTTATAGTTTAAAGCATGCCGATTGGAAGGGGTGGGCTAATGGCAACTATCAATTATAAAGATTTTCAATTAGATGATAATGCGACCGTGCAATCATTAAGAATCTTAATAAATCAATGTTGGAAAACTCTTCCGATATTTGAAGGAAAAAATAAAGACAACCAAGTGGTGTATTCTCGTGAGGAGGCATACGAGAATTATCAAAAACACTTGTGTTTTTTGATTACTAAAATCTCTGGTGCTAGTAAAGTTTGGCAAGATAATCAATATTATGTGGAGCTTGTTTATATCTTAATTGGTATGCAAGATTTTGCAGAAGATGAGCATGATAGAGTTAAGTATATAGTGCATCATTGCACAAAATTAATTAATAATATGATAGAAATGGTTTTAAATGACAAACCTTAAATATTATGATGCTGCTCAAAAGATTAGACAACCGAATCCTAAAGCATCCTATTATGCAGATTATAATGCAATATTAGATTTTAGTTTTGATAATGCCCCAAATGTTGTATATGATGAAATTGAATATGAGAAAACATATGGCGAAAACGATTTTGTCACAATCAACAAAGTGCGTGTTGATACTATATTAAATTACAATACTGGTATTATTTTAGGAGACGACTATAAAACATTTATATTCAACTCAGATTTTCCAGTTGAACCATATTACGGGATGAAATTTCGTTGGCAAGGAAGCTATTGGTTAGTTATCAACACAAATTCTTATGCAAGTATACCTAATACAGCAGAAGTTAGACGCTGCAATAATGTATTAAGGTTTTTTGATAAAGATGGTTCAAAAATTTATGAACCATGTATAATGGATTACACTTTAAGGTTTGCAAATAATGAAGATACAAAAGAAATCATTGTTGGCAATGGTGAACAAAAAATTTGGTGCCAACGCAATAAAAGAACAACTCTTATTAAAGCAAATGATAGGTTTTTATTCGGAACACCAGAGCAAAGAGTTTCTTTCAGAGTTTATGGTGGGGGTACTAAAAATTATATGAATGGTGCAACCATGGATGATAATTCACCTACAATAACTGAGTTCTATGTTGACCATTATGAGACAAATCCATTATTTGATGATTTTAAAAATGGTTTTGCTGATGCATATTTGAATGAGGTAACTATAAAAATTGAAGATGTTGTCAATTCATTAAATGTGGGCGAAAGTGCTGTTTTAAGTGCAAAAATTTACAAAGGAACAAAAGAAATGACTGACATCAATGTTTTGTGGAAATCTTCTGATAATGCAATAATTGAAATCAGTGATAATATTATAACAGCTAAACAGATTGGTAGTGCAACAATAACTGCTTATATTGAAAATACATCCATAGAGAGTAGTGTGGATATAGATGTGCTAGAAGAACCTACTATGGATACAATAGAATTAATAGTTGACCCAAATGTAGATTATGTATTACAAAATAGGTCGCAACAATTTGTAATTTATTTATACAAAAATGGCATTAAGCAACCTGATAGCATATCTTTTGCTGATATGTCGACAAACATACCAGTTGGCAAATATACAATTGAGGTTAATGATGAACATTCATTTACATTATTTAATAAAGGCATGTATATGAATGCCCCAGTTATTGTCAGATGTATGTGTGGGGAAATTATATTGGATATAAAAATTAAATTAAGGGGGTTATATTAATGATAAGAGATGTAAACCCTTATGCTACTTATGAGTCATTAACAAGTGTGTCTTATAAAATAGTTGAACATTTAATGACAAGCCCTGATGCTGAAATTATATGGAAACTTTTAAAGTATAATGATGCTAATGCATATAGCAGACCAAACTTATCTTTGGAAGAAAAAGCCAAATTGATTTATAATGGCGAAGCTGTAATGACAGATTATAATGTATTTTTTGATTATATGATGGATGATGCCGAGGACAAGATGCAAACTTTATTAAGAATCTATCCAGCAGAGGTATATCCTACTAATAGAACTACTGGTATATGCATGATTAATATAGAAGTATTTACACATAGCCACATAAATCATTTATCTAATTATACTACTAGAGTTGATGTGATAATACAAACACTTTTGAAAGTATTAAATGGTGCTGATGTAGGTGGGGTTGGTGTTTTATTTTTTGATAATCAAGGAAGCCGTTATGATAGGATACAAACAATAGGGCAAAAACCTTATAAGGGCAAATTATTGAAGATGTCTGTTAATATGGGGTAACTATGTTAGAACACATGAAGGAATTGTATTTTGACGAACCAATACAATATAAGGACTTATTAATTTACCCAGTACAAATGAAAGATTATTTAGAATTTCATTGGTTGTCAAGTTGTTTGTTGATTGATAAAAATAGTATACCTGATATAAATATAATATCTATGTCTTATTTAAACTTTTTGTATTATATGTCGGCAACAAATGATGAACCATATATATATATGGTCAAAATGTTGCTATGTATGGTTTTACATATGGATTTTGATGAAGAAATGAGTTTCTATGTTGATGAAAACGACAAGGCATTTTTTAAAGTGAGAGGTATTGCTTATGATAGTTCTGACTTTGATGAAATAGTCAAAATTATATTTGAGCAAAATTGTATAACCCCTATTGATAATACAATTCAAAAAGAGGTTAGAGATGCTTTACAAAAAGCTGAGGAATTTAAAATGCAACAAACTAAACAAAAAATGTGTTCTTTAGAAGAACAAATGATTTGTGTTTTAATTTCTACACCATTAAAACTGGAAGACATTTATGAGTTAACAATCAGGAAGTTTGAAAAAATATTAAGACGTGTTGATGCAAAATTGCATTATCAAATATATTTGAGTGCATCCATGTCTGGAATGGTTAAGTTTAAAGATGAAAATGCAATTAAGCATTGGATGAATGACTTAACTAATGATGATAGATATGCCGATGTTAAAGTTGACATGGATACGATGCGTAATAAAATTGAAAGTGTAAATCAATAAAAGAATCAAAATTAATAACATATGAAAATATCAGGTTAATACCTGGCATTTTTTTATATATAAATTAAAAAGGAGGAAAATATAAATGAAGAAATTTTTAGTTAGTACAGCTGATGTATATGGATATGATTCTAATGATAATCTATTATTCGTTGGTAAAACTTTACTAGATAGTTCTGTTGAAACTACTCTTTCTAACACAGATGTAAGAGCTGGTAAAGGTAACCAATTACAATATATTTATTATCACACAGCTGAAATGAATATTACTATTAATGAAGCACAATTTTCATTAGCTTTCTTAGCATTAAATACTGGTTCATCAATTGAAACTGGTGCTAATGTTTGGACAGAAGAAACAGTAGCTGTTGCAAATGGTGCAGGTACTGTTACAAAAGGAACACCTTTAGCTCTTCAAACTCAAACTGTTTATGGTTGGGTAACTAAAGACGACGAAACAGTAGAAAGAGTTACATTTAATGGTGGTCAATTTAATTTAACAGATAAAAATTATAATGGAAATGTTTGTGTAAGATATTATACAAATGATTCTGCTGCACAAAAAGTAACTATTTATGCAGACATGTTACCATCAGTAATTAGATTAGTAATGGTTGGTACTTTAGCAAGTTCTGATGCAACAACTAATAAGATTGGTACTGTACAAATTGAAGTTCCAAGAGCATCAATGACTGGAGCATTCACATTAAGTATGACACCAGATTCAGTTGCTCAAACTCCATTATCAGTAAGAGCATTAGCTTCAAATGTTACTGGTGGTGGTTGCACAGGAAATAGACCTATTTATGCAACAATTACTGAAAAAATAGATGGTGCTAATTGGTATGACAATGTAATTGCATTAGCTATTGAAGGTGGAGATTTTACTATGAAAAATGGTACTTCAAAACAACTTCAAGTTTATGCTATCAAAAATGATGGTTCTGCTGCTTTCTTAGCTCCTATAAATGGAATTACATTTGCTAGTGATAAAGATGCTGTAGCTACAGCTGAAAGTGGACTAGTTGTTGCTAAAACTGCTGGTACAGCAACTATTAAAGCTACAATTACAGAAGCTACTGATATTGATGCAAATGTTATTGTAACAGTTTCAGAATAATATGTATTGCAAATATTGCAATCTTGTCGTGAAAAATGCTTTTGAGCAGTATTTAAGCTGCTCTCTTTCTCACGATTATTGTCTAAAGCAAAAATTTTGCCATCAAAAAAATCAACAAGTTCATACAGATGATTGGCAAAAGTGCCCAAGACTTGTAAAAGAGGAGGATAAGAATGAGAATTTTCAGAAACAAACAAAATAAAGAGAAGATAGTTGAAGCTGCTATTCCAGAGGTTAAACCATTAGAAACACCAGTTGTTACTAAAGAAGAACCAAAGGAAGAAAAAGAACCTAAAACAACAACTAGTAAGAAAAAAACTAAAGTGGTTTGTAAAGTTTTACTTGCAACTCCTTCATATTTTGTTATAAATAAAAATGGTGAAAAAATTACCATTAAAAAGAAAAATAATTATCATAGAAACGAAGAAATTTTATACTAATTTCTTCTCTTATATAGGGTGTTTGTCGGAAACATACTGGGTTCAAGTCCCATACTCTATACCAAATGATTGTTAATAGGAGGGGTTAGATGAACTGGAATGAGATACTTGATAAAGCTGAAATTATTGGCACCATTTTTGGTACTGCGATTTTTACTTGTTATATTACATATAAAACTTTCAGTTTAAAATTAGAAAAATGGAAACAAGAAGAAAAAACAGGTGTTTCCAAAAATATAGAAAGACAATCTAAACTTGATTGCGAAATTATGGTAGAGGCTGAAAAGTTAAAAGAATTGTTAAATGCTGATAGAGTGCAGGTATATGAATTTCATAATGGCATACATTATGCAAATGGGCGTAGTGCCCTTAGAACTTCATGCACTTATGAAGTTTGTCGTTTTGGAATAGAAGGATGTATAAATAAATTAAATGGTGTCCCACTTAGTTTTATACCAACTTTCATAAAGACTTTGATAGACAAAGGTGAATTGTTGGTAAAAGATTTGGAAGATATAAAGGAAACAATGCCATCTACATATTATTTAAAGAAATCAATGAATATTAAATCATTTTATGACTTTATTATCCATAATGCAAATGGCGAGCCTGTGGGTTTTGTAGCAGTGCAATTTTGTAATAGTGAAATTAAAAATTTAAACAAAGATGCTGCAAAGAGATTTGCGTGGTTTGTAGAAAGTAAATTATTGGAAATGTAACTTTCAAGGAGGTTATCTATGGAAACTAAAGAACTTTGCGAAAAAATTAAAATTTTATTAAAAAAGAAAAAGGGTTTTATAGATATTTGTAAGGAGTTGCAACTAAAGGATTACGAGGTAATTGGATTAGTTAATTTAATGAAACAAGATGGGGAATTGGTCGACTATGTTAATGGGGAATTAGTAAGATTAAAAACTCCGTTGAAAACTGATGATGTTTATCGAGTTTCTACAGATAATACACACATTCCATTATTATTAATTAGTGATACCCATTTATGTAGCAAGTATGATAGATTAGATATTTTGCGTTATTTATATGATAAAGCAGAAGACAGGGGTATTAAGTATATTTTACATAGTGGAGATTTTACAGATGGTCGTTCTAATAGACCAGAGCACATTTATGAATTAAAAGAAACATCTTATGAGGGACAAGTTGATTATTGTGTAGATAAATATCCAACTTTTAGTGGTAAGACTTATGTCATAAGTGGTAATCATGATGACTGGTGGTATAAATCAACTGGTTCAGAAATAGTCAAGGCTATTGCTAAAAGGAGAGACGATATTGTTTACTTAGGTAGTGATGTTGCTGATTTGAGAATTGGAAAATTAAAAATAAGATTATTTCACGGAAAAGGTGGAAATGCTTATGCAAAATCTTATAAAGTACAAAAATATTTGGACTCTATACCTTTAGAGGAAAGACCACACATATTACAAACTGGGCATGTGCATCAAAGTTTTTATATGAAACAAGATAATACACATTGTTTTCAAACTTCTTGCTTAGAGGATTTAACTCCATTTGCTCGAAGTATGGGGCTTGCTAATGACAAGTCTGTTTGGTGGGTTGATACCAATATTGATGACAGGGGAAATATCGAGAGTATTAACCAAGAACTAGAAACTTTTAACACAAAGAAGTTGGTGAGAAGAAAGTGATTGATTCAGTCCTGAAACTTATATTGGTGATTTTTGTGTTGTCAATGGTTATATTCCCTGTTTATGTTAGTTTGTTTAAAGAACAATTGTGGGAATATGTAAAACAAAAATTAGAGGAACAAGAGAAACACAATAAGTTGGCAAGAAACATGAAACAAAGAAAAAAGGGCAATCAAGGAAAAAGTATTATAAAGTAAGGAGGCTATACTATGATTTTGGGGTTAGATATGGCTACTAAAAAAACAGGATATGGTCTACTTGATGAAGAGGCTAATCTGTATGATTATGGGGTTATTCGTACCATAAGTGAAGAACCTCGAGATAGAATCAAAGAGGTATACGATGCTATAGAAGCCATCATCAAAAAATATGATATAAATCATGTGGTTTTTGAAGATGTACCTGTCACGAACCACAATAACTTAAAAACAGGAAAAGACCTATGTATATTGCAAGGAGCAATATTGTCATTGTGTTTTAAATACGAAATAGCATATTCTTTTTATGCACCATCATCTTGGAGAAGTCTTATTGGCACTTATGACGGCACACGTCAAGGCATGAAAAGAGAAATCCAAAAACAGAGAGCTGTAGATAAGATAAATGATGTTTATGGGTTAAATTTTGTATATAATGCAACAGAAACTAAAACTAGACAGACAGATGACGATAAAGCAGAAGCAATATGCCTAGGATTAGCATATATAGAAGATATTAGTAAATGAGGAGGATTATTTTATGGAAATTAAAGTAAAAAATAAGACAATTAATTTAAAAAAAGATTATTTAACAAACGGCGAAGTAAATTATATTGTTGAAGAGGTTTTAAAAATTTATGACCAACCAGGTAATATAAATAGTTATGAATATGACCCTTTAGCTATGATTACAAATTTTTATGCTTTGTTATTTGCAGAATGTATTGAGGGATATGATATTAATAATATTGACCAATATAATGAATATTATAATATCGGGGCTCATTATGAATTGCTAAGAGTTGTAGTAAATGCTGATGAGGCGTATCGTTTAATGATGTCTTTATCTAAACAAATAAGTAGTATAGAAAACACCATTAGCAAAGGTATTCAAAAGATTGTCGATATGATTTCCAATAAAGTGCCTGATGCAAAAGCAATGGCAAAAATGGTAAATAAGTTGCCAAAAGAGTGGCAAAAGGCAGTAGAAGAATATAATCAAATTATAGACAAGGAAACTACAGAAGAAGACAAATAAGTCTTCTTTTTTTTAGGAAATAACAAAAATCAAGAAAGGAGCTAATAATTATGGCTAGCATCAATTATTTTGCAGATGCAGCACAACTAGAAAAACAAATCTCTAACATATTAGAAGATGTGATAGATGCTGTGGCGGAAAATTTATTAAGAGATTTTAGACAACACTTAGATGAAACCATTTATAGTCCACGTCCAACTCTGCCTTACGAAGTGAAAAATCCATATAAAAGATTAAGGGAGAATGGCGGTTTTTATAGCGGCTGGGATATTGCAAAGACAAGAAAACTCATTCGTAAATTATGTTTTGATGAAAATAAACTAGCCGCTCCTAGTTATGATAATGGATTGGCACACGGCGGTAGAAATGAAGATGGGGATATTCGTTCGTATATTGCTGAAGTTTTGAATAGTTTAGAAATGAATGCCAACGAGTCCTATTGGGATGGTGCTTATTATCTTAGTGAATATGGTGGTTCTATCGGATATTGGGATTCATATTTAATAGATATAGATGATAAAGTTGAAAAATGGTTAGATGATGAATTTAAAAAATATGGAGCAACAAGGGGGTGAAATTTAAAATATGGCAAAATCAAATAAAGAATATTATATAAAGTTACAGGCTAAAATGGATGATAGTCAAAAACAAGTAGAAATGCTCAATAAACAAATAACAACTTTACAAAATAAAGTCAAGACTTTGGAAATTAAAGTTAAAGCACCAGATTTGTCAAAAAGTGGTTTTGGCAAATTGAGCCCTCAATTGAAACAATTGGGTGTAAATATGGGCGACTTTAAAAATAATATATTGAGTGTAAATTCTACATTTGATACAACAACAACACGATATACAAATAATGCAGGCAAAATACTTACTGTGACCGAAAGAATGGTTGACGGTCAAAAGAGATATAAGGTTGCTTTAAAAGAAGTTAATAGTGCCGCAGAAAATAATGCCAAACAAGCTGATAAATGGAATTATTCTTGGTCTAAAGCATTTCAATCATTTGTAACTTATATGACTGTAACCAAGGTATTTTATGGGGCAATTAATGCAATTAAAGATATGATTGGGGTTGTTACAGAATTAGATAGTGCTTTGATAGAATTAAAGAAAGTAACTGATTTAGAGGGAACATCTTTAGAAAATTTTGTTCAACAAGCATATGAAGCAGGTGCAGAGGTTGCTAAAACTGGTAAAGAAATGGTTGAAGCCGCAACGTCTTTTGCAAAGGCAGGTTATGATGAAGACCAAATCTTAGGATTAGGAAAAGTAGCTGCGATGTATACTAATATTGCCGATGAGGCTATTAGTAGTGCAGATGCAGCAGATTTTATTATTGCACAATTAAAAGCATTTAATTTAGAAGCAAAGGATGCAAATACAACACTGGAAAATGCATATCATATTATTGATGCTGTAAATGAGGTATCAAATAACTTTGCAGTAAGCTCATCAGACATAGCTATGAACTTAGGAAAAGCTAGTTCGGTTATGGCAAATGCAGGAAATTCATTAGAAGAAATGATTGGTTTGATGACAGCAGGAACCGAAATCACAAGAAATGCAAGCAAGGTTGCTAATGGTCTTAAAACAATTACATTAAGACTGCAAGGAATGTCAGATGAGGGCGAAGAAAGCTTTGAATTAATGTCTAAAATGGAAGACATGTTCAACAAATTAGGGAAGACGGTCTATGATTCAAACGGCGAATTAAAAAGCACTTATAAATTATTAGGAGAGTTAGCCGATGTTTATCCTGACTTAACAGTCGCTGAAAAGGCATATGTTACAGAAACAATTGCTGGTAAATATCAAGCACAAAATGCGGCTGCCATTCTTTCAAACTGGAAAACTGCAATAGAGGCAACTACAACCGCATTAGATTCGCAAGGTAGTGCAGCTAAAGAAAATGCAAAAGTTTTAGATGGTGTTGAGGGTAAATTAGCTAGTTTTAGAGCAGCTTTCGAGCAATTATCTAGCAGTTTTATGGATAGTGGATTTCTTAAAGTATTAATTGATATAGGGACAATATTATTAAAATTGGCAAATAATGACATTGTAATATTCTTGGCTAGAGCTACTGCTTTATTTGCAATTTTTAAAGTTGGAGAAGGTGGCGTTAGAAAATTTGGTGAAGTTATAAAAAATGTTAAAACTAATATCCAAAAAATGAGAACCACTTTGCAGGAATATGAGTCGGTTTTAAAAAAGGTTAAAAATGCTACTGATGCCGAAAGAACAGCCGAAGAAGCAGCAATCATAACAAATGGCAAAGCTCTTAAAGCACAATTATTATTAAATGCGGCTTTCGGTGCTGCTGCTTTACTTATTACAGCTGGCATTGCAATATATCAAAATTATAAACAAAAAGAACAAGAGGTAATACAAAGTGCTTTAGAAAATGCTAGTGATGTGGAAAGCAAACTTTCTAGTTTAAAAGAAACTACCGATAGAATAAAACAATTAAGAGAAACTATAGATGATAGTACCACTAGTTATTCAGAATCTTATAAAGCAAGAGAAGAATTAATTGAAATTCAAAATGATTTGATAAAAAATTATGGAGCAGAAGCTGATAAAATTAATTTGGTTAGTGGTTCCATTGAAAAACAAATAGAAGAATTAAAGAAATTAAGAAAAGAAAGTGCTCAAGATTATTTAAGAGAAAACAGATTAGCCATAGAAAAAGCAGAAAAAAAAGTATATGGTAAAAATATTTATAAAAGAGATGTAAATCTAGGTATAAAGCCCGCTTATGCACTTCGTGGCAAGGAACCAGTTGAAAGAGAAAATGAAGAAGCTATTAAAAAGTATATAAAAGATGTAGACAAGATTATGAGAAAATATGCTTCTAAAATTGGCGACGATGGATATCTTTCTGGCTCTTTTCAATTTACCACTGAAAGTGTGGATAATTCTAAAAAAGCTTTACAGGAATTATTAAAGTATGTAGATGACAGCAAAGATAAACTTATTGCAGATGGTGTATTAACTAAAGAAAGTTATAAAAAAATGTCTGGAGAGTTGCAGGCAGAATTAAATAAAATTCAGTCTAAATTTGGAGACTATTATGATACATTAAGTGCCGCAGCCAAGATGGAATTGACAGCTGCAGGTTTTGATGATTTTAAAGAAGACTTATTAGCGATATCTAAAGAGAGTGCTATTACAGCAGAAGATATTCAAAAACTAATAGATAAACAGCCAGGCTTAAAAGAAGCATTGGATAAAAGTGATTATACTGTTGAAAAATTATTAAAACAATATCAAAATTATGATAAAGTTGTCGATGAAATAGGAGATAAATTAGGAGAAGATTTTACTAATGATATCCTGAAAATGGTAGATGCAAATGATTTATCTTATGAATCGTTTAATAAACTATTAGAAAAATATCCAGAATTGCAAACATATCTTGATAAATATAGCATGAAGATAACTGATTATGCAGATAAAATTGGTGAGTTAGTTGAAAAACAACTTGAATGGGGCAATGCTGTTAAAAAATTTGGCACAGAAGTTGATGAATTACAAGATGCATTCCAAACATTAACAGATGCCCAAGATGAATACAACGAGAATAAATATCTTACTGTAGACACTTTGCAAAAACTATTGGATTTAGATGAGGATTATTTAGGTTATTTAGTAGATGAAAAAGGACAATTAAACTTAAATAGTGATGCATTTAAAGAACTAACAAAAGCTAAAATTAATGATTTAATAGCAACAGAAGAACAACGACATTATAATGCTGTACTAGCCATATCTAATGGCAAATTAACTACAACAGTTAAAAAAGCTGTTGGATGGTGGGATAGTTTGTGGACAATTATTCGTGGCGGTAAAGTTAGTGTCACAGAAACTAAGAAAACACTAGAAGAATTAGAAGACAAAATAAATGATATGGAAGGTGAAGCTGGAAAAGCAGCTCAAGAAGCCTTAAAAGCAGAAAATAAGACATATCAAGAAAGAATGGCTCTTTTAAGAGCTGCTTTAAAAGGTGTTGGCAAGGACTATAAAAAGGCATTGGGAATTGTAGATGCCGCTTCCAAGAGTGCCTCTAAAAAATCTTCTTCAAAAACAAAAGAGTGGTGGGAAACAGAACTTGATAATTTAAAAAATCAATTCAAGTACAATGAAATCACTATTGAAGAATATATTAGAGGTTTAGATAACTTACTTAGCAAGGTAGGAAAAGGGACGGATGCTTGGAGACAAATTAACGAAGAACTCCAAAAACAACGTTTATCAAAAGTTGATGACGATTACAAGCGTGGAACAATCAGCCTTGAAGAATACATTGCAAAATTAAAAGAACTAATTAAGGCATATAGGCAAGGTACAGAAGCTTGGAATGAGCTGGCAGATAAAATTAAGGGTGCTCTTAAAGATTTGGCTGATAAACAAAAAGATGCTTTAGAAACCGCTAAAGATGCAGCAACTGGTATTATCGAAGATGAAATAGACAGACTTAAAGCTTTGCAAAAAGCTGAGGAAGACCGCTATGATAAACTTATAGAAGAAAAGAAAAAAGCTAATGAAGAAACTGAAAAAGAATTAGAGCTTGCAAAACTCCAAGAAGCATTAGAAAATGCTAAAAAAGAAAAAACTAAGAGGGTTTGGCATGAAGGAATCGGATGGGTTTGGGAAGCCGACCAGGAAGCCGTTAAGAAAGCCCAAGAAGATTTGGATAAGTTTAACAGAGAAGATGAAATTGACGAACTAGAAAAGCAAAAAGAAGCGGCATCAAAAACCTATGAAGACAAAATTGATGCACTAGAAAAATACAAAGATGCTTGGGATGATGTTGCAAGTGAATATGAAAAACAACAAGCCCGTATTGTTTTGGCTCAACAATTAGGAGCTGACGCCGAAAAGAACTTGCTTGGAGATAGAATAACATATTTAGAAGAATATGAGAAAAAATATAAGCAAATAATGGCAGAAATTGCTAAATATGAAACAACACCATCGACCAAATTAGCTGGTGCAGATACTCCTGCTGGCGGGACAACTGACGGAACTGGTGGAACTGCTGGTGGTGTAGGCGGTGCTGATACATCAAGTAGTGCATCTGAAGCCTCATCTTTGGGGAAAGGCTCATATGTATCAGTTAAACCTGGCACAAAATGGTATTCAAATTCATATGGCGGTGGGAAAAGCGGCAATGCACGTTCAGGGACTATAAAATATATCAATAGTGGCGGAAGTCATCCTTATAACATTGATGGTTTAGGATGGGTTAAGAAGACAGATATTGTTGGATATAGACATGGTGGCACAGTTGATTATACTGGACTAGCTATGCTACATGGCACTAAATCAAAACCAGAATTTGTATTAAACAATGACCAAATGAAAAATATGTTAGCACATTTCACAAGACCGCAAACAACAAGTAATATTTCTGGGGGCAATTCGGCTGTAACCAATTATAATTTTGGCAATATTGAATTACCAAATGTAAGCAATGCTCAACAATTTGTGACAGAATTGAAGTCTTTAATAAATATACAAAAACATCAATAGGGTGTTGACATAAATGTCAGTTCCTTTTGGTGCTAAATGAATAAGAAAAAGAGAAAGGAGGATGATTTTGATGATATATCAACCACGAAATGTTCAACCTCAAAATGTTTCTATTGATGGCACTCTCGATAATATATTCACAATGGAGATACAAACCAATACAAGCGTTATAGCATATCAATTATTTATTGTTGATTTCAATAACAATGAAATATATTCTGGGGCTAAGACATCGTTAGCAAAAAGCCTTTATAACGGAGACATTTTGTCTATTCCAGTTAATGCAGCTACTGTAAAATTGAGTAATGGCACAAATTACAAGTGGCGAGTTAGACTTTATCAATCAACATCTGATATGTTAATTACGTATGGTTTGGTTCAAAGCGAAAGTACTACAACAAATATATATACACAACCTAATATTAATATTAAATCGGGTATGATATTAACTATTAATGGTCAAAGTCATGTAATAACATCATATGATATGAGTACTGGTGTTGCTCATGTAGATGAAGCATTTTCATCTGTACCACAAGTAGGTGCTTCTTATAGAGTTTATTCTGATTTTATAGAAACAATACCAGATTATATAGTGTATGCCAGAAAAACACCTGTTATGTCTATTAGCAATGTGCCAACATCTTTGACACTAAAATATCACACTTTTCAAGGTGTATATACTCAAGCAGAGGGTGTACCTATAGCATATCATCAATTTGATTTGTATGTAAAAAATGATGATGGGTCTACTACATTATTAGCAACATCTGGTAAAGTATACTCAGCAGATTTGTCTTACACTTATGATGGTTTTAGGTCTGGGAATATATACTACATAAGAATGATTGTGGAAAATGATATGGGTGTAATTTCCGAAACAGATTTATATTCTTTTGATGTCTCTTATGATGTAATTGAATATTTACAACAGCCAAGTGCTTTTTTTGACAGCAACCAAAATTCCATTGATATTTCTTGGGCTGCTCCTGTTGAAAATGAGGGGGCATCTGATGGGACAATTGATTATTTATACAATGTACCTTACAATGGTGTTAATTCGTTATATACTAAAAAGTATGATGTTAGCTGGACAAATGAAGAGGGATTATGTATTTTGCCTGATGATTTTAATCTAACACTACAATTCAGTCCAGATTCTAATTTTTTTTACGATGAAAATGGTACATATCAAGAAAGGGTTGTTTTAGTGGATACTATCACCGATGAACCAGATGAAAGTGGTAAATTTCAAATTATAATTGATAAAAACAAACTAATCTTCACTCAAGAACCAGATTTTTCATTAGAAAGTCAATTTTATACTAATAGAACGCAAATGTTTGTGTTAACAGCAAGCGGTATTGCTCAAATAAATGGAGACTATGTTTGGGATGATACTGCAATATGGAATGACAATTATATTTGGACAGAGGGTGGAACATCTCTGGAACAAGTTTGTAATCATTGGTGGAAAGTTCAAATAACAAAAAAATTTATAATGATAGAGGAAATCTTCCCTACATAATTTTGAAGGAGGGATAATATGTTATTGACAAAATTAGTTGTAAATAAAAATGTAAAATTAGACTTCCTTCATTTAGAGGAAGAGTCTGATAACAATGCAGATATTTTTAACAATGCAAAATACAAACCATCTTTGAGTAACGACTCTAGATTTTTAGTAACTTTTGATGATGCAACAACAATAGCTAGAGGGATATCAGATACGGCACTTGGATATACATTTTCAATTTATAGGGAAGACCAAAATTCAAATCAGCTAAAATATATTGCCAAGTTAAGCACTGGTATGTTAAGTATATCAGATTATGCAGTTGTAAATAATGCAACTTATAAGTATTACATTTTCAAAGAAGATGACACATCGATATCTAAAGCTGTAATATCTAATGCGGCAAGTACATGCTGGTGGGATTGGTCATTGACTGACTTATTACCAAGTCCTGATGATAGCAATGTGTATTTTGCAGATTCAAGTTCAATATGGAAATTTAATTTAAACATTTCGAGTGGTGGAATCACACAAAACATGAATAATACTATATATCAAAATCTTACTAGGTTTCCAAAAGTATCTTCTGGAAAATCAAATTATTCATCTGGTTCTCTTACATGTTTATTAGGCAATATTCAAAAATCCAATAATGGATATGTAGAGTATGTAGAGGGTGCATCTCTATTAGATGAGTGGAATAAGTTTTGTGCTAACGGCAATATTAAATTGATGAAAGATAGAAAAGGTAACATTATGCTTGTAACAATAACTGAGACGTCGTCTCAATTAGATGATGTTTTACGCGAACAAGTTAATACGATAACATTTTCGTGGGTGCAAGTTGGAGATGCATCTAATGTTACTATTATAGGTGTATAATGAGCCAATATAGTCCACTTGCATTAGCAGACAAAACAAACAATGTATTATGGAGCCAATACGGAGAAGTATTGAGATTAGTAGATAGTTCTGACATAAGCATGAGTTATCTAACTAGTATTTTAAACAGACCTGTATTAAAACCTAAATTTAGATTGTTTGTACTTAATCCAGATGAAACTATAAATTATGAAATTCCAGAGAAAGATTTTATCATTAATTCTGGTAGTTTCACAGAAAATTATCAAAATGGTCAAAGAAAAAGTGTAAATATAAATTTGGTAAATACCGACGGAAAATACACACCAAGCATAAATACAATATGGGTACACGATAAATTCCGTTTTGATATTGGTTTGGAATTTGATGGCAACGTGTATTGGTTCCCTAGGGGGATTTATATCTTGAATAATCCTAATGTAAATCATCAAGATTCAGATAAGCAAGTTAGTTTATCATTAGTAGATAAGTTTGCTTTATTAGAGGGGAAAGCTGGGACATTAGAGGCAACCTATGAAATCCCTGTAGATGAGGATATTGAAAAAGCTATTATGGGTATTTTAACATTGGATAATGGTTCTGGTTATCCAATTGATTTGAAGCCTATTATTTATGATAGAGTTTTTAAAGGTTTGAAAATGCCGTATACACTATCCAAAGATGCAGGTGGTACATTAGGTGAAATGATTTTAGAAATCGGTCACATCTTAAATGCAGAAGTATATTATAATTCACAAGGTAATTTATGTTTTATTAATATTGCAGAAACAACATTGGATGTGCAAAAGGCTGTATTATGGGATTATTCTGATGGAGATGGTAATTATAGCGGAGCAAATGTTAGTTATGATTTTGAAAATGCAGTAAATGAGGTTCATGTAGTAGGAGATAATATTAATAATAAGATATTTTCTTCTATGGTAAAAAATGAAAACCCTGCATCTCCATTGTGCATACAACGTATCGGGCGTCGCATAGAATATATTAATGATAGTAGTATATATAGTGATAATTTGGCACGACAACGTGCGGATTATGAATTAAGAAAGGTTAGTATATTGAAAACTGTGATGGATATCCAGGTGTCATTTAATCCTCTTTTATTTGTGAATAATCTGATAAGTATTTCTGATGATTATTATGGATTTCAAAGAGAAAGATTTTTGATACAATCTATTTCTTATAATACAGGAAATGATTCGCAGATGACAATAAGTTGTTCAAATATTGTGAATTTTAATCAGTATGTAAACGAGGTGAGATAAGATGAATTTTAATACAAGACAAGTTGTCGAATTTAAAAAAGTAATTGAAGATATTGTTGATTCCAAATTTCAAAGTTATGGGGTAACATCATACATTGCGGCTATAATAACTAAAGTAAATAGTGACAATACTGTCAATGTAAAATTACCACCAGACAATAATAGATATGTAAATAACATTTTAAATAAAACAGGAGAATCATTATCGGTTGGAGATTCTGTTGAATTGTGTGCTAAAAACGGAAAGTTATCTAATTCTTGGGTCGCAGTTAAACACGGAAAAACTACCAAAGAAAATATATTTGATTTGATTTATCCTATCAATAGTATTTATATAAGTGTGCAAGATATAAATCCTGGCACATTGTTTGGTGGTACATGGGAAAGAATAACAGATAAATTTTTGATAGGAGCTGGTTCTTCATATTCTGGTGGAGCAACTGGGGGTAGCACTACCAACAACCACACCCATGATTTTTGGCATACTCACGAATTTTCGCATACTCATGGTGTCCCTGGTGTGTCACACTCTCATGGTTTAAGTAGCGGTTATGCGTTATTAAACTTAGCTTCTACGGGAACTAATATTTATGCACAAATGAATACTGATATTTCATTTAATGATAATTATTATATGAAAACATCGGGAAAGAGAACATATGCTGGGGCAGATACAACCACTGGTGTAATTAATTTAGGAGGAGCAGCTGATGCAACCACCCCAAGTGGAACAACAACAAGTTCACAAAGCACAACAACTACTAGTGGTTCCAGCATATATACTACTACTGGTGCTAGCGACACAAATAATATGCCACCATATCTAGCGGTTTATATTTGGAAAAGAATAGCATAAAAAACTAAATAAATTAAAAGGAGGGATATTAATGGCTCAACAAACATTAAACAATGGTGTTTCTGGTAAAGTTTTTAGGGACATTTTAAATCAAAATTTTACAGAGCTATATACAAATACAGCCCCAATCAATCATGCATCTACAGCTACTACTTACGGTGTAGCAACAAGTTCAAATTATGGGCACATTAGAGTTACTTCTGGTAATGGTCTTAATCTTACAGGCGGTACTTTGTCATTAGCAGCAGCAACCACATCTGATGCTACAGCAGGTACAGCTACAAATATGGTTATGACACCTGCAAGAGTAAAAGATGCCGTTAATGCTTATGGTGTAATGAGCGATGGAAACACAATTATTAAAGTTGGGGGTTCTCAGCCAACAGCTCAAGCAGGCAAAACAATTATATGGATAAACACATCGAGTTAAGAAAGGAGTTGATATGAATGGCTACATTTAAAAGCAACACAGTAGAAGGTAGGGTGCTTACTTTAGAGGTAACACAAAATGGCGGCTATTGTGATTGGGTCTTAACATCCTCAGGTGGTGCTGCTGGTTATTATACCATTTATAATTTAAGTATAGCTATAAATGGAGTAACAGCATATGCTCCTGGGACAGTTGCTTACAACACTTATAAATTCCCTGCCGCTAAAGGTTCTACTAGTGGTTCTGTTTGGATAGGTAATGGAGCAAGCTCGCAATCAATTTATGTATCATTTATAGGGGCAGTATTTTATAATCGAACAACACAAAATGGCGGCTACTTTACAATGGATGCTTATATTTATAAACCATCTTTAAGCAATATTAGTGTTGGTAATGTATTTGATGTTTCTGCCGATGTTTCATTTTATGTTACCAATAATAATGGACAAGCTCCATATAGCCCATATATAGACCTTAGTTTGTCTGATTTTGGTAGCGTTATCCAATCTTCTGCATCTCGAAGCACAAAATTTACTGGGCTTGACCCAAATAGAACTTATTATGTAAGAGGAAACGATGCCAACGATGCTGGAAGAACATATACTAATGTTGCTAGTTTCACAACTGCCTATTATAATCCTGGGGCTCCAGGCAAGCCAGTTTTGAGTTACGACCAGACCGAGCCAATTCCAAAAGCAAAATTAACAGCCTCATGGTTAGCGGCATCAACTGGTTCAACTGGTGTAGCTGGGTATAGAATTAGGCTTTATAGAAATGGCAATGAAGTTTTTATGATAGATACTGATAATACAAATATCACTTATACTTTTAATTCATTTGAAAGTTATGGATTTGAACCAGGCGATGTTGCTCAAGTGGGTATTTATTCTTATTCAAAAGATTGGGCTGGCAACAAACACTTTAATGGTGGGGGAAACAGTAGTGCACAAGTGTTGAGTAACACTATAACTATTATTTCTGATAAATATATTTATGCTTCAGTTAATGGAGGTTCGTTTAATAAATATAAAATGTATGTCAGCCAAAATGGGGGTTCATTTATAGAAATAAAAAAAGAAAAATTTAAAGTTATCAAATAAAGGAGGTAATAGATATGCCAGAATGTATTACTATTGTATTATCTTTAATTTGTTTAATGTTGGCTAATATTATTATGGGTAAGAAGTTGGCAGACTTTAAACAAGAATACAACAAAGAAAAATTAGTAGGCGGTATAAGCAAGGCAGCTTTCTTTTTAATTGGCTTAGCCCTGACATATTGTTCAACATTAATTTATCCAATGGATGTTGCTGAGGTTAATGGACAAATGGTTACAACTTTAACAGGGGCAACCATTTTAATTAAGGCAGCAAATTTAATCTATGCTGGTAAAGTTTTAATGAAAATTAAAGATTTATTAGTTGTAAATGTCCCTATTAATTCTTTAACAGAAATTAGTGAAAACGGCGAAAAATAAGGAGGAATGTCAAATGGCAAAGAAAGAAAATATCGAAGAAGTAATTGAAAATGTTGAAGATGTAGAAGTTCAAACATCTTTCAACGAAGATGGATTAGATATACTTTGTGCAGAAGACACAATTGTAGAAAATATTAATGCAGAGGAAGGTGAGTAACATGAGTCAATTTACAGTAAGATATAGCCTTCCTGCAGGCGGAAATAAATTATACAATAATGGCAATGCAGGCGGATGGTCTTGGTGTATTAATGGAAAGCCAACAAGAGCTGGACTAAATGTCCTTTCTAATTGTGTTGGCTGGGCATGTTCAAGATTCAATGAAATTTATAATGAAATTACAGGTTATGACAATATGAAATATAAAACATTGTGTTGTAATGCTGAAAATTTTATTGAAAGAGCTAAACAAGCTGGTCTTGAAGTTGGAACTAAACCAAAAGCTGGAGCAATTATGTGCTGGCAAAAAGGAGATACTTTATCTACCTCAGACGGAGCAGGGCATGTTGCTATTTGTGAAATAGTATATGATGATAATCATGTATTCACATCTGAAAGTGGATATGGCGGAAGTGCATTCTGGAACTCACATAGATATAATACCAATGGATGTTGGGGTGCTGGAAAGGGTTATAAATTTAGAGGATTTATTTATAATCCAGCTGTAACAGATGAGCCAACACCAACTCCAGAACCAACGCCAAGCGATAAATTTAATATTGGAGATAAAGTAGTAATTAATGGAGCTTTATATAAGAGCTCTAATGCTACAACAGCAGTTGGAAATGTAAGTAATAAAGTTACTAATATCACTAGAAAGGTGTCTGGAGCCAAACACCCATATAATACTACTGGAGATTTAGGTTGGATGGATGAGACTTCTATTACTAAATATGAAGAACCAAAGCCAGAGCCTAAGCCAACTCCAACACCAAGTCAAAAATTTGCTATTGGTGATAAGGTTGTAATTAGTGGTGCATTATATGTAAATGCAAATGCTGAAAATGCAGTTGGCAGTGTACATGATAGAGTTACATATATTACCAGATATGTGCGTGGAGCAAAACACCCATATAATACAACAAACGATTTAGGTTGGATGGATGAGGCTTCTATCACAGCATATGCTGGAGCAATTACATATACAGTTAAAAAGGGGGATACACTTAGTAGCATTGCTGCTAAATATGGAACTACTTGGCAAAAAATTTATGCAAGAAATAAGTTTGTGATTGGGAATAATCCTAACATCATTGTGCCAGGGCAAGTTTTAATCATTAAAGACTAAGAGGGTGAGAGTTTATTCTTACCCTCTTTTTTTTAGTTTAGTCAAAAACATAGAAATAAGGAGAAAATTTATGGATGAAGTAGATTTTTATTTAATAG